>Ga0079224_100010659_pt1 | contig 12620 bp, 11 predicted proteins | sample Stecom2015_FD_80414 | JGI IMG/M metagenome (GOLD analysis project Ga0079224, IMG submission 80414) | Agricultural soil microbial communities from Utah to study Nitrogen management - Steer compost 2015 | ecosystem: Environmental > Terrestrial > Soil > Agricultural land | place: USA: Utah...
ACTGGCCACGCTGACGGGCTCCCGCCTCGCCGAGGCGTGACGCGCCGCCCGCGTTCAGCCGGCGGGGGTCTGCGAGCCGAGGCTGCGGACCTCGGCCAGGCTGTCGGCCAACGTGCGCCTGCCGAGCACGTCGAGGACCGCGTCCTCGGTGTCGGCGCTGAGCCGGGAGAAGAACTCGGCGGTGTTGGCCGTCACCTCGCACGAAGCGGCGCCGTCGGGCCGGCAGGCCCAGAGCGGTTTGTCGCCGACCGAGCATCGGTAGATCTCAGCCAGCGTGATCTGCGAGGCCGGCTTGGCGAGCCGCGCACCTCCTGCCCGCCCCTTCGTCGATTCGACCAGGCCCGCACGCACCAGGGGGACGAGGAGTTTGCGGACCAGGCTCGGATTGGTGCCGAGCACCTCGGCGAGCTGGGCCGAACTCAGGGTCGGCGAGTGCTGCTCCGGCGACTGGTGCGCCGACGGATCCGGCGCGTCCCGTTCGGCGGCGACGGCGAGGTAGAGCATCGCCTTGAGCGCACTCGAGAACCTGATGTCCAGCATGTCGGTCACCACCCTTCCGGAGCCGGCAGGTCGAGCTTACCCACCCGGCGCAGCTCGCCCTGGAATGGTGCGCGACACAGTTACAGTCTGCCGCGAGATATGTATCTTTGACGGGAGCAATTTTCCTCCCGATCGACAGGAGCAGCATGTCCACACGCGCGGCACAGGCCCTGGCCCGTCCGTTCGCCCTCGGCTCGGCCGAACTGCCGAACCGCATCGTGATGGCACCCATGACCAGAGGATTCTCGCCGGATGGCATTCCCGGTGAGGACGTCGCGGCGTACTACAGCCGTCGCGCGGCCGCGGGCACCGGCCTGATCATCACCGAGGGCACCTACGTCGACCACCCGTCGGCAGGGGACATGGACAGCGCCCCGCGGTTCCACGGTGAGGCCTCGTTGGCCGGGTGGAAACGCGTCGTGGACGCCGTGCACGCCGAGGGTGGCGCGATCATGCCGCAGCTGTGGCACATCGGTATCCAGCGGGTGGCCGGCAACGCGCCATATCCGGAGGCGCCGTCGGTGGGCCCCTCCGGTGTCGCTCTCGACGGCACGCCGGACGCGGGCGAGGCGCTGTCGAGCGCCGACGTCGACCGGATCATCGAGGCCTTCGCCGAGGGTGCCGCCGAGGCCGAACGCATCGGGTTCGACGGGATCGAACTGCACGGTGCGCATGGCTACCTCATCGACCAGTTCCTCTGGAGCCGCACCAATCGCCGCACGGACGCCTACGCCGGTGACGAGGCGTCGCGCAGTCGGTTCGCGGCCGACATCGTCCGTGCGGTGCGTGAGCGTGTGGCACCGGACTTTCCCGTCGTGTTCCGGTTCTCGCAGTGGAAGGCCGACAACTACGACGCGAAACTCGCGACGACGCCGGATCAGCTGCAGGCCGTGCTGGGGCCGATCTCGGAGGCCGGCGTGACCGCCTTCCACGCCTCGGGTCGCCGGTACTGGGAGGCGGAGTTCCCCGAACACGATGCAGAGCTGAACATCGCGGGCTGGGCGCGCAAGGTCACCGGAAAGCCCGTCATCACGGTCGGATCCGTCGGTCTCGACGCCGTGTTCGGTGTGGACACGTTCCGCGGTGCGGGCGCGGGAGTCGAGAGTATCGAACGTCTGCTGGAGCGGTTCGAACGCGACGAGTTCGACCTCGTCGCCGTCGGCAGGGCGCTACTGGCCGACCCGGAGTGGGCCCGCAAGGTGCTCGACGGCCGGGAGAGCGAGCTGGTTCCCTTCGGCAAGGAGGCACTCAAGACCCTCCACTGAGGACACCGAGGACACCGGGGGCATGGGGGACCTGGGGACACCTCCGGATCCCGGGAGTCGGGGGCCCGGGGTCCGCGGATCCCGCAGCGGTGGGGACACAGTGGACGGCCGGCCTGCGGCGGATCGACGCCGCGGGCCGGCCGCGTGCGTTCAGCGTGCGACCTGGGCGCTCTCGGCCGCCGAGGTTTCGTAGAGGTCGCGTTGGAAGCGTTCCCGGATCGAGGCGACCGCCACGAAGGTGATCACCGCCGTGGCGATGATGTAGAGCGCGATCGACCAGGAACTCCCCGTCGCGGCGAGCAGTGCCGTCGTGATGAACGGTGCGAGTCCGCCCGCGAACACCGACGCGAACTGGTAGCCCAACGATGCGCCGGAGTAACGCACGTCCGCGGGGAACATCTCGGCGTAGAGCGTGGCCTGCGGGCCGTACATCGTGGCGTGGATCGTGAACGCCATGATGAGCGCGACGAACACCAGCGGCACGGACCCGGTGTCGACGAGCCAGAACATCGGGAACGCGAACGCCGCCATGAGCACCGTGCCGATGAGGTAGAGCTTTTTCCGCGTGCCCATCCGGTCGGTCAGTGCGCCGAACAGCGGCATGCTCACGACCTGGGTGACTCCGCTGATCATGACGCACCAGAGGATCGTCGTCCTGGACATGCCGACCTCGGTGGTCGCGTAGCTCAGCATGCCGCTGATCAGGAAGTAGAAGGTGGCGTTGACGACGAAGAAGGCGCCGGCCGCCTGCAGGATCTGCCTCCAGTGTGAACGCACCGCCTCCACGAGCGGAGCCTTGCGCAGCCCGGCCTGGCGCCGGGACTCGGCCGTCTGCTGCTGCAACTCCCGGAACACCGGCGTGTCCTCGATCTTCAGCTGCACGTAGCACCCGATGAGCACCAGGACGACGCCGGACAGGAACGGCAGGCGCCAGCCCCACGCGTTGAACTGCTCCTCGGTGAGCACGGTGGTGAGCAGGACGAAGAACAGGTTCCCCGCTACCGCGCCGAAGATGGCGCCGGTCTGTACGAGGCTGCCGTAGAAACCGCGGCGCGACACGGGTGCGTGCTCGGTGAGCAGGAGCGCGGCTCCGCCCCACTGCGCCCCGACTCCGAGTCCCTGGACCAGACGTGCCACGACCAGCAGGATCGGCGCCCAGATGCCGATCGTGACGTAGCCGGGCAGCAGGCCGATCGCGCACGTCGCCACCCCCATCAGCAACATGGCCGCCACCAACGGTGGCTTGCGGCCGAACCGGTCACCGACGTGTCCGGCGATGATGCCGCCGAGTGGCCTGGCGACGAAGCCGACCGCGAACGTCGCGAACGAGGCCAGGGTCCCCGCCACCGGACTGGCGGCGGGAAAGAACAGTGGGCCGAAGACCAGGGCCGCGGCCGTGGCGTAGATCAGGAAGTCGAACCATTCGAGGGCGGTGGCGAACACCGCCGCGGCGGCGAGTCGTCCCATCTTCGTGGCGTGAGCGGGCTGGTTCATACGGGTCCACCTCCGGGTCGCGTCGTTGCGGCCGTGGTGCCGGGAACGGGAGACCGTGCACGGCGGGGAACGAGAACGATCGTTCGTGCACGTTAGTCAGCCCACCGTGCCCGGGCAAGGGTGCGACGGAGGCGGGGAGCAGGTGCGGCCGGCGCCCTCGGTGCTGTCAGTGCCGTAAGCGCCGCCAGTCCAGTCAACGGGGGAGCGGGCCTTCGAGCAGTGCGAGCGCGTACCGGGCGTACTGCTCGGCCAGTTGACCCCTGTTCAACGGCCCGTCCGGCCGGTACCACGAGGCGATGGCGGCCACGGCTCCGAGGATGGCGCGCGCCGCGTCGTCGGCGTAGGGCGTGCGGAAGCTACCGTCCTCGGCGCCCTGGGCCACGATCCGCTCGAACGTCGCCTGTGTCGCGTCACGGTGCGAGACGAGCTCGGCGTGGTCGGCCGGATCGAGGTAACGGACCTCGTTCGTCGCCACCAGTGTGGCGACCTGGTGGTCGACGACGAATCCCACGTGGGCGCGTACCGCTTCGCGCAGGCGGGACGGGGCGTCGTCCCCGGCCTCGTCGACGGCGCGCAGTACGCGGGTGCGCAGTTCCTCGTTGGCGTGCCGGAGAACCGCGGCCAGCAGCTTCGACTTCGAGGGGAAGTAGTTGTACAGATTGGACAGACTGGTGCCCGCGCCCTTGGCGACGTCGCGCATGGAGGCGCCGTTGAAGCCGCTGGTGCCGAACGCCTGGAGTGCGGCGTTGAGGATCACGGCCTCGTTGCGGCGACCGGTGTCGCGCACGAGGGATTCCGGAGAACGGGCATTCATGTGTCCACGGTATCCGAGGCCGCGTGCGGCGGTGGGACGTGTTGACAGCGCGTCAGTCGGCCTGGTTGTGTCGAGGACAAGAACAGTTGTTCATGTCGTCGGAGAGGGCGGGCGATGGACGAGGGCACGCACGCGGGCCACGCCGTGGCGGGCGAGTCGCCGTACTTCGAGGACTTCGTCGTCGGCCGCACGTTCACGGGACCGCCGCGGACGTTCTCGGCGGAGGTGGTGGCGGCCTTCGCCGAGCTCAGCGGTGATCGCGCCGCGCTCCACACGGAGCCGGGCCACACCGCGGACGGACGTCCGCTGGTGCACGGCCCGTTGGGCCTGGCGGCGTTCTTCGGCTGGCATCACGATCGTGGGCTGTCCGGGCACGTCGAAGCGGCGTTCGACACCCGGTGGGACTTCGTGGCGCCGATCCATGTCGGTGACTCGGTCACCTACGAGATGACCGTGACCCGTGCCCGGCGGGCGTCGTCCCTGCGCAACGGGGTGATCGGACGCCACGTCGCGGTGCGCAACCACGACGGTGCGCTCGTCCAGGAGGGCACCACGTCGGCGTTGGTGACGGCCCGGCACGCCGTCGACGACGCCGAGGAGCGCGCCGGAACGGCGTTCCCGTCGCCGGCCTGGGTGCGGGCACTGGCCGGCCGCCTGAGCGCATCGGAGGCGTTCACCGAGGCCACCGGCGGCTGGGACGGCACCGTGGGGCTGCGGTTCGGCGCCGACACGGTGCTGCTGCGCATCTTCCGCGGCCGGATCCTCGACTGCGGGACGCGGATGCCGCACGCGCCGACGTTCGTGCTCGGTGCCGCCGACGTGACGTGGGCGCGCCTGCTCACCGGCCCCGTGAACGACTTCACGAAACGCGCGATGCGGGACGAGTTCTCCGTGTCCGGCAGCGCGTACGAGTACCTGCGGCTCACGGCTGCGCTGACGGCACTGGTCGACGAGGCACGCGCTCTGGCGGGCGCACCGGCCGGGTTCGCCGCGGCGGGAGGACGGCCATGACTGCAGAGATGACTGCAGCGATGAGGGCAGAGATGAGCGCGCGGTACCTGGAGATCGCGGGCACGCGCTCATTCGTGCTCGAGGAAGGGGCGGGTACGCCGGTGCTGTGCCTGCACACCGCGGGACAGAACGGCGTGCAGTGGCGCGACACCCACCCGGCACTGGCCGCGCTCGGGTATCGCGTCGTGGTGCCGGACCTGCCCGGACACGGACGGTCGGAGCCCGCGCCCGGTGGCCCCGTGCGGGACCTGGCGGACTACGCCGCGTGGTGCGAGGACCTGATCGACGTCCTCGGGCTGGAACGGCCGTTCGTCGTCGGATGTTCGATCGGCGGAGCGATCGCTTTGCACCTGGCCGTCCGCCGGGGTGCGCAGTTGTCCGGAGTGGTCGCGATGGCGGCCTACGGCGGATCCGACGAGCCGCGCCCGAGCGTCCGTGGCCTGGAACGGGAGCTGATCGACGCGGCCGCCCCCAGCCGGTCCGACCGGACCTACCTCGGCACCCTCGCCGTCGTCGGCGACAGGGTGCCTGCCGCGCGCGCGGAGTTGATCGCGCGGATGCACCGCAGGGAGGATCCGGAGATCTCCACCAGCGACCTCATCGGCTGGGCGACCCACGACGTCCGCGACGGACTGCCGTCGATCGCGTGCCCGGTGCGGCTGGTGGTGGGCCGGGACGATCTGTGGGTCGAGCCGGCCGACGTTCGCGCGACGGCCGAGGCCATCCCCGAGGCTCGCCTGACCGTGCTCGAGGGCATCGGTCACTACCCGATGGAGGAAATGGAGGGCTTTGCGGGCGAGCTCCACCGATGGCTCGGCGAACTCGGCGACCGGACCCCGAGGAGGGTGGCGTGAACGGTCCACAAGGGAGGAGCGACGTCTCCCGTCCGAACGAGACGCTGACCGACCTGCTCGCCGGCACGGTGGCGGCGGACGCCGAGGCAACGGCGATCATCGACGGCGGCGAGCGGCCGCGCCGGGTGTCGCGCGGCGAACTGTGGCGCAGGACGGTCGCCCTGCGCGAGGACCTGCGGGCCCGCGGGGTGGGCACGGGCGACTGCGTCGGGGTGTGGCTGCCGAACTGGTCGGAGTCACTGGTCTGGCAGTTCGCCGCGGCCTCGCTCGGCGCGCACGTCATCGGCGTCAACACCCGCTACGGCGTCGACGACGTGGCCCACGTGCTCGACCGTGCCCGCCCCGCGGTCGTCGCGGTCGCCCACGGCTTCCTGGACCTCGACCTGGCGGGCACGCTCGCGTCCGCTGTGGACCGCGCCGACACCGCACCACCGTCGGTGGCCGTGGTGGCGGGCCCGGCCGGCTGTGGGCCGCGGGACGACCGGACGCCGGGCGACGAGGGGTCCGGTGTGGACGCTCCCGACGTTTCGGACGACGGGGTTCTCCCGCGGTACGACGTCGGAGCCGGCGCGTGGGTGCCGAGCGGATGGGACGTCACGGCGCCGCTGGATCCCGAGGTGCTGCGCGGTGTCCCCGACGAGCTCGCCGTCGCGTTCACCACGTCGGGATCGACGGGGAGGCCGAAGCTGGCTGCGCATCGCGGGAGCGCGGTGGCCGCCCACGCTCGCAACGTCGCCGCCGCAGGCGACTGGGACGCGATGTCCGTGAGCCTGATCGTGCTGCCGTTGTCCGGCGTCTTCGGTTACGTGCCCGCGATCACGGCGATCGGCGCCGGTGGTGCGGCACTGCTCGAACCCCGCTTCGATCCCGCGCTGGTGCTGCGGCACATGGCCGAGTTCGGCGTGACCCACCTGGCCTGTGCCGACGACGTCGTGGGACGGCTCATGGCCAGCTGGCGGGACGAGCCGGTGGCGGTACCCGCGTGGCGGCGGATGCTCATGGCCGACTTCTACGGCGACTCGCTCGAGGCGTCCGCGTGGGCCGAGGACGACACGGGCACACCCGCGATGGGCGTCTACGGTTCGAGCGAGGTGTTCTCGCTCGTGGCGTTCTGGCGAGTGCACGACGCGGCACCCGAGCGCTGGCGGGGCGGCGGACGCCCGGTGTCCCCGGCGATCGGTGTGCGCGCCGTCGATCCCGTGACCGGCGAGTCTCCTGCCGAGGGGGAACCGGGAGAGTTGCAGTTCCGCGGTTATCCCGTCGTGGACGCCTACCTCGGGGACCACGACGGGTCGATCCGGTCGCGTTCGTTCACCGCCGACGGCTGGTTCCGCTCCGGGGATCTCGGACTCGTACGCGACGACGGCAGCTTCGACTACCTGTGCCGGATGGGGGATTCGCTACGGCTCAAGGGTTTTCTCGTCGAACCGGCCGAGATCGAGCTGCGTATCGCCGAGCACGCGGGCGTGGTCAGGGCGAAGGTGGTGGGCGTACCGGTGGCAGGGGAGACGCGCACCGTCGCGTTCGTCGAACCCGATCCCGATGCGGGCGAGGCGCTCGATCCGGAGGAGCTGCGGGAGTGGTGCGCGCGGACGCTCGCGCGGTTCAAGGTGCCGCACCTGGTTCAGGTGATCGACGAGATGCCGATGACCGTCGGCACCAACGGATCGAAGATCCGCACGACGGAACTGCGCGAGCGGGCCCGGCGTCTGCTCGCCTGAGAACCGGCGCGGTGCAGACCCGCACCGGTCCGCGTCCGGAGTCCGGTGTGTCAGGACTGCTCCGCCTTCTCCTTCTCGTAGCGTTCGGTCATCGTTTCGACGGCCTTGAGCTGCGCGGCGGCGTAGTCCTCGCGGGTGCTCCGTGCCCGTTGCCGCGCCTCGAGTGTCTGCTGTGCGTGCGAGACCGTTCCGCCCTGGAAGTGCGGCATCACGTGCTGGGCGATGAGTTCGTAGGAACGTTTGGTCGCCTGCGGGTTGGCCCACTCGTGCGCCAGCAGGAGCATGCACCCGAATCCGCCCGACTGGTCCCACAGCTTCTGTACCTGGGCGCGGGCGTCCTCGACCGTGCCGATGGCGCCGATACCCGCCTCGTTGATGAAGTCGATCATCTCGCGGAGCCGGTTGCCCTCGACGGCCATCTGCGGGAACGCGGCGGTGTGCTGGAAGTAGTCGAACCAGGCCTCGATGCCGTACTCCACGTCCCGGTAGGCCTGCTCGCGGGTCTCGGCCACGTGCATGAGGCCGACGAGCCGCCAGTCGCGCCGCGACACGGACCGCCCGTAGTGGGCGGCGCGTTCCTCGACGACGCCCCAGTGGTGGGCGAGTGCGTCGAAGCCGTCCTGGGTCATGGTCGCGCCGATGGACAGCAGGCCGGTGCCGTACCTGCCGGCCAGGCGCGGGCCGGTCGGGGACGCGACCGCGGCGACGGCGATGTCGAAACACGGCTGGGTGTAGGGCCGCAGGTGCAGGCGCGCGTCGACGAGGTTGTGCGTGCGGGTCTGCTCGGTGACGCTCTCGCCGCGCAGGAGGCGCATGATGATGTCGAGGTCGACCTCCATCAGTTCGCGGGTGTCCGTGGGGGTCAGGCCGAGCATCATCGAGTCGCTCGGCAGCGAGCCGGGCCCGCAGCCGAGCATCGTGCGGCCGCGGGTGAGATGGTCGAGCAACACCATGCGCTCGGCCACCCACAGCGGATTGTGGTAGGCGATCGAGGTCACGCCCGTGCCCAACTTGATGTTCCTGGTCCGCTCGGCGGCCGCGGCCATGAAGATCTCCGGGGAGGCGATGAGCTCGGTGCCAGCCGAGTGGTGTTCGCCGATCCAGGCCTCGTCGTACCCGCAGGCGTCGAGGTGGGCGACGAGGTCGAGATCGCGCTGCAGGGCCAGGGTCGGGTTCTCGCCCGCCGGGTGGAACGGGGCCAGGAACGTGCCGAAACGCAGTCGGTCCATGGGGTTCTCCTCGAGCTCACGGTGCTCACGGTGATCGCTCGAACGTAATCCGGATCACACGGCCCGACTGTCCAGATCTTCGACACCCGCGCCCGACCACACGTCTGCGGTGCGAGCTCGCTCCGCCAATCGGTTTACAAAATGGCTAACCGTGTCCAGTCGGGTTTACATTCGACGTCTCGATGTACAACCTGGTTCTCGGTCGGTTGTGAGGGCACCTCGACGAGGAGGTCGGAGATGAGCGACGACGCACCCGCGGCGGCTTCCCGCCCCATGGCTTCCCGCCCGGCGGCCACGGGCGGGACCGAGGAGTGGACGGACCGGAAGCGGTACCTGTGGTTGATCGGCCTCGTGGTGCCCTCGCTGGTGTTCCTGGCGATCGGCCTGCGTGAGGCCACCGGGTGGGGCGTGTGGTTGTGGATCGGCCCGATCGTGATCCTCGTCGTGGTGCCGCTGTTGGACCTGGTGGCGGGCCTGGACCGCAGCAATCCGCCGGACGACGTTCTCGAACAGCTGGAGAACGATCGCTACTACCGCTGGGTGACGTACGCGTACCTGCCGATCCAGTACGCGGGGTTCGTCGTCGCCCTGTGGCTGATCATGCGCGGCGATCTGTCGACGGTGGACAAGGTCGGCCTGGCGATCACGGTCGGCTGCGTCGGCGGTATCGGCATCAACACCGCCCACGAACTCGGCCACAAGAAGGAGAGTCACGAGCGGTGGCTGTCGAAGATCGCTCTGGCCCAAAGCTTCTACGGGCACTTCTACATCGAGCACAACCGGGGCCACCACGTCCGCGTGGCGACGCCGGAGGACCCCGCGAGCAGTCGCGTGGGGGAGAGCTTCTACCGGTTCTGGCCGCGCACGGTCGTCGGATCGTTGCGTTCGGCGTGGCGCCTGGAGCGCAAGCGGTACGCGCGGCGGGACCGGCATCCGTTCCGCATCGGCAACGACGTGCTGAACGCGTGGTTGATGTCGGCCGTGCTGTGGTCGGTGATGATCGCGTGGCTGGGCATCGGGGTGTTGCCGTATCTGCTCATTCAGGCGGTGGTCGGGTTTTCCCTGCTCGAGATCGTCAACTACATGGAGCACTACGGCATGCTGCGGCAGAAGCGGGGCAGCCCCGAGCGGCGGCGTTACGAACGCGTCGACCCGAGCCACAGCTGGAACTCCAACAACATCGCCACGAACGTGCTGCTGTACCACCTGCAGCGGCACAGCGATCACCACGCGAACCCGGTGCGCCGCTACCAGACGTTGCGGGACTTCCCCGAATCGCCGGTGCTGCCGACCGGCTACGCCGGGATGATCGTGCTCGCCCTGATCCCGCCGCTGTGGCGGCGCGTGATGGACCCACGGGTGCTCGCCCACTTCGACGGCGACATCACGCGGGCCAACATCCAGCCGGGCAAGCGGGAGAAGATCCTCGCGCGCTACGGCCGGCCCGACTCCGGCTCCGGCGCCGACTCCGGTGCCGAAAAGGGTGCGGCCGGCGTCGGCGCGGTGGTCGGGGAGGACACCCGTGGCGATGCCACCGACGGCGGGATGTGCCCCGGTTGCGGCTACGTCTACGACGAGGCGACCGGCGATCCACGGGAGGGATTCCCCGCGGGGACGCCGTGGTCGGCGATCCCGGACTCGTGGTGCTGCCCCGACTGCGGGGTGCGCGAGAAGGTCGACTTCGTGGCCCCCGGGCGGGTGCGGGTGTGAGCAGCGGCGAGGCGGGCTCGGGGGCGGGCGGCGGCCTAGAATGACGATCATGGAGGAGGCGCGTCCGGCCGCGCGCGTGGCCGGCGGTCAGTATCGGGGTCCGATCATCGCGGCGGCGATCGACATCACCGCGCGTGAGGGCTGGTCGGCGGTGACGATGGCGCGGCTGGCCGACGTCGTCGGAGTGAGCAGGCAGACGGTGTACAACGAGGTCGGGTCGAAACCCTCGTTGGCCGAAGCCATGGTCGCCCACGAGCTGGACCGGTTCCTCGCCGTCGTGCGCGGTGCGTTCGACCGGCATCCGGACGACCTGCCCGAGGCGATCCACGACGCGGCCCGCGGCGTGTTGGAGCTGGCGGGCGACAACGTGTTGCTGCGCGCGGTCGCCTCGGCCACCCACGGCTCGGACACCGAACTCCTGCCGCTTCTGACCACGCGGGCGGACACGCTGGTGGCGGAAGCGGCGACGTTCGTGGCCTCCCGCGTGCGCGCGTACCGCAGCGGGCTGGCCGACGAGCAGACCGACGTCCTGATCGACACGCTCGTGCGCACGGTGCTCAGTCACGTCGTGCAGCCCTCGGCCACGCCGGGCCGGACCGCCGACGGGCTGGCATGGCTGACGGCGCGTGTCCTCGACGACCGCAGGCCCGAGGCGCCGTTGCGCTACCGCGGACGGTGACCCGCCTGCACAACCCTCCTGGACATGACCTACCCCTGCCAGCGGTAGCGGTGTTCGGGCCGGCCCGCCGATCCGTACCGCATGCGCAGTTCGGCACGTCCGTCGGCGCACAGGTACTCGAGGTAGCGGCGCGCCGTGACCCGGGCGATCCCGGCGCGTTCGGCGACCTCGACGGCGGACAGATCCGTTCCGGCCGCACGGAGCGTCTCGGCGACCAGGCGGGCGGTCTCAGCGGTCAGGCCCTTGGGCAGCTCACGCCGCTGGGCCGGTCTGCGCACGCCGAAGACGCTGTCGACGTCGTGTTGGGTCACCTGGTCCAGTCCGCTGAGCTTGCTGCGGGCAGTGGCGAACCGCTCGAGCTGTTCGCGCAGCGCGCTGAGTTCGAACGGTTTGATCAGGTAGTACAGCGCTCCGCCGTGCATGGCCGCGCGCACGCTGTCGAGATCCCGCAGCGCGCTGATCACGAGGACGTCGACGGGAGGTGTGTCGTCGGCGCCGGTGAGCGTGCGCAGGCGATGCAGCACGTCGAGGCCCGACATGTCGGGCAGGTACAGGTCGAGCAGGACGAGGTCCGGCCGGTGTGCGGCGACCGCCTCGAGCGCCGATCCACCCGTGTGCGCGATGCCCGCCACGGTGAAACCGGGCATCGCGGCGACGCAGTCGGCGTGGTTGCGGGCGACGCGGGCGTCGTCGTCGACGATGAGCACCGACAGCCCGCGACGGCCCCCTTCCTTCTCGGCAGTGTGGCGTTCGGGCGGTTCTGCGTTGCGGATCCGCGTCCGCCTCGGCCCGCCAGGTGGCCGATCACCCCGGCCGAGCGCTAGCGGGCATCCTCTCGCACGGGCAGGAACGCGCTGAACACGGTCTCCTCGGTGACGTCGACCTCGACCCATCCGCCCCAGCGGCGGCACGCCTGACGCACGAGTGCGAGGCCGAGGCCGCGCGGGCCGTTCTTCGTGCTGGTGTCCTTGGTGCTCACGCCCGCGGTGAACACCGAGTCGGCCACGTCCGGGTCGAGGCCGGGGCCGGAATCGGTGACGCGGATCTCCAGCAACCGGTGCTCGTCGTCGTGTCTGCGCACGAGCAGTTCCACCCACCCGCGCGCGCCGACGGCCTCCAGGGCGTTGTCGACGAGATTGCCCACGGCCAGCAGGACGTCGTCGCGCATCCGGGTGGGGAGGTCACCGGGCACGTCGCTGAGCGGGGCGAGTTCGAAGTCCACGCCCTGCTCGGCCGCTTGCGCCGACTTGGCCAGCACGAGTGCGGCCACCGCCGCGTCCCCGATGTGTTCCGACACCCGGCT
>Ga0079224_100010660_pt1 | contig 12620 bp, 11 predicted proteins | sample Stecom2015_FD_80414 | JGI IMG/M metagenome (GOLD analysis project Ga0079224, IMG submission 80414) | Agricultural soil microbial communities from Utah to study Nitrogen management - Steer compost 2015 | ecosystem: Environmental > Terrestrial > Soil > Agricultural land | place: USA: Utah...
GCAAACCGGTTTGCATAGTTATCTTCAGGCGCTAAAACATAGACCTCCATACCCAAGCCCACAAACATCTTCATAACATCCATACGGAAATTATACATGCTCCAAGAGGTATTCGAGATAAATACTATTCTATTATTTTCGCTATCGTTCGACTTCATATTTTAAGCATTTTCTAGCGCCAGAATTCAGACTTAGGAATATCGCTCGATTGCATCAACTAATGACTCCCCGAATGTAGGCATATCGTTAAACACAGATTGGCTATGTTTCGACATCTCTTTACATCTATCAACATCATCCAGTATTTCTTTCAATCTGTTGAGCGAACCCTCCCAAGCTGCACAGTTACTCACATCGGCGAATATAGCCGAATAACCATCGCTTGCATACGATTTGATATTGCCTACCGGAGTAACGAAACAAACCTCTCCATGTAGCATAGCCTCCGCAACGCTCATTGCCATCCCTTCATGTTCACTCAATTGAATATAGGCGTTATGGCTTAAAAACAAATCACTTCTATGTTCCGGAAGCACTTCTCCAGCTATGGTAATAAAAGACTCAAGATTAAACCGCGCAATTTCCTTTACGATACGCTGCTCATCACCGTCCGGCCTCCCACAGATTGTCAGTGTCGCGTTTACTCCTTTGCTTCGCAGCCATGCTATCGCACGAATAGCTAGCGGGACACGCTTTACGGGATGAAGTCGACCCAAGAACAAAAAACGGATGGCACCTGAATAATCATACTCACTGCGAACTAACGGCTTTGCAGTTAGGTAAGACAGAATCAGGGTTGGCTTTCCCCTTTGTATCACTCCATGTACAAAAGATTGACTCGCCAGAGAATCTGCAAAGATCGCATTACTTTTACGCATACCCAAAGTGGAACAAAAAGCATCCGCAGCGTGGAAAAATGTATCGCTATGAACAAGGATAAAATAGCTAAATTGTTTATATAACGATTTGTATATTGAGGCAACAATTGCCGACCTCCATAAAGAGCTTACAACGATATTCGGCCGAAACTTAATCAGTGAATAAATAACCAGAGGCAAATAAATAGGGAATAAAATTGTTGGGATTCGGTAACGGACAATCTTTGCTTTCAATTCATCCCGAAGCCCATCAACCAACCGTTCATCAACTCGCCCTAATACATATACGCGCAAATCGTATTGGCTGTCCAGCTTCTCCAAAGCAGACAACATCGCAACTTCAGCACCACCTAAAACAATGCCGTGGATAATATATGCCAATTTTCTTTTACGCTTTCTCACGCCCGTATCAAACCCTTTCGAAAATCGAATACGGCCTCATTAAATTAATATCAATCATATTCAGACCATAATATACAACCATCGTGATAAATACAAAGCGGCAAAATAGTGCGATATACCGATCTTCCTCATCTGTTTCCAATGTTGAAAATAAAAAAGGCATCAAGAATACGACCACACCAAACAACAGTAAAGCTAGTCGTTGCATGATTGCAAATGAAATAAATAGCAGATTAATAAAAGATGCTATCGACATCGCAATCAGCAATAAATCAATAGTTCTCTTTCTATAGTACAAGAGCAATCGATCTTTGAAAATCAATACCGTCAGTATAAACACTTGCGCGACAACGGAGAGAAAATACCCTCCCTTCCCCAAATCGTCCATTTCGGCATATCGTGCTAGCGTAGGCGGTAATCCACCAATAGTCAGCAGGTATTCAACAGGATTGAAAAAGCTCCCAATAAGCCCCAATACCGGCAACATGCAATAAACAAGATAATTCCTGCATAACGCATAGGCTACAAACAATACGGGTACAACCAACACAGCCCCATGTATTAATGATGCTAACGCTATTATAACTGCACTCTTGATGTAGTTTTTATCGATAAAATAAAAAATCGACCACATGCCCAATGCTGCGGAAAGTGCGTACCGAATTTGCGTGAAATCTCGGTAATAGTAAAAAAAACACACATAGATAAATAGCGAACAGAAAGGAAAGGGACTCCGGGCAAAAATCAGGCTATAATTAACCAAGCCCGTTGCAAACGCCATAATAAGAAATACCACACGTATATCACCTCCCAACACATAAATCAACTTATTAAGAAGCAAATAACCTCGCTCCATGGCTTCACTGTAATTCCCCGTAACAAGGTCAATCCATGGCGTATTCCCCGCTATTTGAAGCACTTCTTCGTAACTAGCACCGTCGTTATCTACACCAACAGCTCGCAATCCGGCAAACAAAACTAAAAGCAGGCAGTAAAATATATATACGGTAAGACGGATTGCCTGATTTTGCATAAAATCGAATATGCAAAGCAATAACGTTACCAATACAAGTATATAATACTCAGCCATCTATCCTGTCCTATGCTTTACTTTTTTTAAACTTTCAAAGCAAAATAAACAATAACTGACCGGCAGAAAACAAACGGTCCAAAACTGCTGTACCTGCCGGATTTTCTCGCGTAGCGAATGCCGACGATCGTATATTGCAAATCGCCAGAAATTAAGTGCGGCCCGAAACTTATACGACAGCGCAATGTCTCGAATCTGTAGTAGTTCCGAGTAGAAAAGCATGGCATAACTGGGATTCGCTTTTCGGAGTTGAAACGACCTGGCACTCAAACCACCCTCTAGGTATTCGACAACATACAGCGGTTTGTCAATAAACCGCATTTTGTACGACAACCCAATCCTGTTCCAGACCACGCCTTCAGTACAAAAAGTCTCTCCTTCAATAATAGGAAACGGATAATTGGTTAAGACAGCCGTTACAAATACTTCCGCCCGGTCACCTTCATACTTTCTGCGATACCGATAGTCTAAAGATGAAGTATCCAATACGCGGTAGTCGACCGAACCACCAACTATTTCGCCATTCGGGTAACTGCAAAGTCCACAAATACCCGCGAAACCTTCACTCTCACACTCTCTTAACAGCTCTTGCCAGGCTTCATTTATTTCTTGCAACGCATCGCCCACCAAGAAATCATCGCTATCCACGATAAAGAATAGCTCGCCTTTCGCCTCTTTTACCCCTTTATTTATGGCAACGTGTTTCCCCGAGTTTTGCTGGAAAAAATACCGGATAGCAACATTCCCTTCTCCCTTAAAGTTATCCACCAGCTCTCTGGTCTCATCGGTACTGCCATCATCTACAATCACCCATTCAAACGCCGTATATTGTTGTTGCTTTATGCTCTCATAAAGCCTTTTCAAGTGCGATGCCCTGTTAAATGTAGGGGTAAAAATAGTAATTCCGACTGTTCTCATAAACACCATCCACTCCGTCAACCAATAGTTTTACGAAAAAGGGTCTTCAAAAGCAATATTCCCTTTTTATTACCAAGCGAAAAACCATGTTTAACAATGATAAAAATACGTTTAATACGCGATTTACACATGCCATACTGGAAGTACTTTTCGAATACTGACTGATCACTTGGTGTAAGTTGCTCAAAATACTGTTGGTAGAAAGCACACGTAGCGGCAAAATGTTTTTGGTCGATAACTGGTTTATCTCTTCTGAAAAAGTTTGTCAACCGCACGCCCCATCCCAAATGTTGTCCGCCAGTCACATTCCGGGTATGCTGCCTATACCACATCAACACCCGATCCAAATAAATAACTCGACCAAACGAAACCGCCCCCAATGTCACGAGGTGATCATGCATAGCCAGTGTTTCCGGAAAAGGACGCAATAGTTCCACCAGTTTGGCATTTATTAACGTCGAGCAGCCTTGCACACCTGAATTTAAAAACAGCGTATTGCGCAATGTGCTGGGATGCAAGGTGGTGGTCATTTGCTTAATGATCGTCCCCGATTTATAGAAATATGCATTCGAATAAACCAACGCCGGTTCATTATAGCCCTTAATGGCATCCATCATACAAGCCACCTTATCTGGCAACCAGATATCATCCTGATCGCAAAACATATAAAAGTCGCCCCTCGTGTGGTTCAACATATGGATAAAGTTACGTTCAGCACCTAGTCCGGTAACGCCATCTTCCATTAGCATAATCCGGGAGTCTTGAGCTGCATACTCCTTCAGGATAGCTGTCGTCCCATCCGTCGATCCATCATCGTGCACTATTAACTTCCACGACACATAAGTCTGCCGTATCAACGAATCGAGCTGCTCTTTCAGGTAAGCCGCTCCGTTGAAGGTTGCCATCAATATCGTTACTAGTGGGTCAGCGCTCACAACCAATTATTTTCTCAAAGTCCAACGCACGTGGTAATGCCACGTACTGCGCTACAATTCTCTCATTGACAAGGCTTTTCCTTGGCGGCAACTTATCCGTAAAATCTTGGTATAGAATGTATTCATACCCCAGAGTATTAAAATCACCCATCTCGCTGCTTTTCACTATAGGGATGATGCCGTAATGGAGGTATTCGACCAGCTTGGTTGGGCAGGCTACTCGGTTGATTAACATTTCGTCTCTCAAAATAAAGCCGTAATGGGCTGCGCGGTAATAGCGGGCTAGGTCATCTGGCTGTACCGTAAGTACTTCGAGGTTGCCATCCGGTCGAATACCTGCGTCGGCCAACCGTTTGACCATCTCGATTGGCTCGCCCGTCATAATGGTGTATTTTACCCGGTCCGACCGATGGCGTCTAATAAGATTTATCATTAAATCAATATTCTGCCAGGTCTGTAAGTTACCACTGTACAGCACGTGAGTCTTTTCACCAACATGTTGCGTAGATACTTGCGGCTCGTGTATCACATCTGCTGCACCAATATGTGATGGAATAATGGGGTATTTCAAATAATCTCTATTCCATTTTGGGTGCTTCATGCTGAAATGAGCTGCCATGGCGTCAGAGACCGTCACCACTCTATTAGCACGCCCGAAAATAATTCGTTCTGCCAACTGATACAATAGGCCTTTAAGTGTATAACCATTATACCGGGCTTCTTCCGGTACGACACCATGTGCATCCAGTACTACCCACGTGTGCTTCTTTATGAAAAAAAAGAACAAAAGCAGTGGCAATACGTTTAGCACAGAGTGAAAGTACAATATGTCAGCAGTTGACAGCATTTTTTTTATCGTAAAGAAATGCCTGAAAGTATTACGCCTGTATTGTATAGCATTCGGAGAAATACGAACCGTTTCCTTACGCCAGTAAAACCGATGCGAAACAACCAAGTACGATCGTTTCTTATGCAGGCATAGCTTATCCATAGTGATCATGCGCTGCGACATTCCTTCATGGCGCCGGCTTTCATCAGGGAAATCACCTAGGAATAACATCATCGCTCGACAACAGATTTAACACAATGTCCGCTATACGTTCCGCACTCCTCCCATCGCCATATACGGATGAGCCTACCGTCATTTCCTGCCCGCTTTCGCCCAGAAGCGCAATGGCTTCACTGTAAATCAGGTTGCCATCGGTACCAACTAACCTTACTAAACCCGCGACTATGGCCTCGGGCCGCTCAGAAAAATCACGCATCACCAACAACGGCTTTCCCAAACCAGCCGCTTCTTCCTGTATGCCGCCGCTATCCGAAATAATCAGATGAGAATTAAGCATCAGCCAGGTAAATGCTGGGTACCCCAACGGCTTGATCAAATGGATACTTTCATGCCCACCTAAGTATTCATTTACCGTTTGCTGAACTACTGGGTTGAGATGAACGGGAAAAACGATCTGGACATCGGATTGATCCGCGATCTGAAGCAAGGCACCACAAATTTCCTGCAACCCTTTGCCTAGATTTTCGCGCCGATGCGCGGTGACCAAAACGAGCTTCTTCGTTGGCTTCAGCAATCGCCTCAACATCGCAATCTCTTCATCCTCATAATCCACCAACATGTCTTTGGCCCAATACAGCGCATCGATAACGGTATTTCCGGTAACGAACACTGAATCTTCAGCTATAGACTCTCGCAACAAATTTGCTCGCGCCGTATCCGTCGGTGCAAAATGCCAAGAAGCTATCCGACCTGTCAATTGGCGATTTATTTCCTCTGGAAAAGGAGCATATCTCCGATATGTACGAAGTCCTGCCTCCACATGGCCGACTGGAATCTGTGAATAGTAAGCAGCGAGGGCAGCGATTGCCGACGTGGTCGTATCGCCGTGTACCAACACAAGATCCGGGCGAAACGTTTTCAGAACCTCCTCCATCCCCACTATAATATCTGCCGTTAGCCGAGAAAGGGACTGACGTTCGCGCATCACGTTGAGGTCAAAACGAGGTACTATCGAAAAAAAGTCCAACACCTGGTCCAACATCTGCCTATGTTGAGCGGTCACACAAACACCTACATCCACTATCGACTGGCGTTGCGCGAGCGCCTTGACAATTGGTGCCATCTTTATAGCCTCTGGCCGTGTACCGAATACCAATAAGATTCTCTTCATTGTCGTTACTTCATCACGATGTTGCAAGTATACGAAATAGTTTAAGGTAGTAACGATCCCAATGGAGACACGCCCTGACCAACGCCTGGGTGGTTAACAAAAGCTTCACCAATACAGCAGTGAAGTCGCCCTTTGTCTTCCTAAAATACTTCAGCCGACTAGATTCAAAATATCGAGCTTTTCCCAAACTCATATACGCACCACCTTGGTGTGACGAACCTTCTATATGCAAAATTTTTGCTGACGGCAGTAATACCGAGTAATATCCGGCTTTTTTTAGGCGATACGCAAATTCCGTTTCTTCAAAATAAAGAAAAAAATCGGGATCAAAACCACCCAGTTTATCAAAGAGCTCTTTTTTAACAAACATATCTGCACCCGAAACGTAATCAACCACTTTCAATCGGTCATCTCGATTCTTCACACCGATCGAATAAGCGGTCTCAAATCGCTTAGGGAAAAAACGATGTACCCCCATTTCGAGAAAGATCCCTTTAAGTGACGGAAAGTTACCATAGGAGGCTTGTTTTTCCATTTTCTCGTCCAGCAAATCACCTCCGCAACACCCTACCTGAGCGTTCTGGGGGTTGTTCACAAAGCGCATGAAAACAGCGGCGGCGTCATTTAGCAAGTACGCATCGGGATTAATAAAAAACAAGTAATCCCCGCGAGCCAGTTCGGCCCCTCGATTATTTGCTGCGCCGAACCCGATATTTTCTTCGTTGGCGACAAAAGTGACACCTGGCAGGCAACCAAGCTTCGCCACCGAATCATCGCCAGACGCGTTATCAACAACGATGATTTCGTAACCTTGCTGTTTGGTATGCTCGCGAATTGAATCGATACACCGCAGCACCAAGTCGGCTGTACGGAAATTGACAATGATATAAGACACCGAGACCTCAGCCATGTAGCACTATTCTTCGTTCTTAGATTTAATTTTATAGATCAACGTTATCGCCCTGAACCAATAATGCCGGATAAACAACCGTTCTTCAAGCTGCAAGATAAACAACAGAGCAAGCATCACCAGCAAAATAATAATACCATTCACAACTAACTGCAAAAATGCATTGTCTAGGTCGTGTACCAGCCCAGTAAGTAACAAGCCAACAGTCACTACCGACCCGAGGTAAAGGATGTACCTAGCACTAATGTAAAATAATACACGACGGTTAAAAGGAAAATATAGAAACAAGGCTACAGCCGAAAAAGCATGAGCTATAATAAAAGTGAGCGGGAACGTGTAAGCTCCAAATGTCCGGTAATACAGAAAATTAAGCCCAATCATAATCAATTGTGCCAACACCCCGAAGAAAGCATAAATCTTCCCCTTGTTGGTAGCCAGCAGAGCCAACCCGAATATAATGTAGAGAAAACTAACGAGTGCTGACCAAGCATAATAAACCGACAATCGACCCATCTCGGCAATGGCTGTTTGCGTAATCTGCCCTTTGTGGTACAGAATCAGCTTAATCAATTCCGTACTCGAAGAGCAAAAAAAACCAATCAACGCTGTAACGACCAACAAACCGAACTGGTAAAGTTGCTTGAAGTCTTTCATAAAACCAGTTGTATTGCGCTTGGCAAAATGGCCAGAAAGTATGGGTACCAGCATGGTGAGCAGCACGCTAGTTAAAACATTAATAGGTATATCGACGAATTTTCGCGAATAATCGAGCATCGACACCACCCCTTCGCCAAGTAAACTCCCTAGGGACTTCTCCACCAAAACATTGATCTGGATAAAAAAATAAGGGACAAAGAAGGGCAAGGCATAGACAAAAAAGGGCTTGAAATCGGATAGATTGATTCCGCGAAAACTGAACATTATCGGAATTTTCCGCATGTAGATTTGCCATGTGATCAGAGACAGCATTAATATCAAACCGATATAGTAGGATACTGCCAAGGCATAAATCCCGATATGTGGCGCTAACAGCACCATACTTACAATATTGACCAACGCCGCGATACAGTTGGATATTTCAGGAACGAAAAAGGAATCGTACGCATTGAGAATACTGGTACCCAGCTGGCTGAACTGATCAAACAGCAACGATGGCGCCACCACCCACAGCATGACTACCAGCGCGTCGAGCTGCTTCGGACCATAGGCCGGCGCCAACAGTTCTGCAATGCGATAAGGGAAAACAACCATAACAGCGACCAACAACACTGCCACCAGCAATGTTATGGCTAACAGCGCACGCGTCCGGGTTAACACCCATTCCTCGCCATGCTCCCCACGCAGGAGAACGAATTTAGCCCGGAACGTTTCGTTAATCGGCCCCCATACCGCTAGATTAACTACCACCACACAGTTCAGGGCAATCAACCACATGTCGCGGTCCATCGACACCCCGAAATACTTGGCCGCTAGCGAAAGACCGACAACGGAGAAGGCCAGCTTCACAAACCTGAGGATGAATAATATGATAGTTTTCCGCTTCAACTTGTATCGGATCCTTACCGTTAAACTTCAACGCTCCACTCAAGCTTGATTTGACAACTGCGACCGGCATACCATGTCGAGAGAGCAACCACAATTTACAAAAAGATTATAAAAGTTGCCCCTAAGTTGCCGATGGTCAAAACCGATACATCACCCCCAATTTCAGGTGCACGTTATCGTTGTCCTGTGGATCAAACCCCCAGTAATCACTCCGGTCTTCGGCTGCCTTAAATTTATATTGGTAATTATAGGCATGAATATACTGCAGATGCGCATTAAAGACAAACTGTTTGTAATCCCAGCTACCGTAGGCCGCCAAACTTGCATCCACCCAGTTATTGCGGAACTCGTGCAATTCGTACACCGCAAAGTCCTCGTTGTGTACCAATCGCTGTACCTGCAGGCCCACCTGTTTTAAGCCCTTTACCCAGCTAGCTTGCACCGTTTGGGTGTTGCCTGCCGGCCCGATGCCCGCCCCGAGTAGTTGTCCACGATGGGTGTAGCCGTCTCGAACACCCGAGTGCCCATACCATGGGCCTGCTGACCGAATGCCGCGGGTGTTGCTCACCGCAATCTGGGTCACTTCACCTGCTAGCTGCAGGTGGCCGCCCCAGCGGTTCTGTAGCGGCACCAGCTTACGTAGCCCGAAGGTGTACGCCCGGGTATGGTCGGTCTGCAGCATGGCATCGCGGGCATCCCAGTTATGGTCGTTCTTAGCATATTCACCGTAAAATTCCACTAGCGCTTTCGGCACTACGTAACGGAAGTAAAACGACATAGCCTGATCGCGTGGGATGCCGTCGTCCGAGCTGCTATCCACAGCCAGTTTTGTCTTGCTAAACGCCTCCAAAAAAGGGGCATAGTAACGCAGCCCCGAGCCCATGTCTTTTTGGTTCGTATTATACGCCCGGATAAAACCCAGCGTCAGGCCCGGTGTCCATTTCGGCTGATAGTTTAACGTAAAACCTGAAAAATACCGCCAACCTTCGGGCTTCGTTCGTGCGTACCTATTATGGGTCGCTGTATCACCCAATAATGACGGTGGATAGCCCGATTTTTGGAGATGTCCACCCACAATCTGAAATTCGAACGACCCTATGTACGTCTTTATAGGCTTAGAAGTATTCAACGTCACATGCGTAAAGCCAGGCGCAGTATTGCTCATCAAAATGGAATTGTGTAACCCTGGGCCCCACCAGAGGTTCTCGGTCGACAACCCAACCGATATCGGATCAAGTGTGAGCCGCACGCTACTCTGCCCCCAAAAAGCCTTGGTGTAACTTCCGTTACCAAAAAGCTCCGGCATGTCTATACGGTTACCTACCACATTATACCATCTCCGATCAGGACCTTTATCGCCACCATACCCCTCGTACACCCGGTTTTGTGCCGACACCAGTTCGGGCCTAAACTGCACACTCAGCCAGCGATACTTAACAAAGAACCCTGTACTTAGGTACGTCTGAAGACCCCGAGCTGGAATCATAGGACCGTCGTTCCAGCCTGTTGGGTAGGTCGTATTCAGCTGATTTTGCCACACCACAGGCATCAACTGTAAGTAACCGTGACCATCCTTGCTTTGCCATACTACATCCGAACGGCTACTATCCGGATGGTGCAGAAAATTATGCTGCCCCAGCGCCTGGGCCGTCAGCGGCCGGATGCTGAAGGAGACAGCCGTATCCACCTGCCCCAGCAGTTGCTGGCGGCGGTAATAATCTTCCAATACAGGCAAACCTACGGAAATGGTTTGCGCTTGTACCATTGCCGCGCCTACCACTGCCCACACGGCTGCCGTTAGCACGGCCTTTTTCAGTTCATCGTATCCAATCATCGGGGCACTTACTTAAAACCGATAGGCAAAGCCCAATCGGATGAGAAAATTATTACGATCCTGCGGGTCAAAATCCCAAAAATCCGTTGCATCAGCTGGTTGCATAAACTGATGTCGATAATTATAGCTATGCATGTTTTGCACTTTCAGATACGTCAGAAACCCATTGAAATCCCACTCGCCATGCAACGACCAACCGAAGTCGACCCAGGATTTTCGCACGTCGTACACATACATGTAGAAGAAGTCCTCGTTGTGCACAAAGCGTTCCAACGCAAGGTTCACCCGTTTCATACCTCGCACCCAGCCTATGCTGGCGGTTTGCACATTGCTCCCCGGTCCAATTCCCGCACCCAACAGTTGCCCACGGTGGGTATAACCATCTCGGACTACCGGGTGGATATACCAAGTGGGGTAAAGCCACTTTGAGCGACTAGTGTAATACGTATTATTCATAGCCAACTCGGTAGCTTCAGCACCTAATTCCAAAAAGTCGCCGGGACTAAACCCTAGTGGCACGAGTTTGCGAAACCCTAATATATAGCCTCGTGAATAGGAAGGCTGCACCATCCAGTCGCGCCCATTTTCAGGTTTGCTATTACGGCCATATTCTCCATAAATCTCGAGGTGCCCTGCAGGCATCACCCAACGAAAGTATACTGACCCATAGCGGTCACGCACCTCGTTACTGGTGCGTTCAGCTCCCGTCGCGGCATCGAGGTAGGTCGCCTCTTTCACCGCCGGTTTAAAAAACGGCAGGTAATCGCCCACTCCCTTCATGTTGTCAGTGTTTACCACAAACGACCGGGCAATGCCCAATGACAGCCCTGGAACCCACTTGGGTTGGTAGGTTGCCATAAAGCCTGAAAAATACCGATTCACATCGGGCTTATCAATATAATACATCTCGTTATGGATGCTATTCCTCGTTATCGACGGTGGAAATCCCGATGCTTGGAGAATACCGCCTACCAACTGCCCCTCAAACGAGCCGACGGGGGTATGCACCGGCTTGTTAGTGTGTACGGTAAAATGCGGAAACCCTTGGGCATTATTACTCATTAACAACGAATTGTAACGACCCGGACCCCAATAAAGATTCTCAGTGGAAAAACCGAAGCTCACCGCACCAAAAGAAGCCTTCAAACTGCTTTGACCCAACAGTGCCCGTAAGTAGACAGAATTTCCGAAGTAAGCAGGCATATCAATCATGTTACCCACCGCCTTATACCATTCTAGGCCATAACCTGGTGTATTGGGTGTATCGTCGTACTTCATATTCGAGGCGTATATCACCTCTGGACTAAGCTGCAAGGTCAGGAATCGGTATTTGGCCACCAACCCACCATATAATCGGAGCTGCGCACCACGAGTAGGCACCATTGCACCGTCGTTCGTACCGTACGGAAAACTACCATTGTTGTGGAAATCCAACCCGGCTGGCATGGCCTGCACGTACCCTTCGCCTCCTGGGAAACGGTACAGATAGCTTTTGTCACCCAACACGCCTTCGGGGTCAAACACATTGGCGCGACCCAGCACATCGGCTGCTAGCGGCCTAATAGTAAATGAGACCGACGAGTCAACTGTGCCCAACAGCTGCTGGCGACGGTAGTAATCTTCCAGCACAGTACTGCCCACTGGCAGCGTCTGGGCTTGCAAACTTTCGTAAGGAACGGTAAGCAGGCAGAGGCTATAGAGTAAATATCTGATGCGCATAGTCCATATTGAGCCTACAAAGGAGCAAAAAACATTCCATTTATCCGCACCCAGGTAAATCGCATTGCAACACTAGTATTTTTATTTACTACTCACCGTACACGTTTACTATTGGGCATCCTTTGACCATTATGCAAGCAAATATGGTTAATTTCGCTGTGAATGTCGGCAATTGGGCGAAACTATTGTACCCACTCAATGGTTAACCC
>Ga0079224_100010661_pt1 | contig 12620 bp, 11 predicted proteins | sample Stecom2015_FD_80414 | JGI IMG/M metagenome (GOLD analysis project Ga0079224, IMG submission 80414) | Agricultural soil microbial communities from Utah to study Nitrogen management - Steer compost 2015 | ecosystem: Environmental > Terrestrial > Soil > Agricultural land | place: USA: Utah...
GCGCGCAGCCCGACCGTGCGCGGCGCGCCCCAGAAACGCTTCGTGCCGCTCGCCGGATCGCGGCGCAGGATCGTCTCGGCGTAGAGCTCGTCGGTGACATTGCGCGCATGCAGATCGGCGTACCAACGCCCGCGTGCGCCCGTGTATCCGACGGACGCGTTCACGAGCCCATAGCTCCGCTGCTCGAGCGCGGGGTCCGCGTAGAGGCTGAACGTCATCGTCGACTGACGGCGATACTCGATTCCGACGGCGAGCTCACCGCCCCCGAGCGGCCACGCGTGCTCGAAGCGTGCGTTCGCCGACAGACGCGGCGCCTGCGGCAGCCGGTTGCCGGCGCGGTCGGGATCGACGCTCGGGTTGTTCGGGTCGACCGAGACAAACTCGTCGAACACGCCGTCAAGCCAGACCGCGCCGAACGACACGAACGATCCCGTCCGAAGCGCGAGCGCGATGTCGACGTCGAGCCCCGTCAGTGATGCCTCCGCGGCATTGATCACGATCGGGAACGTGCCGAGTGCCGCATCGCTCGGCGGCGTATCGAGCTGCATGTCGCGATAGTCGTAGTGGAAGAGCGCGCCGTTCACGCGCAGCCGCCCGCCAGCGAGCGTAGCCTTCGCGCCGACCTCCAATGCATCCAGGCGCTCGGAGTCGAACGGCGACTGCACGGCCGAGGTGTTGAATCCGCCCGGCTTGTGCCCGCGCGCGAGCGTGATGTAGTAGAGCCTCCCGTCGCGCGGCGCGAGCTCCGCGCCGAGCTCCGGCGTGACCGCACGCCACGTGCGCCGATCGCGCTGCGTCGTGATCGTGGTGCCGGCGCCGCTCGTCACGGTTCGAACGAGGTCGATGCTGCGCGTATCCTCGTTCCAGCGCGCGCCGCCCCGCACGCGCCACCGGCCGATGCGATAGCCGACCTCACCGAAGAACGCCTGCGACTCGGTGTCGATCCGCGCGTCGGGATGGCTTCGCGTGCCGCTGATCGGCAGATGCGTATCGAGAACCTGGGCCGCGTCCTCGTCGATCAGAAAGACGCCGGCAGTCCAATCGAGCGGGCCGCGGCCGACCGCGGTCAGGCGAAGCTCCTGCGTGACGGACCGCGAACGCGCGGACGGATAGTTCGCCGCGAAATCCGCGTTCGTGCCGTCGAGGTCGAGCGCGATCCGGAGGGCGGTGTCGACGTACGTCGTCAACGAGCGCAGCGCGAAGCGCTCTCGTCGCCAGACGACGCGCGCGCCGTAGCGCTCGGACGCGGTGTCGATCTGCGGCGCGACGTTCTCGGTCACCTGCCGCGGATCGGCCGGCACGACGCCGCCGTTCGCAATGCCGCCGTTCACGCCGACGCCGACGATCGGCTGCGAGCCGAGCGCACGGGAGCTGTCCTCGTCGTGCCGCTCGACGCTGACGACGACGTCGAGCGCATCGCTCGGCGCGTAGCGCATCTTCGCGCGCCACGCACGGTAGTCCTCGTCGTTCTCGTCGACGCCGAGGTACACGTTGTCGACGTAGCCGTCGCGCACCGCGCGGGACGCGGCGAGCCGGAACGCGACCGGCGTGCCCGAGACGGGCAGATCCGCGGCCGCGCGCAGCCGCCGCTCGGCGTAGCCGCCGACGGTCAGCTCCGCGTAGCCGCCAGCAGTCTCGCCCGGATCCCGCGTGTGCACGCTGACGGCCCCGCCCACGACGTTGCGGCCGAGATGGAGCGCCTGCGGTCCCTTGATGACCTCGACCCGCTCGACATCGAAGAAGTCGACGATCGAATGATATGCGCGCGGCATGTATGCGCCGTCGATGAAAGTCGCGACGCTCGACTCTGCGCCGGCCGAGATGATCTCCGTGCCGACGCCCCGCAGATACGGCTGCCCGAGGACCGAGTTGGTCCTGAACACGAATCCCGGAACGCGGTACTGCAGCTCGATCGCATGCTCGATGCCGGAAGCGGCGAGCTCGGGGCCCGACAGGTGCGTGATCGACTTCGGAACGGTCTGCGCGTCCGCGGGCCGCCAATCGGGCGTGACGATGATGGTCGGCAGCGCCGCGGCGGCGGCCGCCTCGTCCGCGGATGCGGCGGCGGGCACGAGGACGAGGCAGGCGATCAGCGGAGTTCGCCGCACGGCGGGTTGCGGAGATTTCATCAAGGGCGAGGGAAGCCGCGGGGGAATGTTTGTCGTTATGCGGCCGAAAATAGCAGTCGAACCCGTCCAGGGCCAAGCGATCGGCTCCGCTCAGTCCCAAGATTTCTCGGCATGACCCCGAGGAGGAAGTCATCGCCGCCATTGGCCTTCGATCCCAACCTCGAGATCACGACTTTCATGGCCACATACAATTTCCACGACAGGGTCAGCATGCAAACGCCCCCCGAATCCTCGACAGGATCGAGGCCTTGGATCGAACCCGAGCGGGTCTGACGGTCTACTTCTCGGGCCCCCGTGTGGGAAGTTCGCGTGATCGCGGTTCATCGGGAATCAGGTCCGCTCCCCAACCCGCCGACGGCCGCACAGTTTCGTGCCGCTGGCTCCCATGAGAGCTCGCAATCGCGGTCAACGTGACTCGGTTATCCTGGTGACGGCAGACCGAAGAGCCGATGGAGGAGACGGAGATGGAGACACAGGAGATCCACCGTGGACGCCTGATCGACCACATTCAGCTCGTCGTGCGGGACCTTCAAGCCTCGTATCGCTTCTACTCCGCGATCCTCGAGACCCTCGGAGTGCCGATCGGCGGCGCCAACGATACGTATTTCTGGGCGGACGAGCTGTTCGTGTCGACGCCGGACAGCGAAGCCGCGCTGGGGCAACTGACCGGGCGCCATCACCTCGCGTTCCAGGCCGACAGCCGGAGCATGGTCGACCGATTCTACGAAGTCGCTTTGGCGAGCGGCGGAAGAGACAACGGTGCACCGGGAGAACGGCCTTACCATCCGGGGTATTACGCTGCCTTCGTGCTCGATCCGGACGGCAACAACATCGAGGCGGTGTACCACGGCGAGGCGCAACGCAGCGCTCCGTCGGTGTGCATCACGTTCTGAGCAGCTCGGCCACGGCGACGAAGGTTTCGAGCCGCGAGCCGATCCCGCATCTCACCGGCGAAGCGCTCGACGGCATCGGCCGCGGGGATCCGCAGACGCCCGCCGCGGCCTGATTCCGCGAGGACTCGTTCCTAACCTAGGTAGCTTCACCTCTCGCACGACACCGCAAAAAGCGTAGCCTCGAGAATGTCTTGGAAGCGATTGGTGGCCGATGCGGGGGCGACGAATCGAGTACGGCGCGTGGCTGACCGGAATCGTCCTGCTGATGGTCTTCGGCGCCGCGCGCCTCTGGGCCGAGAGCGAGCGTGTGCGCGGCCTCGAGACCTTGCGCGCAGCCCAGTTCGCGAGCAGCGACCGCGTGACCGCGAAGGCGGAGCGCACCGACGCGGACGTCACGTCGGGTTCCCTTGCACGTTCGGGTCGAGCCACGGCCGCTGATTCGTCCGCGCGGGTCACCGCCGCGTCCCGCGCGGCGATCGACCAGACGCTATGGTCGGACGAACGAGCCAGGGAATACGCGGAGGCGGCGGGTCGTCCCGGCGATCCGGCGGCAGCGCTGCGGATCCCATCGATCGGCCTCGAAGTGCCGGTCTACCCCAATACCAACGAGCTCAACCTGAACCGGGGTGCGGGCCACATCGAGGGCACGGCGCCGCTCGGCGCCGACGGCAATGTCGGCATCGCCGCGCATCGTGACGGATTCTTCCGCGCGCTCGAGCGCCTTCAAATCGACGCAGACGTCCTCCTCGAAGTCGGGCCCCGAACGCTGCACTATCGCGTCGTCGAGATGCGCATCGTCAAGCCCACCGACGTGCACGTCCTCGCGACCACCGAGACGCCGAGCGTGACGCTCGTGACCTGCTACCCGTTCTACTTCGTCGGCAACGCGCCCGAGCGATACATCGTGCGCGCCGAGCTCGTCGACCCCGCCGATGGTCTCGCCGCATCGGGCCGTCGTGCATCAGCCCATGAACCCTGAAGGAGCGAAGCTATGTGCAGTCGAATCGCGGTCATTGGAGCAGGGCTTGCTCTCGTGCTCACGACGAGCGTCTTCGCGCAGCGCAGCACGGATGCAGCGTTCACCGCGACCGGGGAGCGGTGCGAGGACGTGACGTGGTCCGAGGAGGCGCTCGAGCGGTATCCGAACATCGGCACGGCGTGTCGCGAGGTGATGCAACGGGACGGACGATACTTCGTCCGCTTCGAAGGTGAAGTACGCCGTGTCAGGGATCGCGGCAACCGCGTCACGATCGCGTTCGAAGGCGGCGATACGTTGACGCTGACGCCGCCGGAAACTCTCTCGCTGACGATCGACGGGCGAGAACGGTCGCCGCGCGATCTGCGGCCGGGAGACCAGTTGACCTTCTACGTTCCGCAGGACCAGCTGACCGCGACGTTCTTCGCCGGACAACCTGAAACCTCGGAGCCGCAGGAGGTGCCGATCAGCCCGACGACCGACAGCGAAGATCTGCTCGCGCAGGCAGACGAGGAGCAGCCGCGGCTGCCGAGGACCGCGGGCTTTCTGCCCTTCGTCGGCGCGGGCGGTCTCGCGTTGCTCGGTCTCGGCGGAGTCCTGACGCTCCGGCGTCGGCTGCGCGGCTCGAGGCCGATCTGAACGAAGGCGCTCTTACGGCCGCCGGGACGCCTCCGGCCGCGTTCCCGTAACGATTCGCCACTGCGGCTCGTCCGCTCCGCGGGCGGCGCAGATTTGCTTCTATACTTGGCGACGTCGTTTCGGAACACAGGAGGGCCCCGATGGCCGACTTTCTGCATTCGAAGCTTGTCGTCACGGGCGCGAGCGGACATCTCGGTCGTCGCGTCGTCGAACTGCTCGTTGAGAAGGGCGCGGCCAACGTGATTGCCGCGACGCGGACGCCCGACAAGCTGACGGGTCTATCCGGGGTCGAGGCACGCAAAGCGGACTTCAGCGATCCGGCGTCGCTCGATGCGGCTTTCGCGGGCGCCGACCGCGTGCTCGTGATCTCGACGGACCGCGTCGACGTGCCGGGTCTGCGCATCCAGCAGCACAAGGCCGCCGTCGACGCCGCGAAGCGCGCCGGCGTGAAGCGGATCCTGTACACGTCGATGTTGAATCCGGACCGTTCGTATATTCCGTTCGCGCCGGATCATCTGGAGACCGAGCGTGCGATCGAGCAGAGCGGGCTCGAGTTCACGATCCTGCGGGTGAGCTGGTATGCCGAGGTGCTGCTCGGCTCGCTGGCCACGCCGCTCACGACCGGCAAATGGTATTCCGCGGCCGGAAGCGGCCGGATTGCGCACATCCCGCGTAACGACGTCGCGCGTGCCGCGGCAGCGGCGCTCGCCTCGTCGGGCGGTGCGAACGAGCGCTTCGACATCACGGGCGCCGAGCTCCTGACCATACCCGAGATTGCGAAGATCGCGTCGGAGGTCACCGGCAAGCCGATCGAGGTCGTGCCGGTGTCGGACGAGGAGCTCGAGAAGGGGCTCGCCGCGGCCGGCTTGCCGCCTTTCGTGATCCCGCTCGTCGTCGGCACGGAGCGCAACATTCGCGCGGGTAACTTCGACGTCACGAGCGACGCCGTCGAGCGGCTGACGGGCAAGCCGCCGCAGTCGTTGCGCGACTTCTTGACGGCGAACCGTGCAGCGCTCCCGGCGTGATCGCCTTAAAGAGCTGATCGGCGGCTACTTCTACCTGCGGGTCGCGAATCTCGAGGAAGCGGTCGAAATCGCTCAACAGTGCCCGGGACTCGACTACGGCTGTGCCGTGGAAATCAGGCCCGTCGCCGAAAGGTGCATGGACAGACTGCGCGCCCAGGACCAGGCTCGGCAGGACGACGTCGCCGTCGATGAGACCTTAGCCGAGCTGCGTTGATCGGGGCGCGCTCGTCGGCAACAACGGTCAGTTCGGACGGATGCTGCCGATCGCGTTCGCGCCGGCGATCGCGACGGCTTCGTCTTCCTCGGGCCTCGCGCCGCTCGTCGCGATCGCGGCTCGCTCACGACGTGTCACACTCCATGAGGCTCGAACGTCTAGCTTCGTGATGCCCCATGTCGACAGGAGGTCCACGTGGACGAGCGCACCCGGGTCTTCGACAAAGAGCGGCCGCGTCTTTTCGGCCTCGCCTACCGCATGCTGAGCACGCGGGCCGACGCGGAGGACGTGCTTCAGGACGCGTATCTGCGCTGGCGATCCGTCGACGCCGATCGCGTCGAGTCGGCGCAGGCGTGGCTCACGACCGTCGTCACGCGACTTGCGATCGACCGCCTGCGCCGTGCGCGGATCGAGCGCGAGGCCTACTTCGGCCCATGGCTGCCGGAGCCGCTGTCCGATCAGGAGGCGCCGGGCCCGGAAGCCGCGCTCGAGCTCGAAGGAGATCTGTCGATCGCGTTCCTCGTGCTCCTCGAGACCTTGTCGCCGCAAGAGCGGGCGGCGTTCCTGCTCCACGACGTGTTCGACGAGGACTACGCCGACGTCGCCGTGATGCTCGGCAAGACCGAAGCCGCGTGCCGGCAAATGGTGCATCGCGCGCGCGAGCGCGTGACCGCGAGGCGACGACGCTTCGTCGTCGATGACGAGACGCGCACGCGCCTGCTCCGCAGGTTCATCGAGGTCGCGACAAGCGGCGATCGAGACGCGATCAAGGCGCTCCTTGCGCCCGACGCGACACTCGTCTCGGACGGCGGTGGCAAAGCCATCGCTGCGATCCGGCCGCTCTACGGTGCCGAGCGCATCGCCTGGCTCTGGTTCGCCGTCGCCGCGCGTAGCCGCGGGCGCGTCGAGAGAAGGATCGTGCGCGTCAACCGGGAGCCGGCGCTTGCAACGTTGTTCGGCGGCCGACTCCATTCGGTGGCGACGGTCGAGACGGACGGAGAGCGCATCTACGCGCATTACACGATCGCGAATCCCGACAAGCTTCGTTCCTTCGCGCATCTCGAGGCACCGCTTTCGCTCGCATGATCGCGGCGCGTGTCACACGCGGCGCCGATCGCCCGTCTAAGCGGTGCAAGAACGACACTCGACGCAAGGAGAAGCGTATGACTCGAATCGCATTCGACTCCGAAAAGTATCGCGATGTCGTGCAGGCCATGCTGGGCCTTGCCGGTCCGGTCCGCCGGTCCGGGCTCGAGCCCGCTTTGCTCGAGCTCGTGAAAATCCGCGCGTCGCAGATCAACGGCTGCGGCTATTGCCTCGACATGCATACGAAGGACGCGCGCGCACACGGCGAAACCGAGCAGCGGCTCTACCTGCTCTCGGCCTGGCGGGAAGCGAACTGCTACACCGATCGGGAGCGGGCGGCGCTCGCGTGGACGGAAGCCGTCACGCGACTCGAGCACCAGGACGTGCCCGATCCGGTGTACGAGCAGGCTCGAGCGCAGTTCACCGAAGAGGAGCTCGTGGCGCTGACGCTCGCGATCGTTCAGATCAACGGCTGGAACAGACTATCGATAGCGTTCAGACGTCCGGCCGGAGACTACGAGCCCGGCAGTCTCGACAAGATCCTGAACGGTGTCGGCTTGACCGCTAGCCGATAACCCGTCGCAGCGCCGGCGCGCGGCCCCGCGCGCCGGCGCGAAACGTTGCGGAAGCTCCAGCGGCCAATACGTCAGTCGCGACCCTGTCTCGATCCGGTCCTGCGGCCCGCGCATGCCCCTTGCACCCCGTCCGAGGGACGGTTTAATAAGCGACGGGCGCCCAATCGCGGCGCCGCCCAACCACGGAGGAAAGAAGAAGCCCACAAAAAGAGGAGGCAGAACCGTGCGCGCACTCCTGATCACGATCGCCGCGTCGTGGCTGATCTCGAGCGCCGCCCTGGCGCAGAGCTCCGACACCGACTACCGCGGCCTGTGGATCTCCACGGCCTATCCGTCGATCGAGGTCGCACCCGGAGACGACATCTCCTTCTCGCTCACCGTCCACAATTCGAACCGGCCTCCGCAGCGCGTCGGGCTCGAGGTGCTCCAGGCGCCCTCGGGCTGGGACGTGCGTCTGCTTGGCGGCGGGAAGCCCGTCGGTGCCGTGTTCGTCGGACCCAACTCAACCGCGAGCGTGCAGCTCGAGCTCGAGCCTCCAGAGGGCGTCCGCAAGGGTGTTTATTCGCTCATGGTGCGAGCCTCCGGCAGCGCCGACCGCTTCGAGCTACCGCTCGAGATCAGGATCGGCGAGACGCCGCCCGCGAAGCTCGAGCTCGACCCCGAGCTGCCGATCCTGCCCGGCACGCCCGACTCCACGTTCCGCTTCAACGTGGAGCTCGCGAACAAGACGGGCGAGGACGCGCTGATCGCGCTCTCGGCCGATGCGCCGCCGGGCTTCCAGGTGTCGTTCAAGGAACGCTTCGGCTCGCAGCGGCTCACGAGCGTGGCCGTCGAGGCGGGACGGACGCAGGGCCTCGAGATCGAGGTGCGTCCGCCGCAGGGCACGGAGGCCGGGCGCTATCCGGTCGCGGTGCGCGCAATGGCCGGCGAGGTGACGGCGGCGACGGAGCTCACGCTCGAGGTCAGCGGGCAGCCCGCGCTGCGGCTCACGGCGCCGGGCGAGCTCTTGTCGGGACGCGTTGCGGCCGGCAAAGAGACGCCGCTCCAGCTCATGCTGCAGAACGCGGGCAGCGCGCCGGCGCAAGGCGTGCGCTTCACGGCGTCGCAGCCGTCGGGCTGGGAGATCAAGTTCGAGCCGGAAACGGTGCCGGTTCTCCCCGCCGGCGAACGGATGGAGGTGCGGGCGCTCGTCACCGCGCCCGCGAACGCGATCGCCGGCGACTACATGCTGACGCTCAGGGCGAACGCCGACGCGGCATCGGCGAGCTCCGAGTTCCGCGTGACGGTTCGGACGTCGACGCTGTGGGGCATCGTCGGCGTGCTCGTCATCGCGGCCGCCGTCGCGGTGCTCGCGCTCGCGGTGATGCGCTACGGGAGGCGGTGACGATGACCGCCGTGATCGAAGCGCGCGGCCTCACGAAGCGCTACGGCAGGATCACGGCCGTCGACCGCATCGACCTCGAGATCCGCCGCGGCGAAGTGTTCGGCCTCCTCGGTCCGAACGGCTCGGGCAAGACGACGACGATTCTGATGCTGCTCGGGCTGACCGACGTCACCGAAGGCAGCGTGCGGGTCCTCGGGCTCGACCCCGCGCGCGAGCCGCTCGCCGTGAAGCGGCGCGTCGGCTACATGCCGGACACGGTGGGCTTCTATGAGCACCTGTCGGCCCGTGCGAACCTGCGCTACACGGGGCGCCTCGCGGGCATCGACCCGGCCGCGCTCGAGGAGCGCATCGACCACGCGCTCGCGCAGGTGGGCCTCCGCGACGCCGCGGACAGACGAGTCGGCGGCTTCTCGGCCGGCATGCGCCGCCGGCTCGGGCTCGCCGACGTGCTGATCAAGGAGCCCGAGATCGCGATCCTCGACGAGCCGACGAACGACCTCGATCCGACGGCGACGCGCGAGTTCCTCGACCTCATCCTCGAGCTCAAGCGCCGCGACATCACGGTGCTCCTGTCGTCGCATCTGCTCGAGCGCGTGCAGGCCGTGTGCGACCGTGTGGCACTCTTCCATCGCGGGCGCATCGCCCTCGAGGGCACCGTGGCCGCGCTCGCGCAGCAGGTGCTCGGCGGCGGGCATCGCATCATCCTCGAGGCGGACGGCGCCGATCTCACACCTACGCTCGAGCGGATGCCGGGCGTCGTCAGCGTCGCCATGCCCGAGCCCGGCCGCTACGTGATCGAGGCCTCCGACGATGTCCGCTCGGTCGCAGCGGCCGAAGCGGTGCGCGCGGGCGCCTCCATCAGATCGCTCGCGCGCGAGGAGCCGAGCCTGGCAGAGGTCTATGCGAGCTACTTCAGGAGTCTGCGCGATGCGGCGTGAAGGATCACCGTGGACCGGGCTTGCGACCGTGGTCGCAAAGGAGATGGCCGATCATCTCACCAGCGCGCGCATGCGTATCCTCGAGGGGCTGATCGTGCTGATCGCCGCCGGCACGCTCTACACGTCGATCGGCACGCTGCGGCGCACGACGCTCGAGGATCCGTTCCTGTTCCTGCGGCTCTTCACGATCGCCGATGCGCCGCTGCCGTCGTTCCTCTCGTTCCTCGGGTTCGTCGTGCCGCTGATGGCGATCGCGCTCGGCTTCGACAGCATCAACGGCGAGTATGCGCGACGCACGCTGTCGCGCGTGCTCGCGCAGCCGATCTACCGCGACGCGCTGATCCTCGGCAAGTTCCTCGCGAGCCTCGCGACGCTCGCGCTGACGCTCACGGCGCTCTGGCTCATCGTCACGGGCGCGGGCCTCTTGTTCCTCGGCGTGCCGCCGAGCGGCGAGGAGGTGCTGCGCGGCGTCGGCTTCCTGGTCGTCACGATCGCTTACGCCGGCGTGTGGCTCGCGCTCGCGATGCTCTTGTCGACGACGTTCAGGCAAGCGGCGACGGCCGCGCTCGCGGCGCTCGCGGTCTGGCTCCTGTTCTCGGTCTTCTGGCCGATCATCGTGGAGTTCCTCGCGCCGCTCTTCGTCGGGCAGCCGGCCGACTTCATGGCCGCGCTCCAGGCCGCCGCGGATCGCGCACAGGCGCAGCTTGCGCTGTCGCGCATCTCGCCGAACACGCTGTACGGCGAAGCGACGCTCGCGCTGCTCAATCCCGAGACACGGACGCTCGGCCTCGTGTTCTTCGGCCAGCTTCAGAACGCGATCGTCGGCGCGCCGTTGCCGCTCGGGCAGAGCCTGCTCCTGATCTGGCCGCACGTCACGGGGCTCGCCGCGGCGGCGATCCTGCTCTTCACGCTGACCTACGTGCTGTTCCAGCGCCAGGAAGTGCGGGCCTGACGGAGGCGCCGCGGCCGGGTGCCCCGGCTCGCGGCGATCCGCGAGCGCGGCGGACCCGAACCGCCGCTTCACTCGACCGGAAGCGTGACCGGCGCGCCCTCCTCCTTGACCATGAACACGAGAATGCGCGCGGGCTCCGTGTCGCTCGCGTTGCGCGACACCGAGTGTATATCGCTCGGCGACTCGTAGAACGTCTGCCCCGCTTCGAGCGTCACGCGCTCGCCGCCCTCGACCTGCATCTCGACCGCTCCGTCGAGCACGTAAACGAACGTGTTCGCGTTGTGACGGTGCGGCGGCGACTCCACGCCGGGCGCGTACTCGACGATCAGCATCACGCCTTCCTTGCCCGGCACGCCGATCAACGGCTGCGTAAGGAGCGGCGTCACCTGCGCGCTCGACGCCGCAGGCTGCGCCGCGGCCATTTCGAGCGCCGCACCCAGTGCGAGGACGGCACACACGCGTAATGCTCTTTTGACCATGATCACCCTCCTGTCCATGTCGACTGCCTTGCCGAGGCCTTCGTCCGGTAGCCAGTGGCCGCCCGCCTGCAACGCGCTCGGCTCACGTGCTTGACGCGGAACGGCTCCCCAGTGTGACAGGCCACCGAAGATTCCCCGTGCTGCGATACCGAGACGACGCGTTCCGGAAGCGGGACATTCGGTCCGGAGCCTCGTCCGATGCGCAGCGCGAAAACGCCGCCGAAATCGACACTTGCCGATCGCACGGCTGCATGGCACGTCGATTGCTTCGCGAGCGGCGCCGCATGTTCGGATGCATCGCCGATGGGATCGCTCCTGCACAACGTATGCCGCGCCGCCCGGAGCCTCGTCCGCACGCCGCGCTTCACGGCCGCAGTCGTCGCGACCCTCGCCGTCGGCATCGGCATCAACTCGGCCGTGTTCTCCGCGATCGATGTCGTGCTGCTCAAGCCGCTCTCCTTTCCGGACGGCGACCGCCTCGTGCACTTGAGCCAAAGCATCGGCGAGGCCGAGGAGACGCCGATCGCACCGGGCCGGCTCGAGGATTGGCGCGAGCTCACGTCGACGTTCGATGCGATGACGGGCTACTACGTCGAGGACGTGTCGGACACGACCGCAGCCTTTCCCGAGCGCGTTCGGCGCGCGTGGGTCGCGCCGGGCTTCATCGAGACGTTCGGCGTGCCGCCAGTTCTCGGCCGCGGATTCACTCCGGACGAGCACCGGGTCGGCGGACCGCAAACGGTCGTGATCAGCGCGCGGTACTGGCGGCTCCGCTTCGGGGAGGCGCCGGACGTTATCGGCAAGACCATCCGGCTCGACGACGAGTCGTTCCAGGTCGTCGGCGTCATGCCCGAGTCGTTCCTGTTTCCCGATCGGAGCGCGGATCTCTGGCTTCCGGTCGCGATCGACCGCGCTCCTGCCCTCACACGAACGAGCACGTGGTACGTCGGGATCGCCCGGATGTCGCGCGATGTGACGATCGAGCAGGCCCGCGCCGATCTCGCACGTGCGCAGGCCCGACTCGCTGAGCAGTACCCCGAAACCGATGCCGGCATCGGCGCGATCGTCGAGCCGCTGAAAGACCGGATCGTCGGCGATGCCGGAGGGTCGCTGTGGATGCTATACGGCGCCGTATCGGTGCTGCTCCTCATCGCATGCGCGAACATCTCCGCGCTGCTTCTCTCCCGCGTCGCGCAGCGACAGCACGAGATCGGCATCCGCTACGCGCTCGGCGCGGCGCGCTCCGCTGTGGCCCGAGAGCTCCTGACCGAATCGGCGGTCCTCGCGTTCGCGGGCGCCGCCGCAGGTGTCGTCGTCGCGGCGGCGGCGA
>Ga0079224_100010664_pt1 | contig 12618 bp, 12 predicted proteins | sample Stecom2015_FD_80414 | JGI IMG/M metagenome (GOLD analysis project Ga0079224, IMG submission 80414) | Agricultural soil microbial communities from Utah to study Nitrogen management - Steer compost 2015 | ecosystem: Environmental > Terrestrial > Soil > Agricultural land | place: USA: Utah...
GACGTTCGTCATCGTCGTCCTGCTATGGGTGCCCTTCCGCGCGACGTCGTGGGATGCGACGGTCGGCCTCTGGACCTCGATGATGACGCCGGGGCTGCGCAACGGCACGAGGCTGCTCAGTGGCGATCTCATCGTGGCATCGGCCTGCGCTATCGCCTTGTTCGCGGCACATCTCCGGTGGCGTGACGGAGAGGCCGACGCGCTGCTCGCTGCGCCGGTGGCCCGACAGGTCGTGGTGGCCGCCCTGCTCGCCGCGCTGACGGTAGCGATGCCGGCAGACCCGCAGCCATTCATCTACTTCCAGTTCTGATGGCAGCCACGCCCTCGACCGCCACGTCAGTCTCGAGCGCGCGCTTCGGCATCACGCTGATGCTGCTCGTCCTGCTGGTGTGGGCGTTCGCGTGGATTGGGAACGCCCTCCCGGCACCATGGTCCGGCGACGTGCCGCTTTCCGGGCCAGGGATCCAACGACGCGAGGCAGTGCGGGCCAACGTCATCGCCCCCCAGGGGGACTGGCGGCCCTGCGTCGCACTACTCGGCGACAGCCGTGTGGCGTTCAACCTGTCAGGCGCCGTCATCGACAGCGCCTTGCCCGACGGATGCCCGTCACAGAACTACGGCTTCCCCGCGCTCGGGACGGTACATGCCGTAGATCTGGCAGCGGCCATCGTCAACGGCCCGCGCGCTGCTGGCGACAGACCACAACGGCTGCGCATGGCCGTCCTCAGTGTCAGCGAGCCCGGCCTCCTCGCGGTGGCCCGCCTGCCCGCCGCGGATCCGTGGCGCGTCGACTACGGACGGCGCTGGGAATCGCGTCTCACGAACGCGCTCTGGGAGCGGACCGAGTGGCTGCAGCTCGGTCACCACCGGCTCACGATCTTTCTGCGTGAACGTGCGAACATGACGATCCCGCCACGAGTGTGGACGTGGCACGCCGGCCGCAAGGCCTGGCGCTACCGCGGGCTCGAGTCGCGCACGCTGGTCACCCTGCCCCGCTACGAGACCGAAGCGTTCGCGATGGCGCGAAGCTACTTCGAAAACCGCCGCCTCTCCCCGCACGCTGGAGCATCGATCGACGAGGCGATCGCTGGCTTGCGTCCGCTCGCTCAGCAGATCGTTCTGCTGATTCCCCCCGTCGAGGCTCGCTTCGCGACAATTGCCGAGTTGATCAGTCCTGACCTGCGCCAGACCGTCAGAGAGACCATTCTCGCCGCGGGCCGACGCGCCGGGGTGCCGGTCATCGATTGCTCCTCGCCGGCGGCCTGCGGTATCCGGCCCGAGGGGTTCGCGGACCCGGTGCACCTCAACGAGGCCGGCGCCGACGCCTATTCGCAGGCACTGGGCGCCCGCCTGGCCCGCCTCCTGCCCCTGCCCGCGGCCGACTAAACCATTTCCGGCCGACCTTCGTCATAGTATGCGTGCCTACATATAGGGACGCCTTTAGTCCGGAACTGAAGAAGGGCAGCACCGAGATGCTCGTCCTCGCCCTGCTCGAGTCGCGCGCGCGCCATGGCTACGAAATCGGCAAGATGATCGAGGCCCGCTCGGGCGGACGGCTCACCTTCGCGCTGCCAACCCTCTACCCCATGCTGCTGCGGCTCGAGAACCGCGGGCTCATCAAGGGCCGGTGGGTCGAAAAGGCCGGCGAACGCGCCCGCTGCTTCTATCGCCTCACGCCCGACGGCCGCCGCGCCCTGGCCGCGCATCGGAAGACCTGGCAGGAATACGTCCGCACGATCAACGAAATCCTGAGCCCGGGCGATGCGTAACTGGCCCGACTACGTCCGCGCGCAGCTCGCACTGCCCGAGCTCACCCCCGAGCGCGAGTCGCGCATCGTCCGCGAACTCGCCGCCCAGCTCGAAGACTTCTATCGCGACGCACGCGACCGCGGCCTCGATGACGAGGCCGCCGACGCCTTTGCCCGCGCGCAGATCCGCGACTGGGCAGGTCTGGCCCGGTCCGTCCGCGCCGCTGACGCGGCCCACACGCGGCCACGTCTCGATCGTCTGACCGACACGCTCGTCACCCATGCCTCGTCACGCACTGGAGTGTCCCTGATGTTTGCCGACCTGTTGACCGATCTGCGATTCGCGCTGCGCCAGCTGGCGAAGACGCCGGGATTCACGCTCGTGGCGGTGTTGACGCTGGCCTTCGGCATCGGTGCCACCAGCGCCATCTTCAGCGTCGTCAACAGCGTGCTGCTGCAGCCGCTGCCTTTTCCTGACGCCGGGGCGCTGGTGCGCGTGCACGAAATGTCGCCGCGGTTCGGACGATTCTCGGTGGCGCCCGCGAACTTCTTCGACTGGCGCGCACAGAACACGGTGTTCTCGAATATCGGCATGTACTCGGCAGCGTCGGGCACGTTCGACACCGGCGGTGGACCAGAGCGCGTCACCGGCGGCGCCGTCACGTGGGACGTCTTCTCCGTCCTCGGTGTCGAACCGGCTCTCGGACGGACGTTCCGGGCCGAGGAAGACATGCCTGGCAACAACGGCGTGATCGTGCTCAGCCACAGCGCGTGGCAGAACCGCTTCGGTGCCGATCCGAACGTGCTCGGCCGCACGATCTCGGTGAGCGGCCGGCCGGTCGAAGTCATCGGCATCATGCCGCAGGGGTTCTACTTTCCAACGCGCGACGCCGAGTTCTGGCAGCCCATCGCGATCGATCCCGCGACGGCTACCCGCGGCGGTCACTACGTCGGGGTCATCGCGCGCCTGAAGCCGGGCGTCACCGTCGGCGCCGCGCACACCGAGATGACCGCCATCGCGGAACGCCTCGCGCTCGAGTATCCGAACAACAACCGCGACGAAAGCGCCGAAGTGGTGCGGTTGCACGACCAGATCGTCGGGCCCATCCGGCCGATGCTGATGACGCTGTTCGCCGCGGTCTTCGTCGTCGTGCTCATCGCGTGCGCCAACGTCGCGAACCTGCTGCTGGTGCGCGCGTCGGTCCGCGAGAAGGAGGTCGCGATCCGCGCGGCCATGGGCGCGGGACGCCGGCGCCTGGTCAGGCAGATGCTCACCGAAAGCCTCGTGCTGGCTTGCGCCGGCGGCGCACTCGGGGTGCTGCTCGCCCATCTCGCCATCACGCCGCTGCAGACGCTCAGCGCGGGCAGCATCCCGCGCGCCGCCGACATCACACTCGATGGACGGGTCGTACTGTTCGCGCTCGCCCTGTCGCTCATCACCGGCATCGTCTTCGGCCTCGCGCCGTCGTGGCAGGCGTCGCGCGCCGGGCTCGGCGCCGTCCTGAAGGAAGGCGGCCGCTCCTCGTCGACCGGCGGCAGCCGCTGGATCCGCAACTCGCTGCTCGTCGCCGAAGTCGCGCTCTCCATCGTGCTCCTCGTCGGCGCCGCGCTGCTGCTCCGCAGCTTCAGCCGCCTCACCGGCGTCTATCCCGGCTTCGATGCCGATCCCGTGCTGACGTTCGCGGTCTCACTGCCGAGTGCCACCTATCCGGACGAGCCCGACCAGCAGGCGTTCTTCAATCGGCTGCTCACCGACCTGAATGCCGCGCCTGGCGTCCAGGCCGCTGGCATGGTCCAGACGATGCCGATGCGGGGCGGATACGTGCTGTCGTTCGAGATCGAAGGCCGCCCGATAGTCGACGAGGGCACCGACCCATCGGCCAACCATCGCGTCGTGAGTCCCGGCTACTTCGAAGCGCTCTCGATCCCCCTCGTCCGCGGTCGCTACATCGGCCATCAGGACACGGCCGAAGCGCCGATGACCGCGGTGGTCGATCAGGCCTTCGCCGATCGCTTCTTCCCCAACGAGGATCCGATCGGCCGCGGCATCGACATCGGCAACGGCACCGACGGCTTCTACCGCATCGTCGGCATCGTCGGCAATGTGCACTACGCGGGACTCGATGCCAACGCCTCACCGACGATGTATGTGCCGTTTACGCAGGAGGTGTTCTCGGCGATGCGCGTGATGGTGAAGACGGCCGGTGACCCGAGGGCGTTTGCGAACACGGCGCGCCAGATCGTGCGCAACATCGATCCCGCGCTGCCGGCCTACGCCATCGACCCGCTCGCCGACGTCGTCAGCGAGTCGGTCGGCCAGCAACGGTTCGCGATGCTGCTGCTCGGGGTCTTCGCCGGCGTGGCGCTGTTTCTCGCCGCGGTCGGCCTCTACGGCGTTGTCTCCTACACCGTGAGCCAGCGCACGCAGGAGATCGGTCTGCGAATGGCGATCGGCGCCGCCCCGTCAGCCGTCATGCGGATGGTCGTCGGCGGCGGCATGAAGCTGGCGCTGATCGGTGTCGTCGTGGGCATCGCGGCCGCGCTGGGCCTGGCCAACCTCGTGGCGTCGCTGCTGTTCGGCGTGACGCCGTTCGACCCCGCGAGCTACGTGTTGACGACCCTCGTCCTGCTTGCTGTCGCGATTGTCGCGTGCGTCGTGCCGGCGCGCCGCGCGATGCGCGTCGATCCGATTATCGCGATGCGTCAGCAGTGAAGACACTGTGCCGCCCGTGACGTCACCGGCAGAAGGCCGGTGACGTGGCGCCGCAGTCATTCGATTCCGCGCCAGGCAGCTGGGCCCCTCAGCGCTCGTCGCCGCAGTCGGCGTCAATCGGCGTCACCGACGACACCTGCAGGCGCTTCACTTCGATCTCGGTCGACGACTGTACGACGGGCGTCGATCCCTGGCCCGATGTGCCGACCTCTTCGGGCTCGTCGCCGCCCTCGGCAGCGCGCATCGGCAAGCCGCGCGACTGGGCCACCTGCTCGGACACCACCGTGCCCTCGACCTCGACGCGCCGGCCGACGTGCGCGGCCAGCTGACCGAGATCGCCCTGCAGGTGATAGGTTGCGGCGTCGGTTCGCGTGTCCACCGCCCCCGCCGTCAGCACATACGTCCCTTCCGTTTCACCCGCACCCAGACATCCCCGTACCCGCTCAGGCATTGCCGTCGCCTGCGGCGGCGTGACGGTCTGCTGCTCCACCGCCGGTACTTCTTCGCCGTTTCCGCCGCATGCCACGCAGCCCGCCAGCGCAGCCGCAACAGCCACGGTCTTCATCACCTTCATGTCGAAGCCTCTGTTCATCATCCGGCTCGAGGCTTCAAGATTCGCGCCGAGCTCCAGCCGTGCCTCTGTGTGAAGCTCTTCATCAGCTTCCACCCCGACTGGCTGGCAGGCGAATTGCTCAACTGGGCACCGCGTGAAGAAGGCGCTGATCGTCCTGATCGTGGTGCTCGTTGGCCTGCCACTGACACACATCGCGTGGGGCCGCTACCGCCCGGAGCGCATCGACAGGCAGAGCGACGAGTGGGGTCGACGCCTCGATGCCCTGGCACGCGCGCAGGTCTTCGTGCCCGACGCGCCGGCGGCCGAGGCAATTGGCGCGCTCGATCTGTCGCGTGACGTAAGGCCGACATCACCGTTCGAGCCCGACACCCCGCTCGAGTGCAGATATCGGCCAACGCGGACCAGCGGCACGACGCCCAAGTTCGATTGCGTGCTGCCGTCGGGCACGACCATCAAGGTGAAATACGGCGCCAACCGCGAGATCCACGGCGAAGTGGCAACGTCCCGCCTGCTGGCGGCGCTCGGATTCGGCGCCGACTACATGGCCATCGTCGATCGCGTCAGGTGCTACGGCTGTCCGCGGTCGCCATTCCGCACGCGGCAGGTTGCCGAATGGTTCTTCCTGACGGGCGTCCACGATCGCCTGATCGACTACGACGACCACGTCGACTTCGATGCGCCGGCCGTTGAAGAGAGGATCGAATGGCGCGCGATCGAAGCGGGTGATGCGCGCGGCTTCGGCTTCCACGAGCTCTCGACCGTCGACTCTTCGCGCGGAGGGGCGACGGTCGCCGAGCTCGATGCGTTCCGCCTGCTCGCCGTCTTCCTCGCGCATTGGGACAACAAGCCCGCCAACCAGCGCATCGTCTGCATCGGCGAGCGTGACGCCTCGCCCGATGCGCCGTGCGAACTGCCCTTGCTGATGTTCCACGACGTCGGGGCGACGTTCGGACCGTCCAAGGTCGATCACGCAGGCTGGGACGCGGCGCCCGTCTGGCGCGACGCTGAGGGCTGTGCCGTCTCCATGCAGGACATGCCATGGCGCGGCGCGACGTTCATCGACGCGGTGATCTCCGAGGAGGGCCGCCAATTGCTGGCGTCGAAGCTTGCCGCGCTCGAAACACACCAGATCGAGGCGCTGTTCCGAGGCGCCCGCTTCCCAGACGCGCGCACGGGTCGTCCGAACGCCGAAGACGTCACCCCATGGGTCGCGACGTTCGAGCGCAAGGTTCGGGAGCTTTCAACGCGCACCTGCGGCCAGGCGTCCTGAATCGACGACCTCACCCGTTCCACTCACTGCCGCGAAATAGAGCACGTCGCCGCTGATCTCCATCAGCAGGAAGTGCGTGTCGTCATCGAAACCGGCCGCGGTCCATTGCGACGGACGGAGGTCTCCCTGCCTCAAAGCGCCCGCGGCGCCGCTCGTGAAGTAATGGATCCCTCTTTGCGGCCGCACGCGCTCGTAGAAGTGCTCGTGGCCGCTGAGGCCGACGTCCACCCCGTGCTCAACGAACAACGGCTCGAGCGCCGAGCGTACACGTGAGGCGCCGAACTGATAGCGGCCCGACGTGTAGAGCGGATGATGGAAGAAGGCGATCTTCCAGTCTGCATCGGACTCGGCGAGTGCCTCGTCGATCCAGTGGAGTTGTTCACCCGTCAGCGCGACCGTATCGATGGCGATGAACAGGACGTCGGACGCACGCAGCGGCACGCTCGCGTCCGTGCGCTCGAAGGTGTAGTACCGGTGTCCACCCATGTTGAACAGCGGATAGTGCTCCTGTCCCGGCGGGTCGTGATTGCCCAGCGCGGCGTGAAACGTCACACCGGCGGCAAGCAGCGGTTGGTACGGACGCTCGAAGCGCTGCGCGTAGTCTCCCGGCGCGCCTGCGGCGTAGATGTTGTCGCCGAGCATGAGCACGAAGTCGAACGGAAATGTGGCGTGCCACGCGGCCAGCGTGGCTGCCGTCTCGTACTGTCGCCGGTCGCCCCGGCCAGCGTCACCAAGTACGGCGAATCGGATCGATCCGGCAACGTTCGGCAGAGGACTCGTCTCGCCTGGAGTCGATTCGGGGGCGTGAGAGGCCTCGACACCCGCGCGATCTTCAGAAGTTGGCCGGCCCTGCTGCCCGCACGCCGCGGTCAAGCCCGCGACCAGGGCCAGCGCCGCCGCGCGCCGCATCATCCCCGCCGCGGTTTCCGGTCGCTGCTGATGATGGAATACGCGAGCCACATCCCTCCGCCGACCGCGATCAGGAAGAACAGCATCGCCAGGCCCGGATAGCCGAAGATGCGGAAGGTCGTGTCGATCTGCATCAGCATGGCGGCCCCGACTATCAGGGCCGCAACGATGAGGCCGAGCGTCACGCGATTGGCAATCTTCTGGAAGCCGTCGATGATGGCGCCTTCGTCGATGACCTCCATCTTCAGTTTCAGCTCGTTGTTCGCGGCGGCATCGAGCACGCGGTTCACCCGTGATGGCAGCGCCTCGACGAACTGTTTCATCTCGAGCGCGGCCGCCAGCACGTTCGACGGCGACAGACTGCCGCGCATCCGCTCCTGCATCAACTCGGCGGCGTGACGCCGTATGGCGCCCTGCACGTCGAAGTCGGGCGCCAGCGTCCGCCCGACCTCATCCAGATTGAGCAGCGTCTTGCCGAGCATCGACAGGTCGCTCGGCATCCGCAGCCCGTGCTCACCGGCGATCGCCGAGATCCGCATGACGACGGCCCCCGCCTGCACGTCTTCGAGCCGCGCATTCCGGTAGCGCGTGACGAGGTCCGCGACGGCCTTCTCGACGCCGTCGCGGTTGAAGGCGGGCATATGCTGCCCTATTCCGATCGCGATCTGGGCCGCCTGCTCGCCGTTACCTTCGGCGACAGCCAGCAGCAGCTTCAACAGGTCTTCCTGCCGGCTCTGCGAGAGGCGGCTGACCATGCCGAGATCGAGCAGCGCGAGGCGGCCGTCTTCGGTGAGCTGGATGTTGCCCGGATGCGGGTCGGCATGGAAGAAGCCGTCGATGATGATCTGCCGCAGATACGCGCGGAACAGCTCGTCGGCCAGCGCCTCGCCATCGATGTCGAGACGGACGACGGGGTTGAGCGCCGTCAGCTTGTAGCCGGCGACATACTCCATCGTCAGCACTCGACCGCTGGTGTAGCCCTCGATGGGCGCCGGCACGATCAGCCGCGGGAACCGCGCGAGGTTCTCGCGCATCACGCTCAGGTTCTGTGCTTCGCGGCGGTAGTCCAGTTCGTCGAGCAGCGTCGCGCGAAACTCCGCGAGCACTTCCGAGAACGACACTCGACGTCCGGCATCGGTATGCCGATCGAGGAACTCGGCGATGTCGCCGAACGCGTCGAGATCGCCGGCTACCTGACGACGAGCGTCGGGACGCTGCACCTTGACGGCCACGCGTCGGCCGTCGCGCAGCACGGCGCGATGCACCTGACCGAGCGATGCCGCGGCAAGCGGCGTCGACTCGAACGACTCGAAGCCTTTCGAGATGCGGAATCCGAGCTCCTCTTCGACGATCGTCTCGACGTCGGCGAACGAGAACGGCTCGACCTTGTCCTGAAGGCGGGTCAACGCCTCGAGGTAGGCAGGCGGAAGCAGATCGGCACGCGTCGAGAGCAGCTGGCCGAGCTTGATGTACGCGGGGCCCAGACGCTCGAGGTCCCCGGCCAGTTCTTCGGCTGCGGGATGCCGATCGGTGCTGTCGTGCGCAGCGTCACCCTGCTCGTCGAGCAGCGCCTCATCGAGACCCGCGCGCCGGACGAGGTCGCCGTTGCCGTGCTTGTAGAGCAACCGTGCGAGACCGGCATACCGCTTCAGGCGATCGGGAGACGCTGACAGGCCCATCCGGGCTGATGTATCAAGAGGTGTGCCAGCTCAGGAGTGCGCGTCGGCCACCTCTTCCGCCTGACGCAGGTGGCGCCGCATGTGCGCCAGCAGGATGCGGAAGCCCGTCCCGGCGCGCACGCGCGAGAGGCGGAAGAACGGGCTCGGAAACGTCGGGCGGTTCAGATCGATCGTCGCCGCGTCCTCGATCGTGCGCTCGATCTCCTCGAGACCTCGCAGGAACGCACCGGCCACTTCGTCGCGCGTGCCTGTCGCAAGCGGCCGCGACTTCGCGGGCGCCCTGGCTTTCGATCCACCGGGTCCCATCTGACGCGTGAACCATCGCCCGAACCAGGTACTCGCGAGCGGTGTCGTGACAGGCCGCGACTCGCGGGGCGCAGCGGCGACGGCTGATCGGATGGCCGCGAAGTACACGCGATTCATCTGGTTGAGGTGCCCCAGGCACTGCGCGACGCTCCACCGGCGCCCCCCATCCGGCTGCCACTGAAAGGCGGACTCGTCGGTGACGCGGTCGAGCAACGCGCGGGTCTGTGCGCGAATCTCGCGCAGGTCCTCGAGCAATGGGTCGATCTGTCGCGTCATGGCATGATTCTACCGCCCGATGATTCCCCTCTCGCGCACCTTGCTCACCGCGTTGCTGATGCTGACCGTAGCCTGCAGCCGCGCCGATGCGCTACGGGTGGCCACGACGACGACCGTCGACAACTCGGGATTGCTCGACGTCCTCGTGCGCGCCTACGAAGACGCAGAGGGCATCGACCTGCAGATTGTCGCAACGGGCAGCGGCCAGGCATTCAACCTCGGGCGCCGCGGCGACGTCGCGCTGGTGATGACGCACGAACCTTTCGGCGAACGCGCGCTGGTGGACGAGGGACTCGTGCGCTACTACCGCAAGGTGATGTTCAACCGGTTCGTGATTGCGGGGCCGCCGGCTGATCCCGCCGGCATCGCTGGAGCCGCATCAGCGCACGACGCGATGCGCCGCATCGCCGAAGCCGGCACGACGTTCGTCTCGCGGGGCGACCGCTCGGGCACGCACGCGCGGGAGCTCGAGTTGTGGATGCGTGCGGGGTCGCGGCCCTCTTCGAATCGCCTGATTGAAACGGGTCAGGGCATGGCGCCCACGCTGCGTATCGCGTCCGAGCGCAGCGCGTACGTCCTGACCGACGAGGCCACGCTCGCGCGTCTGTCCGGCGAGATCGTCCTCTCCCCTCTCTTCACCGGCGACGCCTCGCTGCTGAACACCTATGCTGCTATCGTGCTGACGACAGCGCGTCCCTCGGACGTCGCGCGCGCGGAAGCGCTCGCGCGCTGGCTCGCCGAGGGGCCCGGACAAACAGTCATCGCCGGCTTCGAGATTGACGGACGGCGCGTCTTCATGCCCTGGCCGGCGGGCGTCGACGCGACGCGTCCCGAGTCGATGCCCGAGTTGCCGACGTCATGACGGCTGTACTCGACGCCCTTCGCCTGATCGTCAGCGGCGACGCCGAGGTCTGGCAGATCACCGGCGTCTCGCTGCTGGTGTCTGGCACGGCGCTGCTCATCGCCAGCGTCATCGGCGTCCCCCTGGGCTACTGGCTTGCACACCTGCACGGCCGCGCCGCGCGGCTGGTGTCGTCGCTGCTTCATACGCTGACAGCGCTGCCGACGGTCGTTGTCGGCCTGCTGCTCTTCTTCCTGCTGAGCGCCTCCGGCCCTCTTGGCTGGATGGATCTGCTCTACACCCGCCTGGCGATGATTGCCGGTCAGGCGCTGCTCGCGTTGCCCATCGTCGCGGCGCTGACGCTGGTCGCCATCGAGCGCCTGCCGCTGCCGGCATTCGAAACGGCCGCATCGCTCGCGCTGCCCGCCTGGACCCGGCTTCGCCTGCTCGTCGGCGAAGCATGGCCGGCCATTCAATCGGCGCTGCTGCTGGCCTTCGCACGGGTCTTCACCGAGCTGGGCGCCGCGATCATTCTCGGCGGCAACATCCGTGGCGAAACGCGCACGCTGACAACCGTCATCGCGCTCGAGCACGCAAAGGGTGACGATGCGCGGGCCATTGCGTTGGGGCTGATCCTGCTCGTCATCGCGCTTGCGGTGAACGCCGGCGTGCATTCCCGCTTCGGCCGGAGGCGCGCATGAGCGTGCTCATCACCGCGCGCGGGCTGGCGATTGGCTACGACGGCCGCGTGATTGCGACAGTGCCTGATCTCGACATCCGTCGCGGCGACCGCGTGTCGATTGCCGGCGCGAACGGATCGGGCAAGACGACGCTGTTGAAGACGCTCGGCCGGCTGCTCGCCCCGGTGTCGGGAACGTTGAGCGGCGTCGATGCCGGACCGAGCGGCGCCGTCTACGTGCATCCGTCGCCGTTCCTCTACGCGGGAACCGGCCACGACAACGTGCGGCTCGGCGCACGGGGCAACGCCGGCGACATCGAACGCGCGATCGTCGCCTTGCGCGCGCGCGACTTCGCGCGGATGAATGTGCGTGAGATGTCGAACGGCCAGCGCCAGCGCATCGCCCTCGCCCGCGCCCTCGCCGCATGCCCTGCGCTGCTGTTGATCGACGAAGCCGACTCGGGCCTCGACGCCGATGGCCGCGCGGCGTGGAACGAAGTCGTCACGACCCGCCACGACCTGGCCATCGTAAGGGTGTCACATGTCGCGACGACGGAGCTCGAGCGAGAGGGGGACGGGGTGGTGGTTCAGGTAAGCACGGGTAAGTCAGGTAAGCACGGGTAAGTGCGGGTCAGGCACAGGTAAGCCAGGTAAGCACGGGTGAGTCAGGTAAGCATGGGTAAGTTCGGGTGAGGCACAGGTAAGTCAGGTAAGCATGGGTAAGTTCGGGTGAGGCACAGGTAAGTAGGTAAGCACGGGGAAGCTTACCTGTCCCTTACCCGCACTCACCCGCACTTACCCGCACTTACCCGCACTTACCCAACTAAGGTCCCCGCCACTTCGCTCGCCGGCCCAAGGGCGTGTACTTCCGCGACTTCTGGTCTCTCGGCCGGTCGTGCGATCCGGCGGGGGTTGAACCACACCGCCTTCATGCCGAACGCGCGCGCGCCTTCGACGTCGGCGCTCCAACTGTCGCCGAACATGGTCGCCTCTCGGACGTCGGCGCGCAGTTCGTCGAGTGCATGCGCGAAGATGCGCGCGTCGGGCTTCGATGCGCCGACAGCTTCAGACACGACCAGCGCGTCGACCAGCGGTTCGAGGCCGAGCCGCCGCATCTTCGCCACCTGCTCGGTGACGATGTTGTTGGTGACGATGGCGATGCGGGCCGCGCGGGCTTTGAGCTCGGCCAGCAGTTCGTGGGCGCCGGCGAGACACGCCCACTCTTCCTGATACGCCGCACGATAACGTGAAGTGATGCGCTCGAGCCGCGCTTCGTCACACGTCTCGCCCTGATCGGCGACCAGCGTTCGAAAACGCTCGGCGCGCGCTTCATCGACTGTCATCTGGCCGTCCAGGACGCGCCGGTGCAGTCTCTCGAGCACCTCGCGGTGCCGCACTTCGAGCGCGTTGAACGGGCATTGCGAGAGGGCGGGATCCACCGCGGCCGCTGCCCGCAGCGCATGCCGGGCCGACGCACGGTGGTCGAACAGGGTGTCGTCGAGATCGATCAGCACGGCCGGACGGGGACCGGCTCCTGCGCGTGTCACTGCCATCGGAACAACTTGAGCGCCGCGGCGAAGCTCACGACCGTCCAGGCCGTCAGAATGCCGATCTCGTGCGCGA
>Ga0079224_100010665_pt1 | contig 12618 bp, 10 predicted proteins | sample Stecom2015_FD_80414 | JGI IMG/M metagenome (GOLD analysis project Ga0079224, IMG submission 80414) | Agricultural soil microbial communities from Utah to study Nitrogen management - Steer compost 2015 | ecosystem: Environmental > Terrestrial > Soil > Agricultural land | place: USA: Utah...
AAACCTGGTTCTTGGTGGCCTCGAGTTGCGGATTATCCTGAATCTTGCTCAAACCGAGATTATAGCGCGCATCTATGGTAAGTCCAAACGGTAAATCCCATCCTGCACCGAGTACCAGGCTGAGATCCGAATCCTTGTAGTACTCCTTTCCAACTGAAATCACGTCGCTTTGGGAATTATCTGTTTCAACAGCTTTCCCGCTTACACCTGACAGAAATCCGAACTGAGGGCCAGCCTGTAAGTTTATGCCGGCAATTGTATAAAGTTTAAATACAATCGGAACATTGATGTAATCGAAGTTAGCCTCGTAATCCTGAGTATTCAGCGAGAATTTGGTACCCTGTTTTGAATAGATAAATTCCGGTTGTATACCTATTTTAGTCAACTTGATCAACGCAAAGGCACCACCATGGAAGCCGGTTCTGTTCTTGTAGTTTTCACCGGCACTTGCTTTGGTATCGATGCTCGCAAAGTTGGGTCCCGCCTTGATGCCTAACGCAAACTGTGCCTGTCCGAAGGCGAACAAGGTCGCGAAAGCGAGAATGGCTGTGGCAATCGTTTTTTTCATAGTTTGTTGTTTTGTCTCAACTTAACAAAGATAATGCCTGTACGACAGGCCAGTTGTCAAAGGCAAACGGTCCCGATGCCGAACTATTGCGTTATGGCAGATAAACCTGAATTCCAATCTGTGCAAACAGCCCCGGGTAGACCGCACGCGCATCATTGTCCGGATTCTTGTACGATGTTCCACCGTATCCCACCATCGGCTCGATTGCAACTGACTCGTTCAGCATGATCGCGTATCCTGCGCCGAGTCCCCAACTGAAGATGTTGCGCTTCGACTCATACGTTTCATTACCTTGAGTGTCCTTTTCTTTAGAAACCCCGAAACCTGTCTCGCCAAAAAAGAAGATTCTATTGGGCAGATAGTAACGCACAAATGGCGTAAAAGCGATTGAGGTAGACGTTTCTTTATCGTCGTCGTTTTTGTATTTGAATGAAGACAAATTAAGATCCAGCCCCGCACCTATAGCAAGTCTGTCGATAACAAAGTATCCAAACTGTGGTTCGAGAGAGAAGTAGCTTGACGTACCCACAGTAACCGTTGTGTTTCCATCCTTGTACTTCTCAGTGGTTACTCCGAATCCGGCGACGCCCCCGATCATTTTTGTTCCCTGACTAAATTGTGCGAACGCTCCTGCCGATACCATCAACAGGATGAATGTAAAAATGTTTTTTTTCATAAGTTGTGCTAATTGTGCTTGCAAATAAACGCGTATAGAGAATCAGTGGAATAAAAATGTAAGATTAGTTGATAATCTCATTCAAAAGGTTCTCGTCAACGTCGTTGCTGCATGTCACGTTTATTTTCGGATTTTGTTGCACTTCACGCATGATCGTTTTTTTTGCAGGTTCATTCCCCGCCCACGCCCTTCTGGCGATTCCGTTATTGACATCAAAGTATAACATGTTCCTGAGTTTGCGTTCTGCCTCAGCGCTGCCGTCGAGAACGAGGCCGAAACCACCATTCATTACTTCCCCCCATCCTACTCCGCCACCATTGTGTATGGAAACCCAGGTCGCACCTCTGAACGAGTCACCGATAACATTATGAACGGACATGTCTGCCGTAAACCTCGAGCCATCGTAAATGTTGGATGTCTCACGAAAAGGACTATCGGTACCCGAAACATCGTGATGATCTCTGCCCAAAACCACCGGTCCGATACGTCCCTCCTTTATTGCCTTGTTAAACGCATCCGCAATCCGGATACGGCCCCATGCATCTGCGTATAATATGCGCGCCTTCGAACCAACGACCAGTTTGTTACGTGAGGCTTCTTTTATCCATTTGATATTATCATCCAGTTGCGGATGTATTTCTGCCGGCGATTCCGCACGTATCTGAACCAACACTTCTTCGGCAAGCCTGTCGGTAATTTCAAGATCGGTATCACGTCCCGAAGCACATACCCAACGGAATGGACCGAAACCATAATCGAAGCACATCGGTCCCATGATGTCCTGCACGTAACTAGGATACCGAAACGACATGCCGTCGGAAGCCATAATATCTGCACCTGCTCTTGACGCTTCCAGGAGGAACGCGTTACCGTAATCAAAAAAATAGGTCCCCTTTTTTGCATGACGGTTAATCGCATCCGCATGACGGCGAAGTGATTGCTGTACTTCTTCCCTGAATTTTCCGGGGTCGCGGACCATCATCTCATTAGCCTCTTCGAATGAAAGCCCGGCAGGATAATAGCCACCAGCCCAAGGGTTGTGCAGGCTGGTCTGGTCCGAACCTACATCAACGAAGATGTCGGCCTTTTCCAATGTTTCCCAGAGCTCAACAACGTTTCCATGAAACGCAATGGATACAACTTCGTTTCCTTCCCTGGCACGTCGTATGCTTGTAACCAGCTCCGAAGGATCTGCAATCACTTCATCAACCCAACCCTTTGCGTGCCGCTTTTTAATTGCCAATGCATTGACTTCGGCAACCACAGAAATACATCCCGATATATTTCCCGCTTTTGGTTGAGCACCACTCATGCCACCGAGTCCCGATGACACAAACAGTTTCCCCGTGGCAGTTCCTGATCCTCCACCTACTTTACGAAATGCATTCAGTAGCGTGATCGTTGTTCCGTGTACGATTCCCTGCGGACCGATATACATGTATGAACCTGCAGTCATCTGACCGTATTGCGTAACGCCCAATGCGTTGTATCGTTCCCAGTCATCCGGCTTGCTGTAGTTCGGGATCATCATGCCATTGGTAACCACAACGCGAGGCGCTTCCGGTGAAGACGGGAATACACCCAGCGGATGCCCTGAATACATATGCAGCGTCTGATCATCGCTGAGGTTAGCGAGGTATTGCATGGTCAGCAGATACTGGGCCCAGTTCTGGAATACTGCCCCATTCCCGCCATATGTAATTAGTTCATGTGGATGTTGAGCTACATCCGGATCCAGATTATTCTGTATCATCATCATAATTGCCGCGGCATGCTGCGACTTTGCAGGGTATTCGTTTACGGGCCGTGCATACATCCTGTATTGCGGACGAAAACGATACATATAAATCCGTCCATAGGTGATCAGTTCGTGATAGAACTCCGGCGCAAGAACAGCGTGATGTCGCGGGTGAAAATAGCGGAGCGCATTTTTTACTGCGAGTTTCTTTTCGGCGGCAGTAAGTATGTCTTTCCTGCGTGGAGCATGATTGACTGTGGTGTCGTATTCCGCGGGTGGCGGAAGCTCATCCGGGATGCCGCGAAGTATTTCTTCCTTTATACTCATCCGTTGTTTTTTCGTTCAAAATCGTCAAGTCGAAAGTTATCTTTTACGAATTCATATCCTGATTGAAAGAGTACGTTAGCCTTTCCGAGATCGAAGCCGCTGTAGCTGCCAAGTCCGGGTGGTTCAATAAGAATGTCACACATATTTTTACTAATGGTGGTGTTGCCATTGATAGCAATCAGTAAACTTCGTTCGATCACGCTCCGGATACTTTTTATGTCGAACTCGTCGCTTATATAGTTGCAGTGTGATCCGATGATAAAGTCACATGATTCCCGAATTGGTTTCACCGGAAGGTTATCCATCAGGCCCCCGTCGACATAGGTGCCGCCATTAAATTCAATTGGATTAAAAAATGCGGGCACGCAGCATGACGCAAGCAACGCTGGAATCAGTTCACCCTTGTCAAAGTAAGCCGGCTTCCCTTTTCTTATATCTGTTGCAGCTATCGTCATGGGGATGCGCAGGGTTTCGAAAGAGTTTTCCGGCAGCACTTTCAGAAGGGCAGCCTTTAAGCCGTCCATCGTTAGCAAACCAGTCCACTTCCACGCCGGACGCATTGCAGTGAACAAGCGCGTTGAGACGATGATTTGAAGAATTTCGTCAGGCGTATATCCATGCGCGTACAACGTACCCACTATTGCACCCGCGCTGGTTCCGGAAATCTTTTCGATCGTAATACCAAGTTCAGTCAGCGCTTTTATTACGCCGGCATGCGAAACGCCTCTTGCTCCCCCACCGGATAAAACAAGTCCGACCTTCATACCCTACAGAATCTCTTTCAAAGGAAAAGTCCGGTCAACGCGAACCCCTTTTTCAGTATGCTTCACTGTGCAGCATTCGTTGACGGGATCATGCTCCAGAAACAATACCCAATTATTGTCGGCGGCGGCGCGAAGAAACGTTTCCTTTTCCTGTAAGGTGATCAATGGCCTCACATCATAACCCATCACGTAAGGCAACGGAATATGCCCAACGGAAGGAAGCAAGTCGGCCATAAAGCACATTGTCGTACCACGGTAGTTGATTTTGGGAATCATCATCTTCTCCGTGTGACCCGAGGCCAGGAAAAAATCGAAACCCGGGAAAGGTGAATTGCCTTCGTTGATGAACTGAAGGTGACCACTCTCCTGCATGGGCAGAATGTTTTCTTTCAAAAAGCTTGCCTTCTCTCTCGCATTGGGTTGAACCGCCCATTGCCAGTGTTCTTCATTACTCCAGTAGGTGGCCTTCGGAAAAGTCAACGCCAGACGATCACCTTTTTTCTTTACACCGCCCCCGCAATGATCGAAGTGCAGATGCGTAAGCAGCATGTCGGTGATATCTTCTTCCGAAAAACCGGCCTTTTTTAATGATCCCGAAAGCGACGCGTCGCCATGCAGGTAGTAGTGACTGAAGAACTTCGCATCCTGCTTATTTCCGAGACCGTTATCAATGAGGATCAGCCGGTCTCCGTCCTCGACGAGGAGACAACGCATGGCCCATGAACAAAGGTTGTTTTCGTCGGCGGGATTTGTTTTCTGCCAGATTGATTTCGGCACAACGCCAAACATTGCGCCGCCATCAAGTTTGAAGAAGCCTGTGTCAATTACGTGTAGTTTCATAATGCAGTAGTCAACGTTCAATTTGGCCGCGGGGCCACTTTTAAAAAAAGAAGGCTGTAAAACATACAGCCTCTGTAAACACGAAAACTCAATTTATTGATACTATTCTTTCACAACACCCATGTTGCAGAACTTGTCGATGCGTTGATCGATGCGTTGTTCTGCGGGTATCTTTGACAGTTCGGCTGTATGTTTGAGAATAGCTTTCTTTACTTCAGCGGCCATCCACTTAAAATCAGTGTGTGCTCCGCCAAGAGGTTCCTTGATTATTCCGTCCACGAGCTTTAATGCGTTCATGTCCTTCGCGGTGAGCTTCAGCAACTCAGCAGCCTGTTCCTTATAATCCCAGCTGCGCCATAGAATGGTGGAGCAATTTTCAGGTGAGATAACAGAGTACCAGGAGTTTTCCAGCATCAGTACACGATCACCGATAGCGATTCCCAACGCACCGCCTGAAGCACCTTCGCCGATTACGATGCAGATCACGGGAACCGTGAGCATGAACATCTCCTTCAGGTTGCGCGCGATGGCTTCGCCCTGACCACGTTCTTCGGCTTCAAGTCCGGGGAATGCACCGGGCGTATCAATAAAGGTAACGATAGGCTTGTTGAACTTCTCTGCAATCTTCATAAGACGCAATGCCTTGCGGTACCCTTCCGGATTGGCCATTCCGAAGTTGCGCAGCTGACGCTGTTTGGTATTACGACCTTTTTGCTGGCCGATAAGCATAAACGTCTGACCGTCAATAGTACCGAGACCACCAACCATAGCCTTATCATCGGCCACACTGCGGTCGCCGTGGAGTTCGATGAAGTCTGTCGTGATTTCGTAAATGTAGTCCAAAGTATATGGCCGGTCCGGATGGCGGCTTAGCTGAACCCTTTGCCAACCGGTCAGGTTTTCAAAGGTTTCTTTCTTCAGCTCGTTGATTTTCTTTTCGAGGGCTTTTACTGCAGTCTGAACGTCGACATCGCTCACACTGGCTAACTGCTTCATATCCCGAAGCTTGGATTCCAATTCGGCGATTGGTTTCTCAAAATCCAAAAGCATTCCAGTCTCTGTTTAGGTGCACAAAGTTAAGAGTATTGCGAACATACGGTAGGAAATGAGAAATTATTAGCTGGGAGAGCCAAAAAGGCATTTTTCCTCAGGTTGACCAAATTATAAGACTATGTTCCTCAGCTACATTGTGTATTCCCGAGCCATCGAATCCTATGGAGCTGTTATGCGAATCTCGTTTGATACAAGAATCTCTGAATATTCGGAACTCAAAATTCGAAAGATCCCGACTGCTGCCTTCGCTCGCCGGGGCCTTCAGAGGAGCGCAGTGCCGGCATGCAAAGTTTGTTTCTTCGAATGCACCTGCGCCGAAGTTCGAGGGCGCTGTCACAAAACGAAAAAGCCCCGGATACTTCCAGGGCTTTCTGCGGACCGGACGGGACTCGAACCCGCGACCTCCTGCGTGACAGGCAGGCATTCTAACCAGCTGAACTACCGGTCCAACCTTTTGTTTCCAATTCGATGGGTGACCGCCGAAAGGGAGTGCAAAGATAACTTTGGCGTTGTTTTCTCCAAAATTTGCTGAAAAAAAATTGATTCCTGCGCCGTTACAACCCCACCCCCGTCCGTCCTCAATACTTAAAATGAAACTCTCCAATAATATTCGAACTATCCCAGGTGTTCTGCTTGTTGTTTGACAACTTCAGTACATTGGCGCGTACTTCCTTGAATACCTGCTCAATAGTCAGGCCTTTCTTCTTCATCGCTTTTAATACTTCCTGGGTATAAAGTCCATTACGACCGTTGCCGTCCTGGGCAACTGAACCCGGCGCTGTGGCATATGCGATAAAGGTTCCGCGGGCGCGTTTCATTTCACCAAGCCCTGACCGGCCCACTGACCGCGTAAGCGAAGGGAACGGATTGTTCCGGCATGCATCAAGGATTACAATGTTCATTCTTGTGCGTGAACGCTCCATGTTATTCAGCACCATCCGCTGGATAGGAAAACAGTACCTCGGAATGTCGTCTTCGTACTGAACGGTAGCGTCGGCGGGGACGAGGTAGTTTTCATCTTCAAACATCACTCCGTGCCCCGCGAAATAGAATAGCCCAACCGTGTTTTCACCATCGCCTTCATCGAGTTTTTCTTTAAATCGCATCAGCGCGGCGCGAATTTGTCCATAGGTAGCGTTGGTGAGCAAATCTACTTCAAAATGCGATGCCTCGAGTTCTTTGGCCATGTCCTGTGCATCGTTCACAGGATTCTTCAATTCACCAATTGATTTCGGATACTTCGATACGCCAACCACCAGCGCATAGCGCCTTTCGTTGCGATATAATTCTTCGAGACTTGGACCAGCAGGTGCTTCTGCCACGATCACCTCAGGCTTTTCTTCCTGCTTCTCTTCCTTTACAACGGGTTTGGTATTCGATTTCTGAGGTTTCGTTTTTGTTTTTTGTGGTTCATTGCGATCGTCAACCGAGATTTTTTTTGCAGGCTCGGTTTTCTTTGCAACGGTCTGACTATTGTTTTGAGAATTGTTCTGCGCTACTTTCTTGTCTTCCGTTGCCGACCGCGGTGAAGAATAAGGTGCCTTCAATCTGTCCAGCTCTTTTTTGAGTTCCGACTTGCCGGGATTCAGTGCGAGTCCATCCTGGAAGTCCGCAATGGCAAGTGCCTTGTCTCCCAGCCTTTCGTAAATCAAACCGCGTTCGTGGTAGAGTTTTGCACGCGCTTCGTTGTCATTCAATTCGCGGATCGCACTTTTGTAAGTTTGTACAGCGTCTTCGTTTCTGCCCGTCTTGTCATGGCATTTCGCCATGAACCAGTATATGTTTCCGATGTTGTCGTGGCCGCGCAGGACTGTTTCTTCAAAATCCGGAACGGCTTCAGCAAACCGATTCAGCTTGTAGTATGAAAGCGCGCGCAGGTAGAATACGTCAACATCAATCGCCTTGTCGCGGGTAGCTTTGGTAAGATATTCGGAGAAGTAGCGGATCGCATCTTCGTATTTACCGGACGTATAACTGTCGTGACCCTTTTCATACAACTTAAACTGTGCATGAACAGGAACGAAAGCGATGCCGGCAAGCAATAAAAAAATCGATATCTTCTTTTTCACCTCCATTACTAAAGAAAAATCTAGAAGTTAAACGATATTCCAAATTGCAGATTGACAGAAGGGAAACCTTGTTCAATAACAGGAAACTCTTCATCCATTGAGTCGAGGCTGTTTCCTTCATACTTCTTGGTACTCACAAATGAAACAGGGAACGTATAACCGAATGCAGCCTGCGCATAGAAGGAAACGTTCTTTGCCGGAAAGATTTCGATGCCGGGTCCGACGAAGATACCGCCGGTTATGCGGGAATCTTTGTTGAGTTTATCGCTTATAGTTATGCCTTCAGCTTCCCACGTCGGATCTCCTGCTTCCCAGGGAACTTGAACCGCACTGTATGCTCCGTCAATTATTTCATCTTCGGAATAGACGCCGTTGAAGTCGTAGTCAGGTACCCAGAACAAATACGCTGTGCCCTTAACTGCAGTTCGACTTGCCATTGTAAGGAAAGGTTTCGCAAACGCGTACACTGATATCGTTGAGTTGTCCATAACCGGAACAAGGTTGAATTTCAGATTCGCGGCAAGCGAAATCAGGTTCATGTCGCCACCCTTGAAGTCAACGTACATGGCAAGCCAATTGTCATAATATCCATCGGAGATGGTTTCATCCGATATGAATGAATTGTTTACGCCGGTCTTCTCCGGGTCGTATTTGAAACTCATATACGAAATCGAGCCACCCACGGAAATAACCCGGTTAAGACGGCTCATGTAACCAAGCTCTACATTCAATCCCGTACTATAATCTCCGATATTTTTACCCAGGGTGAATGACGGCCCTAAGCCGAGAAAAATCCCTTTATCAAGATTGATACGATCGCGCTTTGTGATGTTTCCTTCATCCTGTGCGCTGACTGAAATGACAAATGCAGAAAAAGCAACTAACAGACAGATGGTTTTTTTCATGTATTGTGGGGTTAAAGGTCAAGATATTATTACAGGTGCTTGTGTATCAAAACTTAAAATAGAATTCGCCAATGATATTCGAGCTGTCCCACGTGTACTGCTTTTCTCCCGAAAGCCGAAGTACATTCATCCTTACCTCCTTAAATACCTGCTCTATTGTTAATCCCGGTTTGCGGAGTGCCTTCAGCAGTTCCTGCGTATAGAGACCGTTGCGCCCGTTGCCATCAGATGCGACCGAACCCGGTGCAGTTGCATATGCGATAAATGATCCACGCGCTCTTTTCATCTCGGCGAGTCCCTGATTTACCGACCGCGTGGTCGCGGGGAACGGATTATTCCGGCATGCGTCCAGGATAATAATATTCATCCGTGAGTTTGTGTTTTCCATCTGGCTGAGTACCATTCTTTGGACCGGAAAACACATCCTGACGATGTCGTCTTCGAATTTGACATTTGCGTCTATCGGAACAAGATAGTTTTCATCCTGATACTGCACGCCGTGACCGGCATAATAAAACAATCCAACCGTCTGGTCACGTGGTCCGTTTGCCAATTGGTTCTGAAACTTGCGCATTGCTTCGCGAATCTGAATGTAAGTCGCGTTGGTAAGCAGTTGCACCTCAAAGTCTGATTTACGCAACTCAGTGGCTACGTCCGTGGCGTCGTTCACGGGATTCTTGAGGTTGCCGATTTCCTTGTTGTAGTTTCCGTTGCCGATGACGAGCGCATAACGTTTTTCGTCTTTGTACGCTTCCGCAAGCGCGGAAACCATCGTCGCTGGTGAAGTCTGGCGCGGCTGCTCTTCAGTCTTCGGTTTGTCTGCCGGTTTCTTTGAAGGAGTGGTTTCGGTTTTCTTAGGAGTATCCTGTCTCGCTGGAGGGTTGTTGTTCTTGACGATTACTTTGGTAGTCCTGTCCTCCTTATCCGCTGGCCGGGTGGTCTTGGGAGACGTGGTCGGAGCAGTAACTTTTGAATTCATTGATTTCGCGGACGCCATGTCCTGCTGGGCGAGGTCTTTTTTTCCAAGCTTCGTGTAAAAGGCAGAACGATCCGCGAGTATTTCCGCGGAGAGCTTTCGATTCCGTTCAGCTGCAGCGAGTGCGTCACGGTAATTATCTTCAGCACCTGCTGTATTGCCGAGTTTTGCCTCACAACGGGCGCGATACCAGTAAATCGTCGCTTTATTGAAATGGTCGAGCTTCAGACTCTCATCGAGATCAAGCAGGGCATATTTATAGTTTCCGAGATGGTAATAGGATTGCCCCCGATAAAAATAAAGATCCTCGTTAAAGCGTTTATTATGTTCAGGATCGGCCAGCATTCCCGTAAAAAGGTCGACTACCGCCTGATATTCACCGGCTTTGAAACGCGCAACGCCTTCGTCGAAGGTTTTGAAGTCCTGGCCGGAGACCCCGACCATTGGCAAAAGCATGATGACAAGCAAGAGGTGCCTGAACGTTCGGATAGGGAATCGCATAATAAACAAAGATAATATACGCGAAGCTAAAATTACCGTTGCCCGGAAACTCCTGCAAACTTTAAAAATGATACCTTTGCCCAGCCGAACCGGAATGAGAAAGTTAGTAACTCTTGCCTTATTGGTACTTTTTTCAGCTCTCCTGCCCTCCTGCAGTCGTCATTCCGGGCCTACTACCACCGTCGTAAAGCCCAAATACCAACACCGCTTCTTCGATCGGAAGAGAGACAAACGCGTAAAGCGGACAAAAACCGTCAAAATGAGGAATTAAGGGCTAATTCAGCCCTTTTAACGAGAGGTCAATCATTTTCCTGAAGAAATGCCGCAGCGGTGCCTGCTGATTCAGATGCGCCACGAGTATGCCACCATACAGAAGGGATGAAATCACGTTTGTGATGTCGCGTGTGGACGTTGACTTTGTGATTTCTTTTCGGAAAATAGCTTCCAGAGCGAACTTTTCGATCATTTGATCGAGCGAAAGAATTTCAAGTGATGTGATGTTGGGAACATCAGGATGCAATAATTTTTTTTCCTCAGGTTTTACGGCAAACGGTTTGGGTGTACGCTTTGCATCAGACAGGTAAGCGAGAAGACTCAGCACGAATCCGGGCCGCTCATCAAACTCGTCACTGATTTTATCGAAGAGAAATTGAATTCCCTGCATACCCTCCCGGGGTTTCTGCAGTAGCTCAACACAACGGTTAAGGCACCAGATGCGGAAGTAGTACATAAGAATATCCTCCTTTTGCGGAAAGTACTTGAAGAGGGTTACCTTGGATATCCGTACCTTTTCGCAGATGTCATCAACGTACAAATCATCAAACGACTTCTTGCCAACCAGTTTGAGTGTGTTGTCAAGGACCTGGATCTTCAGCCGCGCTGCCTTTTCTTTCCGGAGGCTCATTTTGAGTTGTTATTATTTACCCGTGGCTTATTCCTTCCCCTGGTTAACTTTTCGGAAGAGAGGCGGAAGTAATACTTTTGGCGCGACAATACCAATACGGGGAAAGATGAAGTGCTTTATTCCGCTTTTACTCGCCGGAACACTGGCTGCCTGCAAATCCGACAATCTCGTTGTACAAGGCGTGCAGCCGGTAATTGCGGATTCGGCGATGGTCGTATCTGCACATCCGTTGGCGACCAGGGTTGGCGTTGACATTCTGAAACGCGGTGGCAACGCCGTTGATGCTGCTATTGCGGTTCAGTTTGCCCTGGCAGTCGTACACCCTGCAGCTGGAAACCTGGGCGGTGGCGGATTTCTGCTCTATCGCGAAGCCGATGGTGCCGTCCATTCCCTGGATTACCGCGAAAAAGCCTCCGAACGGGCTGAAACCAATATGTTTCTCGATGATACACTGGCAGTAATCCCCGGGTTGAGCGAGTCGAGTCATTTGGCAAGTGGCGTTCCGGGAAGCGTTGCCGGGATGTGGGAATCACACCAACGGTTCGGTTCACTTCCATGGAAGGATCTGGTGGAGCCGGCTATCTTGCTGGCAGCCAATGGATTTGAGCTTACTGCCCGCGAAGCAGAAGGACTCCGGTCAATCCAGGAGGATCTCAAAACCAGAAATACAGTTCTTCCTGATCACCTTATCCGCGACTGGAAAGAAGGTGATTTGCTTGTATTGACCGATCTTGCCCATACCCTGGAACGCATTCGTGATCACGGTTCAGACGGGTTTTATTCCGGGAAGACTGCCGAGCTTATCGTTGCTGAAATGACACGCGGACGGGGTCTGATATCACACAGGGACCTGCGCAATTACAAGGCAGTCTGGCGTGAACCAATCCAAGGCAAATACAAAGACTACACAGTCATATCGATGCCGCCGCCGTCGAGCGGAGGTGTTGCCCTGCTGCAGCTGCTGAAAAGCGTTGAGCCCTATCCGATCCGTGAGTGGGGTCACAACACAACGAAGACGATACACCTCTACACAGAGGCCGAACGCCGCGTGTATGCCGACCGTGCCACGCATCTTGGGGATCCAGACTTTTATGATGTTCCGGTCACGGAATTGCTCGACGACGATTACATCCTCGGTCGAATGCGTTCATTCGATGAAACGCGTGCCACCTCAAGTTCCGAAGTTAAGGAGGGCACGTTCGTGGCGTACGAATCAAAAGAAACGACACACCTTTCTATCGTCGATGCTAAAGGGAATGCAGCTGCTGTTACCACTACGCTCAATGACAACTATGGC
>Ga0079224_100010666_pt1 | contig 12618 bp, 12 predicted proteins | sample Stecom2015_FD_80414 | JGI IMG/M metagenome (GOLD analysis project Ga0079224, IMG submission 80414) | Agricultural soil microbial communities from Utah to study Nitrogen management - Steer compost 2015 | ecosystem: Environmental > Terrestrial > Soil > Agricultural land | place: USA: Utah...
GACGTCCCGGTCGCCGACCTCACCGATCCGCAGGCGAACTCGCGCATCGCCACGCGCAACGTCACGGACCGGGGGAGTGCCGCACCGGAGATCGTCACCGGGCAGGCCGACACCCGCGACGACGCCCACGAACTCGTCCCCGGGAACACGACGCACCTGACCGTCGTCGACACCGACGGGCTCATGGTCTCGATGACCAACACGCTGACCAATTTCTGGGGCTCGGGTCAGATGGTCGCCGGGTTCTTCCTCAACAATCAGCTCAGCCGGTTCGACGCGATCGCCGGTCCGGCCAACCGGCCGGAGGCCGGGCGGCGGTCGGTGAGCTGGTCGCTGCCGACGGTGGTGCTCGACGGTGAGGGGCGGCCGGTTCTCGGCATCGGCTCGCCCGGTGGCCACCAGATCCCGAACATCCTCGCCAATGTGATCCTCCGGTGGGGACTGCACGGCCAGTCCCTGGCCGACGCCGTCGCCGCACCGCGCTTCATGCTCGACGGCGGAGTCCTGACCACCGAACAGCAGCCGTCGGGTGATGTCGCCTCGGCCCTGTCCGCACTGGGGTGGACGATCGACGTCGTGCCGGTCGAGGACGCCGTGTTCGGCTCCGTCCAGGCGCTGGAGATCGACCACAACAGCGGCGAGCTCTCCGGCGTCCCGGACTCGCGGCGCGAGGCGGACGTCGCCGTCGAGCGGCCCTGACCGGCCGAGCCTCCTCACCCCTCCATGGCACGAACCTCCGCCACGGAGCGCAGCACACAGAACTCGTTGCCCTCCGGGTCGGCGAAGACCACCCAGCCGCTTCCGGGACCGTGGTGGCCGCGGAAGTCGCCCACCTCGACGGCGCCGAGCGTGCGGACCCGGTCGATCTCCGTATCGCGCGTGCCCGAGCGGGGCCGGAGGTCGAAGTGCAGGCGGTTCTTGCCCGTCTTGCCCTCGGGGACCTCGATGAAGAGGATCCGGTGGTCGGTCTCCGGGTCGCGGATCATGCACATGTCGTCGCCCGGCTCGTTCGGGTCGTCGGCGATGTCGGTGTAGCCGAGCAGTCGCTTCCACCGCTCGGACAGCTCGTAGGCGTTGCGGCAGTCCACGGACGTGTGCGAGACGAACGATGTCATGGCGAGAGCCTGCCAGAGTAGGGCGATGAGCTTCTTCGCCGACGATGCCGAGATCGAGCGTGTCTTCTCCGGGGCCGAGTGGACCGAGGGGCCGGTATGGCTGCCGCAGACCGGGCGGGTCCGCTTCAGCGACATCCCGAACGACCGTGTGCTGGAGTACGAACCCGCGACCGGACACACCCGGGTCCAGGCCCAGCCCGCCGGCTACCAGAACGGACGGACCCTGGACGGCGCGGGACGAATCGTGCAGTGCTCCCACGGACATCGCCGAGTCGAGCGGTCCCATCCGGGCGCCGCACCGGCGGAGGTCGAGGTGCTCGCCGGGCACTGGCAGGGGCACCGGCTGAACTCACCCAACGACGTCGTCGTCGCCTCCGACGGGACGGTCTGGTTCACCGACCCGCCCTACGGGATCCAGCCCGACGGGCGCGAGGGCTACCCGGGCGAGATGGAGTACGGCGCCTGCTACGTCTTCCGCCACGACGAGGTCACCGGCCGGCTCGACGCCGTCATCACCGACATGGACCGCCCCAACGGCCTGGCGTTCTCCCCGGACGAGTCCGTGCTCTACGTCGCCGACACCGGGGCACGGCCGAACCTGCGTGCCTACGACGTCGTCGGCGGGGCGTGCACGAACGGCCGGGACGTGCCGACCGTGCCGGTCGGCGCCGTGGACGGGTTGCGCGTTGACCGGGTGGGGCGGCTGTGGTGCTCGGCCGGCGACGGCGTCTACGTCCTCAGCCCCGACGGCGACGTGCTCGAGCATCTCGCCGTGCCCGAGGTCGTCTCGAACCTGTGCTTCGGCGGCGAGCGCGGCGAGTGGCTCTACATCACCGCGACGCGGAGCCTGTACCGCGTGCCCCTCACCGCCTCGGCTACCCTCGGAAAACGTTGACGAACGCGGGCGGGGCGAGCAGGTGACGGCGAACATCCATGACGTGGCGGCCGCCGCCGGCGTGTCCATCGCCACCGTCTCGCGGGTCTACAACGGCCAACGCGTCTCGCCTGACCGCGCCGCGCGGGTGCGCGAGGCCGCGAAGCAGCTGGACTTCTCGCCGAACCGCGCCGCCCGCAGCCTGCGCCGCAAGCACTCCGAGGTCATCGCCCTCATCGTCCCCGACATCGAGAACCCGTACTTCACCGCCATGGCCCGCGGTGTGGAGGACAGTGCGCAACGTGCCGGCTACTCCGTCGTCCTCGGCAACACCGACGACGAGGAGGCCAAGGAGAGTCAGTACCTGCGCATCGCCGTCAGCGAGAACATGGCCGGTGTCATCGTGGTGCCCAACCGCGCGACGGACGACCTGCTCTCCTACGTGGCCAGCGGACGGCCCGCCGTCGCGATCGACCGGCAGCTCGACCTCGGGGTCGACGAGGTCCTCGTGGACAACGTCGCCGCCGGCCGGCTGGCCACCGGCGCCCTGCTCGACGCCGGCTTCGAACGCGTCGGCCTCGTCACCGGGCCACCGGGACTCAGCTCCGCGAACGATCGCGTCATCGGCTGGCGCGCCGCGCACGGGGAACGGGGCCTGGAGGTCGACGAGACACTCGTCGAGCACGGCGACTTCCGGGTCGCCGGTGCCCGTGAGGCCATGCGCGCACTGCTCGGGACGGGCGCGGCGATCGACGCCGTGGTCGCCGGCAACAACCTCACCGGGATCGGCGCCTTCCAGGTCCTCGCACGAGCCGGCACGGTACCGCCGGACTTCGGCTTCGCCATCATCGGCGACCTGCCGTTCACCACGATGGTCTCCGCCGACATCGTCCGTATCGACCTGCCCGCTCGCCAGGTCGGTATCCGCGCGGCCGACATGCTCATCGACCGCATCACGGGCCACGACGGCGGGCCGCGCTCGCTGACCCTGCCGCCCGAGGTCCTCGCAGCGGACCACGACTGGACCGTCTGAGCGCCCCGACCCGCCGCCCGGCGTTGACACCTCCCGGCCGCGAAGCTAGCGTGAAAACGATTACGAAATGTAAACCTTTTCAGGCGTGAGGAGCGACGATGCCCACCTCCCTCAGCCGCCGCGGCGCTCTCCGGCTCGGCGCCGCCGCGGCCGGTCTGGGTACCGCGTGGGCGGCCAGCGGCTGCAGCCCGGGCAGCGACCGCGGCGCCATGCAGTTCTGGCAGTTCTACGCACCGATCTCGCAGAACGACCCCGTCCTCGTGGCCCAGAGCGACTGGTTCCTCACCCTGGCCAGGCGCTGGGAACGGGCCGGCGAGCGACCGATCAGGATGGTCTACATCCCCGGCTACACCGACCCGACGAACACCAGGCTGACCACGGCATTCGCCGCCGGCGACGGCCCGGACATCTTCCTCATCTCGCCCGGCGACTTCCTGCGCTACTACAACGGGGGCGTCCTCACCGACCTCACGCCGTACCTGAGTCAGGAGGTCGTCGACGACTTCTACCCGGAGGCGCTCGCCACCCGCACGGTCGACGGCCGGATCTACGGACTGCCGATGGAACAAGGCCCGATGGCCGTGTACTACAACATCCCCGCCTTCGAGGATGCCGGGCTGGCCGAAGGTGACCTGCCCCAAACCTGGGAGGACATGCTCGAACTGGGCCGTCGCCTGACCGGAGGCCAGCAGGCCGGCCTGGTGCTCGACACCACGGCGAGCTACTACCAGAACTTCACGTTCTACCCGTGGGTCTGGCAGGGCGGCGGCGATGTCATCGACCGACGGACCGGTCAAGCGGTCTTCGACTCGCCGGCCGCGGTCCAGGCCCTGCGGCTCTTCCACGACGCCGTCCGGACCGGCGCCTCGCCACGCACACTGCCGGCCGGCGGCGACATGGTCGGCGCCTTCACCAACGGCTACGCAGCCATGTGGCACAACGTCATCGGGCAGGTTGAGGCCATGCGCCGCAACGCCCCCGACCACCCGTACGGCATCTTCCCGCTGCCGCTGCCGCCCGGCGGGCACGAGCGCACGATCCTCGGTGGCTGGGCCTGGGTGGTCAACCGTCACGGGCGCGATCCCGAGGCCGCCGCCCGCTTCACCGTGGAGGTCATGGGCTCGATGAGCCGGGAGTCGGTGCAGGCGGCCGCCGAGTGGGACGGCGTCGCCAAGGGGATCATGCCCGCCCGCCGGTCGGTGACCGAGGCGATCGGCAATACCGGCGCCTTCGCGAACCCCATCCTCCAGCAGTTCCGCGACGAGCTCCTGCCGACCGGGCGGGCCGAGCCTCGCTACCCGCCCGTCGTGTACAAGGCCGTCTCCAACGCCATCCAGAAGACCATGCTTGCCGGCGCCGATCCGCAGCAGCAGGCCGAGATCGCGCAGGAGACGATCGTGAGCTACCTGCAGACCTACGACGGCGGATCGCTCGTCTGATCCGACCGTGCGCCGCGACCGCCACGACCCAGACCCGCCCCGTCCCGTGCCCCCTCACCCCGGAAGGTGTCCCATGACGTCCAGTCCGCGCCCGAACATCGTCCTGATCTTCATGGACGACATGGGCTACGGAGATCTCGGCTGCACCGGATCGCCGCTGATCTCCACACCGCACATCGACCGGCTCGCCGCCGAAGGCCTGCAGCTGACGCAGATGTACTCGACCTCGCCCACCTGCACGCCCTCGCGCGCGAGCCTGCTCACCGGGCGGTACGCCCAGCGCGTCGGTCTGCCGCGGGTCATCTTCCCCGAGGACCGTGAAGGCCTGTCCACGTGGGAGCGCACCATCGCCGACGTCCTCGGCGAGGTCGGCTACCGGTGCGGCATCTACGGCAAGTGGCACCTCGGCGCCCGGCCGGAACACAACCCCACCCGGCACGGATTCGACGAGTACTACGGGCTGCCGTACAGCAACGACATGGACCCGCTCCACCTGCACGTCGGGGCGGGTCGGATCGAGGGGCCGGTGGACCAGTCCAGCCTGACCCGGCGCTACACCGACGAGGCCATGGACTTCATCTCCCGCCACGCCGACGAACCGTTCTTCGTCTATCTCCCGCACACGATGCCGCACATCCCGCTCCACGTGGAGGAGTCCTTCCGTGGGACCTCGCGGGCGGGGACCTACGGCGACACCATCGAGTGCCTCGACCACCACGTCGGCCGGCTCGTGCGGCACGTCGAGGAGCTCGGTCTGTCCGAGAACACCCTGTTCCTGCTCACCAGCGACAACGGCCCGTGGTTCGAGGGCCGCACCGGCGGGCGACGCGGTCGCAAGATCGACACCTACGAGGGCGGCGTCCGCATGCCCTTCATCGCCCGCTGGACCGGACGGATCGCCCCCGGCACCGTCTCCGACAGCGTCCAGTCCTTCCTGGACATCTTCCCGACCCTCGCCTCCCTCGCCGGCGCCCTCGTCCCCCAGGACCGGCCGATCGACGGCGCGGACATGACCGAGCTGCTCCTCGGCGGCACGCCGACCGAGCGCGGGCCGCTCTACTTCTTCTCGCACTGGCACCTCAACGCCGTGCGGGACGGGCGGTGGAAGCTGCACGTCGACCGGTTCCCGACCAAGGACCTACGCGAACTGCCGCAGCTCTTCGACGTCGAGACGGATGTGGAGGAGAGCTACAACCTGGCCGACCTGTACCCCGACGTGCTCGAGCACATGCTCGGCCTGGTCGAGACGTTCGGGGGTGAGATCGAGGCCGGACGCGCCGAGGCGGAGGCGCGTGCCCTGGCCTGAGCGGCGGGGGATGCCATGCTTCCGTTGTCCGCACACCGCGAACCGACGGAGATCGCATGCTGCCCCTCGTCCCGGCCCCCGCCCACCTCGAGCACGGCGACGGGCCCGGCTTCCCACTGACCGGGCCCGTCCGGATCCTGCCGCCCGAGGCCGCCGTCGCCGACGGCGACCCGGTGGCCACCGCGCTCGCCGAGCTGACCGACGCGCTCGCGGCCGCCGGTGCGAGCCCCAGCACCGCCGCCGACGCCCCCGAGATCGTCGTCGAGGTCGACCCCGAGGATCCGCTGCAGCTGCTCACCCGCGACGTCCCGCCGGTCGCGCTGACCAGTGACGCCGCGGCGCTGGAGCACTACCGGCTCACCGTCGAGGCGCAGCGCATCCACCTCCTCGCCCCGGCGCCGGTGGGCCTCGCGCGCGGCCTGACCACCCTCCTGCAGCTGGTCCGCGGGGCCACCGAGTCCCTGCCGCCCCTGCGGATCGATGATCGCCCCCGCTATGCGTGGCGCGGGCTCAGCGTCGACATCGCCCGGCACTTCTTCCCGCTGCCGGTCCTCAAAGAGATCGTCGACCTCTGCGCGTTGTACAAGCTCAACGCGCTGCATCTGCACCTCACCGACGACCAGGGCTGGCGTCTCGAGCTGACCTCCCGCCCGCTGCTCACCGAGCGGTCCGGTCTCACCGAGGTCGGTGGCGGCGAGAGCGGCTACCTCACCCAGGCCGACTGGACCGACCTGCTCGCCCACGCCACCGCCCGCGCCGTCACCGTGGTCCCCGAGGTGGACGTGCCCGGGCACACCCACGCTGCCCTGCACGCGTACGGCGAACTCACCCCCACCGGGCAGGCCCCCGAGCCATACACCGGCACCGACGTCGGCTTCAGCCAGATCACCGTGCACGAGCCGGCCACCAGGCCCTTCCTCAGCGATGTCTTCGGCGAAGTGGCCCGCCTCACGCCGGGTCCGTACCTGCACGGCGGCGGCGACGAGGCGCACGTGATGACCCGTGAGGACTACCTCGACGTCGTCGCCGAGCTCGGGCGCGTCGTCGAACGGACCGGCAAGATGCTCGTGGTGTGGCAGGAGGCCGGCGTGGCCGACCTGCCCGCCGGGGCGCTGGTCCAGCTCTGGGCCTCCGGGCACGACATGTCCCCGGTCCTGGACGCGGCACGCCGCGGTCACGACGTCATCCTCTCCCCGGGTGACCGCATCTACCTCGACATGAAGTACACCCCGGAGTTCCCGCTCGGCCTGGACTGGGCGGGCCACGTGGATCTCGAACAGTCGTGGGCCTGGGACCCCGACCACTACAGCGACGACCTCGACCCGGCCCGTATCCGTGGCGTGGAGGCCGCGCTGTGGACGGAGACGCTGACCACGCGCGAGGAACTGTTCACCATGCTGCTCCCGCGTCTGGGAGCCGTCGCGGACGTGGCGTGGTCGCCGCAGTCCGTGCGGTCCGACGGTGGCTACGCCGGTTTCACGGGCCGGATGGCGGCGCAGGCGCCGCTGTGGCGGTCGCGCGAGTGGGCCTTCCATCCCTCCGACGGCGTGGCGTGGCTATGATGAACAGGTGAATTTCGGTGCGGCGAAGAATTCGGCCACGATGGCCCGACGGAATGCTTTCGGGTTGGCCGTCGTCCTGCTCGTCGCCGCGCTCGGCGGTTGCACGCTCGGCGGCCCGCAGCCCTCCGCGGGTACCGGCAACGCCGAACCCGACGTCCGGCACGACGACGGCCGTCCTCTCGTCCTGACCACGTTCACAGTCCTCGCGGACATGGCCCGCACGGTCGGCGGCGGCCATGTGCGCGTCGAGTCGATCACCGCCCCCGGCGCCGAGATCCACGGTTACGAGCCGACGCCGGACGACCTGCGCCGCGGGCAGGGCGCCGACCTGGTGCTCGAGAACGGGCTGGGCCTCGAGGCCTGGTTCGCGCAGTTCCTCACCGACGTCGACGCCGATCACGTGGTCCTCAGTGACGGGATCGACCCGCTGCCGATCGAGGGGGCCCGGGGCGGCCACGCGGACAACCCGCACGCCTGGATGTCCCCGCGGGCCGGACAGGTCTACGTCAGCACCATCGCGGACGCGCTCGCCGAGCTCGATCCTCGGCACGCTCAGGAGTACGCCGCCAACGCCCGCGCCTACCGCGAGGAGCTGGAGGAGATCCACCACGACCTCGTCGCGGCCCTCGCCACCGTGCCCGAACACCGGCGGGTCCTGGTCACCTGCGAGGGCGCCTTCTCCTACCTCGCCCGTGACGCGGAACTGGAGGAGGCCTACCTCTGGCCGGTCAACGCGGAGCGTCAGTCCACACCCCGTCAGGTCACGGCGGTCATCGACCGGGTCCGGTCCGACGACGTGCCCGCAGTGTTCTGCGAGTCCACCGTGGACGAGACGGGTCAGCGTCAGGTCGCCGCCGAGACCGGTGCGCGGTTCGCCGGCACCCTCTATGTCGACTCCCTCTCCCGGCCCGACGGGCCGGTCCCGACCTACCTCGCCCTGCTCCGCCACGACGTCGAGACGATCGTCGCCGGCCTGACGGGCTCGGGTGATGCGTGATGGCCGTGCTCGAGGTCGCCGGGCTCACCGTCCGCTACGGCGCGGTCACCGCTCTGGAGGAGGTCACCTTCGGCCTCGAGCGCGGCACGGTGACCGGGCTGGTCGGGATGAACGGCTCCGGCAAGTCCACGTTGTTCAAGGCGGTCATGGGCCTGGCGCGCCCCGAGAGCGGGACGGTCCGGCTGCTCGGCGGGCCGCCCGAGCGCGCCCGCCGCCAAGGCGCCGTCGCCTACTCGCCCCAGTCCGAGGACGTCGACTGGACCTTCCCGGTGTGCGTGCGCGACGTCGTGCGCATGGGCCGCTACGGCCGCCTCGGCCCGACGCGCCGGCTGCGCGACGAGGACGAGGAGCATGTCGACACCGCCTTGGCCACCACCGGGCTGACCGATCTCGCCGACCGCCAGATCGGCGCCCTGTCCGGCGGCCAGCGCAAGCGCGTCTTCGTCGCCCGCGGGCTCGCCCAGGAGGCCGATCTGCTGCTGCTCGACGAACCCTTCGCCGGCGTCGACCGCCACACCCAGCACACCCTGACCACCTTGCTGCGCGACCTCGCCGCAGCCGGCCGCACCGTCCTGGTTTCCACCCACGACCTGGACAACCTCGCCGCCCTGTGCGACGAGGCGATCCTGCTGCACCGCCGAGTGATCCTGCAGGCTTCCCCGCACGAGGTGCTGCGCCCCGAGAACCTCGCCCGCGCGTTCGGCGCAGCCGCGAGCCCGGAGTCCGCGGCATGATCGAGTCTCTCCTCGAGCTCGCCACGTCTCCCTGGGCGTACGGCTTCATGCAACGCGCCTTCGTCGTCGCGGTCGTCGCCGCCGTGGTGTGCGGCCTGCTGAGCTGCTGGCTCGTGCTCATCGGCTGGTCGCTCATGGGCGACGCCGTCTCGCATGCGGTGCTGCCCGGCGTCGTGCTCGCCTATCTGCTCGCCGCGCCGTTCGCCGCCGGTGCCTTGGTGTTCGGGCTGCTCGCCGTCGCCCTGATCGGATCGGTCCGGGAACGGTCCGTGCTGAAGGAGGACGCGGTGATCGGGGTCGTCTTCACGGTGCTGTTCGCGCTCGGGCTGCTGCTCGTCTCGGTGGTGCCGAGCCAGACCGATCTCGGGCACATCCTCTTCGGCAACCTGCTCGGCGTGGGTCCGGACGACCTGGTGCAGGTGCTGGTGCTGGCCGCCGGCACCTTGGCCGTGCTCGTGGCCAAGCGGCGCGACCTCACGCTCTACGCGTTCGACCCCACCCACGCCCGGGCCATCGGGCTCAGCCCGCGCCGCCTCTCCGCGCTGCTGCTGTTCCTGCTCGCGTTGACGGTCGTGGTCGCGTTGCAGGCCGTAGGGGTCGTGCTCGTCGTCGCCATGCTCATCATCCCGGGTGCGACCGCACGGCTGCTCACCGACCGGATCTCCCGGATGCTGGTCATCGCGCCGGTGCTCGCCGCCACCTGCGCCGTCGTCGGGATCTACGCCAGCTACGCGGCCGACACCGCCTCCGGCCCGATGGTGGTCCTCGCCCAGGGCGCCGCGTTCGCCGCCGTCCATCTGTTCGCGCCGCGGCGCGGGGTGGTGTGGCAGGCACGGCACCGGCGGAACGGACGACGGCGCACCGCCGTCGCGTAGCGTGGTCGCCGTGATCGGGGAGCTCACCGCCGCCAACCAGGACTACCTCAAGGTGATCTGGTCGGCGCAGGAGTGGTCGGCCGAGCCGGTGACGACGACGCTGCTCGCTCGCCGGCTGGGCAACTCGGCCTCCACCGTCTCCGAGGCGGTCAAGAAGCTCACCGCACAAGGGCTGCTCACCCACGCCCGCTACGGCGCCATCGAGCTCACCGACGCCGGACGCGGCGCGGCGCTGGCCATGGTGCGCCGGCACCGCATCATCGAGACGTTCCTCGTGGCCGACCTGGGGTACGGCTGGGACGAGGTCCACGACGAGGCCGAGATCCTCGAGCACGCCGTCTCCGACCGGCTCGTCGACGCGCTCGAGGCCCGGCTGGGGCATCCCGAGCGGGACCCGCACGGCGACCCGATCCCACGGCGAGACGGCAGCGTCGCGGCACCGCCGGCGCGTCAGCTCCATCTCGCCGAGCCGGGTGAACGGGTCCGGGTTGCCCGCATCTCCGACGTCGACCCACAGGTGCTGCGCTACTTCGACGGCCTCGGGATCGCGCTGGACACCGAGCTCGAGGTCGTCGACCGCCGCGACTTCGCCGGTACGGTTTCGCTCCGACTCGCCGGTGCGCAGGATCCGGTCGAGGTCGGTTTGGCGGCGGCGGAGGCCGTCTGGGTCATCGTCCCGTGAAGGCCTCCAGCGAATCGTGCACGCCCATGGACCGGGCGAGCGCGTCCGACGCCGCGGTCGGCAGGACGGCTCGAGCCATCCGCGCCAGGTGCACGCTGGCCGGCGCGACCGCCACCGGCCGCCCTGACAGCATCGCCCGCCAGCCGATGTCCGCCGCACGTTCGGGTGTGAGCATCGGCGTGAGCAACGGTGCGCGCGCGCCCGCAAACATCCCGGTGTCCACGAAAGACGGGTTGTACGTGGTCAGCCGGACGTGGTCGTGGCCGGCCGCGGCCAGTTCCAGGCGGACGGACTCCGACCAGTGCGCGATACCGGCCTTGGAGCCGGCGTAGGCGGCCATCCGGGGGATCGGCAGCAGGGCGGAGGCGGACGCCAGGGTGAGGATCCGTTTCGGGCGCGGGACGTCGTCGATCATCGCCGGGAGCAGCCGGGTGGTCAGTCGGATCGGCGCCAGGGTGTTGACCGCGACGGTGCGGTCGGCGGCGTCCGGGTCCTGCTCCCAGGCGTAGGCGTTCGAAGCGACCGTGCCGGCGTTGTTGACGAGCACATCGGGCGCGGGCCCCTCCTCGAGCAGCGCGGCGGCCGCGTCGTCGATCCGCCCGGGATCGGTGAGGTCGACGACGGCGCTGCGCACCTCGCGGCCCGGTCCGGCGACCTCGGCGGTCACCTCGTCCAGCGCGTCGGCGTCGCGCCCCCACAGGACGACCGTCGTTGCGCCCTCGTCGGCTGCCCGGTGGGCGAACAACCGGCCCATGCCGCGCGTCGCACCGGTGATGAGAACACGCGCGCCGCGCACGCTCATGGCTCGCTCCTTTCGTGGCGCCGGTCGAACGCCGCGACGATCTCATGCGGCAGGCGGCCGCGGTCGGCGATCTCGTACCCCTGCTCGCGTGCCCAGGCTCGCACGTCCGCGGCCGGGGCCGCGGAACCGGTGGGCAAGCCCGCGACCCGGTCGGCGCCGGTGGTGGTGTCGGCGAACTCCCGCAGCGATGCGGCGAGGAAGCGGTAGGTCCACTCCTGGGCGAGCTGCCGGGTCTCGCAGAACATCACCGGCACCGCGGGGAATCGGGCCTGGCACTCGGCGAGCGCGTCGGCGACGACGGCGGGGCGGACGTGGTCGAGCTGGAAGATCCGGGAGTAGCGGTCCTCGACCACGACGGCGGCGGCCGGCAGTTCGGCCAGCTCGGCGAGCAGGTACCGCATCTTTCCGCCGGTGAGGGTGGTGGCCAGGTCCGCCAGGCTCTTGCGCTCGACGGCGGCTACCACCTCGCCGCCGTCGGCCCGGACCGCGTAGTCGCCGGCCGGTAGTGCGTGGACGGTCGTGGTGGCCTGCTGCCGGCTGAACTTCCAGGCGTAGCGCTCGCGGGAGTCGACGAGGATCTCCAGCTCGCTGAGCCCGCTCGCCCGGGCGGTCGGCAGTGACCCGCGCGGCCGGGCCTGCTTGGCGGTGCGGGCGGTCTGCCAGAAGATCGCCTCGCGTCCGCCGCGGATCCGGGTGAGCACGAACTGCGAGCGGTTCTCCCGGGCACGGTCCAGCACCAGATCGATCGCCGCGCCGCGCCGCACGCACGAGCGGACCGGCACCTGCTGCAGGATCTCCGGTTGCCGCGGCCACCCGGCGGCCCGGTGGCAGTACACCTTCGCGGTCCGCGGCCAGATCTCCCGCGCCTTGAGCACGATGCCTTCCGAGCCGAGCGGGATGCGCAGCAGGTAGGGCAGACGGCTGCCGTCCTCCGGGTTCCGCGCGATGAGGAAGTCCTCCGGCACGTGCGTCACGCTACCGGGCCCTCGGGCCCAATCCTCAGATCCACCCCTCAGATCCACCCCTCAGATCCAGCTCGGCAGCCACATGTGCCCGCGCCAGAAGTCGTAGGAGACCGGCTGACCGGTCCACAGCGGCCACCAGAACGCGGCCGCCGCCACGGCGAGGCCGGTGACAGTCAGGAGGATCGCCCATCCGGCGCGGGTGGGGCGGGTGGCTTCACCCGCGGACAGGAGCCC
>Ga0079224_100010667_pt1 | contig 12617 bp, 7 predicted proteins | sample Stecom2015_FD_80414 | JGI IMG/M metagenome (GOLD analysis project Ga0079224, IMG submission 80414) | Agricultural soil microbial communities from Utah to study Nitrogen management - Steer compost 2015 | ecosystem: Environmental > Terrestrial > Soil > Agricultural land | place: USA: Utah...
GCGCAGTGGCGCTCGGCTTGCCGGCCTGCTGCGGCATGACCCACGAAGCCTCGAACAGCTTGCGCGCGGCGGTCATGTCGTTGAACCGCGCGAGGTTGTCCATGAGCCGCTCCACGGTGGCGATCGCGTCGAAGTCGGTCTCGCCGTCCTTCATCAGGCGGAAGCCGCCGACGCGGTAGGCGGACAACCAGTTCTCGAACTCGGCGAGGTCGCGCAGCCGCGCGGCTTCGTCCGGCGCGGCGCCTTCCTGGCCCGCATCCTGCTGCTGCGCGGCGAGGCAGGCGGCGAGGCAGAGCACGGCGCACGCGGCGCGCGCGCGCAGCGATCGGGCGGCGACCGGGACGCGGGCGATGGAGGAGCGAGGCTCGGGCGAGTGCGGCTTCATGGGTCGACGGCGCCGAAGGCGTTCGGCAGCGCCGTCAGGAAACAGCACGCGGCGCCCGCTGAAAAGCAGCCGTCCCGGAGCGGACGGGCGTCCGCCGGGCGCGGCCCTGCGCCCGCCGCCGCCGGGCGTTCGCGCGCGCTGCGGTCAAGCGCCGCCGGCCCGATGCCCGAAGAGGAACGTGGCCCATGCCAGACTTCCCGACGTCGGGTCCGGCGACGGACGTTTCGCGCAGCACGCCACCACGAGACCAGACGGCGACCGCGTGGATCGCGAGCGCCAGGATCCCGCTCGGCCTCGACCCGCGCGCCGCCGCCGTCTGGGCGGACGGCAGCCTCGACCGCATCGATGTCCCGTGCGGTCTCGGCGCGGCGCGCGATCCGGTGCAGGCCCTGCGCGCGTGGCGCCGCGTGCTGCGCAGCGGCGGGACGCTGCGCATCGGCATCCCGGAAGGGTCGCCGTTCAGCGTCGAGTTCGTGCGCTCGCTGGTCGCCCTGGTCGGCGGGCTGGAGCCGCGCGCGGGAGGTCGCACTGCGCTGACGTTCGTACGCCGCGCCGTGGCCGAGGTGCGCCAGCCGCTCGCCACGCTCGGCCCGACGCTTTCGGCCGCGGCGCAGCGCGATCCCGCGTGCCGCGGCGAGCTGCTGTTCCAGGTCGGTACCGTGCTCCTGCAGAGCGGCGAGCCGGCGCTCGCCGCGCGCTGCTTCGAGCGCCTGCTCCGCCTCGAGCCGGAGAGCGCGGAAGGCCGGTTCGGGCTCGGCATGGCGTACGCCGGCGCGCGGCACTGGGACGACGCGCTGCGCGAGCTGCACGCGGCGCGCCGGCTCGATCCCGAGAACCGCGAAGTGGCGCGCTGGCTGGCCGCGGTGCGCCGCCACGCCGCCGAAGACAAGGCGGGCGATCCGTCCGCCAAGTGGTCGCCGCCGCCGCCCGCACCGCGCACGCCCGCGTTCGCGGTGTAGGTGCCCGTCGAAGAACTCGGGTCGGTCGGGTGCACGGTGCAACCCGGCCGCCACCCCCGGGGGGCGGCCTTCCGTCTCACCGGCAGCCGCCACCGCCTGTTCCCTTCCACGCAGGCAGCCGCGCGCCGCCGCGCGCGGCGCTGCCCCGCACGCGTCAGCGGATGCGCTTCAGCAGGTCTTCCAGCGTCTTCTGCACCTGCTGCCCCGCGGCGTTCTTCAGCGCGGCGGCGAAGAGCTGGTCCAGGTCGGGCATCGCCAGGTGCGGCGCAGCCAGCGTGCCGGTGATCTTCGCTTCGATCGCGGCGCCCTTGAGGAACGAGAGCACCTTCTCGCCGTCGCGATGGCCGCGCAGCAAGTCGGTGAGGTCGAGCGCGTGGTCGAGCGTGCCGTCGAGGCCCGTGCGTCCGGACAGGCCGATGCGGCGTCCACCCTTGACCGCGAGCTTCGCGAGCCCGGTCTCGACCGCGCCGCTGTGCAGCGCGACGTCGGCCAGGAACTCGTCGAGCGCGAGCCGGCCACCCCCGCCGGGATCGGCGAACTGCACGAGGCCGGCGAACGCCGCCGCGGGCTGCAGGCTCGCCTCGCGCAAGCCCACGGTCCCCGAACCGGACCAGCGGTTGAGCCAGGCGAGCCACGACTCGCCCTCGGCCTTGTGCGCGGGACCGTTGCAAGACAGCGCGATCGTGCCGGTCCCGGTGAGGCTCACGGCCTGCCCCCCGAGGCCCGCCAGCAGCGGCATCGCGTACTGCAGCACGTGCGCCGCGCTGCCGTCGAGGCGCGCGTCCTGTACGCCCAGTTCGAAGGTCGCGGGGCGCCCGGGCTCGCGCAGGTCGACGCGCGCCGCGAACGTCGCCGCGCCGCCGTTCACCGTCGCGCCCGGTGCCAGCTCCGCGCGCACCGTGCCCGCCTCCACACCCGCACGCAGCGCGATCGCGCCGAGGCTCGCGCCGCTCAGCGCGAGCTGGTCGACCGCGAGCGACGCCTCGACGCGCAGCGCCTCGGTGAGGAAGCGGCTCCAGTCCGACGGGATGCCGCTGCCCGGGACCGCGAACGCGAGCCGGCCGGACGCCTGCCCGGGCTGCGCGGCGACGGCGTCGGGGATCGGTCCGCCGAGGCGGCCGAGCGCCTGCAGGTCGACCGTGTAGTCGATCGCGAGCGCGGGTGCCCCGGCGAAGGCCTGCGCGGCGTCGGCGGCGGGCACGCCTTCGAGGCGCAGGAACCCGAGGTCGATGCGGAACCCCGCGAGGTCGGCGCGCGGCAGGCCGCCGTCGGGCGCGAACTCGAGCGTCATGTTCGGCGCGAAGGTCCACTGCGGCGCCTGCAGGTCCATGCCGTGTACCAGCGCGCCCGCGATCCTGGGACCGGCGACGGCGAGGTTGCCCTCGACCGCGACGCGCGCGCGCTGCTCGATGCGCGCCTTCAGCGTGCCGTCGAGCACGCCCTGGAGCGCGTCCAGGCGGCCGGGGCCGAGCACCGCGTCGACCAGCGGGCGGTAGCGCGCGAAGTCGAGGTGCGCGGCGGACAGCTCGACGTCGATCGGCCGACGCAGGGTCGCGTCGACGTCGGCCGCGAGGTGCAGCGCGCCCGCGGGCGCGTCCGCGCTGCCGCCGGCCAGGGCGGCGTCGACGCGCAGGGTGAAGTCGGTCGAACCCAGCGGCTTGCTCAGTTGCGCCTGCAGCTCGCGGATCGATTCCAGGGCGCCCTTCGTCTCGTGCACCACGTCGATCGACGCGTCGCGCAGGGTCAGGTCCGCGCTGAGGCGCTTCAGGTCCTCGGCGAGTTCCTCCGCGCTGCGGTCGGGCGGTTCGGGCGGCTCCGCGCCGCGCTCACCCAGCTCACGGACGTTGATCCTGCCGTCGTCCTTCTGCACGACGACGAGCTGCATGCCGTCGACGCGCCCGCGCAGGACGACCGTGCCGGTGATCAGGCGCAGGAACGAGACGTCCAGGTCGGCGTGCGCGACGCGCAGCAGGGGCCGGTCGGCCGCGAAGCCGGCCGGCTGCCCGACCTCCAGCTCGTCGACGGTGATGCCCGACCACCAGCCGAGCGAGTAGTCGCGAACCTTGACCGGCGCGCCGAGCGCGCTCGACGCCGCACGCTCCAGGCGCGGGCGCAGCACGTCGATCGACAGCAGGCTCGGCAGGGCGGCGATGAACACGGCCAGCGCGAGCAGGAGCGCGCCGGCGATCAACAGCGGCCGGCGCCATCCTCTGCGGCGCGTCGGGCCTGGATGCGGTGCCTGTGCCATCGGTCCTGAAATATGCCGGCGAACGACGTGCCAGCTGCGCCGAACCGCGCCCGGCCACTGCAAGGTCTGCAGCGTGCCGCCGGGCTCGGGCCATGGCTGCAGGAAGGTGCGGCGCGGGGAAGCGGCGGGGCCGGGCTCGGGCCCGCGGAAAGGCGACCAGACCAGCCGGAAACGGCTTTCCTGGTGGAGGGCGCGCGGTCAGGCGGTCGTGCGTGGTCGCGCGAGCAGCGCGATCAGGCCGAACACCGCGAGCGCGGCGCCACCGACGAGGAACCAGATCGAGCGGTCGCTCGGATTCCCGGTGAACGTCTCGTTCACTTCCGAGGCGAACGAGTCGCTGGCGTTGAATCCGAGGATCAACAGGATGACGCCGGCGACCAGCAACGCTGCGCCGAGGGCTTTGTTGGCATTCATGAGCCCGGCGGTCTCGCAACGCTCGTGCCGTCGTCCGCGGAACGCGACGCGCGTGGAACGCCACGTGCTGGGGACGCCCGTGCATGGCCGGCTCCTTCCGGCCGAACCCGTCATGGCCGACGCACCCCAGCGCTCCCGCCTGCAGACCTTCGCCGGCGTATGCCTCGTCGTCGCGGCGCTCTACCTCGCCCGCGAAGTGCTGATCCCGTTCGCGCTCGCCGCCCTGATCAGCTTCCTCCTCGCGCCGATGGCCGCCCGCTTCGAGCGGTTGATCGGTCGGGTCGCCGCGGTCGTCGTCACCGTGATGATCGCGTTCGGCGTGCTCTCCGGGGTGGGTTGGATCGTCGCCGGGCAGATGACCGAGCTGGCCGCGATGCTGCCCGAGTACCGCGAGAACATCGCGAACAAGCTCGGGTCGCTGCGCGGCGGGGTCATCGAGCAGGCGACGACGACGGTCAAGGAGATCGAGCAGGAGGTCCAGCGCCGCGAGAAGGAGGCGAAGGAGGCGCGGCAGGCGGAAGAGGCCGAACGCGCGCAGGACCGGCCGCAGTCGGCGCTGCAGCCGGAAGCCGGGGGCAGCCCGCAGCCGAAGCCGGAGGAACCGATCCGGGTCGAGGTGATGGAGCCCGAGCCGAGCGCGCTGGAACTGATCGGCGGGGCGTTCGCGCCGCTGCTCGGACCGCTCGGCACCGCCGGCATGGTCATCGTCCTGGTCGCGTTCATGCTGCTCGCGCGCGCCGACCTGCGCGACCGGATCATCCGGCTGATGGGGCGCACGCGGATCCACCTGACCACCGAGGCGATCACCGACGCCGGACAGCGCGTGTCGCGCTACCTGCTGATGCAGACGGTGATCAACGGCATCCACGGCGTCGCGGTGGGCGTCGGCATGTTCTTCTTCGGGGTGCCGAGCTTCCTGTTGTGGGGGCTGCTGTCCGCGGTCCTGCGCTTCATCCCGTACATCGGCCCGTGGGTCGCGGCCGCGCTGCCGATCCTCGTGTCGTTCGCGGTGTTCGACGGGTGGACCCAGCCGTTGCTCGTGCTCGGCTACTTCATCGTGCTCGAACTGCTCAGCAACAACGTGCTGGAGCCATGGCTCTACGGGCAGAGCGCGGGGTTGTCGCCGCTCGCGATCATCCTCACCGCGATCTTCTGGACGTGGTTGTGGGGTCCGATCGGCCTGTTGCTCGCCACGCCGATCACCGTGTGCCTCGTCGTGCTCGCCAAGCACCTGCCGCAGCTCGAGTTCATCAACGTGCTGCTCAGCGACGAGCCGATGCTCGAGCCGCCGGCGCGGTTCTACCAGCGCCTGCTCGCCTTCGACTTCGACGAGGCGGGCAAGATCGCGACCCAGGCGGTGGTCGAGGCCGGGAGCCTCGCCGCTGGCTACGACGCGGCGATCGTGCCGGCGCTCGCGCTCATCGACCGCGACCGCCACCAGGGTTTCATCGACGACCAGCGCTTCGCTGCGATCGACGGCGCCCTGCGCGAGATCGTCGAGGAAGTCGCCGAGGAGGCGTTCCGGCGCAGCGCGAAGGAGGAGAAGAAGGAGGAGAAGAGGGAGGAGAAGCGGGCGCACGGGGCGCCGGAGGGCAAGGACGCGGAAGACGACACGCCGCCGAAGGTCGTCCTGCCGCCGGGATGCGCGGTCGTCGTCCTGCCCGTGTACGACCTGGCGGACGAGGCGTGCGCCGAGATGCTCGTCCAGGCGGTGCAGGCGTGCGGCGGGCGCGGCGAAGCGGCTTCGGTCAGCGATCCGCCGGCCGAGATGATGGAGCTGGTGCGCGAGCACGCCGCCGACGTGGTGTGCGTGTCGCTGTTCCGCGCGCACGCCGCGGCCAAGGCGCGCCGGCTGTGCCGTCGCCTGCTCGCGCAGTTCCCGGACATGCCGATCGTCGTCGGGCTGTGGACCACGCCCGGCGACACGCCGCACCTGCGCGAGCGCATCGGCTGCGGCGAGCGCGCCGAGGTGGTGGGCACGGTGCACGACGCGCTCGCCGCGATCGCCAGGCTCGCCGCGCGCCGCGGCGTGGCCGAGCCGCTGGTCGACGCCGGTTCGCCGACTTCGACGCCGTGAGGCGGCGCGCCGGTCAAGCCGGGAACACGGTCGCCAGCTCGCGGAAGCGGCACAGCCCGTTCGCCATCCGCATCTGCGCGGGCGTCCGGCAGTCGGGCGTGAACAGCGCAGGGCTCGCGACGACGATCACCGTCGCGCGCGCGCGGCTGGTGGCGACGTTGAAGCGGTGCGGGTCGAACAGGAAGTCCATTCCGCGCGGCGCGTCGAGCGCCGAGGAGCTGGTGCACGAGTAGACGACCACCGGCGCCTCCTGCCCCTGGAAGCGGTCGACCGTGCCGACGCGCCGGACGCCGAGCGGCTCGAGCGCGGTGCGCAGCGCCGCGACCTGCGCGTTGTACGGCGCGATCACGAGCACGTCCTTCGGTTCGAGCGGCCGCTCGCTGCCGTCGTGCGCGGTGTAGGTCATCGCACCGGCGAGCAGCTCGCGCGCGATCGCGGTGATCGCCTCCACTTCCTCCGGTGCGCGCGCCTGGTTGCCCTCGTGCGCGACCTCGACGAGGAACAACCCCGCGCCCGCGAAGCGGCTGCCCCCCGACAGGCACTGGCGCTCGAGGCCGTCCGCCGCGGCGAGGCGGCCCTCGTAGTACGTCGCGGACGTGAACGCGCACAGCCTCGGGTGCAGGCGGCGGGTGGTGCCCAGGAACAGGCCGAGTTCGGGCGGCATCGTGTCCCGTTCGCCGATCCAGTGCACGAGCGCGGCGACGTCGGCACCGTCGGGGTGCGCGCCGCGGCGCGGCTGTTCGAGCTGGCGCGGATCGCCGATCAGCACGAGCCGGCGCGTGCTGCGCGCGGCGGCGAGCGCGTGCGCCAGCGACATCTGGCCGGCCTCGTCGACCACGAGCACGTCGAGCGTCGAGTGCGCCTGCGGCGCCGCCCACATCCAGGCGGTGCCCCCGACGACCGTGCCCTGGCCGAGGGTGGCGAGCGCCTCGTCCTTGTCCGCCACGTACTCCACGCCCGCCGCGCCCTTCGCGGACTCGCCGGATCGGTAGTGCACGCAGCGCACGCCGTGCGCCTCCGCCGCCTTCTCCAGGAGCGCGTCGATCACCGCGTGGCTCACCGCGGTCACGCCGACGCGCTTGCCCTCGCGCGCGAGTGCTGCGACCAGGCCGGCGCCGAGCGTCGACTTGCCCGAGCCCGGCGGACCCTGCACCGCGATCAGGCCGCCCTGCGTCCGCAGAAAGAGCCGGCACATGCGCAGCGCCGCGGCCAGCTCGCTCTCGCCGGGCCGCTGCAGGGCGTCGCCCTGGTCGCCGGGCGCGTGCGGCGGCCGGCGCAGGAGCAGGTCGACCGCGGCGCGGTGCAGCGCGCAGTCGCGGAAGCCGTACGTCTGCACGTGTTCGCCCAGTTCCAGCAGCGCGTCCGCCAGCGCGCCGGTCTTCACCACGCGCTGCGCGATCAGGGCGGAGGGACGCAGGTCGGCGCACGCCGCCGAGTGCGCGACGACCAGGCGGCCGCGATCGGGGTCGCAGGAGACCACCTGGCCGAGCCGCGTGCCCACGGCATGCGCACCCGGGTCCTCGGCGCGCGTGAGGTACACGTAGTCGCCCGCGGCGAGCGTCGTGTCCTGCGGCGGGAACTCGTACTCGTGGCGCGGTCTGGTCTCGCGTCCCCGGCGCGGCAGCTCGCCGACGTGGCGCAGGCCGACGATCGCGTCGCGTTCGCTCTGCAGTTCGTCGGCTTCGCACTCGCGCAGGCGGAAGTAGTCCCACCACGCGCACTTGGTCTCGCGCCGGAAGTAGCCGAGCTGGTCGGCGAGCAGCGCGGCGGCGCGACGTTCCGCTTCGCTGCCGTCGGTGCGGGCACGCAGCGCCGCGGCGACGCGCTCGATGCGCCGCTCATGCTCGACCGTGCCCGCCGGCGCGGTACCGTCGCTGAGCGACGGGCGCGGCACCTGCGTGCCGGCGCGCTCCAGCGCGGCACGCTGCTCCTCGAGCCAGGCGCGCAGCTCGCGCGCCGAGGCGCAGTCGTCCTCGTTGTAGATCTCGACCTCCAGCCGCGTGGTCGGGTCGATGACGTCGGGGTCACCCGTCGCGAGGCCGATCTCGACGCGGCGGCGCGCGTGCGCCGCGATCGAGAGGTCGACCTGCCGCTCGAACCCGGTCAGGACCTCAAGGCCCTTGAGGCCGTAGCTCTCGACCCCGATGCGCAGCGCCTGGCGCACGATGCGGTGCAGGTCGACGAAGCGCTCGCCGCGCAGGAGCACGTCGAGCAGGTCGGCGCGCGTCCCGTGGCGTTGGACCAGACGCGCGATCGCCGTGCGGTCGTAGGCGCCGAAGTGGTACACGTGCATCCCCGGCTCGCGCGCGAGGCGGACGGCGACCGCGTCGAGAAAGGTCTCCAGCGCGCGTCGCTCGGCGGCGGCGTCGAACGACCAGAGCGCGTGGTGCACGTCGGGTTCGTCGGCCGTGATCCACCCGAGCAAGTACTCGCGCCCGCCCTCGCACGCGTACGGGTCGCCTTCGAGGTCGAGGAACACGTCGCCCGCGGTCGGCTCCGGCAGGCGGCACAGCCCGCGGCCCGGCTCGACCGGCAGGGTGACCACCGGCGGCATGCCGTCGAGCCGTGCCTGGCGCTGCAGCCTCGCCTGTTCGGCGAGCGCGACGTAGACCGCGGGGCTGCCGCGTCGCGGCGCCTCCGGCAGCCGCCCGCTGCAGTCGGCGAGCGCGGCCATGCCGGTGATCCCCTGGCGCACGAGTTCGCGCCGGTGGCCGCCGGAGAGTCCGGCCACGAGGCACAAGTGGTCGGCGGCACGCCGCACGCGATCGCAGTGCGCGTAGTAGCCGCACACCTCGCAGTGCTCGACCGGATCGGGACACGCCTCGTACGCCGGCGGGGCGGCGAGCGCGGCCGCGTAGCGGCGCTGCACCAGGCGCACGTACGCGGCGTATTCCTCCGGCCGGTGGCTCTCGACCGCGATCGGCGTGACCACGTGCACGAACGCCGGCGCCACGCCCTGCATCGCGGCGAGCATCTCGGCGTAGCACGCGAGCTGCAGCACCGTGCCCGCGCGCGTGCGCCGCGCGAGCTTCGTGTCGTACGGTTCGTAACTCCACGATCCGAGGTCGGAGGGCGCCGCGACGCGCAGGAGCACGTCGGCGACGCCGCGCATCCCCGCGCCGGCGAGCGGGGCCTGTACGATCGCGTCCGCCCCCGCGCGCATCGCCGCGAGCGTCGCCGCCGCGTCCTGCTCGTCGTGCAGCGCGACGACCCGCTTGCCCGCGTCCGCCAGCCGGGCGACGAATGCGCGCTCGTGCGCCGCGCCGCGCTCGCGCAGGGCTTCGACGCGCGGGTCGCTACGGTACTCGATCGCTGCGCCCAGCTCGCGCTGCGCCCGCCGCAGGGCGGTGGCATGCGGACAGGCCAGGTGCTCGGCCAACGCCGTGGGCGTTACGCCCGAAGTGCGAGAACTCGACATGACTGCGCGGGCGCGCGTCCTCCTCTGGTCGTCTTCCGGTCCGCGGCATGATGCCGGGCGGTTGCAGAGGATGCCAGCGCGGCACGACGCCGTGCCATCGGCGGCCGCGCGCCGCCGCGCCCCGCGCGGTCAGTCGGTGGCGTCCTTCGGTCCCCGCCGGCGCGCGATCAACGAGGCGACCACGCCGCCGCCGAGCAGGCCGAGCACCACGAGCAGCGCGACGTCGGTCGGCACCTTCAGCGGCGTGTGCACGAGGCACATCTTCACGCCGATGAACAGCAGCACGAGGACCAGCGCCGGCTTCAGGTAGCGCAGCGAAGTCATCGCCGCGGCCAGGCAGAAGTAGAGCGAGCGCAGGCCGAGGATCGCGAACACGTTCGAGCTGAACACCAGGAACGGGTCGGCGGTGATCGCGAAAATCGCCGGGATCGAGTCGAGCGCGAACACGACGTCGGTCAACTCGACCAGCACGAGCGCGACGAACAGCGGGGTCGCGTGCCGGCGGCCGTCGATGATCGTCGTGAGCTTCTGCCCGTCGAGGCGCGGGGAGACCGGCAGGATGCGGCGCGCGAGCCGCATCGCGAGCCCCTTTTCCGGGTCCGACGCCTCCTCGCGCACGGTCGCCATCTTGAGCGCGGTGAACACCAGGAAGCCGCCGAACACGTAGGTGATCCAGCTCACCCGGCGCACCAGCTCGTAGCCGGCGAAGATCATCGTCCCGCGCAGGACGAGGGCGCCGATGATGCCCCAGAACAGCACGCGGTGCTGGTACGCCGGCGGGATGCGCAGCGCGGCGAACACCATCGCGATGACGAACACGTTGTCCAGCGAGAGCGACTCCTCGACGACGTAGCCGGTCAGGAAGAGCTTGAACGCGTCGATCGCGCGCAGCGTCTCGGTCTCGCCCGGTCGGCCGAGCACCGGCACGTCGAGTCCGAGCCCGAGGAACCGCGCGTCGTACATGAAGTACACCGCGACGCTGAACAGCAGCGCGAGCGTGACCCATACGCTGGTCCAGCCGAGCGCCTCGCGCATCCCGATGACCCGCGCCTTGCGGTGGAACACGCCGAGGTCGAGGGCGATGAGGCCGAGCACGATCGCGACGAACCCGGCGTACAGCCAGGCCTTCAGCACGGGGTCGGGAGCGTCGGCGGAGAAGGCAGGGGCGAGCGGCAGCACGGATGGCTTCGGGTCAAGACCGGGAACGTCCCCGCGGCGGGCAGGCCGCAGGACCGTTGGTCTCGCCATTTGCGATCGCTCGCAACGCCGCGGCCGGGTCGGGCGCGAGCCACGACCGTGCTGGCGACCACGGCACCCGTCCGCGCGGGAGGCTACTCCCCAACGCGCGAGGCATCGTAGCGGCGGCGCGACGCAAGGCAACGGCGTGCGCGCCGGCGGCGCGGCTCAGAAGCAGAGCCCGATGCCCAGCGAGTACATCCACTGGCCGCGGCGCAACTGCTCGGTCCGGTCCTCGGTCTTGGTGAAGAACATGTCGTACCCGCCGAGCACCTGGAAGAACCCGCTGCGGTTGGGGAACACCTTCACGCCGCCGTGCACGCCGAGGATGCCGGTCTCGTTCACCGACTCGCCGCCGGTGTAGCCGAGGCTCGCACCCAAGAACGGGCGGACGCGCCGGAACCACGCCGGCACGATGTCGGCCTCGAACCGGGTCGACCAGATCGAGGTGTCGACCTCGTCGTCGGCGAAGAACAGGATCTGGCGCGCCGACACCAGGACTTCGTCATGCACGTACCGACCGACGCGCAGGACCGCCCCGGCGGAGCCGTGATTGAACGTCTCCTCGTTCTGCGCGACCCCGGCGAGGAACACCTCCCAGTCGCCGCGCACCGGTCCCGGCGCATCGGCCTCCGCGGGCGACGGCGTCGCGCCGGACGGAGCGGCGGCGGCCGGGGCCTGGCGCGGGATCGCGCAGCCGGCCACGGCGAGGAGGACACTGAACACGGGGAGGGTGAGCTTGCGGCTCATGCGCTTGCTATACCGCCACGCACGCCGCGAGGCTCGTGCTTCGTGCCGTGCGCCGCGCCGTGTGGTCCGAGGGCGCCGGATGCGCACGCCGGGCATGCACCGCCGCGCCTCGTACGGCCCGGGGCGGGCAGGGGCTGGTAGAACTCTGCCCGTGCACGAGTTGCTCATCATCGCGATCCTCGTCGCGCTCAACGGCATGCTTGCCGGCGCCGAGCTCGCGCTCGTGTCCGCGCGCAAGTCGCGGCTGCAGCGGCTCGCCGAGGAGGGCAGCCGGGCGGCGCAGGCGGCGATGGCGCTGCGCGCCGAGCCGGAGCGCTTCCTGGCGACCGTCCAGGTCGGCATCACCCTGATCGGCGCGTTCGCGGCGGCGTTCGGCGGCTCCACCCTGGCGCTGCGCCTCGCCGACGTGCTCCGCGGCGTGCCGTTCCTCGCGGCGGCGGCCAACGAGCTGGCGATCGCGATCGTCGTCGTGCTGATCACCTACCTGTCGGTGGTGTTCGGCGAGCTGGTGCCGAAGTCGCTCGCGCTGCGCCGCGCCGAGCGCTACGCGCTGTGGGTCGCGCGGCCGATGCGCCTCCTCGCGCAGGTCGGGCGGCCGGTGGTGTGGTTGTTCGCGACCAGCTCGAACCTCGTGCTCCGGCTGTTCCGCGACCAAACGTCCTTCCTCGAGGGCCGGGTGACGCGCGACGACCTGGAGGCGATGGTGCACGAGGCGCGCACCGCCGGCGCGCTCGACGTGTCGACCAGCACGCTGGTCGTGCGCGCGCTGGAGTTCGCCACCCTGCACGTCGACGAGGTCATGGTGCACCGCCGCGCGGTGGTCGCGGTGCCGCGCGATGCGGGCGAGCGCGAACTGCGCGAGGCGATGCTCGTGCGCGACCACCGGCGGATCCCGGTGTACGGGCGCGACATCGACGACGTGGTCGGCTACGTGCTGCGCGACGACGTGATGGTCCGGTTGTGGGACAGGCAACCGCTCGACCTCGGCGCGCTGCTGCGCCAGCCGCTGTTCGTGCCCGAGTCGATGCCCGCGGCGAAGGGGCTCGACGAGATGCGCCGCCGTCAGCTGCCGGCCGCGGTCGTGCACGAGGAGCACGGCGGCATGGCTGGCATCGTCACGGTCGAGGACC
>Ga0079224_100010669_pt1 | contig 12617 bp, 7 predicted proteins | sample Stecom2015_FD_80414 | JGI IMG/M metagenome (GOLD analysis project Ga0079224, IMG submission 80414) | Agricultural soil microbial communities from Utah to study Nitrogen management - Steer compost 2015 | ecosystem: Environmental > Terrestrial > Soil > Agricultural land | place: USA: Utah...
CCGCGTGCTGGCCCCATACTTAGTGCGAGTTAGCCCGACCGAGGGTGTATCATGGCTGACGTGAAATGCCTCGCCATCGAGGCCCGTCTTGAGCAGGTACGCGATGCGTGCGATTTCGTGGTGGCGTGCGCCGAAACCACGGAAATGGACGAGCGCGCCGTGTATCACTGTCAGATGGCCGTCGATGAAGCTCTGACGAATATCATCGAGCATGGCTATGGCTTTGAAGGCGAGGAAAGCCCGATCGAGGTCTGCTGCCAGCGTGACGGTGATCGCTTCGTGATCACACTGATGGATGAATCGCCTGCGTTCAATCCGCTTGAGCACGAAGCGCCAGACCCCGACGAGCCACTCGACAGCCGCGAACCGGGCGGATGGGGGATTTACTTCATTCGCCGTCTGATGAACGACGTGACCTACGAGCGCGCTGGCGAAAAGAACGTACTCACGCTGGTCAAGGCGATCCCCGCCGGGCGCGAGGGCGAGCCGGGCACGCCTGGCGAGGGCGAACCCGTCTTCCCGGTGCGCCGCCTGGGCGACAACGCGGCGGTCGTCGCGCCAAACGGGCGGCTCGACAGCAATTCCAGCCCCGATCTCGAACGGCTGCTCAACATGCTGCTGGAAGAGGGGCAGCACTGGCTATTTATCGACATGACCGATGTGACGTACATCGCCAGCAGCGGCCTCAAAATCCTGGTTTCGGCGTGGCGACGCGCGCAAGATCAGAACGGGGACATCCTGCTCAGCGGGATGCAGCCCCGGATCATCGAGATTTTCGAGATGGTGGGCTTCGACATGCTGTTTCGAATCTTTCCCACCCTCGAAGCAGCGCTCGCGGCGCGGTCAAAGTCCACCTGATCCTCAGCGTCGCATTGAGCTCAACGAGGTGAGTTGCGGTTTTGGACACCACCCTGATCCTGGTAATGGTGGTCGGTGCCACCCTGGCCGTGTGTGGCCTCGCGCTGGGGCTGGTCATCGGCTATTGGCGCGGGCGGCGGCGCGGCATCAGCCTGGCGGCGCACGAGCGTCTCAGCCCGGAACTGGACGTGCTGGCGGGCGTCGGCAACGCGATCCTGAGCGTGCAGCTCAAGGTCGACGCGCTGTGCGAGGTGGTCTACCAGCAGGCGACGCGCATCGTTGATACGCGCAATTTCCAGATCGGGCTCTTCGACGGGAATGACTATACGATCAAGGTGTGGTTGAAAGACGCCGAGCGCCTGCCGCCACAGACCTTCCCGGATCGCGCCGATGAAGGCGTGATCGGGTGGGTGCGCCGCACCGGCAACGGCTTGCTGGTGCGTGACTTTGAAAAAGAGTGGGACACGCTCCCCGCGCGCCCCAGCCAGCACACCGGCAAGCCCTCGCGCTCGGCGGTCTTCGCGCCGCTGATCGCCGGCGGCACAGCGCTGGGTGTGATCGCAGTCCAGAGCGACCAGCCGAACAGCTTCAGCGACGAAGATCACCGCCTGCTCACGCTGCTGGCAAACCAGGCGTCGGGCGCGATCCGCAACGCGCAGACCTTCGAGGCGACGCAAGAGCGCGCGCGGCAGCTCCGGCTGATTAACGACGTCACGCGGCAGATTGTTGCGATCCAGCCGCTTGGCGATCTCTTCCGCCAGATCGTGACACTGATCCACGACGCGTTCGGCTATTACGCGGTCAGCATTTTCATCGCAGACGAGAAAACCGGGCGCATCGAACTGCGTGCCAGCAGCCACGAAGGGTTCGCACGCGCTGAACTCTCACTGGCGCGAGGTGATGGGATCGTCGGCTGGGCAGCGCAGCAGGCCGAGACCGCTCTCGCGCCTAACGTCTCCGAAGACCCGCGCTTCCTGCCGCATGCCGTGCTCGACGCCACACGCTCCGAGATCGGCGTACCGCTGGTGGTGCAGGGCCGCGTGGTCGGCGTGCTCGACGTGCAGAGTAACCGGCTCGACGCATTCGGCGCCGACGACATCTTCCTGCTCGAAACGCTGGCTGCGCAGCTTGCAATCGCCATTCAGGAGGCGCAAACCTACGACGCTGAGCGCCGCCAGACCGAGCGCGTCAACGCGATGACCGACGTCGCGCGAGCGCTGGTGTCGATCCTGAACATCGACGACCTGCTAGATGAAGTGGTCGATCTGGTGACCGATCACCTCGGTTATGACCGCGTGCACCTCTTTTTGCGTGTGGGCGAGCGGCTGGTCTTCCGCAGTGGGAGCGGCGTGCACAGCGGGCGCTGGGCGCTGGAGCGGCTGTCGTTCGGGCTGGACGACGATGGCGTGATTCCGTGGGTGGCGCGCGAGGGCCAGCCGCAGATCAGCGGAGATGTGCGCGGCAACGAATGGTATCTCGTCGGGCCAGACCTCGCCGACACGCGCAGCGAGATGACGGTTCCGATCCGGATCGGCGCGCATGTGCTGGGCGTCTTTGATATTCAGAGCACCGAGTTAGACGCGTTCACCGATGACGACGTGGCGCTGATCCAGGCGCTGGCGGACACGGTCGCGATCGCGCTGCGGAACGCGAGCCTGTTCGCTAACGAGCAGCGCCGCCGGATGCTCTCCGAAACGCTGCGCGAGCTCAGCACCGTGCTCGGCTCCTCGCTCGATCTGAACAGCGTGCTGGACGGTATCCTGGTCGGGCTGGAGCGCGTGGTTGATTACACCGCAGGCGTGATCCTGCTCTATGACCCGAACACCGCGACCTATCAGGTCAGCGCGGCGCGTGGCGATCTCGTTGAAACGGATAGCGGGACGTGGGATGAGCTGATCCCCGCTGCCGAGTTGGATGACGCGCGCCTGACTGCGCTGTTGTACCAGTTGACGCACGCGGACGAGGGCGAGCACGTCGATCGCCACGACGAGATTTTGGTCCCGCTGACCGTTGCGGGCGAGCCGACTGGCTATCTGGCGCTGGAGCGAATCGGCCCGGACCGCTTTACGCCGGAAGACAACGAGATTATCAACACCTTCGCCAACCAGGCTGCGGTCGCGATCACGAATGCGCAGTTGTATATGGCGCAGCGCGAAGAAGCGTGGGTGTCGACCGCCCTGCTCCAGGTTGCCGAGGCGACCGCCCGCGCCACCTCGCTGGATGAGGTGCTCAGCACTGTCGCGCGCATCACGCCGCTGCTGGTCGGCGTGGATTGGAGCGCGGTGCTGCTGTCCGAGGCGAGTAGCTTCCGCGTGATCGAGGTCGCCGGGCTGTCACCCGAAGTGAGCGCCGCGGTCACGGACTATTCGGTTACACCGCTCACCTGGCCGCTGCTGACCCAGATCAAGCAGGATGGGCAGCCGATCCTGCTCGACGCGTCTACGCCCAAGCCGACCGACATCCCGGTGAATTTTAACCTGAGCCAGGGCGTCGTCCTGCCGCTGCTGGCGAAGGGCGAGGTTATGGGCCTGCTACTGATCGGACAGCAAGACGGCAACGAGCCCATGACGCGCCGCAAAATCGAGCTGGTGAGCGGCATCGCGAACCAGGCGGCGCTGGCGATTGAGAGCGCGCAATTGCTCGCCGCGCAGCAGGAAGAGGCGTGGGTATCAACCGCGCTGCTGCAAGTAGCCGAAGCGGTCAACACGCAGATCGACCCGGACCAAAGCCTGGAGACTATCGTCCGCCTGACGCCGCTGCTCGTCGGGATCGAGCGCTGCGGCGTGCTGAAGTGGGACCCGGCGCAGCACTGTTTCTTTGGCGGACCGTCGTGGGGGTTGTCGCCTGAAAACCGCGATGAGTATTCCGAGCTGGAACTTTACGCCGAGAACGCGCCTTTTTTGACACGCCTGGTCGAGAGCGCCGAGCCCGTCTCCGCCGGAACCGGCACCGAGTGGCCGATCCCTGGCCCGGTGCAGCGTCTGTTCGAAAGTCCAACGCTGCTCGGGCTGCCTCTGGTCGCGCGCGGGCATCAGGTCGGCGCGATGCTGGTCGATCATCCTGCGCTCGGCGGCCCGATCGACCGGCGGCGCCTGAACATCCTGAGCGGCATCGCGCATCAGACCGCGCTGACGCTCGAAAACGCCCGCCTGCAAGACGAAGCGACGACCGCTGAACGCATCGAACGCGAGCTGGAAGTGGCCCGCGACATTCAGCGCAGCTTCCTACCAGACACCTTCCCGTCTGAGCCCGGCTGGGATGTCTCGGCGTTTTACCGGGCGGCGCGGCAGGTCGGCGGTGATTTCTACGACTTCTTCGAGGTAGATGATCACCAGTGGGCGGTGGTCGTGGCGGATGTGGCGGACAAAGGCGTGGGCGCGTCGCTGTTCATGGCCCTCAGCCGCACCCTGCTGCGCGCAGTCGGCTCCAACCGCCGCACGCCCGGCGAAACCCTTGCCCGGGTGAACGACATCTTGCTGCGCGACACCCGCTCCGACCTGTTCGTGACCGTGTGGTATGGACTGTGGAACGCGTATACCGGGGCGGTACGTTTCGCCAGCGCGGGGCACAACCCCCCACTGCTCATTCACGCCGATGGCACGGCGGAACCGCTTAACGCCCGAGGGATCGCGCTGGGCGTGGTCCCGGATATCCATCTGGAGGAGAGCGAGATCACGCTCCGCCCCGGCGATCTGCTGGTCGCCTACACCGATGGCGTGACCGAGGCGCTGCGCTCTGATCAGACGGAGTTCGGCGTGGTGGGGCTGCAATCAACGCTGACGCACCTGCGCCACCTCTCCGCCGAAGAAATCACGCGCGGGCTGCTGACCGCGATCGACAACTTTGTCGTCAGCGAGCCGCAGTTCGACGACATCACCATGGTGGTCCTCAAGCACCTCGAGGGCAGCGACATTCCCCAGCCGCCCAAGGTCGCGGATGAGTACTCGATTTAGCGCCGCAATGCCAACCGCCTTTGTCTCCGCCAGCTTCGCCGATCGTGAATCCCTCGCTCCGGTGCTGGACGCGATCAAGCGCGCGCTAGTGACGGCAGGATACCAGCCACACGTCTTCATCGAGCGCTATACCTTCGCGCGGGACGACGCGCGCCAGATGATGGCGACCACCTTACGCGACGTGCGCGCATCCGACCTGCTGATCGCAGAGACGACACACAAAGCGATCGGCGTGGGGATCGAGGTTGGCGCGGCAGCCGCGTGGGAGATTCCAATCGTTGCGGTGCGCCGCGCCAGCACGGAGCCGTCGACTACGGTTGGAGGGCTGGCGGCAGCGAGCGTGACCTATCGCGACGCGGACGATCTGCACGCCGGGCTATGCGCCGCGCTGGCCGATCTGGCAAGCTAGCCCCGCGATCAAAAAAGGGCGCACATGCGCGCCCTCATTCCCGGCAGCTTCGTTTCGCTTACGGACCAGCGCCCCACCCGTTGAACTGCGCGCACTGCCCGGTCGATGGATCGAACTCGGACGGGCCACCATAGCACGCCGTTGGCAGCGGCTCGCCGTTGGCATCCAGGCGATTGGCGTCGATGTCGTTCAAGTCCACATCCGCTGGATTCATCACCGTCACGCAGTGGATCGCCCCAAACGGGTTAATCGGTTCGCGGCGCTCGGTCATCGGCGCGTCCGGGTTGAAGAAATTGTACGTCAGGCGGCTGACCTCTTCGATCAATTCCCACGTCTGGATCGTCATGACGTTGTTCTGATCGAGGTCTTCCTCGTAGATATACATCACGAAGATGTAATCGCCGCCCGGCGAGAACACAATCCCCGCGTCGCCTGTCGTCTCCGGACCCCAGCCGTTCTTGTGCGCGATGCGCGTCCCTTCTGGCACGCCGAGCTCGATCAGCCGGTCGATGCGATTGCCACTGAGCAGGTTGAGCATCTGCTGGCACTCGGTCTGCGTGATGTCGTTAGGATACATCGCCTTCAGGCCGCTATCGTGATAGACGCAGTCGTAGATGCCCGTCAGCAGTAGGCCCATATCTTCGGCTGTCGTCTGCGCGTAGGGGTCCGGATGGGCGTTGTAATCCGGGTTTGTAGGAACCTGCGGACGGCACACCGGCGCCTCGAACAGCAGGCCCGGATCGCCCACGCGCAGCGGCGCGCTGATGTACGTGCGTTCCGCGCCGAGGTCCTGCGCTGCGCACGAAACCTGTCGCAGCCCGTCGCTCAGTTGCGCATTGACCGTCTGGCCCTCGCCAGGGATCTGCATCAGGAAGTTCGACGCGGAGTTCTCGCTGCACAGAATCGACGCGGTGAGCAAGTAGGCGGTGTCCTGGTCGACCAATAATTGCTGGCGGAACAGGTTGATCATGATCGGGATCTTGATCGTGCTGACAGCGCTGTGCGCGACGTCGGCCAGAATTGATAGTTCCTCGCCCGTCTCGAGGTCCATAATGTAGACCGAAGCGAGGGTCTGCGTGCCGTTCCAGGCGAAGCCATGCTGCTCCATCAACTGGATAATCGCCTCGCGCAGCACGGTCATATCGGCGGCAGGGGCATCGCGCTCGACCAGCGGCAGATTCACGATCCGCTGCTCCGGTTCCATCTGGAACAGCGCGTCCTCGATCAAGCGCATCGCTTCGTCGACATCGAGTGTCAGCCCTGGCTGCCCCGGCTCGAAGACGAGCGCGGCCGGATCATCCCACTTGAAGCGCGGGCGCTGCGGCTGCGTGTTGTACCCAGCCAGGTCGCGCGTCAGAAACTCGCGCAGTTGCGCCTCGCTGTAATCAGCATCCAGCGGCACGCTCACTGCAGCAACGGGCCGCCGCCCCAGATAGTTCCAGAAGCCGAGCCAGAAATTGGTCGCGGCGGTATTGCGCGAGCGTGCCTCGGCCAGCATCGCGTCGCTGTTGGTGCGAAAGCCCACATCCGCCGGATTAAGCATGATCAGATGATCGCCAAAATACAACTGCACCGGCTGAGAGATAAAAACCTGCTCCCACCGTTCCTGGGCGCGGTTTTCGCCCATCCCGCCGACCTGCAGGCCCGCGATCGTCAAATCGGTTTGCAGCGACTCTTTGGTGCTGCTATAGCGCGCCAGCTCGATCATCGCCAGCACAAGCGCGGCCAGCAGCAGTAGCCCAGAGAAGATTTCGAGCAACGGCAGGCTCATGCGCCGGCGGTCTTCACGCAGATGTCCGTAGGCCATGCGTCCGATTACTCTCCTCGCTCGACGTCACGCCGCTCCGCGCGCACCGCTTCGAGCGCGCGCTCGTGAAACTCGACCAGCGGCGGCAGCGCGTTTAGCGGCGTCCAACGATAGCTCAGCAGTTCATGGCTGAGCCGGATTGACTGCGCGCCGTCCTCGGTCTGGCAAAGGTAGACCACGTCCAGATGCCCGCGCAGCTTTGGCGAGCGCAGCACCAACACCGGGCGCACCGCCCGGACTCGCAAGCCCGTCTCCTCGAGAATCTCGCGCTCGGCGGTTTGGGCCGGATCTTCACCGCGCGAGATCCAACCGCCCGGCAAGCCCCAGGGGCGCTGCGGGTGGAAGACATGCTCAACCAGCAGGACGCGCTCGCCCGTCGCATCGAGCACGATCCCGACCACGCCCACCGAGAAGCGCGGCTGCCACAGTCGGTAGACGCTTTGCACCAGCCAGCCACCCCATGGCATGCACTGTAGCAGGCGCGCGGCGCGCCGGTGCCAGCGGCGGCTCGAAGGATGCGGGCTCGTCTGAGGGAGAGGCAGCGTCAAGGGCAGGCGTATCCTGGGTGCGTCCAAACGTCGAAACAACAAGAGGCCACTGCGCCGTGATACTCGCAGCGCCGGCCCCCTGGCAGATAACTTGACGCCAGTGTAACGCGCGCCGGGCAAAATGCCAAAACACATACCCGGAGGTATAATCATTCGCCGGACCAGGGCTGGCGCGCGCGGAACGCATACCCGTGCTATACTGAAACCGAACCCGGCGCGAACGCTGCACCCTGCGATGGGCCTCGCAGAGGAGCATTCATGGACTCCACCCCTGAATTCCTGGAGTTGTTCGTCGATTCGACCGGCGAACTGCTGTATTTCCTGACCGTGCTCGCCATCAGCCAGGCGGCGCTGCTGATGGCGCTCGGCCAGCGGCTGCGCGGGCGGCGCGAGGTCGCGGCGGGCCGCTATGTGGTGCTGCTGGCGGGGACGGTCCTTGCGTGGATCGCGCTGATGGGTGGCGCGCTGTATACGCTGGCGGCGGATACAACACCCGACGCGATCTTGCCCCCGCTTGAACGCGCGGTGAACGCGCTGGTGATCGTGTTCAGCGGCGCGGCGCTGCTCGCCGCTGACAGCCCGCGCTCCGAGCGAGGCATGTGGCGGCTGGTCGGCGCGCTGGCGATCGCCATTGTCGTCGGGTACGCCATCACCGCGGCGACATGGTCCCCCCTGGCCGATACCGAAGAATTTAACGCGCACACCGCCGGGTTGATCTGGACATTCGGCCCGGCGGTGCTGCTGGTGGGCGCGATGGCCCTGCTGTTAACGCGCTACCGGCAGACCGCCGATATCCCCCTGAAGCTGGTGTATTTCCTGGTGCTGCTGGTCGCCTACGGCTACACCTCGACGGTGATCGCGGCAGGCGAGCTTGAGGGGCACGTCTCAGGCGCGCTGCGGCTGGGCTTCCTGGTCGCCGTGCCGATGATCGTCGCGATTGTGTACCGTTTCGTCGTGGATCGTCTCGACGCGGCGATTGACGAGGTCTCGGAGTACGCCGAGGCCGTCTCGCGGCCCTTTGCGACCGCTGCCGCCGCCGAAGCCGCCCGCGCTGCGCGAACCACCCCGCTCGGCTACACCAGCGCGTCGGAGTCGGTCACGCTGTTGCGCGCGCTCGGCATGATGCTCGACCGCGAGGCGCCCGAAGACATTCCGCGCCAGATTGTCGAGGCGGTAGCGACGGTGCTCAAAGCCGATGTCGCGGCGCTGCTCTCGCACGAGGATGCGGAATGGGCGGACGTGATCGCCGCCTACAATCACATCCAGGCGCGGACGATCAGCGGGCTGGCGCTGAACCTCGAGGAGCAGCCCACGCTGGTCAACGCGATCGAAAACAAGGCGCAGCGCCCGCTGTTCCCGGACCGAAATCTGGACGAGCTGGTCGACCTCTACACGCGCCTCGACATTAATCAAGTCGGCCCGGCATACATCCAGCCGCTGATTCGCTCAGGCGAGATCGCGGGCGTACTGGTCGCCGCCCTGCCCTACACCACCCGCGAACTGTCCGACGCCGAGCTCAATCTGCTCGAAGGATTGGGGCCAATCGCCGCGCGCCTGCTCACCATGAGCCGTGCCGCGCAGCGCGCCCGCTACGACGCCGCCGATCAAGCGATCCAGGACCTGATCGCCAGCGGCGGGACGGAAGGGATTGACGCCGAAAGCGCCGCCGCCGCGCGCCAGGCCATGCAGACCAGCCTCGAAGCCGCGCAGGCGCAGATCGCGGATCTTAACCGGCTGGTGCGCGATCTACAGGTGGAGTTGGATTACGAGCGCAGCCGCCTCGCGGAACTGGTGGACAGCGGCGGCGAAGCGCTCACCATTTCGCAGCGCATCCAGGCGCTCTCGCAGGAGCGGCAGGAACTCGTCGCGCAGCGACAAATGCTGGCGCAGGCGCTGCAAGAGGCGCAAACCACGCTGCTGAGCGCCACCGGCGAAGGCGACGAGGACGTGTTCAACACCGTCCTCGAGACGCTGCGCCGCGAGCGTGACGAATTGGAAGTGCAGAAATCCAAGCTCGAGCGACAGTTGGAAGACATCCGCGCAGGACGCGATCAGGCCGCGCCCGAAGCGCTGTCACAGATGGTGAACGAGATCGCTGGGGAGAAGGAGCGGCTCGCCACCGAACGCGACAGCCTGCAATCCGAGCTTGACGGCGTGCGCGAGCAACTTCGCGCGCTGGGGCTGGAAGGCGGCGACAGCGCGATCGCTGAAAAGCTGGCGCAGCTCAACGAGGAGCGCGCCTTCTATCGCGCCCGTGCCGAGAAGATCGCGCAGGAGCGTGACCGCTTGCTGGCGGAACGGACGCGCCTGACCGACCAGATCGCGCATGAGGCCGAGCGGCAGGCGAAGATCGAGGCGCTCGAAGAAGACCTGCGCCGCCTGGCGACCGACCGCGAAGCCCTCGTAAAGCAGCGCGACGCGACACGCGCCGAACGCGACGATCTGCTGCAAGCGCGCGACACGTGGATCGCGCAGCGCGCCCGCATTCTGGGTGAGATCAGCGGCCTGCAAGCGGAACTTGACGATATGTTGGAGCGGATGCGCGAGGTCGAGGAAGACCGCAAGCGCATCGCCAGCGAGCGCGCGTCATTCGAAGCCGAGCGGGATCGCCTGGTCGCGGAGCGGACCGCGCTGCAAACCGAGCGCGACACGCTGCTGGCGCGGATCGAGGGCAACCGCGAGCTGCTGGAGCAGCTTGGCGAGGACGGTGTCGGCGCGCTGAAGACGATGATCGACGACCTGACCGGCGAGCGACAGGCGCTCGAAGACCGGCTGGCCGAGACACAGCGCCAGCTTGCCCTGGCGGACCGGCAGGCCGCCCGCCCGCCGAGCGGATCCACCACGCAGGCGACCAAGCCGATCGCGCCCGCCAACTCTGATGTGATCATGTCGATCGCGCAGGAACTACGCACGCCGATGAGCTCGATTATGGGCTACACCGATCTATTGCTGAGCGAGTCAATCGGCATTTTAGGCGCGCTTCAGCGGCAGTTTTTGCAGCGCGTCCAGGCGAACATTAACCGCCTGCACCACCTGATCGAAGACCTGGTGCATGTCAGCGCGCTCGATTCTGAGCAGTTTCGGCTCGAAACCACGTCCATCGATATGCTGGAAGTGATCGAAGACGCGATCACCGAGGCCGGGACCCAGTTCCGCGAGAAGAACATCACGCTGCACATGCGCCTACCGGACGCGCTGCCACACGTCCGCGCGGACCGCGACGCGATGCATCAGGTGATTATCCAGTTGCTGTCAAACGCGTACCTCGCCTCGCCCACCAACAGCGAAATCACGCTCACCGCACAGGATGTGCGTGGGTTCACACCGCCACCGTTCGACGACCCCGAAGAGGCGGGCACGGCGCTGCTCGATGGGATCTTTGTCGCGGTGACGGACCAGGGGGGCGGCGTCCCGCCGGACGAGCAGCGGCGCGTCTTTGGACGGCTGTACCGCGCCGACAACCCGCTAATCGAAGGTTTGGGCGACACCGGCGTGGGGCTGTCAATTGCGAAAGCGCTGGTTGAGGCGCACGGCGGGCGCATCTGGCTGGAAAGCGAGCCAGGGCACGGCAGCAGCTTTCAGTTTGTCGTCCCGCTGGCCGAGCAGATGGCTCGCGCAGAGGAGGCTTAGCCGATGGAACGCCGCCGAAACCGGGCAAATGAACTGATCGTCGCGCTTGCGGTCGTCGCGACCCTCGCGCTGGCGCTCACGTTCGCCATCATCCTGAGCCTTAGCACCAGCGCCAACGCGGACGGCGAGCAGGAGTCCGGTTCGGAGGCCGAGGTCGCCGCGATGCCGACCGACTCGCCGGAGCCTGTCGCGGACGAGCCATCGCCAGAACCAACGGAAACTGACGCGCCGAGCCCCACCTGGACTGCCTCGCCCACGCGCACACCACTCCCCAGCGAGACGCCGCGCCCGACAAACACGGCGCCCCCTGCGACAAAAACAGCTACGCCAACCGTGACGCCGAGCGCCACGCGCACCCAGGCCGCGACCAGCACCGATACGCCCGCCGCGGTCGCGGTCGTAGCGTCCCGCACGCCGACGCGGACACCGACCGCCACACGCACACCGCGCGCCAGGGTGTTTCGCACGCCGCGTCCGATCCCGATCACGCCGCGCACGCCGACGCTGACGCCCAGCGCCACGCGGACGAATACACCGACCGCGACACCGAGCGCCACGCGCACGCCGCGCCCGACCGAGACTGCTACGCCAACCTTCACGCCGAGCGCGACACGCACGCTAGTTCCGACGCGCACCAACACGCCGACCGTGACGCCTCTCCCGCGCGTGTTCAACACGCCGCGTCCGATCCCGATCACGCCGCGCACGCCGACGCTGACGCCCAGCGCCACGCACACGGACGCACCAACGGTAACACCGAGCGCCACGCGCACGCCGATCCCAACACGGACGGATACGCCAACCGTACGACCAAGCGCGACACGCACGCCGGTTCCGACGCGGACCGACACGCCAACCGTCACGCCGAGCGCCACGCGCACGCCGCTCCCAACGCGCACGGATACGCCAACTGTGCGACCAAGCGCGACACGCACGCCGGTGCCGACGCGCACCAATACGCCGACCGTCACACCGAGCGCTACTCGCACGGTACGTCCAACGCGGACGAACACGCCAACGCTGGCACCGAGCGCAACCCTCACACGCACGCCGGTGCCGACACGAACCCACAGACCCACTGTGACGCCCAGCGACACGCGCACGCCGGTTCCGACACGCACTGACACACCGACCGTGACGCCCAGCGCCACGCGCACGCCGCTCCCAACGCGCACCGATACGCCAACCTTCACGCCGAGCGCGACCGTCACACCCAGTTGGACGCCGTCGATCACGCGCACGCCTTCGGCCACGCCAACACCGACGATTACGCCGAGCTATACGCACACCGCAACACTGCGTCCGACGCAAACCAGCACGCCCACGCGCACATCGAGCGCAACTGTCACACCCAGTTGGACGCCGTCGATCACGCGTACACCGTCGATGACACCCTTCACGACGAGCACAGC
>Ga0079224_100010670_pt1 | contig 12616 bp, 13 predicted proteins | sample Stecom2015_FD_80414 | JGI IMG/M metagenome (GOLD analysis project Ga0079224, IMG submission 80414) | Agricultural soil microbial communities from Utah to study Nitrogen management - Steer compost 2015 | ecosystem: Environmental > Terrestrial > Soil > Agricultural land | place: USA: Utah...
GTTTCAAAATTTGTAAACAATAGCAAAAGACTTCGTTGTTTGATGTGCCGCTTCACATCTACATACAAACGCGAAAAATCACTTTCCGAAAAATCTGTTTCCACGTTATAGAGCGTTTCCAAAATAAGGTGCATTTGTGCGCTTCGGCGTTGGGCGATCACGCGATCGGCTACCTTTCGGGAAAAGGTGAACATTCCCGCTTTGTCGTGTTTTTTCAAAACAATATTTGAAATAACCAACGTGGCATTTATCGCATAATCCAGCAAACTCAATCCGTTGAAAGGCATTTTCATCACTCTTCCTTTGTCAATTACGGAATAAACCGGCTGCGATTTTTCGTCCTGAAACTGGTTCACCATCAAGCCGCTTCGTTTTGCCGTTGCTTTCCAGTTTATATTCCTAACGTCGTCTCCAGAAGTGTAATCCTTAATTTGCTCAAACTCCATGGTATGGCCAATTCTTCGAATTTTTTTAAGGCCGAAAAGTTTTAATCTGTTTGTAAAAGCAATAAAATCATATTTTTTAAGCTGAAGAAAGGATGGATAATTTGGTACCATCGCTTCCGACGAAAACTGTTGTTTCCGCGCAATCAATCCCAAGATGGAAGACGAAAAAACATTCAAATTCCCGAAATGATATTCGCCGCGCTCCGTTGGCCGCACTTGATACGTAAATCTTTTTTCTTCGGAAGAATTTAAAATAGCTTCAATCTTAAAATCGCGAACCTGCCATTGAATGGGCAGTTCATCAATAATTTTCACCGAGGTTTTAAACTGAAACCGATTCGCAATCTTAATTTCTATGGAATTATCGTCGCCGTTTGAAAGTTTTTCGGGTAAAATTCGTTGTGCCTGTATTCCCGTTTTATTTCTATAAAGCAATAAAACGTCAAATACGGTTGTCGCTAAAAGTATATAGAAAAATAGCTTAACCGCTCCAAACAATTCGGGGAAGAAATATGAAACCACGAACAATACCGCAAGCGAAAACAGCACGATAAAAAATCGTTTTTTCAGGTATAAACTTTTTAGGAATTTCTTCACTTTTAATTACTTCAATTTAAAACCCTTCGACTGCTAAGGGTGACATTCGAATTTTAATTTTCTATGAACTTCTAATTTCTCAATACTCAATACTCAATTCTCAATACTCACTTCTTAATACTCACTACGCATTACCTCGGTATTTCAATGGTTTCCATAATCTGCTGCACCACTTTATCGGCAGTTATTCCTTCCATTTCCCGCTCTGGCGTCAACATTATTCTGTGTCTTAAAACAGAAGGCGCTATTTTTTTAATATCATCGGGTGTCACAAAATCCCGGCCGTTCATTGCCGCCAAAGCTTTGGAAGCGTTCATAATTGCCAAAGACGCACGCGGCGAGGCGCCTAAAAATAAATTAGCATTTGTGCGCGTATTGTCCACAATTGCCGCGATGTATTTCAGCAAATTGCTTTCAATAATTATTTGCATAATTGTGTGCTGATATTCGGCAATTTGTTGTGCATTTAAAACTTGAACGACGCTATCCAAAACAAAGGCATCTTTCCGGTTGTGTGCGTTTTCAAGAATGTGGATTTCCTCCTCCAAACTTGGGTACGGCACATTTATTTTGAAAAGAAATCGATCCAATTGTGCTTCCGGCAAAGCATACGTTCCTTCCTGTTCAATAGGGTTTTGGGTGGCAAAAACCAAAAACGGCGGCTGCATTTTATATTCCGTTCCATCCATTGTTACTTGGCGTTCTTCCATAATTTCAAAAAGTGCCGCCTGTGTTTTTGCCGGCGCACGGTTTATTTCGTCAATCAAAACGATGTTTGAAAAAATGGGTCCTTTTTTGAATTCGAATTCGCTATTTTTTACGTTGAAGATTGAAGTTCCCAAAATATCGCTCGGCATCAAATCTGGCGTGAACTGAATTCTACTGAAATCTACTGCCAAAGTTTTTGCCAACAATTTTGCGGTCAATGTTTTTGCAACGCCCGGCACGCCTTCAATCAGCGAATGGCCATCTGTCAAAATTGAAATGATGAGCATTTCCAGCATATTTTCTTGGCCTACAATTACCTTTCCAAGTTCGGCTTTTATTTTTCCTACCGCTTCCTGCAGATTTTTTAGATCAATTCTCGAATTGAATTCCAACGGATTTTCCTGTGTTTCTTCCATAATTTTATAATCTAAATGCTTCAATTTGATTGTTCAGTTCCAGCAAATCGGCCTCGCTGTGGACTGATTTTTCTTTTAAATGTTTTATTAAATGCATCAATTTTTGGCTCTTTTCTAAAGTGTTCCCACTTTTCAGCGCCAGCTTTTTGATAAAATCTTCGGTAATTTCATTTGTGTTTAAATAGTATTTTGAGCGAAGTGATTCCATGAAATATGTAATTTTCTTCGCAATAATATCGCTGAAATCTTTATGCTGAAAATACAAATCGCCAATGGTTTTGGTGAATTCCACCGATGTATTTTCTAACGGTTTTATAACTTCCACAATTCTTTGTTCGCGTTTGCCCTTGAAAAGTACAAAAATCAACAATCCGCCATTCAAAACATAATATGCCCAAGTGAGCGGCGCTTGGTCCAAAACAAACCGCATGGGTGATGTGACCACTTTCCGGCCGGATTTTAGATATTCGTCCCAATAAATTTTATCTGCATCAATATATGAAAACACACTGCCGGCGTATTGTTCGTTATTTTTCAGCAAATAATAATTTGAAAAAGCTTCGGGCAAATTGTGTATTAAAAATTGACCTTTCCCGAAATTTACTTTTACATAATTTAATTCTCCAATTGCGGAATCTTCCCTATCGTAATAGCCTAAAGCCGTTGTTTTCAAAGTGTCAATTTTTGTGAAATAGGTTTTGAAAACACCTTTTTTATAGGCGGGAAGCGAATCTTGTTTGAGTGTAGGCGAGAAAAATTTTGGGTGGATTTCCTCTTCAAGAATATTGTAATTGGATGTCGATTCTATTTTAAGTGAATCGCCCAAAATATAACCGATACTTCGCGAAGAAATAAATACAGTGTTGCCATTTTCAGCGTATTTTAAAATTTCATCTGTTTGTCTTTCATCAAAAAACAAGTCGTCATTTATAAAAATATATGCAGAATTTTGGGTGTAATTTCCCTCCGTCAAAAACTGATACGGATCTGTATCAATTTTTTCGATTTCGGCATTTTTAAAAAGGGATGATGCTTCCTCAAAAAGCACAAAACCGCCAAAAGGTATTTTATCCGTAGAAATATAACTAGCGCGCCAGTCAATCGGTTTTGGACGGAAAAGCTCCGTCATTACAATAGCCAACAACGCTATCCCGAAAATCCACAGCACTCGTTTTGAACGTTTATCCAGCATTTTTCAAGTTTTGGTTTAAGCGTTCAAAATCTTTTTTTGCATTTTCAAAACCGGTTTTGTCCAGCGCAAATTCGCCGTACCAAATATTGTCGTACAAATAAGATGCTTTTTTAAAGTTTTCCTTTAAATTTTCACTTTGAATTTCGCGGTAATAATCACTATTTGTCTTTTCAAAATGCCAATCGATAATATTATTCAGCGAAAGTAATTTTAAGGATTTTAAATACATATATCGAATTGCCAACCTGTAATTTTCTTCCCTTAAAGCATTTTTTATGTAGCTGTCCAAATCTACATTTTCAATGTGTTCCTCTTGTATATTTAGCGGAGCGACCATTTTACTTTTTCGGCTGAAAAATGACGAAGCATTATCGCCCACAAGCAGTTTCACCAAAATATAAAGGGCAAAAACAATGAGCAACCCATAAATGAAGAATTTTATAATCTGGTACATTTCCGGCGAAATGTTTATGCCGAAAATCTCCCCAAGTTTCTTGAAAAACCAATTGATAGCTCTTTCCAAAAAGTTTTCGGCTTCGCCTTCCATGGTGTCGTAATCAAATTCCTCTCCGGAATATTTTTCGGAGAAATTTTCTGAGAAATCTTTTTGCAAAATCTTACTGCTGTCAATGGAAACTGCGAGCGTATCTTTTGCCGATGCCGTTGCAGGGAAAGCAGTGAAAAGAAAAAGCAATATGAAAAGAAATCTACTCACCCGCACCAATATTATCAATACGTTCGCGGGTGGCTTCGTTGTAGGTTTCTTCGTAAAGGGAATAATATAGAATTCCGTTCACAAACTGCGAAAGCGATTGGTTTATGGTATAAAGCATCAAAAATAGGGAAAGGGCAAGGGTCCAAACAATATTTGCCATTGGCGAATTGGCGAGATCAACGCCGGTGTCCAACGAAGGAAAGGCATAAATGCCAATCAAAATTCCCGGAACCATCAAAACTACCATCATTAAAATTCCGAGAAGCATACCAATAACTAGGTTTGTGCCCACACTTTTCCAAAAGAATTTTCGCAACAGCATCCAGCCTTCCCCGAAAGCGTCGGTTACTTCTTTATTGTCTTTTAGCATCGCCATAAATGACAGTCCCATCCAGCTCATAAATGCCAAGATCATTATATAATACGCAATGGTACCCAAGAGCGGAATAAAGGAAATAATTACGCCAACAATCATTAGCACGATGTACATAAACATAGCTAAAATAACAAAGAGTATTGTTTTGCCCAGGTTTTGTTTTATCACTTCCCAAACTTTTCCTTTTTCAACCGGTTGGCCTTTATTTTCTTCATATTGAATCATATAAACAGCGGCAAGACTGTAATTTAAAAGGGCGGTGATAATAAACAGAATTACAAAACCAACAACTCCCGCAATAAAATAAGCTTGATAATTTGAAATGTCCGCTTCAATTCCATAAACGGGCGTATTCACAAAAGTGCCAACAAACCCTGTTACCAAAAGATAACTTACGCCCAAAAACCCGAGGATAAAGATTCCGTTGTAACTGATAAAAATATTGAGAAACGGTTTAAAATTCTGTTTAAAAAATTCGAAATAAGCTGTTATCATTTCGCCTACATCGCGTTGCCGTTTAAGCGGTATATATTTGTGCTGCATGTTTCTTGTTCAGGATGATTGGATAAATAACGTAATAAAAAATAACAAGCGCCAAAGAACCAAAAATAATGGTCATTGCCAACCAAACCGGCATATTGCTGTAGCGCGTTATGAAACCTTCAATAAACCCCGCGATAATGAAAAACGGAATCGTGCTCACCACAATTTTAAGCCCGTCTTTTGCGCCCTTTAAAAATGAAACTTTTCGCGAATATGTTTTGGGGAAAAGAATGCTATTGCCCATCACCATTCCCGCGCAGCCGGCAACTACAATCACTGAAATTTCAATGGTTCCGTGAAGCCAAATGTTTTTTGAAGCTTCAAAAAGCAAATCACGATTGTAGAAAAATGTAAAAAAAGCTCCCAGCATAACGCCGTTGCTAAAAAGCAAATAGGCAGTTCCCAACGAAGTTATTACCCCGAAAGCATACGCCAAAAAAGCCACGCGAATGTTGTTAATAGTAATTCCCAAGAATGTACCTATTTCACTTCCGCTTTTGTAAATGGCGGTTGGGTCGCCTTTGTCAATATTGTTTAAGGTTTCGTTTACGTAACTATCGCCCAAAATCAATCGAACAAATGAATCGTCGTTCAAAGCTGAAATTGCGCCAATTGCTGTGGCAACGGCAAATATTAGAAACGAAAAGAATAGCATTCGCTGGTGTTGCAGAAAAAAGAGCGGAAACTCATATTTCCAAAAACTTAAAACGCGATTTTTTGTTTCTTTTTTGTTTTTATAAACCTTTTGGTGTGCCTGCGAAGCCAACGAATTTAAATACTGAAGCGCTTTGCTTTCAGGATAATAGGTTTGCGCATATGCAAGATCGTTTGTAAGCTGAATATAATGGTCGGCAAGCTGGTCTGGACTTATTTTTGAATTAAGTGTGATTGCCTTTTCAAATGCAATCCATTTTTCCTTATTTTGCTTGACGAATGCTGCTTCGCGCATATTCTAAAAATTTCGATAAATATAACCACTTGCTTTTACATGGCAAACTTAGAAATCAATACAACCCAAAACGTAAACCTAGACTACAAAATAGTTAGTGTGGGCGAGCGCATCCTCGCTTTTTTAATAGATGTTTTTTTATTTTCAATATATTTTTATATTGTTGAATTGGCCACCGCCGCAATGGATATGGCGTTTAGCGATCGTTGGACCGTTTTCGGATTACAGCAATTGTTGCTTGTTCCCGTAATGTTCTATTCGCTTTATATGCACATACTTTTCAACGGAAGAACAATTGGGAAAATGGCTATGAAAACCCGCGTGGTAAAAGTGGACGGAAGCCCCGCCCGCTGGAGCGATTATATGGTTTTGTGGATGTTGCGTTTGGTTGATATTTGGATATTTTTGGGATCAATTGGCTTGATTTCAATAATTTTTTCGGACAAAAGGCAGCGCGTGGGCGATCACGCCGCGGGAACGGTAGTTATAAGCACAAAAAGTAATGTAAAAATAAGCCATACCATTCTTGAAGAAATAGCGGACGATTACCAACCAAAGTTTTTGAACGTAACCAAACTTACCGATAAAGACGTTCGCCTTATTAAGGAAACATACCTTATAGCCGTAAAGTCCAACGATTACAAAACACTGAATATGCTTCGCAAGAAAGTAGAAACCATTTTGGAAACAGCCTCAGATCTGTATGATAGGCAGTATATTGATACCGTGCTGCGCGATTATAACCACTATACCCAAAACACGTGAACCTGATACTTTTAATAGACATTCTAGGGACCATCGCGTTCGCCATTTCCGGAGTGCTAACGGCGCTCAACAAACGTTTGGATCCATTCGGGATATTGATTATTGCTTTTGTAACGGCCGTTGGCGGGGGAACATTGCGCGATGTTTTAATTGATGTTCCCATAGCTTGGATGCGCAATCTCACTTATGTTTATGTTATTTTGGTTTCCACCATTTTTGCAGTTATTTTCAGGAAAAGATTGGGTTACATCCGGCGTTCGCTGTTTTTGTTTGATACAATCGGGATTTCCCTTTTCACGATTATTGGAGTTGAGAAGGGGATTGCGACAGGATTTCATCCTGTTATTTGTGTTGCCTTGGGAACAATGACGGCTTGTTTCGGTGGTGTAATTCGCGATATTCTTTGTAATGAAATTCCAATTATTTTCAGAAAGGAAATTTATGCTACGGCCTGTATTTTAGGGGCTATTGCATATTTCCTATTACATTATTTTCCAGTTTCTGAAGGTTTTATAGTTATTATTTCCGGCGCCATCGTTTTTACCGTTCGCTTTCTTGCGGTTTATTTTAAGCTTTCTTTGCCGAGTATTTATACGAAGAAAGAACTGGAAAATTAATGAATCCTTTGGTTGAGGGCTAATAGATTAAAGGCTTGAACGATTGCCATTTTAGATAAACTGAAGCTTCATAAATATCGAAATCTTCCCAATCCAAAAAAATTTCAAAAAAATAAGTGTAAATCCCCGCCCGTATCGCAACATTCCCCGTCCGTATCACAATATTCTGTGTCCGTATCGCAACATTCTGCATCCGTGTCGCATCATTCTGTGTCCGTATGGCAACATTCTGTGTCCGTATGGCAAAATTCTCCATTCGTATCGCAACATTCTTCGCCAGTATCGGTCAAAACTTGTTTTATGAAGATGGGAATTACGGTTCCAAAACCTTCGCAGTAATATAAATATTCTGTAAAGGCCAATCGCCATCGTCGGCTTTCACTTTTGAAATCTCCTCTACAACGTCCATTCCTTTGGTAACCTTTCCGAAGATGGTGTATTTTCCGTTTAAATGTGTGGTTGAGGTTTTTGGGCCAAGAAATATGAAAAATTCATACGGAGCTGTTCTGTTATCAGGGTTTTCGCGGTATTCCTTTGCGCCGGAAACCGAACCGTATTGGTGAACACGCCCGGGAATAATTTCTGCGGGAAGTAAATATTTATTCCCCAAAGCGTTCCGTTTCCGTGGGGTTGAAACAATATCACTATTCCCGCCCTGGATTATAAAATCCGGAACTACCCGATGGAAAAAAGTGTCGTCAAAATATTTTTGCTTCACCAAATAAATAAAATTTGCGCGGTGCAGCGGCGTATCTTTATAAAGTTCAATTTCTATTTCACCAAAACTGGATGTTATCAAAACCTTGGTTTCCAGATTCTTTTTTCCGTATTCGGTTAAAAAGGAAACCACATTTTCATTCGTTATTTCGGGATAATTGGACGTATCTTTCTTTTCTACTTTAATTTCCTGGTTACCGAGCGTGGCCGAAGTATCAATTTCAGTTTCAAATTCGCCCCCCTTTTTCTTATCTTCACAACTTCCAAAGAAAAAAACAATTCCCAACAAATAAACAAACAACTTGCCCATAAAATGAATTTTCGCGATTTTGAAAAACGAATTGTAAAAGTAACAAAAATGGAACTTCCCGGCGAAGCAGTTCAGTTTAAAATGGCGCCCATTGAACGTTTGCAGGAATTGAAACGAATAGCAAAAGAAAAAAATACTGCAAAAAAAGCAGGCGTTATGGTGCTTTTTTATCCTTCGGAAAAGCTGGAGACCTTTTTAATTCTAATTCTTCGGAAAACATATAATGGCGTGCATTCCGCACAAGTTGGTTTTCCCGGCGGTAAGCTGGAAGAGGAAGATGAAACCATTCAAGACGCAGCATTGCGCGAAACGGAGGAAGAAGTTGGCATTCCGCGCGAAACCATTTCGGTCCTAAAAAAATTGACTGAAATCTACATTCCGCCCAGCAATTTTTTTGTGCAACCTTTCTTGGGAATAACTACAGAGTTGCCTAAATTTATTCCACAGGAAGAAGAAGTGCAAGCATTGATAGAGGTTTCATTACGCGACTTTATGGACGATGGAAATATAACCGTTCAAACACTATCAACTTCCTACGCAGAAAGTATTGAAGTGCCTGCCTTTAAACTGAGCGGCCATATAGTTTGGGGGGCTACAGCAATGATGCTCAATGAAGTGCGCGAATTGCTTAAAATAGTACTGTAAATGCTTATTTTAGTATATTTGTCGAAATCGAAATCGACATTTAAATTGAAGACTGAATACGGATTACTGACCACTGGAAAATGAGTCTATTCAAAAAAAACCCCTTCGGGCATTATCTTTTTATAAAACTCTGGTTAATACGGATTGCCGGCCTTATGACGCACAGGCGTTTTAAGGGATTTAATGATCTGCAGATCCACGGAAGTGAGATTTTAAGGAATCTTCCAGACAAAAACGTGCTTTTTGTGAGCAACCATCAAACCTATTTTGCAGATGTTGCAGCGATGCTCCACGTTTTTAACGCCAGCTTAAGCGGAAGGGAAGACAGTATAAAAAATGTTGGCTATTTATGGCGGCCCAAATTGAATATTTATTTTGTGGCTGCAAAAGAAACAATGAAATCTGGATTGTTGCCTAAAATCTTGACTTATACAGGCTCTGTAAGTATTGAGCGCACTTGGCGCGAAAAAGGGAAGGACGTGAACAAACAGGTGAAAATGAGTGATGTTAGCAACATTACAAAAGCTTTGGATGATGGCTGGGTAATTACGTTTCCGCAGGGAACTACCAAACCTTGGAAACCCATTCGCAGGGGAACGGCGCACATAATCAAAAAGAACAAACCCGTAGTTGTTCCTATTGTGATTGATGGTTTTAGAAGGTCTTTTGATAAAAAGGGAATTCGAATTAAGAAACGCGGAATTCTGCAATCTATGGAAATAAAACCACCATTGGTTATTGATTATGAAAATGAAACAATGGAAAAAATAGTGGAAAAACTGGAATATGCAATAGAGCAGCACACTTCATTTTTAAAGGTCATTCCCTCTTCCGAGATACAGAGCGAGGAAGAACTGAACAAAGAACGGCAATGGCGGTATTAATTCCTTAAAGCAAACAGTGTTCAGCAAGCAGTGTTTTTAAACTTCTATTTTTTCCAACTCTTTATAATTTTTGCTGAGTCTGCGCAATAAAATGCCATAAACAAGTCGGTAAAACAGCATTACAAAACCAATCATTAGTATTCCAAAGAGTATTTGGATTGCAAAAAACATTTTCATAAATCTTTCTTGGGAAATGTTTACAATACCGTAATCTTCCGTCATAAACCTAAACACAATATCCTGGTTTAAAAAGTAGTAAATATTTATGCCCACAATAAGCATAATTGAAGTTGTTATATTATAGACAACAAAATATTTTACGGTTTTTCGGGTACGCAAAATGTTTCCCATCAAATTTTTTAAGGAATCTGTTGTTGAAATTTTCCGATAGTTTCTATAAAAAAGAATTATAAAAAATCCAAAAACCAAATAATTCAATATGTTTACACCCAACAAAATATTATGCAAACCAATATCATCGCTAAATTTGGTGCTCGATTCCGGCACTAAAAAGGCGAGTAAAGTCCAAAAAACAATCTCGGCAATACTGATGTAGAATATCCACTTCACGATGGAAGAAGATTTTTTAAGCAGCATTTTATAAATATCGGCAAAGCTTAACTTGGGAAGTTCCTGTTCCTTGCTTTGCCATTGTTTTTTTAATAGTTCCAGTTCATCCATAGTGGGTTACGGATTTAAAATAGTTCGTAATTTTTCCTTTATTCGGTTCATTTTCACACGTGCGTTTACTTCGGTAATACCCAAAGTTTCAGAAATTTCTTTATAGTTTTTGTCTTCCAAATACAGGAAAATAAGAGCTTTGTCAATATCGTTCAAATCTTTCACGGCACTGTACATAAGTTTCAGCTGTTGCTCCACGGTATCATCATAGGGATCTGCGGAAATTTTAAAACTAACCCCTTCAAAATCCTGCGTAGATATGCTCCGTTTGGATTTTCGATAAAGCGTAATCGCTGTATTCAGGGCAACTCGGTACATCCAAGTGCTAAATTTGGATTCTCCCCGAAACTTAGGATATGCACGCCAAAGCTGTATGGTTATTTCTTGAAACAGGTCGTTGTGGGCGTCACTGTTATTGGTGTATAACCTGCAGATTTTGTGTACAATGTTTTGGTTTTCCTCAAGTTGGGCAACAAAACTATGTTCCAGTTCTTTATTCAATGGTTCGTTGTTGACTTTTTAATTAGTGGTCTATGGAATGGTTTTGTTACAAAAATCCAAAAAAATAAGATAACTCGAAGAACAAAATTGTACTTTTATACTTCATAAAAAAACCATGAATATTCCCGAAACCGGCGTGCCCCGAATTATTGTTATAGGTGGCGGATTTGCTGGTATTTCTTTCATAAAAAAGCTTCAAAAGGAAAAGGTGCAGATCGTGCTTTTTGACAGGCATAATTACCACACCTTTCAGCCATTATTATATCAAGTTTCCACCGCGGGATTGGAACCGGATTCCATTGCATATCCGCTCCGGAAAATTTTCAGGAAATACATGGACTTCCATTTTAGAATGACGGAAGTTGAATCAATTGATACCGATACCAATACTATCTCAACCTCCGTGGGAAGTTTGAAATATGATTATTTGATAATTGCAACAGGTACAAGAACCAATTTTTTTGGCAATGAAAGCATCAAAGAAAATAGCATGCCAATGAAAACGGTGCCCCAGGCTTTAAATATTAGAAGCTTAATTCTACAAAATATTGAAAAAGCAGATATAACTACTGATGAAGCGGAAAGAAAAAGACTCCTGAATTTTGTGATTGCAGGCGCCGGACCTACCGGTGTTGAGCTGGCAGGAGCTTTGGCAGAATTTAGAAAAGGAATTCTTGAAAACGATTATCCCGAACTCGATGAAGAAGACATGAACGTCCATCTTATTGAGGGATTGGATAGGGTTTTGCCGCCTATGAGTGAAGAGGTTTCAAAAAAAGCACAAAAATTTCTTGAAAATCTCGGCGTTCAAATTCACCTTAAAACTTTTATCAGCGATTATGACGGAACCACCGTAACAACAAAAGACGGTAAAAAGTTTGAAACTGCTACCTTTATTTGGGCTGCCGGTGTTACTGGCGCGCCCATAAAGGGCATCCATGGTGAAGCATTGGTAGAAAGAGCCAACCGTTATAATGTTGATGAATTCAACAAAGTAAAGGGTTTTGAAAATATTTATGCTCTGGGTGATATTGCTCTAATGGCAAATAACGAATTTCCCAAAGGTCATCCCCAAGTTGCCCAACCCGCTATACAACAAGGAAAGCACTTGGGAAAAAATTTCAGGAAATTGTTAAAGGGTGAATCAATGAAACCCTTTAAATATTTTGATAAAGGAACAATGGCCACCGTGGGTAGAAACAAAGCGGTTGTTGATATTGGAAAATTGCACTTTGGCGGCGCTATTGCTTGGTTTTTGTGGATGTTTGTTCACCTATGGTTTTTGGTGGGTTTCCGAAATAGGGTAATAACGTTTTTCAATTGGACGTACAGTTACATAAATTATGACCGCGCGGCACGGCTGATTATACGTCCGTTTAAAAAAGTTAGAAGTTAGAAGTTATTGGTTATTAAGAAAGTTAACCAAAACCCAAAACCAAAAACTAGTTTATTGGACTTTAACAGCAATTGGCCCACCGTTTGAAACCCAGCCACCTCCAATTTCATCCAGATTTACATCCAGCTCGTCCGTAGTTTCGATTCTTTTTAGATTCA
>Ga0079224_100010671_pt1 | contig 12614 bp, 9 predicted proteins | sample Stecom2015_FD_80414 | JGI IMG/M metagenome (GOLD analysis project Ga0079224, IMG submission 80414) | Agricultural soil microbial communities from Utah to study Nitrogen management - Steer compost 2015 | ecosystem: Environmental > Terrestrial > Soil > Agricultural land | place: USA: Utah...
CTCCACGCTGGAGGAACGGCTACGCACCCGGTTCGAGTGGGGACTCCTCGCCGACATCCAGCCACCCGACCTCGAGACCCGGATCGCGATCCTGCAGAAGAAGGCGGCTCAGGAACGCCTGCTAGTGCCGCCCGAGGTGCTGGAGTTCATCGCGTCTCGCATCACCAACTCGATCCGGGAGCTGGAGGGCGCGCTGATCCGGGTTACCGCGTACGCGAGCCTGAACCGGGCGATCGTCGACCTGGGCCTCGCCGAAGACGTCCTGCGCGACTTCATTCCGGACGGCTCCAGCCCGCAGATCACCGCCGACCAGATCATGGATGCGACGTCGGAGTACTTCAACGTCAGCGTCGACGACCTGCGCGGACACTCGCGATCGCGAGTCCTCGTCAACGCCCGCCAGATCGCCATGTATCTGTGCCGGGAGCTGACCGACCTCTCCCTGCCGAGGATCGGTCAGGCCTTCGGCGGTCGTGACCACACCACTGTGATGCACGCCGATCGGAAGATCCGCCAGCAGATGGCCGAGCGACGGTCGCTCTACAACCAGATCGCCGAGCTGACCAATCGGATTAAGCAGCAGTCATGAGAACGTCGCCGGCCATCAACGTCCACTCACCTCGTCCACACCCTGTGGATAACGCTTGGGGACAACGTTGTGGAACGCTCCGCTCGGTAATGACGGTGTCGACCGCCGGTCGTCCCGAACTGTCCACAGGGCGGTGTGAATCGCGGTGGAAGACCGGTGGATTCGGCCGTGGATGGCTGGGGAAGTTGTCACACCCTCGCCCTAGTGTGGACGTACCCGCCGGTAAGCAGCCTCGCCGTGCACCGGTTCTCCACGCCATCATCGGGCGGCTCACCTGGGACAACTTGGGTTATCCCCAGTGTCCACAGGCCCTACGACGACGATGGGTTTTCTCTCTTCAAGAAGACTCAGTTCATGCTCGCAGTGTGGACGCAGCAGCGACCAGATTCGTGAGTGAACCCGGGTGGCGCGACCGCCGCCGGGCAGGACAGAATCAAACCTTCCGGCAGGAGGCATCGCATGAAGTTTCGGGTTGAGCGGGACGCGCTCGCTGACGCCGTGGCGTGGACGGCGAAGAGCCTGACCACCCGGCCGTCTGTTCCCGTGCTCGCCGGCGTGCTGCTGCGAGTCGTCGACGGCCAGCTGACTGTGTCCGGCTTCGACTACGAGGTTTCGAGCCAGGTCACCGTCCAGGTGCAGGGAGACTCGGACGGTGCCGCCCTGGTCTCGGGCCGGCTCCTGGCGGAGATCACCAAGGCCCTGCCGGCCAAGCCCGTCGAAGCCGCTGCGGTCGGCTCTCATCTGGAGCTCGTCTGCGGTAGCGCCCGATTCACGTTGCCCACCATGCCGGTCGAGGATTACCCGACCCTGCCCGCGATGCCCGAGACAGCGGGCACGGTGGACGCGGCAACCTTCGCGCACGCGGTCGCGCAGGCAGCGATCGCCGCTGGCCGGGACGACACGATCCCGATGCTGACCGGGGTCCGCCTCGAGCTCGAGGGGTCAACGCTGTCGCTGCTCGCCACGGACCGCTACCGCGCCGCCATCCGTGAGATCGAGTGGCGGCCGCAGGACGGCGGCGTGAGCATGCAGGCGCTGGTGCCGGCGAGGACGCTGGCCGACACGGCGAAGACGCTCGGCCCGCTCGGCGGAGATGTCACGGTCGCCCTGTCCCGCGGGGGCGTCGGCGAAGGCATGATCGGCTTTATCGGTGGTGCCCGGCGCACTACCAGCCGCCTGCTCGACCCCGACTTCCCAAAGATCCGTTCGCTCTTCCCGGAGCAGCACAGCGCGCGCGCCAAGCTCAACGTCGCCATGCTCACCGAGGTCGTGAAGCGGGTCGCGCTCGTCGCCGACCGGACGACACCCGTGCGGCTGAGCTTCACCGAGGGCGAGGTCGTCATCGAGGCCGGTGGCAACGACGAGGCGCGTGCGAGCGAGGCGATGGAGTGCACCTTCAGCGGAGAGCCACTGGCGGTTGCCTTCAACCCGGCCTACCTGCTCGACGGCTTGTCCGTCCTCGACTCCCCCAACGTGCTCATCTCGTTCACCACCCCGATGAAGCCGGCGGTCGTCAGCCCCGCCGACGAGGAGGGTGAGCCCATCCCCGGTTACCGTTACCTGATCATGCCGATGCGGATCAGCGACGCGGTCGGCGGTCGGCCGGGCGCCTGACGATCGGCCCGGCGGCTCGCCCCGGCACGGCGACGCACCGGCGGCCGGCGCAGACCACGAGCCACCGCTCACCCGTGCGAACGCCGCAGCGTTCGGGGCCGCGGGAGACAGTGATTGGGGGGCACATGCAACTCGGCATGGTGGGCCTTGGCCGCATGGGCGCCAACATGGCCGTGCGGTTGCGAGAGGCCGGGCACGAGGTCGTCGGGTTCGACCGGGATCCGTCGCTGTCGGACGTCGGCAGTCTTGCCGACGTAGTGGCTGCGCTGTCGCCGCCGCGGGTGGTCTGGTTGATGGTCCCCGCGCACGTGACCCAGGCGGTGGTTGACCAGCTCGGCGGACTCCTCGCCGCCGGCGACATCGTGGTGGACGGTGGCAACTCGCGCTACACCGACGATGAGCCACGCGCCCGCCAGCTCGCCGAGCGCGGCATTCGCTACGTCGACTGCGGCGTCTCGGGCGGTGTGTGGGGCCGGCAGTACGGATACGGACTGATGGTCGGAGGCGCACCGGAGGACATCCGCCAGCTCATGCCGATCTTCGAGGCGCTCAAGCCGCCGGGCGAGTTCGGTTTCGTCCACGCTGGACCAGTGGGTGCTGGCCACTACGCCAAGATGGTGCACAACGGCATCGAGTACGGCCTCATGCAGGCCTACGCCGAGGGGTACGCCGTGCTGCGCGAGTCCAAGCTCGTCACGGACGTGCCAGGCGTCTTCCGGTCGTGGCGCTCGGGCACCGTGGTGCGGTCGTGGCTGCTCGACCTGCTCGCCGACGCTCTCGCGGAGGATCCGGGCCTCGAAGGACTGCAGGCATACGTTGAGGACACCGGCGAGGGCCGATGGACGGTGGAGGAGGCAATCCGGCTCGGCGTCCCGCTAAGCGTCATCACCGCGGCGCTGTACGCCCGCTTCGCATCCCGCGAAGAGGACTCGCCAGCGTTGAAGGCGGTCGCCGCGCTGCGCAGGCAGTTCGGCGGACACGCCGTGAGGTTTGAGGATGTCGAGCCCGGCAAGCCCGGGCCCGTGGTCAAGGTCGAGTAGACGTGTACGTGCGGCGGCTGGAGCTGGTGGACTTCCGTTCCTATCCGAACGTCGAGGTCGACTTCGAGCCGGGCCCCAGTGTCCTGGTTGGACCGAACGGTTATGGCAAAACCAACCTCGTCGAGGCGATCGCGTACGTCGCCACGCTCGCCAGCCACCGGGTCGCCACGGACCAGCCCCTCGTCCGGGCGGGTGCCGAGCGGGCGATCATCCGGTGTGCCATCGTGCATGACGGCCGCGAGCTACTGGTCGAGCTCGAGATCGTGCCTGGCAAGGCGAACCGGGCCCGGCTGGGACGCTCACCGGTGAGCCGGGCCCGCGACGTCATCGGTGCGCTTCGGTTGGTGCTCTTCGCGCCGGAGGACCTCGCGTTGGTCCGCGGCGACCCGGCTGAGCGGCGCCGGTTCCTCGACGACCTGCTGGTGCAGCGCCAACCCCGCTATGCCGGGGTCCGGGCCGACTACGAGCGGGTCCTCAAGCAGCGCAACGCTCTGCTGCGCACCGCGTACCTGGCGCGCAAGGTGGCCGGGCGGGCCGGCGACCTGTCTACCTTGGACGTCTGGGACGCGCACCTGGCCCGCCACGGCGCCGATCTGATCGCCGGCCGGCTGGATCTCTGTGAGGCCATCAGTGACCATGTCGCGAAGGCCTACAACGCGGTGAGCGCGGGGCGCGGTGAGGCGCGGTTGGCCTACGACGCCAAGTCGTGGCGCGAGACCCCGCCGCGCGGCCTGACGCGTGAGGCCATCGAGGCAGAACTCGCTCAAGCCCTCGCCGAGGCCCGGCCATCCGAAGTGGAGCGTGGCGTGACCCTCGTGGGGCCACACCGGGACGACCTACACCTATATATAGGTGAGCTGCCGGCGAAGGGGTATGCGAGCCACGGGGAGTCGTGGTCCTTTGCGCTCGCCCTGCGACTCGCCGCCTTCGAGTTGCTGCGCGTCGAGGGCATCGAGCCGGTGCTGATTCTCGACGATGTCTTCGCCGAACTCGACAGTGGCCGGAGAAACCGGCTCGCCGAGATGGTGGCCCCGGCGAGCCAGGTACTGGTGACCTGTGCGGTCGAGCACGACGTCCCCGACACCCTCGTCGGTGCGCGCTACTCGGTCGGGGAGGGTCAGGTGCAACGTGTCTGAGGTGTCTGGTGGGGCGCAGTCGCGCGGTGACGGGCCGGAGCTTGCTCGGGCCGTGCTCGACGCCGCCCGGGCGAAGCGACCCGCCGCTCGCCGCGAGGGCCAGGCACGAGATGCTGGCGATGCGCGAGGCCCTGGCGCACCTGCGGCCCGACGGCGGCTGCGCGGCTACTCCGGGCCGGGCCCGGACCCGCGCGATCCGCAGCGGTTCGGCGTGGTGCTCGCGAGGCTCCTCAAGGAGCGCGGCTGGCAGCGCCCGGCTGCCGAGGCACGGGTCTTCGGCATGTGGTCGGAGATCGTCGGCGCGGAAGTCGCTGCCCGTTGCCGGCCGGTCAAGCTCGACGGCGGGGAGCTCACCATCGAGGCGGAGTCGACCGCTTGGGCGACCCAGCTGCGGCTGCTGCAGCGCACCTTGCTCTCGCGGATCACCGCCGAGGTCGGCGGTGAGATCGTGACCCAGCTGAACATCCGGGGCCCCGTCGCGCCGTCGTGGCACAAGGGGCCCAAGCGCGTGCGCGGCCGGGGGCCACGCGACACGTACGGCTAGGCCGCGACTCTCGCCGCCGACGACCTAGAACTCTGCGTACACCGCAAAGCCACGATCCGTGCAGCGCCGGTAGAAGGCGGCCAGGACCTCGAGTTCGAGCAGGGAGAAGTTCCACTGTGGCGGGTTGCCGTGCTCGTCCTTGAGGTAGTCCAGCCGGGACTTGAGCCAGCGCAGCTGGGCGTCGGCCAGCCGGGCGTTCGAGAGGGCGGTCCGCATGACCTCGGCCACGGACTCGAAGGTCACCGTGTCGCCCAGGTGTGCGTGCCCGGCGATGAACTTCTCCAGGCCGCCGGCGATCCAGGCGCAGCCGTCCGGGTCGATCACCGGATCCTCGTCCTCGACCGACGCCTCTGTGGCGTAGAGCACCCCGTCCAGCCCGAGCAGCAGGTCAACCAGATCGGTGTAGGCGCTCGCCCGTACCGACGCGTGGCGCGCGATGTGGTTCGCGAGCGCGGCCGCCGGCCCGGCATGCGGCGGCGCCGCGGTCGCGTACTTGGCGAAGTCCGCGAACTCGGCCGGGTCCACGGGCTCGTAGAACCGTCCCGTCCGGGGCCAGTGGACGGCGACATTGTCCAGTCCCATTGAGCGCTACTCCTCCACCGGACCCGTCGCACCGTCGCGAACATCTGCGTACGGACGCATGGCAACAGGCGACCCTACGACACATCGTGGCGTTGGCGCGACCCCTGAAGGGTCGGTTTGTGGACTGTACGGGAGCTCGGACCACGGTGCGCAGTCGACTGCGTGCGCAGCGTGTTGGAGCTATCCACAGGCGCGGGGACGGCCGAAAGGTAATGCACGTGTGGAGGGGGTCAGATGAGGGGCATTTCGTCGCGCTGTGACGAAATGAGACCGGTCGTCGGGGCGTCGTGGCGTGGTTTTGGGGTTCCGAGACGGTACACTTGGTGGTGACCAGGACTTGTCAGTCGGACACGCGCCCGCAGCCTGGATGAGCCGGGTTGGACCGGGCATCAGGGCGATGGTAGGGCGCGTCTAACCCCCCGCACGGGCACCTCTCGCGTGACCTCCGCGGAGAAAGCGATCAAGCGTGGCATCGCCCAAGAAGGACTCTGACTACACCGCGTCTTCGATGACTGCCCTGGAAGGGCTCGAAGCTGTTCGTAAGCGCCCGGGCATGTACATCGGCTCCACCGGCGAGCGTGGCCTACATCACCTCGTCTGGGAGGTGGTCGACAACGCAGTGGATGAGGCGCTGGCCGGCTATTGCGACACGATCGTTGTGACGCTCCTCGCCGACGGCGGCGTACGGGTCGTCGACAACGGCCGTGGCATCCCGGTCGACGTCAATCCCAAGACCAAGAAGACCGGCGTCGAGATGGCGCTCACCATGTTGCACGCGGGTGGCAAGTTCGACGGCAAGGCGTACGCGGTCTCCGGTGGCCTGCACGGCGTGGGTGTCTCGGTCGTCAACGCTCTCTCCACCAAGGTCGAGGTCGAGGTGAGGCGAGACGGCCACGTGTGGCGGCAGACCTTCGTCAACTCCAAGCCGACCGGTTCGCTGGAGAAGGTGGGTAACACCCGCAAGACCGGCACCACGGTCTCCTTCTGGCCCGACCCGTCCATCTTCGAGACGACGACGTTTGACTACCAGACCATCTATCGGCGCCTGCAGGAGTACGCCTTCCTCAACCGCGGCCTGACGGTGACGCTTCGGGACGAGCGGGTCACACCCTCTGATGAGACCTCCGAGGATCGCAAGGAGGTCACCTTCTGCTACAAGGGCGGGATCGCGGACTTCGTCCGGCACCTGAACCAGACCAAAAGCCCGATCCACAAGTCGGTGATCGAGTTCGGTGCGGAGACCGACGGCATGGCGGTGGAGATCGCCATGCAGTGGAATGACACGTACGGCGAGAGCGTGTACACCTTCGCCAACACGATCAACACCCACGAGGGCGGCACGCACGAGGAGGGCTTCCGGGCCGCGCTGACCGGTGTCGTGAACAAGTACGGGGCCGACAAGAAGCTTCTCAAGGGTGACGAGCGACTCACCGGTGAGGACATCCGCGAGGGGCTCGCCGCGATCGTCTCGGTCAAGCTCGTGAACCCGCAGTTCGAGGGTCAGACCAAGACGAAGCTCGGGAACACCGCGATGAAGAGCTTCGTCCAGAAGGTCTGCAACGAGTGGCTGATCGACTGGCTGGAGCGCAACCCAGGCGAGGCGAAGACCATCGTCACCAAGGCGAGCCAGGCTGCCCGGGCCCGCATCGCGGCCGCCCAGGCCCGCAAGCTCGCGCGGCGCAAGTCGTTGCTGGAGTCCGGTTCCATGCCGGGCAAGCTCGCCGACTGCCAGTCCACCGACCCGCGCGAGTGTGAGCTGTTCATCGTCGAGGGCGACTCGGCGGGCGGCTCGGCTAAGCAGGGTCGTGATCCGCGTACCCAGGCGATCCTGCCGATCCGGGGCAAGATCCTCAACGTGGAGAAGGCCCGCATCGACCGGGTGCTGAAGAACGCCGAGGTGCAGGCGTTGATCACGGCGCTCGGCACCGGGATCCACGACGAGTTCGACATCGACAAGCTGCGCTACCACAAGATCGTGCTGATGGCGGACGCGGATGTCGACGGCCAGCACATCCAGACGCTGCTGCTGACACTGCTGTTCCGGTTCATGCGACCCCTGGTGGAGCTGGGGCACGTCTACCTCGCCGCCCCGCCGCTCTACAAGATCAAGTGGAACAAGAAGGGCGACGACGCCCAGTACGCCTACTCCGACCGGGAGCGGGATGGGCTGATCGCACTGCGCCAGCAGCAGAAGCCGAACGCCAAGCCGGATGACATCCAGCGGTTCAAGGGTCTCGGGGAGATGAACTACCCCGAACTCTGGGAAACCACCATGAACCCGGCGACGCGGACACTGCGCCAGGTCACCTTGGACGACGCGGCAACCGCGGATGAGTTGTTCAGCGTGCTCATGGGTGAGGACGTTGAGGCGCGCCGGTCGTTCATTCAGCGCAATGCCAAAGACGTCCGTTTCCTGGATATTTAAGTGTGTTTAACGGTTGGCCCGGAAGGCCTAGGCCAGCGGTTATCCACATTGTCCACAGGGTTCTCCACAGGCCCGAGTGACGTGCTGAAACGCGCGCTGGACCGCTGGGGAACCCAGTGACGCCATCCTGACAAGAAAGAACAACGACAGATTGTCAATGCGGCGGGTCGCCGCACGATTCCGATGAGGTCGAACAGTGACTGAGCCTGACGAGACGCCAGACAGCGGTGCCGCCGAAGGCGCTGAACTGGATGACGCTGCGGTCAGCATGGCCGGACTGACGGTCGGTGGCCGGGTGGAGCCGGTCGGACTCGATGTCGAGATGCAGCGGTCCTATCTCGACTATGCGATGAGCGTCATCGTCGGTCGAGCGCTGCCTGACGTACGGGACGGCCTCAAACCGGTGCATCGCAAGATCCTCTATGCGATGTTCGACGCCGGGTTCCGACCGGACCGTGGCTACGTCAAGTGCGCCCGCATCGTCGGCGACGTCATGGGTAACTACCACCCGCACGGTGACTCGGCGATCTACGACACGCTCGTGCGGATGGCGCAGCCGTGGTCGCTGCGGTACCCGTTGATCGACGGAAACGGCAACTTCGGTTCGCCCGGCAACGACCCAGCCGCCGCCATGCGCTACACCGAGTCCCGGTTGGCGCCGCTGGCGATGGAGATGCTCCGCGACATCGACGAGGACACCGTCGACTTTGGACCGAACTACGACGGGCGAACGCAGGAGCCGGCCATTCTGCCAGCGAGGTTCCCGAACCTGCTGGTCAACGGAAGCGACGGTATCGCGGTTGGCTTCGCGACGAAGATTCCGCCGCATAACCTGCGCGAGATCGCCGCTGCGGTGCAATGGTGCCTCGAGCACCCCGACGCCGACGACAAGACCACGCTCGATGCACTGCTGAAGATCGTGAAGGGGCCGGACTTCCCGACCGGCGGCCTGATCGTCGGCACCGCCGGCATCGAGGACGCGTACCGTACCGGGCGCGGGTCCATCCGCATGCGGGCCGTCGTCGAGGTGGAGGAAGACCGGCGCGGACGCTCCAGTGTGGTCGTCACCGAGCTGCCGTACCAGGTCAACCCCGATAACCTGGCAGAGCGCTGCGCCGAGCTGGTCAAGGAGGGCAAGCTCGCCGGTATCGCCGACATCCGCGACGAGTCCAGCGGCCGCACCGGAATGCGGCTGGTATTGGTGCTCAAGCGCGACGCGGTGCCGAAGGTCGTGCTGAACAACCTCTACAAGCACACGCAGCTGCAGGAGACCTTCGGCGCCAACATGTTGGCGCTCGTCGACGGCGTTCCCCGCACGCTCAACCTTGCGCAGTTCATCCGGCACTACGTCGCCCACCAGATCGACGTGATCGTCCGGCGCACGCGGTACCGGTTGCGCAAGGCCGAGGAGCGCGCCCACATCCTGCGGGGCTTGGTCAAGGCCCTCGACATGCTCGATGAGGTCATCGCCCTCATCCGGCGGTCCCCAACGGTGGAGGACGCACGGACCGGCTTGATTCAGCTGCTCGACATCGACGAGATCCAGGCCACGGCGATCCTTGACATGCAGCTGCGCCGGCTCGCCGCGCTCGAGCGCCAGAAGATCATCGACGAGCTCGGCAAGATCGAGCTGGATATCGCCGAACTGCGCGACATCCTCGAGAAGCCCGAGCGGCAGCGGACCATCATCTCGGAGGAGCTCGCCGAGATCGTCAACCGGTGGGGCGACGACCGCCGTACCCGGATCGTGCCGTTCGACGGTGAGGTGTCGGTAGAGGACCTCATCGCCCGCGAGGACGTGGTCGTCACGATCACGCGTACCGGCTACGCGAAGCGCACCAAGGTGGACCTCTACCGCTCGCAGCGGCGCGGCGGTAAGGGCGTCTCCGGCGCGGCGCTGCGCCAGGACGACATCGTCAGTCACTTCTTTGTCTGCTCAACGCACGACTGGATCCTGTTCTTCACTAACAAGGGCCGGGTATACCGCGCGAAGGCGTACGAGCTTCCCGAGGCGAACCGGGTAGCGAGGGGCCAGCACGTAGCCAACCTGTTGGCGTTCCAGCCGGACGAGCACATCGCTCAGGTGATCGAGATCCCGAACTACGACGTGGCGCCGTATCTCGTCCTCGCGACCAAGAAGGGCCTTGTCAAGAAGACGGCACTGTCGGAGTTCGACTCCAACCGCAGCGGCGGCATCATTGCGATCAACCTCAAGGACGACGACGAGCTCGTCGGTGCTGCGCTCATCGGCCCACGGGACGACCTGTTGCTGGTGAGCAAGAAGGCACAGGCCATCCGGTTCAACGCCAACGACGAGGCGCTCCGTCCCATGGGCCGGGCGACATCCGGAGTGATCGGGATGCGCTTCTCCGAAGACGATGAACTGCTGGCGATGGAAGTGGTTCGCGACGGTATGGATGTACTTGTCGCAACTGACGGAGGTTACGCCAAGCGCACGCCGATCGAGGAATATCCCGTTCAGGGGCGCGGCGGAAAGGGCGTGATTACCGCTAAGATCACGCAACGGCGCGGCGGACTGGTCGGCGCTGTGGTAATAAGTCCTGACGACGAGCTCTTCGCTATCACCTCGAACGGTGGTGTGATCCGTACTCCGGTGAAGCCGGTACGCCGGACTCGTGACCGGAACACAATGGGGGTCAAGCTGATGGATCTGCCGGAAGGTGTGACCCTCGTGGCCATCGCACGAAACGCCGATGAGCCGGATGAGCAGGACTAGACGAACGCGTGACCGAGCACGGACGGGCTGACACCCCCAACGAACAGGATTGGTCGATGACGGAGACACAGGCTAAGTCGGGAGTGACGGGGGCCTCGACGAAGGCGGGTGACGGGCCCGGTCAGGCCGATGCCGAGACAGGCTCGGTTCGGCCGGCTGGCAGCCGGCCCGAGGCCGGTGAATCCACCACGACGCCGATCCGAATCTCGACGGCCGGGCTCAACATGGGCGCGTCGAACCGTTCGCAGGACGGTGCTGCCGCCGGCTCCGCCGGTGGGTCGAGCGCCGACGGCGCCGCGTCGACGGGCCCGTCGTCCGCGGGCCCGTCATCGGTGAGCCCGTCTCCTGGTAGCGCGGGAGCCGCCGGCGGCTCCGCTGCATCGGGGAGCGGGCCGTCCGGGCGCCAGCCGTCAGAACGTCGACAGCCCGATGGAGGGACTTCGGCTGGCGGGTCGTCCGCTACTGCGGCGCCGGAGCCGTCGGCCGGCCGTTCCGACGGCAGCCGGGCAGAGAGCGGTCGTTCCGAGAGTGGGGGTCTGTTCGGCCCTGGTTCCAAGGCACCGTTCTCGACTTCGTCGTACACGCCGAAGCCGGTCGCGTCCTCGGCCGCGAGCGAGGCGAAGCCGGCGTCGGCCGGGGCGAAGGCACCGGATCCGGCCCCCCGCCCGGAGGCCAAGAGCGGGCCCGAGATCAAGGCGAGCCCGGAGCTTCGGACCGGACCGATCACCTCGCGAGACGGCGCGAAGAGCGATCCGGTGAAGAGTTCGGAGCCGACGGTACGGGTGCCGGCGAGCACGCCGTCCGCTGGCGCTCCGGTGGTTGGTGGCCCCGCGGCTGGTAGCACCGCGGCTGGCGGCCCGGCGGCTGGTGGCTCGGCGGCGGGCACAGCACCGGTGTCGGGGAGGGCCACGAGCAAGCCGGTCATCGCACGGGCGAGTGTCACCGCACCCCCGCCCGGGAAGATGACCGTCACCGGAGCCGGGCTCCGCCAGACCACGGGTGCCACCTCGGTCGTCGGCACCGCCCCCGGCCGGGCCGCCGTGGGTGCCGCTCGGGTGACCGAGGCCGTCCGGTCCGCGCGCGCCACCGTGGCCGGCGCCGCCACCCGCGGGCCCCGCCGGGCACGGCTGCACCTCAAGCGCATCGACCCGTGGTCGATGATGAAGTTCTCGTTCGCGGTCTCGCTGGTGCTGTTCGTGGTGGCGATCGTTGCCACGTCGGTGCTCTACCTGGCGCTCGACGCGATGGGGGTCTTCGACAGCCTGAACAAGGCGTTCGCGGAGGTGACCGGCTCCGGCGGCGCGGAGGGGGAGACGTTCCGCATCACAGCGAAGGGCGTCATCGGCACCTCGGTTCTGCTGGGAGCCGTGAACATGGTGCTCTTCACCGCGCTCGCTACGCTGGGAGCGTTCGTGTATAACGTCTGCGCGGACCTCGTGGGCGGTGTGGAGCTGACTCTCTCCGAGAAGGAGTAAGCCCTCGCCAGCGGCGTCCGATAACGGGGATACCGAGTTGGGGGAATGTCGCGGGGTACGGTAACGTTGCTGCTCGCGTCCCGGGGCTATAGCTCAGTCGGTTAGAGCGCAGAGCTGATAACTCTGAGGTCGATGGTTCGATTCCATCTAGCCCCACTCCCTGTGACCTGTGAGGTGGTCGTCGGCATGGTCAAGAAGCTGCTGATCCTGGCGGGCGTCATCGGCGCCGCCGTGTTCGTCGCAAAGAAGCTCAAGGACGCGAGCGACGAGCGGGCTCTGTGGCACGAGGCGACCACCGCACCCGATCTTCGCTAGCCACCCCAAGGTCGTTACCCGGCCGCCGCGGCGATCTTGGACAGTTTCGGGGCCGGACGAGCAGCTAGCGTCCAAGATCTCTCGGGGCCGTAGCTCAACTGGCAGAGCACCGCCTTTGCAAGGCGGGGGTTAGGGGTTCAAGTCCCCTCGGCTCCAC
>Ga0079224_100010672_pt1 | contig 12614 bp, 13 predicted proteins | sample Stecom2015_FD_80414 | JGI IMG/M metagenome (GOLD analysis project Ga0079224, IMG submission 80414) | Agricultural soil microbial communities from Utah to study Nitrogen management - Steer compost 2015 | ecosystem: Environmental > Terrestrial > Soil > Agricultural land | place: USA: Utah...
CAGCCCGGCAAATTCGAACAGGCCAACGGCGGCACCCTGCTGCTGGACGAGATTTCCGAAATGCCCCTGGCGCTGCAGGCCAAGCTGTTGCGGGTGCTGCAGGAGCGGGAGGTGGAGCGGGTCGGCGGGCGCAAGCTGATCCAGCTGGACATCCGTATCATCGCCACCACCAACCGGGACATGCAGGCCGAAGTGGCCGCCGGCCGGTTCCGCGAGGACCTGTTCTACCGCCTCGGCGTGTTTCCGCTGCAATGGGCACCGCTGCGCCAGCGCCCGGCGGATATCCTGCCGATCGCCGAACGCCTCCTGGCCCGCCATGCGGCCAAGATGAACCAGGGGCCGGTGCGCCTGTCCCCCGAAGCCTGCCAGGCGCTGCAGCAGCACAGCTGGCCAGGTAACGTGCGCGAGCTGGATAATGCCATGCAGCGGGCGTTGATTCTGCAGCAGGGCGGCGTTATTCAGGCGCCGGATCTGTGTCTGGGTGCGATTCCCGGGCAGGCCATGGCGGCCAATGGCATCAGTGTTTCAGCGGTGCATGGCAGTGCCGGGCCCGCTGCTCTGGCCATCCCGCCAGCAGCGGCGGGTGGGTTGGGGCAGGATGTGAAGCAGCGGGAGTTCCAGCTGATACTCGAGGTGCTGCGGGCAGAGCGTGGGCGGCGCAAGGAAGCGGCGGAGCGGCTCGGCATCAGCCCGCGAACATTGCGCTACAAGCTGGCGCAGATGCGGGATGCGGGGGTGGATGTGGAGGGGGCGTTGTTTGCTGGGTAAGGAGCCTTCCCCCTCTCCCCCGGCCCCTCTCCCGCGAGGGGCGAGGGGTGACTTGGCTGATACTGCGCGGGAGAGGGGTGGGGAGAGGGGGGAAGCCGGCCCACCCCAACCTGGCACCAAACTTGCTAAATATTCTGCAGAGTCGTTTTTGCCGTCAAAATATTTACGGCCTGGAGAATGTTCATGACACAGGGTGTTGAGTTCAATCGTCTGATGTTGCAGATGCGCGCCATGCAGGTGGAGGCGATGAATCGCCCGCAGCCGGTGGCGCCCACCGCTCCGCAGGAGACGAAGGGGCCGGCGTTTGACGATCTGCTTCAGCAGGCGGTGAACCGCGTCAATGAATTGCAGCAGACCACCAGTGAATTGCAGAACGGTTACGAGCGTGGGGTGCCGGGTATCGACCTGGCGCAGGTGATGGTTGCGTCGCAGAAGTCCAGCGTTGCCTTTCAGGCAATGACCCAGGTGCGCAACAAGCTGATCACCGCTTACGAAGACATCATGAAGATGCCCATCTGAGCCCTGGTGGCCAGCTGACGCGCTGTAGCTGATTGAGGAACCCCTGATGGACGCTGCTACTCCCAACACCCCCGCCACCCGACCGGAAGCGCCGCTCCCGGACGCACCGCGCAAGCCATTGCCTGGCCTGGGCTTTCTGGAGAATCTGTCGAAGCTGCCGATGATGCGGCAGTTCGCCCTGCTGGTCGGGCTGGCGGCGAGCGTAGCGATCGGTTTTGCCGTGGTGCTCTGGTCCCAGCAGCCGGAATACCGTCCGCTGTACGGCAGCATGGAGAACCTCAATGCGGCCCAGGTGGTCGAGGTGCTGCAGCAGAGCCGCATCCGCTACAAGGTCGAGCCCAACAGCGGCGCGCTGCTGGTGCGCTCCGAGGACCTGGCCGATGCGCGGCTGCGTCTGGCCAGTGCCGGTGTGGTCCAGGGTGACGGCAACGTCGGGTTCGAGATTCTCGACCGCGAGCGCGGCCTGGGCACCAGCCAGTTCATGGAGGCCACCCAGTATCGCCGCGGTCTCGAAGGCGAGATGGCGCGGACCATTTCCAGTCTCTACAACGTCAAGGCGGCGCGGGTGCATATCGCCATGCCGCGCTCCACCGTATTCGTGCGGGACGACCGCAAGCCCAGCGCCTCGGTTCTGCTCGAACTGTATGCCGGTCGCACCCTGGAGCCGGCGCAGGTCATGGCCATCGTCAATCTGGTGGCGACCAGCGTGCCCGAGCTGAGCAAGGATCAGGTCACCGTGGTGGACCAGCACGGCAACCTGCTATCCGATCAGGACGAGCTGAACGAGCTGACCATCGCCGGGCGTCAGTTCGACCATACCCGCCGTCTTGAGGATACCTATGCCCGCCGCGTGCACAGCATCCTGCAGCCGGTGCTGGGCAGCGGCAATTACAAGGCGGAGGTGTCCGCCGATGTGGACTTCAGCACCCTGGAATCCACCGCCGAGAGCTTCAATCCGGAAGCGGCGCTGCGCAGCGAGCAGGTGCTCACCGAGCAGCGTGTCGCAGGGCAGGGGCCGGTCGGCATTCCCGGCGCCCTGAGCAACCAGCCACCGGGCACCACCCAGGTACCGGAGCAGGTCATCGATCCGGAGACCGGTGAGCCGGTGGTGACCGCCCCGCCGCGGGATTCCCGCGAGCAGGCCACCCGCAACTTCGAACTGGACCGCAAGATCAGCTATACCCGCCAGCAGCAGGGCCGCCTGACCAGGCTGTCCGTGGCAGTAGTGGTGGATAACCGCCAGCAGCTCAACCCGGAAACCGGCGAGGTGACCCGCGTGCCGCTGAGCGAGGCCGAGCTGGCCAATCTGACTCAGCTGGTGCGGGACGCGGTGGGGTATGATCAGGCCCGGGGTGACAGCGTCAGTGTCGTCAACAGTGCCTTCGTGCCGGCCGACGGCATGCAGATGGAGGTGCCGGAGATACCCTTCTGGACCCAGCCCTGGTTCTGGGATATCGCCAAGCAGGTACTGGGCATCCTGTTCGTGCTGGTGCTGGTCTTCGGCGTGCTGCGGCCGGTGCTCAAGAGCATCGGCGGCGGCAACCGCCAGAGTACGGACAGCGAGAACTACCCGGCGCTGGGCGAAGACCCGCTGCTGGCTGATGACCTGCGTGACGACACCGTGAGCCTGTCCGGCCCGGCGAGCAGCACCGTACTGCTGCCGCCACCGGGCGCCGGTTACGAGCAGCAGCTCAATGCGATCAAGGGCTTGCTGGCCGAGGACCCGGGTCGGGTTGCCCAGGTAGTCAAGGAGTGGATCAATTCCGATGAGTGATGAAAAGCGTACACAGAAGCTGACCAAGCTCGACAAGGCGGCGATCTTTCTGCTCAGCCTCGGCGAATCGGATGCCGCCGCGGTACTCCGGCACATGGGGCCGAAGGAAGTGCAGCGGGTCGGCAGCGCCATGGCCAGCCTGCGCGCGGTGAACCGTGACCAGGTGCAGCAGGTGATGGGCGACTTCATCGAGGTGGCCAGCGATCAGACCGGGCTGGGCGTCGGTTCCGATGGTTACATCCGCACCATGCTTACCCAGGCGCTGGGCGAGGACAAGGCCAACAGCCTGGTCGACCGCATCCTCATGGGCGGCAGCACCTCGGGGCTGGACAGCCTGAAGTGGATGGAGCCGCGGGCGGTGGCGGACGTGATCCGCTACGAGCATCCGCAGATCCAGGCCATTGTGGTGGCCTACCTCGACCCGGACATGGCCGCCGAGGTGCTCGGCTATTTCGACCACAAGGTTCGTCTGGACGTGCTGCTGCGCGTGTCGGCGCTGAATACCGTGCAGCCCTCGGCACTGAAGGAGCTCAACGAGGTGCTGGAGAAGCAGTTCGCCGGCAACTCCAATACCACCCGCGCCAACATGGGCGGCGTGAAGCGCACGGCGGACATCATGAACTATCTGGAGAGCTCCACCGAGGCGCAGCTGATAGAATCGATACGCGAGCTGGACGAGGACCTGTCGAACAAGATCGAGGACCTCATGTTCGTCTTCGACAACCTGGCCGAGGTGGACGACAGGGGTATCCAGTCACTGCTGCGCGAGGTGTCGTCCGAGGTGCTGGTGGTGGCGCTCAAGGGGGCCGACGAGGCGGTCAAGGACAAGATCTTCCGCAACATGTCCAAGCGTGCCTCGGAATTGTTGCAGGACGATCTGGAAGCCAAGGGGCCGGTGCGCATCAGCGAAGTGGAAGCGGCGCAGAAGGAGATTCTCACCATCGCCCGGCGCATGGCCGATGTGGGGGAGATCGTGCTTGGCGGGAAGGGATCGGAGGAGATGATCTGAGGCTGGGCTGTGGCGTTGTGGTTTGGCTGGGGCGTGCTTTGCACGCCAATCGCCGCGGGGTCGCGGCTCCTACGGGTGGGCCCGCGCGACCATCCCGTCGTAGGAGCCCCGACCCCGGGGCGATAGCCGCCCCTCGATGCCCGTACTGAGCGGATGGAAGACAGCACGACCGATAAAAACGGCGGGCGGCGAGCCCCGGCCCAGACCTGTAGGAGCCCCGACCCCGGGGCGATAGTCGCCCCTGGATGCCCGTACTGAACGGATGGAAGACAGCATGACCGATAAAGACAGTGAGCTGATCCGCGCCGACCAGGTGTCCGCCTTCGACCTCTGGGACCTGCCCAGCTTCGATGCGGAGGGTCACCATATACCCCGCCAGGAGCCCGAGCCCGAGCCCGAGCCGGCACCGGTCGAGGAGCCGCCCGAGGAGCCCGAGGTCAAGCCCTTCACCATCGAGGAGCTGGAGCAGATCCGCGAGGAGGCCTACAACGACGGCTTCGCCACCGGCGAGCGCGACGGTTTTCATTCCGGCCAGCTCAAGGCCCAGCAGGAGGCCAGGGCCCGCCTCGAAGAGCGGGTAGCCGAGCTGGAGTCGGTACTCTCCCATCTGATGGAGCCCATCCGCGAGCAGGACGAACAGATCGAGGACATGCTGCTGGAGCTGGTCGAAACCATGGTGCGGCAGGTCGTGCAGCGCGAGCTCACCACCGATTCCAGCCATATCCGCCAGGTCCTGCGGGGCGCGCTCAAGGCGTTGCCGATGGGCGCCGAGCAGATCCGCATCTACCTCAACCCCGCCGACTTCGACACCGTCAAGGCCATCCGCGAGCGCCATGAGGAAAGCTGGCGCCTGCTGGAGGATGACCAGCTGCTGCCCGGCGGTTGCCGGGTCGAGGCCGAGCACAGCCTGGTGGACGCCAGTCGGGAAACCCGCCTTGAGCAGGTGATCGAGCAGCTCCGTGAAAAGCGTCTGGAACAGCGCGCCAATCCCCCGGCGCCGGACCTCGTGATCAGCGCAGAGGACGCCGGCGAGCATGCCTGAGCGCATCAGTTTCGCCCGCCGCCTGGCAGGCTACAGCGCTGCCGTGGACCTGCCCGCCGCACCGGTGGTGGAAGGCCGGCTGATCCGCATGGTCGGCCTGACGCTGGAGGCCGAGGGCCTGCAGGCCCAGGTCGGCAGCCGCTGCGTGGTCATCAACGAAACACCCCAGGGTGAGAATCGAGTAGAGGCCGAGGTGGTCGGCTTCGCCGGCAGCAAGATCTACCTTATGCCGGTCGATCGGATGGAGGGCATGCAGCCCGGTGCCCGTGTCGTGCCCGCTGCTGGCGGCGGAAAGCTGCCCATGGGCAGCGACATGCTCGGCCGGGTGCTGGATGGTATCGGCAGGCCGCTGGACGGCAAGGGCCCGTTCGCCTGCGAGGACTGGGTCGATCTCAACGGCCCGCCCATCAATCCGCTCAAGCGCCATCCCATTGACGAGACGCTCGACGTCGGCATCCGCACGATCAACAGCCTGCTGACGGTCGGCCGCGGCCAGCGGCTGGGTCTGTTCGCCGGCAGCGGCGTGGGCAAGAGTGTGCTGCTGGGCATGATGACCCGCTTCACCGAAGCGGAGATCATCGTGGTCGGGCTGGTCGGCGATCGGGGCCGCGAGGTAAAGGAATTCATCGAGGACATTCTCGGCGAGGAGGGCATGGCCCGCTCGGTGGTGGTGGCCTCACCGGCGGACGATGCGCCGCTGATGCGCCTGCGCGCGGCGATGTACTGCACCCGGGTGGCGGAATACTTCCGCGACAAGGGCCGCAACGTGCTGCTGCTGATGGACTCGCTGACCCGCTATGCCCAGGCCCAGCGGGAAATAGCCCTGGCGATCGGCGAGCCGCCGGCGACCAAGGGCTATCCGCCATCGGTGTTCGCCAAATTGCCGGCACTGGTCGAGCGCGCCGGCAACGCCGAACAGGGCGGCGGCTCCATTACTGCCTTCTATACCGTGCTGTCCGAGGGGGACGATCAGCAGGACCCGATCGCCGACGCCTCCCGGGCGATTCTCGACGGCCACGTGGTGCTGTCCCGGCGTCTGGCCGAGGAGGGGCACTATCCGGCGATCGATATCGAAGCGTCGATCAGTCGTGCCATGCCGCAGATAGTCCCGCCTGATCATCTGCGCCAGGCACAGCAGCTCAAGCAGCTGTACGCGCGTTACCAGCAGAGCCGCGACCTGATCAGCGTCGGCGCCTACGCCGCCGGCTCCGACCCGCTTACCGACAAGGCCATTGCCGCCATGCCGGCGATTCAGGGGTTCCTGCGCCAGGGGCTGCAGGAGAGTTTCAGCCTCGATGAGAGCCGTGACGGGCTGGGGCAATTGATCAATGAGTGACCCGCGGATCCGGCGCATGGCGCCGGTGCTGGAGATGGCGCTGGACGAGGAGCGCAAGGCCGCGGGGTTGCTGGGTGAATGCCAGCGCCAGCTGGAGGACGCCGGCAACCGCCTGCGTGATCTGGAGCATTACGCCGGGGAATACGCCAAGGGCTGGACCGAGCGCGGCAGCCAGGGCGTCGGGCGTGACTGGTTGCTCAATTACCAGCGCTTCATGGCGCAGATGCAGACCGCCATCGAGCAGCAGCGCCAGACCGTGAGCTGGTATGAGACCAGCCTGGAGCGCGCCCGGGAGACCTGGCGCCAGCGCTATCAGAGGGTGGAAGCCCTGCGCAAGCTGATCGAACGCTACCGCGAAGAAGCCCGCGCCCGCGCCGACAAGCAGGAGCAGAAACTGCTGGACGAGCTCACCCAGCGGCTGTTTTCCCACCGTAATTCCTCTGCCGACTGAATGGCTGGCCCGGAACTTGCTCCTGTCCATTGAGCAATATGGCCCCTGCGCGTATATGGAGATAGACGATGACCAGCAATCCGCCCCTGATGGCGTTATTCAGCAACGATCTGCGTGCCGCCGGCAGCACCGCTGGTTCACAGCAGGTGGGGCCCGGGGATGATGGCGCTGGCTTTGCCGAGCTGCTGGCGGGGGCGCTTCCGGCTGAGCTGGAGGACGCCATCAACGAACTGAGCGGGGAAGAGTTGGCATTGCTGGAGCAGGCAAGCCTTGCCGTCGCCGGCAATGATTTGCCGCCCGAGTTGCAGGATCTGCTGCAGCAGTTGCCGGTTGAGGGCGAGCCCGACTCCCAGGATGCCCTGGCTGTCATCAGCCAGTGGATGCAGATGCTGCACAGAGATGCGCCCGCCGCGAGCGGTGGCGCTCCTTCTGCAGCTGGCACCGAAGCGACGCTGGCCGTCGGGGGAGCGGCTGCGGGACAGCCGGGCGTCCTCACGGGTGATGCCGGAATGGAAGAGCTGGAGGGCGATCTGCTGCAGCGCGGCAGGGAGCCCGGCCGCGAGCTGGGGGAGGCGGGGCGGATCAATCTATCTGACCGGGTACAGCCCGGCAGCCAGACCCTGGCCCAGCAGGCCGGACAGCCCGCCAACCCGCCCTCCGCGCAGAATGCCCAGCCGGATTTCGGCGCACTGATGCAGCGCACCACGGGCGAACCATCCCCGAATGCCGCCGCGCTGTTTGGCAAACTGATTGAACAGATGGAAACCGGTCGCGGCCGGGGCGGGGAGGGCGAAGGTCCGGGCGCGGCTGACCGCGCCGCGGGTATTACCGCGAGTGCTGCCGCCACCGCGCTGACGGCCCGCCCGGTCGCCGGTGCCGCGCAGCCACAGAGTGTACCCTTCGGTCATCAGAGCTGGGGCGAGAGCATGGTCGAGCGGGTGATGTGGATGTCCAGCCAGAACCTGCGCAGTGTCGAGATCCAGCTGGATCCGGCAGAACTGGGGCCATTGGAAATCCATATCCAGAACCGCGGCCAGGAGATGCAGGTCCAGTTCGTCAGTCAGAACCCCAGCGTACGGGAAGCCCTGGAAGGCCAGATGCACCGTTTGCGGGAGATGTTCGCCGGCCAGGGGCTGGAGCAGGCCGACGTCACCGTGGCTGACCGCTCCGCCGGAGAGCAGGCCAGGCAGCAGCAGGAGCAGCTGGCCGGGCGGGATGATGGCGTCGGCGCCAGGCAGGGGCGGCAGGGCAATACCGGTGAACACGAAGTGGTTGCAGAGCTGGCTCAGCGGGTGACGCAACCGCGTGGGCTGGTTGACTACTACGTGTGACGACCGGGCGTGCTGCGCACGCCAATCGCCGCGAGGTCGCGGCTCCTACAATCAAGAGCCATAACCAACCCCCAACCCCCAACCCACCCGTAGGAGCCCCGACCTCGGGGCGATGGAGTCCGCCCTGCCTTGCATTGGCCCCGCCCCGGGCGCGCGTTGCGCGCCAATCGCGCCGGGGTCGGCACTCCCACAAAAAAACCGCGGATTTCTCAGCCGCTGTAGGAGCCCCGACCTCGGGGCGATCGGCCGCTGGCACGGGCTCCGTGTAGTCCGCCCCGCCACATCAGGGCAGACATTTGTCCCGCTGCCCATTATCCTTGCCACTGCGCCATTGAAGTGCCACGGCTCGATGCGGCTTCTGGCACGATCAATGCAGCAAAATCCCCTGTAGGCGGTCAATCCGCGTTTGGCGACGGAAATTTGTCATGGCTAGAAATCAGGCAGGCGCTCAGCAGCCGGCTCCCCAGGCAGTCTCAGAGAAAAAGCGCATGCCGCTGGTACTCATCGGTGTCGGCCTTCTGGCGTTGCTGCTGTCGATCGGCGGGCTGGCTTACGCGCTGCTCTCGGGCAAGGAGAGCCCGGCAGAATCCGCCAGCGAACCGGCTCGGCTGCCGGCGCTCTACCAGCCGCTGGACCCTGCCTTTACCGTCAATTATGCCCACGGCGGTCGCCAGCGTTACATGCAGGTCAATGTGGTACTGATGGGGCGCGACCCCAAGGCGATGGCAGCGGCGGCGGAACATTCACCGCTGATCCGCAATCAATTGGTGATGTTGTTCAGTGGTGCGGACTTCGAGCAACTGATGTCTGCCGAGGGCAAGGAGCAGCTGCGCGAGCAGGCTACCCTTGCGGTACAGACCCTGATGGAACAGGAAATCGGCGGACCGACGATCGAGTCCGTGCTGTTTACCAATCTGGTTCTGCAATAGGAAAAACAATATGGCGGTTCAGGATCTGCTGTCCCAGGATGAAATCGATGCCCTGCTGCACGGGGTGGACGAAGGCATCATTGATAACGAGCAGGACATTGAGCCGGGTGGCGTCAAGAGCTACGACCTGACCAGTCAGGACAGAATCGTCCGCGGGCGCATGCCCACGCTGGAAATGATCAACGAGCGTTTCGCCCGCTATACCCGCATCAGCATGTTCAACCTGCTGCGCCGCTCGGCGGACGTATCGGTCGGCGGTGTGCAGGTGATGAAGTTCGGCGAATATGTACACACCCTCTATGTACCCACCAGCCTCAACCTGGTGAAGATGAAGCCGCTGCGGGGCACCGCGCTGTTCATCCTCGATGCCCGGCTGGTGTTCAAGCTGGTGGACAACTTCTTCGGTGGCGACGGCCGCCACGCCAAGATCGAGGGGCGCGAATTCACGCCCACCGAGCTGCGCGTGGTGCGCATGGTGCTGGAGCAGGCCTTCGTCGATCTCAAGGAAGCCTGGCAGGCGGTCAAGGATGTGCAGTTCGAGTATGTGAACTCCGAGGTCAACCCGGCGCTGGCGAACATCGTCAGCCCCAGCGAGGTGGTGGTGGTCTCGACCTTCCATATCGAACTGGATGGCGGCGGTGGCGAGATGCACGTAACCATGCCGTACTCGATGATCGAACCGCTGCGTGAGGTGCTGGATTCCGGCGTGCAGTCGGATGTCGACGAACATGACGAGCGCTGGGTACGGGCCCTGCGTGAAGAGATCACCGCCGCCAAGGTGCCGCTGAGTGCCACTGTGGTGCGCCGCGAACTCAAATTGCGAGATCTGCTCAGCATGCAGGCCGGCGATGTGATTCCGGTGGAGATGCCCGAGCACATGGTGCTGTGCGCCAACGGTGTGCCGACGTTCAAGGCACGCCTGGGCGCGGCCAGAGGTAATCTGGCGCTGCAGATTCTGGGGCCGATCCAGCGCCCGCGCTGAGCATTGGCTGTTATCCGGTTGGATCAATGCTGTACTACTGGTAAATGAGGGTCAGGCAACATGGCTGAGGACAGAAAGGACGAGATCAGTCCGGAGGAGCAGGCGCTGGCGGACGAGTGGGCCGCTGCGCTGAACGAGGCAGGTAACGCCAGTCAGGACGACATCGACGCCATGCTGGGGGACAGCGTCTCCCGGCCGCCGATGGAGGAGTTCGGTGCCCCGCGGCAGCAGGGCGGCGATGATCTGTTCGGCGGAGCGGACGGCCCCAATCTGGACGTGATCCTGGACATCCCGGTGACCATCTCCATGGAGGTGGGCAACACCGACATCACCATCCGCAACCTGCTGCAGCTCAACCAGGGCTCGGTGGTGGAGCTTGATCGCCTGGCCGGCGAGCCGCTTGACGTCAAGGTCAACGGCACGCTGATCGCCCATGGCGAGGTGGTGGTGGTCAACGAGAAATTCGGCATCCGCCTGACGGACGTGATAAGTCAGTCCGAACGTATCAAGAAGCTGAGCTGACCCATGGATTCCACGGCAAGTCTGGCCGGGCGGCTGGTCCAGCTGGGCCTGGGTCTGCTGGTGGTGGTCGGGCTGATCTTCCTGCTCGGCTACCTGATGCGGCGGGTCGGTCCGCTGTCGCCCCAGGGCGGACAGCATATCCGCGTGATCAGCACCTATCCCCTCGGCCCCCGTGATCGGCTGGCGCTGGTGGAGGTGGGCGGTCAGCAGCTGCTGCTGGGCATCTCGCCGGGGCGCATCACCACGCTGCACGTGCTGGACGAGCCGGTGATGGACGACACGGAAGTGCCCAATGGCGAGTTTGCCCGCAAACTCCAGGCGATTCTGAAAAGGGAGCAGAAGCCTTGATCCGCTGGACCCTGTTATTGCTCATGCTGGTGGCCCCGGCGGCCCTCGCCCAGAGCGCCGGTGACCCGCTGAGCCTGCCGGCCATCACCCTGACCACCGATGCCGAAGGCCAGCAGACCTATTCGGTGAGCCTGCAGATACTGCTGCTGATGAGCGCGCTGACGTTCATCCCGGCGTTCGTCATGATGATGACCAGTTTCACCCGCATCATCATCGTCTTCGCCATCCTGCGCCAGGCGCTGGGGCTGCAGTCCACACCGTCCAGCCAGATCCTCATCGGCCTGGCGCTGTTTCTCACTCTGTTTGTCATGGCGCCGGTATTCGAGCGCATTAACGAGAACGCGCTGCAGCCCTACCTCAACGAGGAGCTGGCCCCCCAGCAGGCGCTGGAGCAGGCCAGCGTGCCGATGCGCGAGTTCATGCTGGCCCAGACCCGGGAAACCGATCTGGAACTGTTTGTGCGGCTGGCCCGGCGCACCGACCTGACCGGCCCGGATGAGGTGCCTTTCCATATTCTGGTGCCGGCGTTTGTCACCTCCGAGCTGAAAACCGCCTTCCAGATCGGCTTCATGATCTTCATCCCGTTTCTGGTGATCGACCTGGTGGTAGCCAGTGTACTGATGGCCATGGGTATGATGATGCTGTCGCCGCTGATCATCTCGCTGCCGTTCAAGATAATGCTGTTCGTGCTGGTGGATGGCTGGGCGCTGATCATCGGCACCCTTGCGGCCAGTTTTGCGGTCACCTAGGGAGGTAACTGAACAATGACACCCGAAGTGGCAGTGGATCTGTTTCGCCAGGCGCTGTGGCTGACCACGGTGATGGTGGCGGTAATCGTCGTGCCCAGCCTGCTGGTGGGCCTGACTGTGGCCGTGTTCCAGGCCGCCACCCAGATCAACGAGCAGACCCTGAGCTTTCTGCCGCGCCTGCTGTTCACCTTCATCACCATCATCTTTCTCGGGCCCTGGCTGGTGCGGCAGCTGATCGACTTCACGGAACAGCTGTATCGCAGCATACCGGGCCTCATCGGCTGATGATCGAGCTGGCGGGCAGTGACATCGGCCGCTGGCTGGCCGGCTACCTGTGGGTGTTCTTCCGCATCGGCGCGCTGCTGATGACCATGCCGGTGATTGGCACCCAGCTGCTGCCGATGCGCATCCGCCTGTATCTGGCGCTGGCACTGACCGCGCTGGTGGCACCGCAGATTGCCGAGGTGCCGCAGCTCGATCCGCTGGCGCTGGGCACCTGGGTGGTCATTGCCGAGCAGATCCTGATCGGCGCGGCCATGGGGTTCCTGCTGCAGCTACTGTTCCAGATCCACGTTCTGGCGGGGCAGATCATTGCGATGCAGATGGGTCTGGGTTTCGCCTCGATGAACGATCCGGCGATGGGCATCTCGGTGGCCGTGGTCGGGCAGGTGTTCACCATGCTGGTGACCTTGCTGTTCCTGGCGCTGAACGGGCATCTGGTGGCGATCGAGGTGCTGGTGGAAAGCTTCACCACACTGCCCATCGGCCAGACCCTGCAGGCGGTGGACTTCCATACCCTGGTGCTGCGCTTCTCCTGGGTCATGGCATCGGCCCTGCTGATCGGCCTGCCGGCG
>Ga0079224_100010673_pt1 | contig 12614 bp, 14 predicted proteins | sample Stecom2015_FD_80414 | JGI IMG/M metagenome (GOLD analysis project Ga0079224, IMG submission 80414) | Agricultural soil microbial communities from Utah to study Nitrogen management - Steer compost 2015 | ecosystem: Environmental > Terrestrial > Soil > Agricultural land | place: USA: Utah...
CGAGCTTGCCCGGTCCCCAGTCAGGGCTCCACTCGATATCCCGAGCATCAGCAAGTCGACGGACGCGCTCCAGCGGAGTGTGGACGGTGATCTCTTCACCGAGTGCCTCGGACACCGATCCGTTTGGGCTTACGGGGATGAGGCGGGGGCACGGGCTGACCTGAGTTTCGCACGGGTCAGCCAAGGGGAGGTCGAGGGAGCCTACGAGGCGCTCGCCCCTGTTCTGGGACTTCCGGTCGAGCAGCGTACGGCGGGCATTGTCGCCAGTGTGATGCGTGTCCACGGTGCTCTGCGGCAGGCCCAGTACAACGGAAACGGCGCAGTGTCGCAGATGAGGCGCGAGATCGAGGCGTACAGTCAGCACTCCGTCGCGTCCCTCACGACAGGACGTTAGGCTCGGAACGTGCGTATCGATATGTCCGGTGACCGCCTCCGGTTGCGGGAGTTCCGCTCCTCCGACACCGAAGACCTGCTGCGGGTGTACGGGGACGAGGAGACCGTCCGGCACCTGTCCTTCACCCCGCGCACGGCCGAGCAGTGCAGCACCATCGTCCAAGGCGCAATCAGAGACGCCGAGACTGACCCGCGGACCGTGTACATGCTCGCCGTGGCGGCCGACGACGACCGTGTTGCGGGGGCTGCGCGACTGGCCGTTGACGAGCGTCCGCACAGCGCGCAGATCGGCTTCGCGCTCCGCTCCGACCTGTGGGGCGGGGGCCTCGGCTCGGAGACGGTGGACCTCCTGCTCCGCCTCGCTTTCGACGGCCTCGAACTGAAGCGCGTCTGGGGCGCCCGCTCTCCCGGCAACGAGGCGTCGCGGCGGGTCATGCTCCGCGCCGGAATGGTCGAGGAGGGGCGTATCCGCCGGCACTTGTGGACCCGGGGCGCCTGGCGCGACTCCGTGGTCCACTCGATCCTCGACGACGAGTGGCGCGGCAGGGCCACCGGCCGGTCCTCCTGGAACGGCGGGTAGGGGCGATTGCCCGCAGCGATCTCCTCGTTCAGTTCGAGCAACCGGGCCACCAGCGCGTCCGCGTCCTGTCCATGGCCCCCTTCGAGGTTTTGCTGTCCTCGAAGACCGCACCGGCGGTTCCCCGGTCACCGCCATAGGCCTCGAACAGTTCGTTCAGGAAGGTCTGCGCCTCGCTGCGCTCGCTGCCTGTGCAGCCCTTCCATCGCTTGACGAAGTTGACCAGGCGGGCCTGGATCTGCTCACCGCTGAGGACGCTGGTGGCTGCCATGGGCAGGTGTGACTCCTACTGGTGAAGGGAGCGAACGAACGCTAGTAGAAGAGCTTGGGTTCCTTACTCTCGCCGAACAGGCCCTCTTGGAAGAGGTGGTCGCGGGTCTTGCGGAGTTCGTCCCCGGCGTGGGCCAGCACCCGGTTCAGCCATTCGACCCGGGGGTCGTGCGCGGTGGCGTTCCGGCCCTTGTCTGCGGTCTTGATCAGTTGCTCCAGGTTGGTGAGGAGGGTTGAGAAGTGCCGCATACCCTCCTCGCGGGCCGGGTTCTCCGGACCTTCGCCGGTGCTCCTACCGGGTGCGGCCTCGGACACGGTGCTCCCCTCAGCTCATCAGTCACGGCCTCCACTTGGCTGGAAGCTCGCCACTCGTGCTTCCTTGCCGAGCTTAACGACCCACTGTGACACCTCCGCCGGTCTTCTCTTCTCAAGCAGCGGACGAATCCGGTCCCCGGGACGGGCCGTGTCCGTCCCGGGGACCGGATCAGGGCAGGAGGCAGCGGGTGGCGTTGGCGGCCACCAGGTAGGCGTAGCCGCCGAGGGCGAAGGAGTGGAGGTGCTCGACGAAGGAGTGCTGCTCCGGCCAGTGGGCGGGCGGGCCGTTATGGCACGACAGCTCACACGCCTGCTCGACGCCATCTCCGATTTCCGGTCCATTGTGCAGGTGACACCTTTGGCCACGGAGTACCCGCCCGGTTTATCCGAAGCGTTCTCCCTGGTCACCGTGGCGGATCGGGGCGAAATCGTGTGCATGGAGACACGAATGTCCGCCGCGGCCATCGACGGTCCCCATGTGGTGGCGGCCTACACCAGCCACTTCGCGGATCTCCGTGGAGCTGCCCTGCCCCCTCGGCGTCGCGTGAGCTGATCGAACGCATCAGAGGAGACTTCCTGTGACCACTTCCCACACCTGGCACAAGTCCAGCTACAGCAACCAGACCGGCGGACACTGCGTCGAGGTCGCCGAGACCCCCGGTTCGGTCCTGGTCCGCGACACCCGGAACCGCGACCTCGGCCACCTGGACTTCACCCCCGCTGCCTGGGCCGCGTTCCTCAGCAGCCTCAAACGCGACCGTCCGTAACTAAGGCGATCTTGGCGTCTTCGGGTCTTCTCGCGCCCTGGTGTCAACTGGTGAGTGCACGTGGGCCAACTGGTGGCCACGGACCCTGGTGCGGGTGAGCGCCGAACCAGCGGGACTGCTTCGGCCGGGAGGCCCGGCAGCCTTACCCAAGACCCGGGCACCGGAGGGGTGGGGAAGGCGAGCGCCGCGGAATAACAACAATCCCGCCAAGACCGGAGCGGCCATCACGGCTGCCGCGCCTCGCGGCCGAGGCACACCGGCCACCCGACCGCCTTCCTCAGCCCTCACCGAAAACCACTCCTGGCATGAACCGGTGGATCTTGACGGGAGTGGGGTTCCACCAGCCCCAGACCTCGATGAGAGAGTGCCATGCTTTCCGAAAGCGAGTTCCGCAGCACCCCCAAGACCTGGCGGAAGTCTAGCGCCTCCGGTCCCAACGGCAGTTGCGTCCATGTCGCGGTCGTGGGCGACACCGTCGGAATCGTCGAGGTGGACGATCCCGCCGACGCCGACAGCGCTCCGGTGGTGCTGACACCGCTGGCGAACTTCCGCGCCTTCGTCGCAGGTGTCAGAGCCGGTGAGTTCGACTTCTGAACAACGACGCCGCTGACCGTCTTCGGACGTTTTCTCGCTGTTTCGGCCGGTCGGTGTCACGATGGTGCCGTGCTGGGACGGATGGCGAAGTGGTGCGGGTGGGCGCTCCTGGGCGGTGGCGTGCAGACGCTGGCCGTGGCCATGGCGCTGCGGGGCGGTTGGCTGGCGGTCCACGGAACCGCCGAGGCGGGCCGGACCGGCGTCCGGGACGCGACCGTGGTGGTGCTGCTGGCCGGGGCCGCAACACTGGTCCTGCTCTGCTGCGCGGTGCTCTTCCTGCGGCTCAGGAGGATCGGCGCCCCCACCGGCACTCTGTGGTTTCCCGCCTTCTCCCTCTCCCTGCTGCTGGCGGCGCTGCCGTTCAGCGTCCGCCTGTTCGAGGAGAAGGCCATCCAGGAGCGCGGCGAGACCACGGAGTGCGTCATCCGCGACACGTGGAGATCCGGGGACGGCAGGGGTCGCAGCAGCGTCACGCACCTGCTGGACTGCCCCGAAGGCACCGCCCGGCTGAAGCGGTCGCACGCCCTGGGCGAGGTGGGAGACCGGGTCGAGATCCTCATCGACCCGCTCCGCCTGGTCGAGCCTCGTTGGGCTGTGGGCCGGGAGAGCAGCCTCGCCCTCCTCGGGCTGGGGACGGTCTCGGCCTGGGTCGGCGGCGTGGCGACCTCCGTCCTGGCGCTGGCCGCCCGGACCGCGCCCGCGCGGCGCTGACGGGGGTGGCTCCGGGATCCGGGACCGGAGACCGGACCCCGAAGCCACGATCGAGGGTGCTGGTCAGAGCACTCCGGTGAGGACCAGCACCCGCTCGTCGGTGAGGTCGTCCATCGCCGAGCGGACCCCCTCCTTGCCGACGCCGGACTTCTTGACGCCGCCGTAGGGCATCTGGTCGGCGCGGTAGGACGGGACGTCGCCGATGATGACGCCGCCCACCTTCAGCTCGCGGTGCGCCCGGAAGGCCGTGGGCAGGTCGCGGGTGAACACGCCCGCCTGGAGGCCGTAGTCGCTGTTGTTGACCTCGGCGAACGCCGCGTCCACGTCGCTGACCCGGCGCAGCACCATGACCGGGCCGAAGACCTCCTCGCACACCACCTTGGCGTCGTCGGGCACGTCGGCCAGCACGGTCGGGGCCACGGTGACGCCGTCGCGGGTGCCGCCGGTGAGCAGCGTGGCGCCGCTCTCGACCGCCTCGTTCACCCACTGCTCGACCCGGGCCGCGGCGGCCTCGTCGATGAGCGGGCCCACCTGGGTGGCCTCGTCCGCGGGGTCGCCGGTCACCAGCTCCTCGACCCGCTCCACCAGCTTCGCGGCGAACTCCTCGTAGACGGAGTCCTCGACGACGACCCGCTGCACGCCGATGCAGACCTGGCCGGCCTGGTTGTTGCCGAACAGGGCGATGCGCCGGGCCGCCCAGTCCAGGTCGGCGTCGGCCAGCACGACGGCGGCGGCGTTGCCGCCCAGTTCCAGGGTGACGTGCTTGTTCGGGGCCATCCTGCGCAGCTCCCAGCCGAACTGGCCGCCGGTGAAGGAGATGACCGGCAGCCGTTCGTCGGTGATCAGCGGCTGCGCCAGCTCGTTGGGCATCGGCAGCACCGAGAACGCCCCGGCGGGCAGGTCGGTCTCGGCGAGGATCTCGCCGAGCACCAGAGCGGACAGGGGGGTGGCGGGGGCGGGCTTGACCACGATGGGGGCGCCCACCGCGATAGCCGGGGCGACCTTGTGCGCGACCAGGTTGAGGGGGAAGTTGAACGGGGAGATCGCCAGCACGGCGCCCTTGGGGACGCGGCGGATCAGCGCGACCCGGCCCGCTCCGCCGGCGTCGGTGTCCAGCCGCTGCATCCGCCCGCTGTCGCGGCGGACCTCCTCGGCCGCCCAGGTGAACACCGAGACGGCCCGCCCCGCCTCGGCGCGCGCCCACAGGATCGGCTTGCCGCTCTCCGCGGTGATGAGCTGGGCGATCTCCTCGGACCGCTCCTTGAGCCGCCGGGCCACGTGGGCGAGCGCCTCGGAGCGGACGTGGGCGGGCAGGGCCGCGGTCTCGTCCAGGACGCCGTGCGCGGCGGCGACGGCCTGCTCGATCTGCTCGGGGGTGGGAACCGCGACGGTCGCCACGGTCCGGCCCGTGTAGGGGTTGGTGACGGTGAGTTCGCTGTCGCCGGTGGTAGCAGACCCGGCCAGCCAGAACGGACGTTTGGACATGTCCGTGACGCTACTGCTCCGCAGCGTCCGGTTCCTCATCCATTCGGGCCCAACAACGCGGATCTCCGCTCCATACTGGCGGATGCCTCCGGTTCCGCTGCCTCCTCCCCGCCGCGCTCGGTCGCGGGTTGTGCACAGTTGTCCCCAGTCGGTGGCACATCCGACGCGGGTCGGCCACAGTGGTGTCGGGATGCGCGCACCGGTCTTCCCCCGCCGTTCGCGTGCTCGGGGCGGCATCGCCCTGCCCGAGCCCCGAAGAGACCGGGTCCGGCCGCCCGCCGGACCGTACGAGGACCGTCGACTGGAGATCGCCGCTTGCCGCTCGTCTACCGCACCGTCTTCACCGTCTCGCCGCCGTGCGACGTCGTCGGACTGAGTCTCGACACGTTCTCGACCTGGCTCGCGCACAAGTCCGACGGCAGGTGCCCGGACCTGAGCCGCTCCGGGCACCACGTGCTGGACCACCGCTACACCGTGAAGGTCGTCCGGCACGAGAACCCCGCGGAGAACCTCCGCTTCCTGCGCCTCAAGACCGAGTCCACGCACGAGCGCAGCGGAACCGTCTGGCAGACCGTGCTGACCGCCGTGTCCGACCCGGGACGCGCCTCCGACCGAACCGTCTGGATCGACATGACCGCGATCCCCCCGGGCGCGGAGGCCGCGCAGGAGCGGTTCGAAGTGGTCCGCCCCAAGCTGGTGCGGTCGTTTCTGAACGCGGCACGGTGCTTCGACGGCGCGGCGGTGCTGACCGAGGCCCCGGTGATCGTCCGGGGCCGCGACACGCGGGCGGTCGACGCGCTGCTGGCGGCGATCTGCGACGACTCGCGGCGGATGGCGGTGGTCGCCACGGTCGCGCCCCCCGACCTCACCGTCGTCGGCTGGCGGATGGCGATGGGCCAGGTGCTCAAGTCCGCGTGCGGCATGTACTCCGGTTACGTGCTGGACCGGGCGGCCCAGGAGCGGGTGGCGGCGCGGCTGCCCCGGGAGTTCGACATCCCCGCGGGCGGGGTCCGCACCTTCCGCCCCGGGGTGCGCCTGTCCGACCCCGGCGACCACCGCCGGCATCCGCGGCTCGGCATGGACGCCGCCCGCACCGGCGGTGTGATCGCCCCCCGGATCGGCAGAACCCTGGCGCACGCGCTGCGCGAGGTGGTCCTGGACGCCCCGCTGCCCGAGGAGTTGCAGCTGCTGGACTCACTGCTCACCGAGGAGGAGGCGGACCTGTCCGCGACCCCCGCGTCCCCGCCGTCCGCCCTCGGGGCGACGGTCGTCTACCGCACCGAGTCCGCCGCGACCCCCCGGCCGCCGGTGCCCGCCCCGGCCGCCCCGGACCGCACCGCCGAACTGGCCGCCGAGGTCAAACGGCGCACCGCGCGCATCGCCGACCTGGAGAAGGAACGCGAACGCCTGCTGGCCGAACTGGCCGAGACCGCGGCGGAACGCGACCGGTACCGGGAGGAGCTGCGCGGGGCCCGCCACGAGAACGCCTGGCTGCGCGAGCAGCTGCGCGACAACGGCCATTACGCGCTGGCCGCCGCCAAGCCCCCGGCGGTGCCCAGCGACCAGCCCCCCGACGACTTCGAGGAGCTGCTGGAGCGCATGCTCGACGGGGCCTCCTTCCCCTACCTGCGGGTGACGATCGACGACTCGCTCGACGACGTGCGGGAGCTCAGCGGCCACAAGAAGGAGCGGCTGTGGGCGACCAAGGCGTGGGAGGCGCTGCGCGCCCTCAACGACTACGTGCGCTACCAGTTGACGCATCCCGGCAACGGCAAGACCCTGCACGACTACCTGCGCGACCAGCCCGACGGCTTCCACACCATCCCGGTGAAGCGGATGGCCGCCCACGAGAGCGACACCGTGCAGAACCGGGCGAAGTTCAGCGGCAAGCGGATCTTCCGCGTTCCCACCGAGGTCCACCCCGACGGGGAGGTGCCGATGTTCGCGCACATCAAACTGGACGCCGAGTACGGGATCTGCCCGCGCCTGTACTACTACCCGGACCTGGGGCCGGGGCGGACCAACCGGATCTACATCGGGTACCTGGGCCGGCACCTGCCGGTGCACAGCACCAACTGACGTCGGCCGGCTCAGCCGGCCCCCGGGACCAGCCGTTCGGCCTGCGGCACGGGCACCCCCGCCACGTCGTCCCGCTCCTCGCCGGCGGGCGGGACGCCGCGGTCGGAACGGCCGGTCCCGGGGACGCCGGTGCCCGCGGTCGCCTCGACACGGCGGTTGCGGGCGCGTCCCTCCACGGTGCTGTTGTCGGCCACCGGGTCGGCGGCGCCGTGGCCCGCGGTGACGAAGTCGATCCCCTCCACCGGCATCGTCTCCTGGAGGAAGGCCGCCGTCTCCTCGGCGCGCTGCAGGGAGACCCGCAGGTTCGCCTCGGGGGTTCCGGTGTCGTCCCCGTACCCGTCGATGCGCACCCAGGCGGCCTCGGCCGCGACCGCCCGCTCGGCGAAACGCTGCAGTGCGACGATTCCCTCGTAGGTGAGTTCGGTGCCGTTGTGGGAGAAGTGGACCACCGCGGTGACCTCCGGGCCGGCCTCCTCCGCCGGGAGCTCCCGGCGCTCCGCCGGGCCGGCGGCCCTTTCCTCCCCGGTCTCCCCGGCGGGTCCTGCCACCTCCTCCTTCCGGGTGGCGAAGCCGGTGTCCTTGCGCACCGGCTGCTCGGGGGTCCGCTCGGGGGAGCCGTCGGCGTCGGAGGCGGCCGTGTCGCGCTCGTGCGGTCCGGGCGGGAACAGCGCGACCGAGAACGCGAACAGGCCGAGAACGAGGACGCCGACGAGGGGAAGGGTGACGAAGCCGGACCACGGCCCCTTTCGCGGCTCCCGTTCCCGGCCCGCGGTCCTCGTGTTCCGGGCCGCAGCGGCCCACCAATGCCCATACTGTCGTTCCGTCACCTGACCGAGAGTAGAAAACTCCAGCCCAGACCGGTGTTCGGACAGGGATCGGGGTGGTCTTCCACCGCCTTTCCCGGGGCCGGAAACCCGGTGTTTTTCCACCCGTTTGCCGGTCGGGTTCCGCGGCGTGTCCGACTTCTCCCCCAAAATCTTCCGGAGATACAAGTGACGCAGATCACTTCTCCTGATTCCGCGGTGGATCCGGTCGAGACCGGGACGCATCCGGCGTTCACGACGTCCTACCCTGGAGCTGTCATGGACAGCGCCGCCCGTTTCCCGATGCCCGAACCCCGTGTCGTCCTCACCGAGCAGGAGTGGCGGGAGCGCGCCGCCCGGCACGCCGAGCGAGCCGAGGAGTTCGTCCGCAGCGCCCGGCGCCCCTCGGCGCGGCCGGTGGAGGGCTTCCTGTTCACCTACTACAGCCACCGCCCCTCCCAGCTGCGCCGCTGGCATCCGGGGCCGGGCGTGGTGCTGCTGGGCGAGTCGGCGCGCGCCGAGTTCGGCCGCTGGTACCGCACGACCACGGTCCCCGGCCCCTCCGGTGCCCCGGTGCCGGGCGTGGAGCTGGACGTCGCGGCCTTCGTCGCGGACCGGGGCCGTGCGCTGCGGTTCGTCGCCGACCTGCTGTCGGCGGTGCGGGCGCGGAGCGCGAACTTCGGCTGCTTCGGCCTGCACGAGTGGGCGATGGTCTACCGGCAGTCGCCCGAGGAGCGGCGGCACGCGCTTCCGCTGCGGCTCGGCGCGGAGGGCACGGACCGGGTCGTCGAGTCGCACCGCATCCGCTGTTCGCACTTCGACGCGTTCCGCTTCTTCACCCCCGAGGCGCGCCCGCTCAACCAGCTCCAGCCCACCCGGGACAGTCAGGTCGCCCTCGACCAGCCGGGCTGCCTGCACGCCACCATGGACTGCTACAAGTGGGCCTACAAGCTCTCCCCCGCGGTCCCCGGCGAACTGCTGCTGGACTGCTTCGAGTTGGCGCGCGACGTGCGGGAGCTGGACATGCGCGCCTCCCCCTACGACCTGTCCGCCCACGAGTACGCCCCGGTGCGCATCGAGACGCCCGAGGGCAAGGCCGAGTACACCGCCGCCCAGCGGGTGTTCAGCGAACGCGGGCAGGCGCTGCGGGACCGGCTGCTGGACGTGGTCGCGGCGCTGGAGGCGGCGGCCTGACGCCGTCCCCCGTTGCGGTACACGACCATGCCCCCACGGTCATTTCGGCCGTCCCCGGTGACTCCAGGGACATGGTCACGCGCGCAGGTCGCGGCCCCATCCCGCCGGAACCCGTTCCAGCACCCCGCCGCGGAACACCTCGTACAGGTCGAGGGGCTCCAGGTGCACGTAGCCGATGTGGCAGTCGCACCGGGCCGCCGGGCACGGGCGGGGGCGCAGCCGCTCGGCGAAGGAGCCGTCGTACAGGTTGCCCAACTCGGTGGGGAGGAAGTGGCAGCGGCGCACCGTGCCGTTCCCGTCGACCGAGACGACGGTGTCGCCGGTGCGGCACGGCAGGCCCCGGCTGGGGTGCGGGTGGCGGCTGTAGTGGAACAGCGGGTCGACGTCCTGCCACTCGGCGGCCTCGGCGTCGGTGTAGGAGCGGCCTTCGGCGGCGTTGACCCACAGGTAGACGTCGTCGGGCAGGTCGGCGCGGAGCCGGCGCGCCGCGGCCAGGTGCTCGGGCAGCCCGACGATCCCCACACTGAACCGCACCCCCAGTTCCCGCAGGCGGCGGCACTTGCCGAGGAACCGGTCGTAGGGCGTCTGGGTGGGGTGGAAGGTGGTCCACAGCGCCGCGGTGGCGAGGTCGCAGTCGGCCAGCCACTCCACGCGGCCGCTCAGGTTGGTCTGGATGGCGACCCGTTCGACGTGCGGCAGGCGGCTGAGCCGGACGATCGCGGCACGGTACCAGGACCGCACCAGCCCCTCCCCCCACGGGGTGAACAGCACCGACAGGCGCGTGCCGGGGCTCTGCCCGGCCTGGTCGGCGACCCAGTCGACGAACCGCTCCAGGGCGGCGCGGTCGGCGCGCAACCGCTCGGGGCTGTCGCGCCGCTTGGCGAACGGGCAGTACGCGCAGTCGTAGTCGCAGCTGGCCAGCGGCCCCCGGTACAGCAGGGTCAGCGTCTCGGGCAGGCTCATCGCGCGTCGTACTCCGCCATCAGCCGGTTCACGCGGGCGGAGAAGAACAGCGGGCCGACCGCGTCGGAGTGGGCGAGCCCCTCCTCGGTGAGCCGCACCGGCCCGGAGCCGTCGACGACCCAGCCGCGCTCGTCGAGCAGCGCGAACTCGGCGGGGAAGTCGGTGCGCGGGTCGGAGCCGAACCGCGACCGGTACAGGCCGGGGTCCACGCCGTCGGCCTGGAGCAGCGACTGCAGCAGGTGGCGGCGGCGGCGTTCGTCGTCGTCGAGGCGGAACCCCACCTCGGCGCGGTCGAAGCCGTCCGGTCCGCGGGAGACGTAGTCGTCGAGGATGGCGCGCACCGGGCTGACCCCCACCGCGTAGTCGAAGGAGTAGTGCAGGTCGCGGGTGTAGGAGCGGGCCCCGCAGCCCAGGCCGACCATGCCGTCGGTCTGGCAGCAGTAGGCGGGGCCGTCCACGGACGGCGCGTCGACCCGTTCGAACATGCGCATGGACACCTGCCGGTAGCCGTGCTCCAGCAGGTGGTCGCGGCCCCGCCGGTACAGGTCGAGACGCTGGTCGTCCCAGGCGCGGCCGCTCCTGCCCAGCCCGGTGAGCGGACGCACGTACAGCGGGTACAGGTAGAGCTCCTCGGGGCGGTGCGCCAGCGCGGTGTCCAGGGAGTGGCGCCAGCTGTCCGGGGTCTGCCCGGCGATGCCGTAGATGAGGTCGATGTTGAGGCGGGCCGCGGGGGCGTGCTCGCGGATCGCGGCGAGGGCCCGGTCCACGTCGGCGCGGCGCTGCGGCCGTCCCGCGGCGTGCGCCTCGGCGTCCACGAAGCTCTGCACGCCGATGCTGATCCGGGTGGCGCCGCGGGCGGCCAGCACGGCGAGGCGGTCGGGGGTGGCGGTGGCCGGGGAGGTCTCCACCGAGGTGGGGATGGTCGCCAGGGCCACGCCGAGGAGGTGTTCGGCCAGGTCGTAGAGGCGGTGCAGTTCGGCGGCGGTCAGGTAGGTGGGGGTGCCGCCGCCGAGGGCGGCCCGGGCGAAGCGGGCGGTGCCGCCGAGCGCCTCGGCGACCGCGGCGGTCTGGCGGGTGAGCGCCTCCAGGTAGGCGGTGACCTGTTCGGCGGGCGGCGTGGAGCGGGTGAACAGGTTGCAGAACCCGCAGCGCACCTCGCAGAACGGGATGTGGAAGTACAGCGACAGGGCGTCGGTCGGCTCGTCGCGCCACACGTCGGCGAGCCGCGGGGCGTCGGCGAGCGGCCGGTAGGCGGTCTTGTGCGGGTAGCCGTACACGTAGGAGCGGTACGGCGAGTCCGCGGGCGGTGCGGCTACGGGATGGCTGTACAGGGTGGTCACGGGCCGTCGGTCCTTCCGTGCGGTCGGGTGCGGAGGGTGGTCGCGCGGTCAGCGCCGCAGGACGAAGTGCGCGTAGGGAACCGTCCACACGGTCTCGTGGCCGAGGCGGTGGCCGGTGTAGCCGTCCTCACCGTAGGCGGTGCCGTGGTCGGAGCAGACGATGGTGAAGCAGGGGCGGCGGGAGGCGGCCGCCTCGAACAGGGCGGGGATGTGCCGGTCGACGTACTCGAGTGCGGCGGCGTGGCTGGCCGGCGAGTCGCCGTCGTCGCGGGTGGCCCCGGGCAGGTGGAACCAGTTGGGCTGGTGCAGCGCGGACACGTTCACCAGCAGGAACAGCGGCTGCTCGGCGGGGGTGGCCGCGATGACGTCGACCGCGCGCGCCACCTGGTGCTCGAAGGAGGCGGGGTCGGTGACGCCGAAGGAGGGCTCCCAGTGGCTTTCGGCGAACAGGCTGGGCAGCACCGAGCCGAGCGCGGAGAGCCGGTTGAAGAAGCCGGTGCCGCCCACGCACGCGGTGTGGTAGCCGACGTCGGCGAGCGCGGTGGGCAGGTCGGGGGCGTCGAAGGTCCAGGTGCGCTCGTCGGTGGTGGCGCTGCCGGGGAAGCCCGCCGCGAACAGCCGGGGGTGGGGGCCCGGCTCGGCGGGCGTGGGCAGGAACCCGGCGAGCATCGCCAGGTGGGAGGCGTAGGTGAAGCTCGCGGGGGCGTGCCGCCGCTCCCAGCCGCCGTCGGGCAGCACCGCGGCCAGGTTGGGGGTGCGTCCCTCGGCGAGTAGGCGCGCCGCCACGTCGTAGCGGAGCGTGTCGAGGGTGATCAGCAGGATGTCGTGGGTGCCGACCACCTCGTTCATGTCGGGTCGGGTGTCCATCGGCTGCTCCGTGCGGGGTCGGGCGGCCCGGAAGGGCCGGTCTGGTGGTTTTCCGGTGGTGCGGGCGGGGCGGGAACGGCCGCCTCCCGCCCCCGGGTCCCGGTGCGGCGCGGGCCGACCGCTCCCGGGGCCCGTTCCCGGCCGTGCCCGCTCGGCGCGGCCTCGGGGCGTGGTTCCCGCGGAGTTGTCCACAGCGGACGCGGGCCCGCTTGCCGCGGGGGCTTGACAACGAACAGACTTCTTCTCGCGGTTCCTC
>Ga0079224_100010674_pt1 | contig 12613 bp, 12 predicted proteins | sample Stecom2015_FD_80414 | JGI IMG/M metagenome (GOLD analysis project Ga0079224, IMG submission 80414) | Agricultural soil microbial communities from Utah to study Nitrogen management - Steer compost 2015 | ecosystem: Environmental > Terrestrial > Soil > Agricultural land | place: USA: Utah...
CCATCGCCTGGATGAGAGAGCCATGAGCTTCGGGGTTACGAAGGAGAACGACATCACGATCATAGACGTGGAAGGTCAGCTCATCGTCGGGAACCGCCAGGAGCTGAAGCAGAAGGTCCTGCAGGAGCTGGAGTCGGGTGAACGGAAGTTCCTGATCGACTTCGCGCAGACCGGCTACATCGATTCGTCGGGGCTGGGCGTCCTGGTGAGTCTGTCGAAGAAGATCCGCGAGCAGGGCGGTGAGCTGCGCCTGGCGAACCTGAGCGAGGACCTGCGCACCCTCTTCGAGCTGACGAAGCTGGACACGCTCTTCCAGATCTCGGCGAGCCGCCAGGACGCGCTGAAGTCTTTCTGATCTATCTTTCGGCGAGCCGCAACGTTATAATCCAGGGTGAGGATCGAGGGTCCGCCCGGGAGGGGCGCTCCTTCGATCGGCACCGCCCCGCGAGCCGGAGAGGGGCCGGACCGCGTGTGGACTGTTACCCCCGGACGTCCATGCAGGCGAACTTCATACTGGAGCTCCCCAACGATCTGAGAGCGATCGAACGCGCCGTCGATTACCTGATGTCGCGTTGCTACGAGGCCGGTTTCAACCGTGACCGCCTGCGTCTGAATCTCCGTGTCGGGGTGAGCGAGGCGCTTGCGAACGCGATGCTGTACGGGAACGCTTCGGACCCGGACAAGCGTGTCCTGGTCGAAGCGCACTTCACCGCGAACTCGGTGGTGGTGCGGGTGACGGACGAGGGGAGCGGCTTCGATCCCGATGCGCTCCCGGATCCGACGCTGCCTGCGAACCGGACTCGCCCGCACGGCCGCGGGATCTTCCTGATCCGCCAACTCATGGACCGGGTCGAGTTCAACCGCGAGGGGAACTCGATCACGATGATCCTCTTCGACGAGCCAGCCGCTGCGGAGATCTGACGTGACACGGGTGAGCGCCCCCCCGACTGCGGCGACGTTGCCCGCCGCAGTCATCGCCATCCTCGAATCGTTCGACCGTGCCTTCCCTGCGGCGAGCGTCCGGGTCTGGCGAGAGGAGCGCGGGTGCCGGGAGTGCGTCCACGCGTCCGACGGGGCTGCGGTCGCGGAACGCACCACCGGCGCGGCGCGGCGAGTGCTCCGGTCCGGAGACGACGGCGCGTGGGAGATCGAGATCTCCGGGCCCGGGATCGCGCCGGCCGTCTGCGAGTTCCTGCTCGACTCGCTCGCCGCGGTGCTTGGCTACGAGCGCGAGGCGAGGTCGGCGGCCCGGGAGCTGAGCGAACGGTACGAGGAGATCAACCTCCTCTACTCGATCAGCGAGGTCCTGGGTTCGGTCGCGTCGCTCGATCCCGCGGCCCAGCGGATGCTGAGGGAAGTCGCCGAGGTGCTGGGCGCTCGCCGGGCCTCGCTCTGGGTCCTGAACCCCACGGAGCAGCACCTCTACCTCGCGGCGGCGGTCGGCGAGGACGGGCTGACCGGCCCGATCCCGCTGGACGACCAGCATTCGGTCACCGCCCGGGTCTTCCGGGAACGGCAGCCGCTGAACCTCGAGCGCGGTCGTCCGCTCCCGCCCGGGACCCGGCTGGAGCCGCGGCCGCGAGGGCAGGAGGCGTTCCTCTCGGTCCCGATCAACTTCGCGCCGCGGGTGGGTGAGCCGCGGACCGTCGGGGTCATCACGCTCGTCGGCCGGGTCACGGGTGTCCCGTTCAGCGCGGGCGATGCCCGGCTCCTCATGGCGATCGCGAGCCAGGTCGGCGCCGCGCTCGAGGCGCACCGGCTCATGGCCGAGAGCGTCGAGCGGGAACGGCTCGAACGCGAGCTCGAACTCGCGCACGACCTCCAGCTCAAGCTACTCCCCGAGACGAACGGGTTCGGCGGTTCGGTCGCGGCCCGGTGCGTGCCGGCGGACTCGGTCGGCGGCGACTTCTATCACCTCTTCCGCCTCTCCGGGAACCGGCTCGGGGTCATGATCGGCGACGTCTCGAGTCACGGCTTCTCGGCCGCGTTGATCATGGCGATGGTCATGAGCGCCGCCGCGATCTACGCGCAGGAGGCCGGCCCGCCCGGCGAAGTCCTGCTCCGGCTGCAGCGCGCGCTGATCGACGAGCTCGAGACGACGGAGATGCACCTCTCCCTCTTCTACGGCGTCCTCGACCCCGAGGCCGGGCAGCTCGTCTACGCGAACGCCGGACACCCCCACGCGTTCCGGGTCACGAGCGCGGGCGAGCCGGTCCGCCTCGGCGCGACGAGCCCGCCGCTCGGCACGGTCCCGATCGACGAGTACGGCGAGACCGCGGTCCCGTGGACGCCCGGAGAGGACCTGCTCTGCCTCTTCACCGACGGACTCTCCGACGCGTTCGCCGCCCGGGGCTCGGCGCGGGGCGAGGCGAAGCTCCTGGCCGAGGTCAGCCGGCTGCGCGACCGTACGCCGGCCGAGATCCTGGACCGGCTCTACCACGTCGCCGCGAACGCGGAGCCCCCGGTCCCGCAGGACGACCGTACCGCCGTTCTCGTCAAGATCTGAGGGGATGAAGAGGGCCAGGGCCAGGAAGTCGCTCGGCCAGAACTTCCTGGTCGACCCGAACATCCAGCGCAAGATCGTGGACGCGCTGGAGCCGGGTCCCGACAACGAGGTCCTTGAGATCGGGCCCGGGACCGGGGCGCTGACACGACACCTCGCCGGACGCGTGCGTCGCCTCATCGCCGTCGAACTCGACGATCGGCTGATCCCGGAGCTCAACGAACGCTACGGCGCCCAGCCGGGCGTCGAGATCGTGCACGCGGACGTCCTGAAACTCGAGCTCGCGACGCTGGTCGACGACCCGGCCGGCCTAAAGGTCATCGGGAACATCCCGTACTACATCACGACGCCGATCCTCTTCTGGCTCCTGGATCGTCCCGACCGGCCCGAGCGGATCGTCCTCATGGTCCAGAAGGAGGTCGCGGACCGGATCCTGGCCCCGCCGGGCGACAGGGCGTACGGCGCGCTCTCGGTCGGGGTCCGGACCGTCGCGGCGGTCGAGTACCTCTTTACGGTTTCGCGCGGCGCGTTCCGTCCGGTCCCGGCCGTCGATTCGGCGGTGATCCGGATCACGCCGCTGCGGCCGCCACCGCTGCGGCCCGAGGAGGAGGAGGACGTACGGGCGCTGACACGCGCGGCGTTCGGGTGGCGGAGAAAGCAGCTCCAGCGGATCCTGCGCGATGCCCCGGGCTACGGGCTGGGTCCCGGAGAGGTCCGGGAGATCGAGGAGGCGACCGGACTCGAACTCGATGCCCGGCCGGAGACGCTCTCGCCGGATCGGTTCATCCGGCTCGCGAAAGCGCTCCGGGCGGCCGGGTACCCGCGAGGTGGAGGATGAGGACGCGACGGTGCCGACCCGGGACCACACCATGAGATCACGATGAGCGTACCGCGTACGGCCACGCCGCCCGCCGACCGCTCGGCGCCGCCGCGCCGGTCGGTCGCGGCCTGGGTCCTCTACGACTTCGCGAACACGATCTTCTCGCTGAACATCGTCTCGCTCTACTTCCCGGTCTGGGTCGTGAGCGTGATGGGCGCGAGGGATTCGGCCTACGCCTACGCGAATGGGCTCTCGATGGCCGTGATCTTCATCGCGTCGCCGCTCCTCGGGGCGCTGACCGACCAGGCGCCCCGACGGCTGCCGTTCCTGACGGTCTCGACACTGATCTGCGTCGGCGCGACGTTCCTCCTCGGACAGGGCGGAGGAGTCCTTCCGTCGCTCGTTCTCTTCGGCATCGCGAACATCGCGTACCAGGCCGGACTCCAGTTCTACGACGCGCTCCTGCCGGAGGTCAGCACGGAGGCGAACCGCGGACGGATCGGAGGGATCGGGATCGGGCTCGGGTACCTGGGCTCGCTGGTCGGACTCCTCACCGGGCGCTCGATCCTCAGCGGCGTGGAAGCACTGGCGACGACCGACCAGACCGATCGCTACGCACTCACCTTCCAGATCACCGCGGTCCTCTTCCTCGCCTTCGCGCTGCCCGCCTTCTTCCTCATCCGGGAGCGGGCCCGGCCCGGCCGGCACTTCAGCCTCGCCTCCGTGGGCGCGGCCGTGCGGCAGGTCCGGGAGACGATCCGGTCCTCGAGACGGTACCCCGGGCTCGTGCGCTTCCTCGTCGGACGCGCGTTCTACACGGACGCCGTCAACACCGTCATCGCGTTCCTTGGGATCTACGTGACCGCAGAGGTCGGGTTCACGGCCGACGAGGCCGGGCTCGTGCTCCTCGTCGCCATCCTCTGCGCTGCGGCCGGAGGATTCGCGTGGGGACGGATCGTCGACAGGATCGGACCCAAACGAACGCTGAACCTCGTCCTCGCTCTCTGGATGGCCGTGTTCCTCGCGACCGCGGCCTTCGGATCCATGGACCTGCCGACCGGATACTTCTGGCCGGTGCCCGTCCTCGCCGGGATCGCGCTCGGCGGGACATGGGCAGCGGACAGACCGTTCATGCTGCGCCTCACTCCGCCCGAACGCGTTGGGGAGTTCTACGGACTCTACGGGATGGTCGGACGCTTCTCCGCCATCACCGGCCCCTTCCTCTGGGCTCTCGTCGCAGACACCCTCGGCCTCGGGCGGCCCGCAGCCGTCCTGACACTCCTCACCGCCGTCGTCGCCGCCCGCATCATCCTGCACGGCGTGGCCGACGCCCCGCGCATTGACTCGCCCGGTGCGCCCGCATAGCTTGTCTTTGTGAATCGTTTCACAAGGGCCGCCAGAGGTGTTGTCGTCGGATGAGGAAGGTCGCGGAATCCACGGTCGCTCGCCTGTCGGTCTACTTGCGCCAGCTCGCCGAGCTGGAGCGTGAGGGCGTGTCGACGGTCTCGAGCGCGGCGCTTGCGTGCCGTGCGGGTACGACGGCGGCGCAGGTTCGGAAGGATCTGTCGTTCTTCGGGACGTTCGGGAAGCGTGGCCTGGGGTATTCGGTCTCGGAATTGAGTTCCGAGTTGCGGACGATCCTGGGGCTGGGGCGGACGTGGCGGGTCGCGCTGGTGGGAGCGGGCAAGATCGGCGCTGCGCTGTACGACTACCAGGATTTTCGTCGTCAGGGTTTTTACATTCGAGCGGTGTTCGACAATGACCCAGCGAAGATCGGCCAGCGCTGGAACGGGGTAGAGGTTCGCCCCGCGTCCGAACTGGAGTCAGTGCTGCGCGGGGAGGCGATCGACATCGTGATCATAGCGGTTCCCGCGTCTGCTGCGCAGGGTGTGGTGGACCGCGTCGTGAGCGCGGGTGTGCGTGGGATCCTGAACTTCGCGCCGGTTCGTCTGACGGTCCCGCCGGGAGTCGAGCTGAAGAACGTGAACATGGCGGTGGAGATGGAGGGGCTGTCGTTCGCGCTCGCACGTCGTTAGCGTAGGCCGGGTCAGGTGGTTGGCCGAGGCCGTTCACCGTGGGGAGACGAGGATGGAGACGCCGAGGGTACGAGTCACGTCGGAGGTTGGTCCGCTTCGAGAGGTGATCTGTCATACGCCGGGTCCCGAGCTTCTCGCGGTGACGCCTTCGACGCGTGAGGATTTTCTCTACGACGACATCATCGACCTCGAGCTCGCCCGGCGGGAGCATCATCGATTCAAGGCGATCCTGAGCCGTTTCTGCGAGGTCCACGAAGTCCGCGATCTCCTGGAGGAGGTCGTGGATCTCCCGGAGGTCCGTCCTTTCCTGATCGAGCGTGTGATGGATGTGGCTCGTTCGGAGCCGCTTGCGCGTCGACTCCTGGAGCTTCCGGCGAGCGAGCTGGTGGGGCTCTTCATCGAGGGGCGCGAGGTCGAGGAGGGCCCGCTCCAGGAGGCGCTGAACGTGACGCACTACGAGCTGCCGCCGTTGCCCAATCTGTTCTTCACGCGGGATGCGGCGATGGTGCTGGGCGAGCGGGCGCTGATCGGCTCGATGAAGTACACGGCGAGGTGGACGGAGGAGATCCTGATGAAGGTTCTCTTCACGTACCATCCACGTCTTCGGAACCGGGGGCTGATCTACGACGGGAGCGAGGAGCGTCGAGCCGGGTACACGATCGAGGGCGGCGACCTGCACATCCTGCGGCAGGACCTGGTGCTGATGGGACTCTCGCAGCGGTCGAGCCCCGGCGCGTTCGACACGATCGCGGAGAACCTGGTGAAGGAGGCGGGCGTCCGCGACATCCTGGTGGTCGTCCTCCCGTTCGACCGTTCCATGATCCATCTGGACATGATCTTCACGATGGTGGATCGCAATCACTGCGTGATCTTCCCGCCGAGCTTCGTGGGCCCGGACCGTTGTGCGGTCCTGCACTACCGTGCGGGGAAGAAGGGGATGCGCGAGGTCCCGGACCTGTTCGCCGCGTTGCGGGACCTCGACTTTCCGCTGGAGCCGATCTTCTGCGGCGGGAGCCGCCGTACGTTCCAGGAACGTGAGCAGTGGTCGAGCGGGTGCAACTTCGTCGCGGTGCGGCCGGGGCTGGTCCTGGGGTATTCGCGCAACGAGCACACGAGCCGTGAGCTGGAGTCGAAGGCCGGCTATCGGGTGGTCGATGCGCTGGACTTCCTGACCGGGGATGTGACGATCGGCGAGGACGAGAACGCGGTCATCACGTTCGAGGGCAGCGAACTGGTCCGTGGCGGCGGCGGTGCGCGTTGCATGACGCTCCCCATTCGCCGGGACGATCTCGAGTGATGTCGGTCCGGGGCGCGGGCGAGGACTCGCTGCGTTCGCTGGAGTACGCGGTCGTCGATGTGGAGACGACGGGCGGTGCGCGGAGCGGGGACCGGATCACGGAGATCGCGGTCGTCTGCGTGCGTGGCACGGGCGAGGTCCTCGAGGAGTACGTCTCGCTCGTCAACCCGGGTCGTCCGATCCCGCCCTTCATCACGCGGCTGACGCAGATCACGGATGAGATGGTCCGCGACTCGCCGCGTTTCGGCGATATCGCGGCGGAGGTCCGGCGGGTGCTGGAGGGCCGTGTCTTCGTGGCGCACAACGTCTCGTTCGACTGGGGCTTCGTCTCGTCGGAGCTGGAGCGATCGACGGGCGAGGGGCTGAACGGGGGCCGTCGGTTGTGCACGGTCCGCCTGGCGCGGCGGCTCGTGCCGGAGCTGGACCGTCGCTCGCTCGGCGCGCTGTCCGAATATTTCGGCATCGAGAACGAAGCCCGTCACCGTGCGCTGGGCGATGCACGGGCGACGGCGGCCCTGCTCGCGCGGCTCCTGGAGCGCCTGGAGGAGCACGAGGTGGAGGTCTGGTCGGAGCTGGAGGCGCTCCTCGCCGCGCGTCGTCGGCGTCGTCGGCGGACGGCGCTGCCGCAACCGATGGAAGAGTCATGACACGAGATCCGACGATGGTCGACCTGCCGCTCCGCACGACGCGCACGCTCGGTGATTTCCGGATCCACGCGCTGGAAGCGGGACTCCAGCGTCTGGACGGCGGCGCGATGTTCGGCGTGGTTCCGAAGGTGCTCTGGGAGCGCCGGATCCCGGCGGACGAGCGGAACCGGATCCCGCTCGCGATGCGGTGTCTCCTGGTCGAGACGCCCGATGCGCTCGTATTGATCGACACGGGTGCGGGGAACAAGGAATCGGAGAAGTTCCACGACATCTACGGGATCGCGAACGAGGGCTCGCCGACGCGGCTCGAGGACGCGATCCGGGATGCCGGGTTCTCGCCGGACGACGTGGAGGTCGTCATCGACACGCACCTACACTTCGATCACGCCGGCGGGAACACGTACCGGGATGCATCGGGCGAGATCCGGCTCTCGTTCCCGCGGGCGAGGTACGTGGTCCAGCGGGGGGAATGGGAGTTCGCGCACTCGCGGAACGAACGGATCCGTGCGAGCTACCTGCCGGACAACTTCGACCCGGTCGAGCGTGCGGGGCGTTTCGACTTCGTGGAGGGCGAGCACGAGGTCGTCCCGGGCGTGCGGGTCGTTCCGACACCCGGCCACGTACCGTATCATCAGTCGGTGCTCGTGACCTCTGCGGGCGAGTCGGCGTTCTTCCTGGCCGACCTGGTCCCGACCTCCGCGCACCTCCCGCTCCCGTGGATCATGGGGTACGACCTGGAGCCGCTCGTCACGCTCGAGTCGAAGCGCCGCTACCTGGCCCGTGCGAAGGAGGAGCGGTGGCTCCTCGTCTTCGAGCACGATCCGCGGGTCCCCTGGGGGTATCTGGATCCGGACGAGGAACGCCCGACGCTGATCGAGGCGGTGTGAACACGGGTCCGGGCGGGTGGTAGCCTTCGCGTCCCGGACGCGTGGGGAGGTGGGGACGGACCGGGCGCGAGGTGCTGCCGGCCTCGCACCGGGCTCCCCTGGCTCGACCGGATTGATCGGGGTATAATGCACCCGGTCCGGAGCGTACTGAACGGAAGGAGACGATCATGACGGATCCACGGCGCACGGCCGTGATCGTGTCGGCCGTCCGCACGCCGATCGGCCGTTTCCTGGGCGGTCTCTCACCGCTCACCGCGACCGAGCTGGGCGGGATCGCGATCCGCGCCGCTCTGGAGCGTTCGGATGTCGACCCGAGCGACCTGGACGACGTGATCCTGGGCAACGTCATCTCTGCGGGGCTGGGGCAGGCGCCGGCGAGGCAGGCCGCGATCCATGGCGGTGTGCCGGAATCGGTCGGCGCGATGACGGTGAGCCGGGTGTGCGGTTCGGGGCTCCAGGCGGTCATGCTCGCGGCGCAGGCGATCCGTGCCGGCGACGCGCGGGTCGTGGTGGCGGGCGGGATGGAGTCGATGTCGAACGCGCCGTACTACCTGCGCGGCTACCGTGGCGGCGTCAAGTTCGGCGACCAGCAGGTCGTGGACGGGCTGATCCACGACGGGCTGTGGTGCGCGTTCTCGGAGTGCCACATGGGCGGCCACGCCGAGTACACGGCGTGGAAGGCGGGGATCCGTCGAGAGGAGGCCGACGCCTTCGCGCTGGAGTCGCACCGCAAGGCGGTCGCGGCGATGGACGCCGGGAAGTTCCGTGACGAGATCGTGCCGGTCGAGGTCAAGGGCCGTCGTGGCTCGGTGGTCATCGACATGGATGAGCCGCCTCGCCGGGACACGTCGATGGAGGCGCTCTCCCGTCTCGCGCCGGCGTTCCCGCGGGACGTGCCGCCCGAGGTGACGGACCCGATCGTCACGGCCGGAAACTCGCCGGGGCTGAACGACGGCGCGTCGGCGCTCGTCGTCGCGAGCCAGGAGTACGCCGCGGCGCACGGGCTCCCGATCCTGGCGAAGATCAACGCGTACGCGACGGGCGCGGTCCCGCCGCGGGAGATCTTCTTCGCGCCGGTCCGCGCGGTCCGGCGCGTGATGGAGAAGGAGGGCACGGCGATCGCGGACTACGACCTGATCGAGGCGAACGAGGCGTTCGCGGTGCAGGCGCTGGCCGATGGGAAGGAGCTGGGCTGGGACTGGGACCGTGTGAACGTGCACGGCGGCGCGATCGCGCTCGGCCACCCGATCGGCGCGTCCGGCGCGAGGATCCTGACGACCCTGCTCTATGCGCTGAAGGACCGTGACGGCGAGCGCGGGCTCGCGACGCTCTGTCTGGGCGGCGGCGATGCCGTCGCACTTTCGGTGGAGAGGATCTGATGATGGCCGATATCGTGGTACGGACCCGCGCGCTCGCGGGCGCGGAGGTGGTCACCAGCCGTGCGGCGAGGCGGACGCTCGCGGTTCTTTTCTTCGCGGTCCTGACGGCGCTCGGCGCGTACGTCATGGTCCCGATCCCCGGGACGCCGGTCCCGGTCACGCTCCAGACGATGGTCGTGATCCTGTCGGGCGTGCTCCTCGGCGCGCGGCTCGGCGCGGCGTCGCAGCTCGCCTACCTCGCGGCGGGGATCGCGGGCGCGCCGGTCTTCACCGGGGGCGGCGCCGGCCCGCTCCACCTCATGGGCCTGACGGGCGGCTACCTCCTGGCCTTCCCGGTCGCGGCGGCGGTGGCCGGCGCGGTCGCGGGGCGCGCGCGATCGCGAGGCGTCGGGCGGGTCCGGATCCTCGCCGGGCTCGCGGCCGGGGCCGCCGTGATCCTCGCGGTCGGGGCGTCGCAGCTCGCGATCCTGACGGGCGATGCGGCGAACGCGATCCGGCTCGGGATCACCCCGTTCGTCGCGGGGGACGCGGTCAAGATCCTCGTGGCGCTCCTTGTCGCGAATCGGGTCAGGGACCGGGTGCTCGGGCGGCTCTAGCCGCCCGAGTCTTTTTCATGGACGGGAGGGGCTGGAGGGCGATCTTCACCGGCGCGGACGGGACGATCCGGAGCGGGTGGCGGCTTCTCCTCTTCGTCGTCCTCTTCGCGGTCTTCCTGCTGGTCGGCGCGCTCTTCGTCGGCCCGGTCACGGTCTCGCCGGCGGGCCTCTTCCGGCAGGGCGTGGTCCTGCTGGCCGCTGCGCTCGGCGCCGGCTCGATCCTGATCGCCCGGGCAGACCGGCGACCGCCGGGCGCGCTGGGGTTCGCCTGGACCCGGCACGTGCCGTGGGAGATCGGGATCGGGCTCGCGATCGGCGGCGGGAGCATGGCGCTACTCGTCGGGCTCCTCCTGTTGACGGGCGGGGTGGTCTACACCGCCGAGGGCGGGACCGTCGCCGACTGGACGGTGATCGTCGCACGCGACCTCGCCATCTTCGGCGTCGCGGCCGCGGCGGAGGAGGCCGTCTTCCGCGGCTACCCGTTCCAGGTCCTGGTCCAGGCGATCGGCCCGGTCGCTGCGACGTTGCTGGGGAGCGGGGCGTTCGCCGTGGCGCACGCCGCGAACCCGAACGTGAACGTCTTCGCGCTCCTCAACATCTTCCTGGCGGGCGTACTTCTCTCGGCCGCCTATCTGAGGACGCGGAGCCTGTGGTTCGCGACCGCGGTCCACACCGGGTGGAACTGGTCGATGGCCTCGCTCTTCGACCTGCCGGTGAGTGGACTCGAGGTGTTCGACACGCCGCTCTACGAGCCCGTCCTCGCGAGCCCGGACTGGGTCGGCGGCGGCGCCTTCGGGCCGGAGGGCGGCCTGATCGGAGCGGCCGGGTTCGGGCTCGCCGTCCTCGCGGTCCTCAAGGCGCCGGGGCTGGACGAGGCGCCGGAGCTGCGAGAGAAGCGGCCGCTCGTGGATTCGGTGCTGGACTAGGCGGCAGGCCGGAGGGCTCGGTGCTGGATGAGCCGGCAGACGGGTCGATCCGGCACCGGATGAGACGGCAGGGAGGGGCCACGCGTGCGCGCGGGCCGGCGGGTACGAGGAGGATCGGGCGGCCGCGAGGCGGCCGGGTGCAAGGCGTGGAACGGTCGAGGTGAGGGTAACGATGTCCGGGATTCGGAACGTCGGGGTGGTCGGTGCGGGGACGATGGGGAACGGGATCGCCCACGTCTTCGCGCAGTACGGGTACGACGTCGTGCTGGTCGATGTCGGGGAGGACCGGCTGCAGCGAGCGCTGGAGACGATCAAGTCGAACCTGGCGAGGCAGGTCCGCCGTGGCGTGCTCGCGCCGGAGGCGGAGGCGGGCGTGCTCTCCCGGATCCGTACGACGACGTCGCTCGGCGATGTCGCGGGCGCGGAGCTCGTGGTCGAGGCCGCGTCCGAGGACATGGAGGTGAAGGCCGGGATCTTCCGTGAGCTGGACGACATCGCGTCCGAGGACGCGATCCTGGCGTCGAACACATCGTCGATCTCGATCACGACGCTTGCCCGCAACTCCCGGCGGCCGGAGCGGGTGATCGGGATGCACTTCATGAATCCGGTCCCGGTCATGGAGCTGGTCGAGGTGATCCGGGGCCTGCAGACGTCGGATGCGACGACCGCGGCCGTCGTCGAGGCCTCGAAGTCGCTGGGCAAGACGCCGGTCGAGGTCAACGATTATCCGGGCTTCGTCGCGAACCGTATCCTCATGCCGATGATCAACGAGGCGATCTACTGCCTGATGGAAGGGGTCGCCGAGGCGGAGGCGATCGATACGGTCATGAAGCTGGGGATGAACCACCCGATGGGTCCGCTCGCGCTGGCCGACCTGATCGGGCTGGACGTCTGCCTGGCGATCCTGGAGGTCCTCCACAGGGAGCTGGGCGATGACAAGTACCGGCCCTGCCCGCTGCTGCGGAAGTACGTCGCCGCGGGGTGGCTGGGCCGCAAGACGGGGCGGGGCTTCTACAGCTACTGAGCACCGGCGGTCCCGGTCGCGTGCACGTGCCGTGACGCGAGGAGATCCGTCGGATCGACGCCGGCGTGGCCGGCCTTCCCGGGCGGAGAGATGACCGAAGAACTGGAACAGATCCGGACGCTGGCGAGGGAGTTCGCGGAGACCGAGCTGCGGCCGAACGTCGAGCGGTGGGATGCCGAGCGCCGGCTCGACCCGGCGGTCCTCGGGCATCTGGCCGAGCTCGGCTTCTTCGGGATGCTGGTCCCCGAGTCCTACGGCGGGATGGAGTTCGACCTCCCGACGTACGTCGCGGTCCTCGAGGAACTCGCGCGGGGCGAGCCGGGGATCGCGTTGACGCTCTCGATCCACAGCGCGTTCGCCGTGAACCTGCTGCTCCGGTACGGGTCGGAGGCGCAGAAGCGTCAGTGGCTCGAGCGGCTGGCCAGCGGCGAGGTGATCGGGTGCTTCGCGCTTTCGGAGGCCGGCGCCGGGTCGGACGCGGCCGCGGTCGAGACGGTC
>Ga0079224_100010675_pt1 | contig 12610 bp, 7 predicted proteins | sample Stecom2015_FD_80414 | JGI IMG/M metagenome (GOLD analysis project Ga0079224, IMG submission 80414) | Agricultural soil microbial communities from Utah to study Nitrogen management - Steer compost 2015 | ecosystem: Environmental > Terrestrial > Soil > Agricultural land | place: USA: Utah...
CGATCTCCCCTTGCTTCGCCTTCCTGAGCGCCGCACACAGCGCGATGCGCTGCTTCGTTTGCTCGAGCTCGAGCTCACCTCCGCCGAGGGTCGCTAGCCTCGGGCGAATGAATGCCTCTACCTTGGCGATATCCTCCGTCGCGCACGAACGCGCAAAGAGAGTCGACAGCTGTGGTCGTAGGAATGCAGGAAAGGCCTCGATCACGCGTTCGAACTCCCGCTCGACGAATGCGACGGTGGCGTCGCGCGCGAGCGGACGACGCGACAAGCCCAGGAGGATACGGACTGTCTCGAGCGAATGAATTCCCTCCGACGTGCTCATTTCGAGCGCGGCCCGTGCAAGCTGCGGCGTATCCGCCGCCGCGAGTCCGATGAGCGCCTGCTCGCGGAAAAGCGGCTCCGTAGATTTCGCGAGCGCATCGCGCAGCTCGCGCATGAACGGCACGCCACGCTCCTGTACGGCGACGGCGAAGGCATCGGCACGGAAGGCCGGATCGAGCCTCGCGCTTTCGCCTTCGAGGTACGCAACGGCCGCGTCGGTCAACTCGGCGCGAAGCTCGGGATCTCTCCCTTCCAGCGCGACCAGCGGGAGAAGCGCCTGTCGGAGCGATTGCAGTTGCGGCGCTTCCTTGGCATGCGCGCCGCGGCGGACATCGATGCCCAATGCTTCCAAGCGCGGCCCGTAGATCGCTCGCATCATGCTTCGATAATCGTCGAATTGCTCGATCGGCAGAACGCTCGAAGAGAGCTCGCGCATGCGATTCCCGATCTCGAGAACGGCCAGCCTGTCCGGATGCGAGCTCAGCGCTTTCGCGGCGGCGATGACGCGAGCGAAATCGCCCGTGCCCGCAGAGAAGTCCGACCAGACGCTGTCGGCGAGCGCGAGTGCTTCCGGTCCGGAAAGGTTGGGTGCCGCCTCGATGAGGCGATCCCATGCGCCGCCATCGAGACGAAAACGGTAATAGCCTGCCCCACCCGCATTCGGCATCAGAGCCCTACCCGTGAACGGCACATCGAGCGTGCTCGTGCGCCCATCCAGCAACGTACACGACCGCTCGGCAGCGGCGCTCACGCACACAGGAATGATCCAGCGTTGCGCGGCAGTCGGTTCCACGCCGAGCGGGCGAAAGCGCTCCTGCGCAAGTGCAAGCTTTCCCTGCTGCGGATGCAGGCTCACGAGCGGCACGCCCGTCTGATCGACGAACGACTGTAGCGCGACGATGAGCTTAGGATGCTTCGCGGCCTCGCTCAGTGTCTCGAAGAAATCTTCACTCGTGGCCGTGCCGTGGCGAAAGCGCTCGAGATGCAACCGCAGCGCGTCGGCGAAAGTCTCCGCGCCTACGAAGCTCTCGAACATCGCGAGCACCTGCGCGCCCTTCTGATACGTGATCGCATCGAAGGCACTCGAGACCTGCGTGTTCTTCGCGATGATCTGACGTACCGGCCGTCCGCGCGGCAGCGTATCGAGCGCCATCGCATTGAACGCTTCTTGAAGTCGGGCCGTGGCGATACCGAGATCGGGGCGCCACCGATGCGCTACGTTCTTGCCAAGCCATTCGGCGAAGCTTTCGCTCAGCCAGACGTCCGTCCACCAGGTCGGGGTGACGAGGTTGCCGAACCACTGATGCGCAAGTTCGTGCGCAACGATCTCCGCAAACGTTCGCAGCTGCTCGAAAGGCGCACTGTCGTCGAGTAGAAGGATCGAATCGTCGAACACGACCAAGCCGGCGTTCTCCATTGCGCCGCCGAGGATCGGCGTTGCGATGAAGTCGAGCTTCTCGTATGGGTAAGGAATCGCGAAGTATTCTTCGATGAGCGCAACGAATCGCGGCGCATGCGTCAGCGCCATTTGCATTCGCGGCTTCTGTCCCTTGGTCGCGATCACGCGGAACGGCAGCGCAAGCGAGCGAACTTCGTTCGCGGGAATCGATGTTTCCAACGCTTCGAATGGACCCACCGCGAGCGCGACCAGGTACGTCGGCAACGGCAATGTCGTTTCGAAGCGATGGATCGTCGCCCCATCGAGGGTGACGCGCTCCGCTTCAGGCGCGTTCGCGAACACCTCTAGCCCGCTCGGGGCGGTCACGGATACCGTAAACGGCGTCTTGAAACGCGGCTCATCGAAGCAAGGAAACATCCTGCGCGCATCGATTGGCGCCATCTGCGTCCATGCATACCAATCGCCTGCCACCTTCGCGCGAAACAAACCTTGCGCCGTATCGCCGAGGTCTCCTTCGTAGTCGAACGCAAGCGTAATGCGCCCGCTCGGCATCTTCGCCGCTGCCGCGAGCCGTACGACACCCGTCTCCTCGACCTGAGAATAGGTGGCGGTCGTCTCGAAGCCCGATCCGCTGATCGTCACCTGATGGACGCGCAATCCATTGCCGTGCAGGAAGAGTGTCTGTGTGGCCTCGGTCAGCTCGGCTTCGATCTCGGCTCGACCCGCGAAGGTGCTCTGAGCGGGATCGATGTCGAGGGTCAACCGATACGCCAGAGGTCGCACGGTGTCGGGCAGCGGCCCCAAGGGTACGCTCGTCTGAGCCTCAGCGAGTACGCACCAAGACACGAGCAACAGTGCGTTGATGAGTCTTCCCATAAAACGCTCCCTTGGGCTACGCCGTCCCGCGCGCCATGTGTCACGACAATACACGAATCGTGAACGCTGGAAGAGATTCCACGAGGAATCGTTCGTCCCGGCCAATCTCGTTCCGAGATGAGACGTCAACGCGAGCACAGCGAAGATCGCTCGTACTAGGCGCTAGGGTCGGGTCGCGAAGACGCGGACCGTCGCTCACTCGTTCCGGCACAGACGCATCTGCATGCAGTACGTCCGTGCCGTACGACATGAAGCGCTCGGGTGCAGCGTGCCCCTCCCCTTTTCTCGTCTTAGTGTGCGAACATGCGGCCGGTCGAACCTCAAGAGGGGGCTACAACTAATGAACTCAAAAGCCGACAAGGTTCTTTTCTGGGGCTGCTTCATCGCCCTGATAACGACATCGACAGCCTTCATCACTCGCGCGATTCTCGTTAACACCGTCTGGCCCGCCGAATTCGGCCTGGACGCCGTGCGATCGCAAGAGCTCTTCGGGGCCGGCATTTGGCCCTTTGCCATCAGCATCATTCTGTTCAGCTTGGTGATCGACCGCGTCGGCTATCGTGCAGCGATGTACTTTTCGTTCATCTGCTATGCCCTTTACGGCATCCTGGCGATGATGGCTTACAGCGCGATCCACGTGCCGGGCCTCGAAGGGGAAGCGCTCGCGCAAGCACGCGCCCAAGCATGGAGCTACCTCTATGCAGGTTCCGTCATCCTCGGGCTCGGAAACGGCACCGTCGAGGCGTTCATCAATCCGGTGGTCGCGACCCTCTTCAACCGCGAGAAGACCAAGTGGCTCAATATCCTCCATGCGGGCTGGCCTGCGGGTCTCGTCGCTGGCGGTATCCTGACCATTGCGCTCGCAGACGTCGTGCAATCGGATTGGCGCGTCGTCATTTATCTCCTCGCAATCCCTGCCATCGTGTACCTCGTAATGCTCGCCCGCGCCCATTTTCCTGTACAGGAACGCGTCGCGTCCGGCACGTCCTACCGCGAAATGCTGGCCGAGTTCGGAGTGCTCGGTGCGGCGCTCGCCGGCTTTCTGATCTTCCGTCAGCTCGGGCAAGTGTTCGAGTGGTCGGATGCGATCACGTACGGCCTGCTCATCGCCGCAGTGGTTGCATACGGGTTTTACTGCCGCTGGTCGCTCGGTCATCCGATCCTGATCATCTTGTGCTTGCTGATGATGCCGGTTGCGACGACCGAGCTCGGCACCGACGGTGCGATCACGGGACTGATGGAGGAGCCCATGCTCCAAGCCGGCTACAACGCGGCTTGGGTCTTGGTGTACACCTCCGCGCTCATGATGGTCCTTCGATTCTTTGCAGGACCGCTCGTACGGGCATTCACGCCGCTCGGGTTGCTCGCGATCTGCGCGAGCCTCGCGATCGTCGGCCTATACCTGCTGTCGTTCGCCTCGGGCTTGTTCTTCGTCTTTGCGGCGGCCACGGTCTACGGCGTTGCGAAGACATACTTCTGGCCGACGATGATCGGGCTCGCCTCGGAGCAGTCTCCGCGCGGCGGCGCGCTGACGATCAACGCGATCGCGGGTATCGGCATGTTGACCGCCGGCGTCATCGGAGGCCCCTTGATCGGCTACATGCAGGAGCGCTCGGCGCAGACTGCAATCGAAGCGAAGGTGCCCGGTGTGTACAGTGAGATCGCTCGCGAAGACAGCTATTTCTTGGGCAGCTATGCGGCGGTCGATGCTGACAAGGTCGCGCTATTGCCGTCGGAACAACAAGCCGAGGTCCGCGCGGTCGAGCGCGCGGCGAAACAAGGCGCGCTCGCGAAGATCACGATCTTCCCGGCGATCATGCTGTTCGGCTTTCTCGCGTTGCTCTTCTACTTCAAGACGCGAGGTGGATATCGGCCGGTGGCGCTAGCGGAGGGCGCGGCTGCAAGCGGCCATTGATCCACTGCTCGTGCGCGGCAGCGCCAGCTGCCGCGCACGTTGGCCGGACTCACCGTACAGGTGCCAGACCGCGCAAGTGCGTGAAGCGGTCAAGCTCCGCGATCGCGTGCCGCGGCAAACGTACGCGCTCCAAATCGCCCTAACGTTCCGCCTCATTCACCTGCCCGGGCTCTTTCGCGTCGTGCGCTTTGGCCAAGCGCTCAACGATAAAATCCGCCGCCCTATCCGCACCCCGCTCCATAGAGATAACCGCAGCCACTTCGCGTGCCTTTCTCGCGTAATTGGCGTCTTCGATCAGCGTTCGGATCTCCTTCGCGACGCGTGTGCGCTCGTATCTTGCCTGCTCGACCGCGCGGCCGCAGCCGAGACGCTCTACGCGCGCGGCGTTGTCGGGTTGGTCGACCAGATAAGGAACGATCAACTGCGGGCGCCCGGCTCTCAGCGCTTGAGCCGTCGTGCCCATCCCGCCGTGATGCACGATGATTCTGGCCTGTGGAAAGAGATCGGAGTACGCGGCATATCCTGTTATCAGGATCGAGGGCGTGGCCCACGCACGCCACTCGCGAGCACGTTGATCGTCCAACACGAAGACCGCACGACACCCGATCGACTTGACCGCTGCAAGGCTTTCGCGAATGAAGACGTCTGCATCGTGCACGGCAGATGTGCCCTGAGTGAACACGATCGGTGGCTCGCCGTTGGCGAGAAAGCACTGGAGCGACTCGTCACGCATTGCGGAGTCGCCGTCGTAGAACGCGAAACCCGCGATCTCCGTGTTCGGTGGATGGTCTGGTTGAAGCGGGCCGAACAACGGCGAGTACAGCGCGAGAGTACCAAGCGGCGAGAATTGGCCTGCGAAGAGCGGATTCTTGTCTGACTCGGGTAACCCGATCTCCCGCCGAAACAATTCGATCGGCTTCACCCAATCACGCGCGAGCCGTTTACTGAGCGCAAACGCTGCGCGCGTCCACGTACGACCACGTCCATAGATCCAGCGCGACAACCTCGGCACCGTTGCGATAATCGGCGGGTCATAGACCGAGAAGAAGATCATCGGCTGCAATACCACGCTGATCCGCGGCACATTGCACCTTTCCGCCGCGAGCTGCGCCCCGTACGCGATGGAGTGCGTGACGGTCATGTCGGCATCGCGAACGACCGTCAGGACGTCTTCGTAGGACTCGCGCAAGTGCGGAAGCACAAGCTCTCTCACGATGAAATCAGGCCGTTTCGCTGCGGTGCGCGCGATTTCGCGCTCGCTCATGCCCAAGCGCAACCCGAGTGTCGAGATGTCCGGACGCATGCGCTGAAAGCGCACCCCCTCACCTTCGACTTTGGCGCGATACTCCTGCGCGGCGGCGACGATTGGCATACAACCTCGCGCCTTGAGCGCAAGCGCAACCGCGAGAAAGGGGTGAACATCTCCAGCGGTTCCGAATGTTGCCAGAACGATCGTGGGCCTCTCTGCTCGCGTCTTCATGTCTGAATGCCGTTCCATTCATTCCGAGCGAATGACCGCTCGCATCGCCACATCATCGCAAAGACCATCCTTGAAGATGCAGCGCCCCAGCATGGGCTGCGCATCTAGCGTCGTGACACGCCTTCTTGCCATCCGCGAGTCACGAATCACGAGCTTGTACGGCGCGGGACGAACAGTAGTAGGCTGAGACTCAGCAGCATGAGCGTCGCCGCGCTCGCGGCAAGCGCCGCGTGGATGCCGACGAGGCTGCCGACCAGCCCGACCGACACACCGCTGAACGTTCTCAGGCCGAGCGAGGACATGGTAAAGACGCCGATGACGCGACCCCGAATATCGGATGGCGCATTGAGCTGCACGAGCGTCTGCGCCATGGAGTTGAACGACAGCTCGGCAAAGCCGGCAGCGAAGAGCAGCACGAGTGCGAGCACGTAGAACGGCGAGAGCGCGAAACCCGCCAGCGCACAGCACCACACGATGGCAAGCACGAAAGCGGTTCGCGATCGAGGTGGCAGTAAGCCTCGGCTTTCGAGGATCAACCCGGCGGTAAGCGCTCCCGCGGCATCCGCGCCCAACAACAGGCTGTAGTACAAGTCCGCATCCAGCTGGCCAAGATCGTGCGCGAACGCCGGCATTTGTGCCTGATAGGCATTACCGATGAACAGCGAGGCGGCGCCCGCGAGGATAATCATCGCAGCGAGCGTGCGGTGCCCCGCGACTTGCTTCAACGTGTCCGCGATGTCGCGAAAGCCGACGAGCGCACGGGGACCCGGCGGATGTGCGGCGCGATCGTAGGGCGCCTTCATCAGCCAGAGAAACGTCGGTAGATAAAGCAGCGCGTTGAACAAGATGCCGTAGATCGGCCCCATCGTAAGGAGGATGACGCCGCCGACTGCCGGCCCGGCAAGCAGCCCGAGCTGGCGCGCGGTGGCGTTCAAGCGCACAGCGCTCGGCAAGCTCTCGAGCGGAACGACGTGATGCAGGAGCACCTGCGATGCCGGACTCCACAGCACGCCCGCAACACCGTGCAGCACGAGCAAGACCATTGCGTGCCACATCTCGAGCGTATCGGTGTAGAACAATATTCCCCACGCGAGCGACACCGCCATGAAGAGCAGCATGCCGGCTTGAATCACGCGTCGCGCATCGAAGCGATCGGTCAGCGCACCGGCATGGATGGAGAAAAGAAGATAAGGCAGCCAGTGCGCGATCACTGCGAAACCAGCCAGCGCCGCCGACTCGAACTTCTCGAAGATGACCCAGTAGCTGATGACGTGCTCGATGTTGTCGGCCATCATCGCGCCGGCGGAGCTGAAAAAGAATCCTCGATAGCCTGGCTGGCGAAGCGCGGCGAAAGAGCGCGGCGTGGACGAGGAAGGACTCTGCACGGTCATGCGTCGGCGGGATCGTCGAGGGGGCGCAGAGTGTAGCGGGTTGCTCGCCGCTACTCACGCCCGGAACGCGCAGACGATGTGCGTTTATTGACGAGAGAAGGCTGGAAGTCGACGGCCACGAAAGAGCCAGAGGAATCTTTGGCCCGATCGAGAAATGCCGGCGGGCGTGCAAAAACACGAACGGCGCTCACCTGCCCGCCGCTCAATGAGCAACTGCTCTTCCCTCGCCTTCTCCCTTCACGGAAAGTGCCGGTGTGGTGTTCCCCTGTGTCGGCGAGCTCGCGAGCTGCTCGGAGTGCAAGCTTGCTTCCATCCAATTGCGCACGCGTCTGGCATCCGCGATCCGGGTGTACTTGCCGAACGAGTTCAGCAAGATCATGACGATGGGCCGCTTCTCCACGAGGGCAGTCATCACGAGACATCGCCCGGCTTCGGACGTATAGCCAGTTTTCTGTAGCGCTATATGCCAATCGTCTTTCCGCACGAGCGAATTGCTGTTCTTGAACTCCAACAGCTCGCTTCCGACAGCCACGATGTGGCTCGGGCTCGTCGAGTACTCTCGAATCAAGGGATCCTCGGCAGCGGCGCGCACGAGCTTCACGAGATCGTTGGCGCTCGCAACGTTTCCGCTCGAGAGCCCGGTCGGCTCCACGAAACGCGCGGACTGCATGTCCAACGCCTTTGCTTTCGCGTTCATGGCCTTCACGAACTCGACCAGTCCACCAGGATACGTGCGCCCGAGGGCATGCGCAGCGCGGTTCTCGGATGACATGAGGGCAAGGTGCAGCAGATCGCCGCGAGTGAGTTTCGTTCCGACGAGCAGTCGTGAGGTCGTTCCCTTCTCCGTGTCTCGGTCATCGAGCGAGATCTTGATCATCTCGTCGAGCGGCAGATTCGCCTCGCGAACGACGATGGCGGTCATCAGCTTGGTAATCGAAGCGATCGAGCGCGCGCGATCCGCATCTTTCGAGTACAGCACGGCCTCGTCGGTCTCGTCGAAGATGACGACCGAGCTGGAACGCACATCGGGCTTGCCTGCGAGCACCCAGAACTGACGTGCGGCCTCGGTTTCGATTGACGCCGCGCGGGCGGGCGAGATATCGACCTCAGGCAATGGAGTGCCTGCGTGGACTGCATTCGAGCTCAAGCACATCGTCGCAAGGACGACGCGAATCACGTGAGTACGCATTCCGTTCGAGTTGCTATTGGTTGTTCGAGTCGCTGCCAGCGGCTTCCCTGAGCGTGAGCTTGATGGAAGCACCGCGACTAAGGTAGACGATCTTACCCAATAGAACTGTGAGGGAATACCTGGTTACATCACGGCGCGCATGACTCTCCGGAGGATCTAGTGGAAGGGAGCGATGAACCGAGTGGCGTTGCTTCGTTGCGCAATCGGGCTTGAATCGATCGATAGAGTGCCCTGGAAAGCGATCTCGGTGGGCAGGTTGCAGTCTCTGGTTCTGCTCGTAGCAGTCTCCGCCCGAATGCTCTTGCCTAGCGTAGCTGACTGTCCTTGCTACCCCGGCGGTTGTAGCCGCTGAAATGCGCGGCTTCTTGGTCTTCGGCCTCCTGACACGCTACGCACAGACGTACGCCTGGGATCGCTCGCCGACGCGCTTCCGGGATCTCCGCACTACATTCAGCACAGTGACGCAGGCTCTCGCCGCTCGGTAGGCGGCTTTTCGCGCGATTCACCGCATCTTCCACGGTCGCGTCGATCTGATCTTGGACAGCGCCGTCGCCAGCCCAACCCGTTGCCATCTCCTAACTTCCTCTTGCACCAAGCCTTCCATCTTTATGGTTCCTTGCGGCTCGCTTTGCAAGTCTGGACCTTCGGTACACAGGGACCCGTCCTGGTGCTGCTCGCGCTTCGCGAGAATACGACTTTCTCGCGGCGCTCGAGCGGCTCGTTCTACCGGCGGTCACCTACTATAGCTTGAGCCGCACAAGGCGCTTACGCTGGAAGCGCGAGACTCATCCCCCTTATCTCGGACCAGCTCATCGTGAGTCACACCGTCACTCGTCGCGATTTTCTGAATGGGGTCGCTCTCTCGATCGGAGCCACCGTGGCACCGTCGTGGTGTTACGGCGCGAACGCATCCTACCCGCCATCGCTCAAGGGAATGCGCGGAAGTACGGATGCCTCCTACGAGGTCGCGCACGCGCTGCGGGATGGCCGCCGCTATGCGTTTTCGGGATTGCCTATCGAAGGTGAAGCCGACCTCATCGTGATCGGTGCCGGGATCAGCGGCTTGGCCGCCGCTTACTTCTATCGCAAGGCGTCGCCTCGCTCGCACATTCTGGTTCTCGACAATCATGACGATTTCGGCGGCCACGCTCGCCGCTGCGAAATGCGCGTCGATGGGCGATTGCTCATTACCTATGGCGGCAGCGAGTCCATCCAGTCGCCCGATCACTTGTGGAGCGATCGCGCATCCGGGCTCCTTCGAGAGCTCGGCGTCGAGACGAAACGATTCGAGAGTGTCTTTCATCGCACGCTGTACCCGGACCTCGGCCTGTCGCGAGGACTTCTCTTCAAGCGGGAGGCCTTCGGGACGGATAAGTTGGTGACCGGCGATCCGACGCGCATGGTGGCAGACGACATCCCGCCCGGTCGCCTGAACGCGCGCCCCGTGCAATCCTTCATCGCGGGCTTTCCACTCGACGCGAGCGCCCGTGAGCGGCTGATCGCTCTTTACACGCAGCGCCGCGACTTCTGGCCGCAAGCTTCGGTCATGGAGAAGATCGAACGGCTTTCCTCGATGAGCTATCGAGCGTTCCTCACCGACTATTGGGGCTTGACGGCGCAAGCAGCACGCACGTTCCAGATGAGGCCGCACGATTTCTTCGCCGTTGGCATCGATTTGCTGCCGGCATTCGAGGCCGCGAGCACGGGATACCCTGGCTTTCAGGGCCTCGGTCTCCCGAGTCACGACAGCCATATCGCCAAAGTCGAAGACCCTTATATCTACCACTTCCCGGATGGGAACGCGTCGCTCGCACGGCTGCTCGTGCGCAAGCTCGTGCCTGGCGTCGCACCTGGCACGACGATGGACGATATCGTGCTCGCGCCCTTCGATTACACGCGCTTGGATTCCGATACTGCGACGCGAATTCGTCTCGAGAGCACCGTCGTAGCGATCCGCAACATCCCTGATGGTGTCGATATTGCCTATGTTCATCGAGGTACCTTGAAGCGTATACGAGCCAAGAACGTGATCTACGCCGGCTATAGCACGATGCTCCCGTACCTCATGGACGAACTGAAAGAGCGACAGCGCTCTGCCCTCGCACACGGCGTCAAGGCGCCGCTCGTCTACGTCAAGATGGCTGTCCGCAACTGGCAAGCGTGGGTCGATGCAGGTGTGCACGATGTCACCAACACCAATGGCTTCTACTCGCGCTTGAAGCTCGACTATCCAGTGAGCCTCGGCGGGTATAAATTCGCTGGTAATCCGCAAGACCCCATCATTCTGCATCTAGTGCACGTACCAATTGCCGAGAAGAGCAGCGATCAACGCACCGCGTGGCGAGAGGGACGCAAAGCACTCCATACGACTTCTTTCGCGGACTTCGAGCACCAGGCGGTTGACGAACTCCGCCGCGCCCTCGGCAAGAGATTCGAACCGACCCGCGACATCGCCGGTATCACGGTGTTTCGCTGGGCGCACGGATATGCATACGGATTCAACAGCCTCTTCGACAAAGAAGGCGACCTCGATCGACAACCTCTTGCGCGCGCACGGGTCGGTCGCGTGAGCATCGCGAACTCCGATGCGGCGTGGAGCGCATACGCGCACGCGGCGATCGACGAGGCTGCCCGCGCCGTCGAGGAGGCATTGGCTACGGTATGAGCTCTATCTGCTGGAGAACCTGCGTGCCGCCACGTTCTGGACGAATCTCTCCCTGCCAATGGAGCACGTGGAGCCTCGTTTGCTTTGCGTTGCTGTGCTCACGAAGTAGCCTCGCTGAGCCGTTCATCGGTCAGTTCGAGTTGAAGACGCTGGAAAGCGAGCGCGGCTCGTTCGAGTTCCAAAGTCAGAACGCTTGGGCCTCGGGTCAACCGCCGCGACAATTTGAAGTCGACGAAAGCGGCGAGTTGCTGATGGACGAGAACTCGCTTTTTCGCGCGCGCTACGCGCTCGAGCTCGAGATGGGGTTCACGAAAACGCTGAAGATGCGCATCGGGATCGAGCTCGAGGATGAACGGATCGACGACCCGCAAGCGCTGAGCCGCGCCAACGATTATGCAGGGCTGAAGCTAGAGGAAATCGGCGCTGAGATCGTCGCGATCGTCATCGCCCGTGACGGAGACGGAGCCGGCCTCGGATTCGTCGCAGAGGTCGAGGGCCCGATCGACCAGGAGGGTCCCAACAGTTTCATTCTGGGACCGATCGTCGAATATCAAGCGGGCGAATGGTTCTTTGCGGCCGTTCCAATGGTGGTTCGGGCGTTCGGCGGCAAGAGCGACGATGACGAGCCGATCGACGACAAATGGGACTTCGCCTACGCAGCTCAGCTCATGCGGCGTCTATCGGATGAGTGGTCGATTGCGCTGGAGGGCTATGGGACGATCGAACGGCTGGGTAACAGCGGTCGGCCATCTGAATCCGCGCGGCGGTTTGGCGATTTCGATCAGCATCGCCTCGGGCCGATCGTCTACTTCGAGCGATCCTTGGCAAGCACCCGGCGCCAGACCGCTGGCGATGAGGACGACCCCACGCTGACGATCGGTCTCGGCGTGCTGGAGGGCCTGAACTCCAACACCGCAGACCACACGATTAAACTCAGCATCGAGGTTGATTTCTGATCGAGCGGCCAGCCTGTCTCGATTCTGCGTCGGGCTGTGACGCTCCGGGCCGATTGGTCGGGAGCTGACAACCTGCGTCACCCGTCACATCCTTCTCGTGCGTTCCTAAATCATTGATTCTTTGGAGTAGTACCAGTGGCACGACCGTTGCACCAAGAAGCAAAACGACTTTGCACGGGGAGATTGGAATGAACACACACTGCGAGATCGTCGGCTGGCTGCTCGACACCGATATCGCTCGCGTTTTGGTGCGGGAGAACGGTCAGATCTCTGCGCAGGTCGCGAGCTCCAAAGGTACGTTCGCAGAATGCGCGATTCAGACCGGTGCGTTCCGACGTGGTAAACCTATCATCGACCCGATCACGCGAGAGACAGTCGGCTACGAGCTAGAGCAGCTCCCAGACGCAATCCTGGCAGC
>Ga0079224_100010676_pt1 | contig 12610 bp, 8 predicted proteins | sample Stecom2015_FD_80414 | JGI IMG/M metagenome (GOLD analysis project Ga0079224, IMG submission 80414) | Agricultural soil microbial communities from Utah to study Nitrogen management - Steer compost 2015 | ecosystem: Environmental > Terrestrial > Soil > Agricultural land | place: USA: Utah...
CGGACGCCGCGAGGAGAGTCCCACGACGCCGACATAGTCGGATTGCCGACAGTAATGCGCTCGAGAGCACCGGCGCACGGCGATGAACTGCAATGATGGCGTATGTCTCCGTCACCCACCACAGATGCTCCTCAATGGAGTGGACTCGGCGCGAAACGAAACCCGAAGTCCCGCATGATCCTCATCGTCGGCTCCGAGCGCGACAAGGAAAATCTGGACAAGCTCACCGACACCGGCCTTTTCGCCGGGTGGCTCGACCTCGGTGCACAGGAACAGGAAGACCGCCTCGAACTTTGGGAGCACCTGGCCGACCGTGTCAGGCGGGAACGACCCCTGCGCCTGCCGCACCTGGAACTCGCCGTCCGCGCCGCCACCATCGGGTTTCCCGAGGAGTCGGCAGCTGAGCGCGTCTGGCGGGCTCTGGACTGGATGAACGATCTGCGAGCCGGACGCGAGCACGGAAGCAGTTTCCTGCACAAGCTCAACAACAACGTCGACAGCGAATCGAGCGTGGGCGCCGTCGGCCTCCAAGTGCCCTGGCGTGTACCGGTGATCATCATCAGGTGGCTCTGTTTCGGCCTCACCGGCGCCCGGTCCCGATTCAAACGCGCGACCACCGCCGCCAACCAGTGGACGGTCGATCGTGCCGACCGGCTGCGCCGCGGCGTCGCGCGGTTCCGTGATCGGCTCGGCGCAGCAGACCGAGCGACGGTCGCCGACTCCGGCGAAGGCAGAGCGCTCGCCCAGCTCTACCGCCGCGCCTTTCTCCTCGACTGCATCGAGCAGCGCATCGAACTGGTCTTCACGGGCGCTCTCGACGGCGACCGAGCCGCCGGGCTGCTCGCCGAACTCCAGGAAGTGCCCGAAGACCACGGTGTCGCCGAGGTCCGCTCCTACGAGCGTGAGCCCCTCGGAGAGGCCGGCCCGGTCCCCGCCGGCAGCGGCCGCGGCCTGGTCTCGCTGATCTACGGTCCCGCCGAGTTCGCGCGTTGGCACTACTGCTCATTCACCCGCCGGAGCGAACCCGCGGGCCCCAAGATCGAAGCCCTGCCGAACCTCTCTCGACGCCGCGTCTGGATCCCTGTGACCTCCGGCATCGCGGCGGTCGCCTTGGTCGCCGCGGGCATCGTCTACGTCAGCGGGATCTTCGGCGAGGACTGCGGCCCCGCCTTCGGACCGAACGCCGAGGGCCGGTGCAGTCCGATCAGCGACGGCACGAACTGCCTCTATGAGGAGATGCGCGAGGTCTGCGAGGTCATCGCGAAGCAGAACGAAGCGATCGAGGGCGACCACTTCACCATCGTGATGGCCCTCCCGATGACTTTTGAGGGCTCTGACTCCAATCTGCGCGGCGACATCGTGAATCAGCTGCAAGGGGCCGCCGCCGCACAGTCGAGCGTCAACATCATGTCATCCCCCGACGCCCGCCTGCTCATCGGCGACCTCGGTTCCCAGAACTCCGAATGGGAGGCCGCCGCCGAGGCCGTCATCGACATCAGCGAGGAGGAGAACATCATTGCGGTGACGGGGTTCGGTTCCAGCTACAAAGAAACCAAGCTGTTCATCGACCAGATAGCGGATGCGGGCCTCGTCGCGATGGGCTCGACCATCACCGGCGACGACATGATCAGCGGCGACGCCGACACCAACATGACTTTCCGTGTAGCCCCCACCAATCGTCAGGAGACGCAGGCGATCGCCGATTTCATCCAGCGCGATGCCGACATCTGCGAGACCCTGATCATCGCCGACAGCGACAAGCGCTACGACTACGCCGTCAGCCTCGAAAATGAGTTCCTGGCCAGGCGGAGCGAAGCCTGCGTCGGTCGCGACACGGGCCATACGTTCCTTTACGACGGATCGGATATCGAGGATATCGAAATTTCCAAATTCGTCCCGATGGTCAAGAACATGTGCAGGGAGATCGACGGCGACACACAGGTCTTCTTCGCAGGCCTTTCGCTGCAAGTCCTTCCGGACCTTCTCACGAGCCTGCAGAGCCGTGGCAGCTACGGCGACTGCGGCGAGCACCGGATCACCCTCATCACCGGCGACAACGCCTCCTCGGCTCTTTACAATGAAGACTTCATCCAGAGCATGGCTAATGCAACTAACATGGACTTGTATTTCGCAGGGCTCGCTCACCCCCACCAGTGGGAGAACACTGACGCGGGCGTTCCCGGCTCCGCCAAAATCATGACCAACGCCGTCGACGAACTCACAAAACAGTTCCACGACGAAGACGACAATCTCAAGCTGCCGAACGGCCAGGCGCTCATGGCTTTCGAAGCGGTCTATGTGACCGGCCAGAGTGCGCAGTTCGAGGGATCGGACGTCGATTCCGAAGCGCTCGCCGAGAGACTGCGCGACTACAACAGCACCGGGTTGAGCGGTCCGCTCCAATTCGATTCCGAGGGCAACCCGATCGACAAGACCATGGTGATGCTGCGCGCTACCGGTGACCGAAACGACCCGGTGGAGGTGGTGGGGTTGATCGGAGCAGGTCTGTGACCGCGCAGGGCGCGTCGCGCACCGGCCGGACTTCCTGACGCGAGACGGTCCCGGCCTCGCGGAGGTCGAGCGACCCGGCGCGCTCGTCGACGGTCGGCTCGGCGCTCGAGGCGATCGAGCCGGTCGCCGGGGCCGCGGGCGGCAGACGGACACCAGAAAGCTCGATCGCCTGCGGCCGGTTTCCGGTCACAGGCGATATTCGCGCTGGACGCGGCCCGGCGAGATCCCCGCAGCCTTCGCGACGTTGCGGATGGCGACCTGGCCGATCCCCTCCTCGTCGACGATGGCGAAGACCGCTTCGAGGACGTTGCGGCGCCGCTGATCGCAAGCAGCCCCGGTCCGCGGGCGACGGAAGGACGGCGCGCCATCAGCCTCCGCTCGGCAATACGAGCGCATTGAGTTGGAGATGACGCGATCGTCGGTGTAGCCTGGCTCCGTCAAATAAATACGAATGTATTGAAAAAAGGAGTGTCATGCCGCCGATCACCGGCCCGATCGGGCTACTGCCGGCCGCCCGAGGCTGCGCCCCGCCGAACGACCTGTTCGCGGAACTGCTTCCCGCCCAACGGCATCGAGATTCCGGAGTGGCCGCGTGCGGGCGCACACGCCCTCACGCGCGCCACCGGGCTCTGGTTGATCGTCCACGCCAAGGGCTGGAGGTGGCTCCTTGAAGACTGAGCAGCCCCGCCCCCGGCCGTTGCTCGCCGCAGTCGCGGCGACGGCCCTCCTCGCCACCGCTTCGTGCGCGCTCGTCGACGACCCGCCCTCGCCGACTCCCGAGACCACCGTCACCACCGGATCGGGTCCGATCCGCGGCACCGCAGCTGAGGGCTACCGCGAATACCTCGGCGTACCGTACGCCGCCCCGCCGATCGGCGAGATGCGGTGGCGACCGCCGGCCCCGCCCGAGCCATGGGAGGACACGCTCGACGCAACCTCGCCTGGCCCGCGTTGCCCGCAGCACGCCGTACTGTCCGGCGGCGACGTCGAACAGTCCGAGGACTGCCTGTACCTCAACATCACCGTCCCCGAGACCGCGAACGCCGCGTCCGAGCTGCCGGTGATGGTCTGGATCCACGGCGGCGGATTCGTCGAAGGATCGGCAGACGAGTACGACCCGCACCGGCTCGTCCTCGCCGAAGACGTCATCGTGGTCACCGTCAACTACCGGCTCGGCCTCTTCGGCAATTTCGGGCACCCGGACCTGGACGACTCCGGTGTCTTCGGTCTGCTCGACCAGCAAGCGGCCCTGCGGTGGGTCCGCGACCGCATCGGCGCGTTCGGCGGCGATGCCGAGAACGTCACCGTCTTCGGCCAATCCGCCGGCGGCCAGAGCATCTGCGCGCATCTGGCCTCCCCGACCGCCGAGGGCCTGTTCCACCGCGCGATCATCCAGAGCGCATTCTGCACCTGGGACCTGCCCGCCGAGATGCTGGCCCCCGGACTGCCCACCGTCTCTCCCTGGGCGCCCGCCACCGAAGTGGCTGAACGCGGAGACCGGGCCGCCGCCGACCTCGGCTGCGCCGGGCCGGACGCCGTCGACTGCCTCAGAGCCCTCCCGGTCGAAGACCTCATGCCCATATTCGGTGACTTCGCCGGTCCGGCCTTCGGCACGCCTACCCTCCCGGACAACCCTTATCAGGTCCTGAGAGAGAGTCGGACCCATCCGGTGCCGGTGCTCTCCGGATCGACCCGCGACGAGAACACGCTCACACAGGCGCTCCATGACCTGGCCGGCGCACCGCTCACCGCTGAACAGTACCGCCGGCGTCTGGAGCACGCTTTCGGCGACCATGCCGACCGCGTGGCCGAGCGATACCCGCCCGAGAGCTTCGCCTCCCCCAGCCATGCCTGGGCCATCGCGACCACCGACCGCGCCTTCTCCTGCCCGACCCTCGAACGCGGAACCCTGTTCGCACGCCAGGCCCCGGCATATACCTACGAATTCGCCGACCAGAACGCCCCGACGATCCTGCCCGAGGTCGGATACCCATACGGCGCTTACCATTCATCCGACGAGGCGTATCTGTTCGACCAGCGCTACCCGACCGGCCGAGCTGCACTCGACGCCGAGCAGCAGGACTTGGCCGAGGCCATGATCGCCTATTGGGCGGCATTCGCGCGCACTGGCGATCCCAACGTCGACTCACTGCCCCGCTGGGACGGTGTCGACCCCGACTCCCGCAAGCCGTACGTACAGGAGCTGGCACCTGGAGTCGAGGGCATCGGTCCGACCGACGCCGCGGACACCCACCAATGTCGCTTCTGGACCACCATCGACGGATAAGCGCGTAGACGGCCCCGCCCCGCCCGAGCACGGCGAGCGGACGACCCGGAGTCGCCCGCCGGGCGGCCTGCCGGCAGTGAACAAGAGTCGCATGCATGTTGCGCTACTCGCTGCGCAGGGCTTCGGCGATCGATATGCGGGCGGCCGCGCGGGCGGGGATGAGCGCGCCCAGGACCGCGAGGGCCGCCCCGGCGAGCGCGAGCGCGGTGAGCACGAGCGGATTCCAGACATCGAGCAACGCCTTGGGAACCTCGATCCGGGCCGCCTCTGCCACCAGCGGCACCACCAGTCGGTGCGTCAGCATCCCCAGTGGGATCGCCACCACTCCGCTCACCACCCCGAGTGCCGCCATCGAGGTGACGGTCATGGCGACGACCTGGCGCGGGGTCATGCCGATGGATTTGAGCGTGCCGAGGTCGCGGCGCCGCTCGTGGGTGTTGAGGACGACGGTGTTGAAGACGCCGAGGGCCGCGACTGCGCCGAGCATGACCGTCAACGAGACCGCCGCCGAGATGATGCCGAGGACTCCCGAGGCGTCGGCCGTGTTCACCACGGCGTCTCGGCTCGGGTCGGCCGCCTCGATCGAGGCGGCGAACGCCTCGCCGTCGGTCCCCTCGTCCAAGCGCACGAAGTACTGCGCCTCTCCGTCCCGGTTGCTGTAGCCGCCCGCGAGCATCTCCGCGGCGCGCCAGTCGGCGAAGAAGCCCTCCGGTCCGGGCCCGCCGGCCAGCAGCTCACCGACGACGGTGAATTCGACTCGTTCCGCGGCCGAGGCGAAGACGACACGGTCGCCTACCTCGAGCCCGTAGTCGTCGAGCACCGCCGAGGGCGCGGCGACTTCACCTGGTCCGGCGATCCATCGTCCCTCGACGAGGGTGTAGCCCAAGGTAGCCGAGTCGCCGCGCAGGAAGACGACGTCGGCGTTCTCGGAGTGGCCCGCCACGGTGACACTGCCGGCCAGGCCGGCGGTGACGTACTCGACACCGTCCATTGAGCGCAGCATCGCCTCCATCGCCGCATCGTCGAGCTCGGGTTCGATCGAGTCCCCGGTCCCGCTGGCGTAGACCGCGACCTGGTAGGCATCGGTCCGGTCCGAGGCGGCCTGGTAGGCCGAGACGGTGGCGACCAGGCCGGTCGCGAACGTCACGGTGGTCACCGCCAGCACGATCGAGGCCATGGTCATCGCGGTCCGGCCCGGTCGGACCGCCGGCAGGCCCAGGCCGAGGCTCACCGAGCGCGGCAGCGGGGCCCCGGCCAGGCGGCGCTGAACGCCCTGGCCGCGCAGCCGGCGGGGAGAGCTGCCCGCGCGGATCGCCTCGGCGGCCGGGAGCCGGTGCGCGCGAGCGGCGGGCACCAGGGCCGAGACCGCGACCACCAAGGGCACGGCGATCATGACCGTGACCACGGTCCAGGGCCGCGCCGCGATGTCATCGCCGAATCCGAATCCCGAGAAGGCGTCTTGCAGCAGCGGCCGCGCCGCCACGGCGCCGAGCCCCGCGCCCAGCGCGCTGCCGATCATCGTGGGAATGCCGACCATGGTCAGGTACACCCAGACCACTTGGCGCGGGGTGAACCCGAGCGTCTTGAGGATTCCTATGTGGCGGAATCCGGAGACGACGGCGCCGCTGACCACGTTGGCGACGATCAGGACCGCCATGGCAATGCCGAGGACGCCGAAGGCGACCAGGAACGGCACGTAGACGCCGGGCCCGGACGCCACCGCCTCCTTGAGTGTCAGATAGGACTGCACGGCGAGGAGCGAATCCGTTCCGGCCGCCCGGCCGATCGCCGTCGCCGCGGCCTCGACCCGGCCGTCGGTCTCGGCGTCGTCGAGCCTATAGAGCATCTGCCGGGCGGTCGGATGCAGTTCCGCGACCTGATCGGCGCTCACCCAGGCGTCGGCGGTGCCGGTGAGGCTGTGAGCGTAGCCGACCACGGTGAACACCCCACCGGTCGGGAAGCGCAGTTCCAGGCCGAGCGGGAACAGGCCCTCGGGCGCCTCGGGGTCCGGCACGGTGTTCAAGACGATCTCGCCGGGCTCGTCGGCCCAGGCGCCCTTCCAGAGGTCCACCCGGTCGACCGGACCTCCCGGATCGTCGCGCCCGACGACGGTGAGCGGACCGGGCGCGACGCCGGGGACCAGATCGCCGTGCTCGGCGTCGACGTCGAGCACCGCTTGGTCGAACGGTCCGCTGAAGGCCGCCACGTGCTCGACTTCCGTGATCGCGGCGAGGTCCTCGTCGGAGGCTTCGGCGTCGAAGGCGATCGTCAGATGCGCGCCGCGCTGGGCGGCGAAGGCCCGCTCGAACGGTGCGTGTGCGGCGTCGAGCAGCGCCACCGCCACGACCAGCGCGGCGGTGGCGAACAGGGCCACCAGGCCGATCACGGCCGTCTGGAGTCTGCGGCGCCGCACCGCCGCGCGGGCGGCCCGCCACACGGCGCTCATGCCGTGCGCTCCAGCTCGTGTTCGCGCACGACGCGGCCATCGGAGAACTCGACGACCCGGGTGGCGCAGCGGGTGGCCAGGGCCGGGTCGTGGGTGACGATCACGAGGGTCTGGCCGATCTGGTTGAGATCGATGAGGAGGTCCATGACCTGCTCTCCAGCACGGCTGTCGAGCGCGCCGGTCGGTTCGTCGGCCAGGAGCAGGGCGGGGCGGTTCATCAGGGCCCGGGCCACGGCTGCGCGCTGGCGCTCGCCTCCGGACAGCGCGGCCGGATACAGGTCGCGACGGTCGGCGATGCCGAGCTCGTCGAGCAGTTCGAGCGCCCTCCGACGTGCCTGCGAGGCGCGGGTGCCGACGAGCTGTGCCGCCAGCGCCACGTTGTCCAGAGTGGTCAGGTCGTCCAGCAGGTTGAAGAACTGGAAGATCATGCTGATCGTGTGGCGGCGGAAGAGCGCGAGCCCGGTCTCGTTCAACCGCCCCAGGTCCTCGCCGTCGACGACGACGGTGCCCGCGGTGGGCCGGTCGAGTCCGGCGATCATGTTCAGCATCGTGGACTTGCCGGATCCGGAGGGGCCCATGATGGCGAGGGCCTCGCCGCGGTGGATCTCCAACGAGACGTCGTCGAGGGCGAGAGTGTCGCCGTAGTCCTTGCGCAGGCCGCTGAGGCGGACCACTGCGTCGCTTGCGTCGGTCATGGTGAAAACCTAGGGCGCGCGCCGTGGCCGGGGCATCGGTCTCGAGGTTGAACTTCGGCCGGTCCTCATCCTGGGGATGTACGAGGGTGGTCTTCCGGAACGATGCGCTTCAAGGGAACGCCTGCCAGAATGGGCGCATGTGGCAAGCGGCGGCACTGGCGGCCTGCGCGATCGCGCTCGCGCTGGGGTGGGCGCTGCGGCGGTCCCGGCGAGCGCACCGCACGGCCTTGGAGGAGCAGCGCCGGCTGTTGGAGCGGGAGCGCGGGAACGCGACCCGGGCCGCCGTGGACACCGAGCGGGCCAGGATCGCCCGCGAACTGCACGACATCGTGAGCCACAACGTGAGCCTGATGGTCGTGCAGAGCTCGGCGGCGCAGGAGGTGCTGGAGACCATGCCCGAGGAGGCCGCGACGGCGATGCGCGCGGTCGAGGAGGCCGGGCGGTCGGCGCTCACCGAGCTGCGGCACCTGCTCGGCGTCCTCGCCCCGTCCTCGGGCGGGGAGGACGAGACGAATCTCGTACCGCAGCCGGGCCTGGACCGGCTCGACTCGCTGATCGACAGGTTCGCGTTCGCCGGCCTGCCCGTAGAGGTCCTGGTGTCCGGGGAGGCGCGGGGTCTTCCCGCCGGGGTCGATGTGACCGCCTACCGGATCGTGCAGGAGGCGCTGACGAACGCGCTGAAGCACGGCAAGGGGGCCCGGGCTCAGGTGATGGTGCGGTACACCGAGCGGTGGCTGCGGGTCGAGGTGCTCAACACCGGCTCGAGCGTGCTCACCGGACACCGCCCCGAACCCGCTGCGCCCGAAGCGGACACCGGCCGGGGGCTGCTCGGTCTCAAGGAGCGTGTGGCGGTCTACGGTGGCGAGCTGGACGCGAGAAGGCGGCTCGGCGGCGGTTTCCGCGTGCGGGCCCGCATCCCTTTGGACCCGGCATGAGCAGCACCGAGCCGCGAGTACTGATCGTCGACGACCAAGCGCTGGTGCGGACCGGATTCCGCATGATCCTGACCGCGCGCGGCATCGCCGTCGCCGGTGAGGCCGGCGACGGGGATGAGGCGATCGCCGTGTTCCGGCGTCTGCGCCCCGATGTGGTCCTCATGGACATCCGCATGCCGAGGACGGACGGCCTGGAGGCGGCCGGTCGGATCCTCGAACTGGATCCCCGATGCCGGGTGATCATGCTGACGACGTTCGACCTGGACCGCTACGTGTACGCCGCACTCGCGATCGGTGCGAGCGGATTCCTCCTCAAGGACGTGACACCGGAGCACCTGGCCGCGGCGGTTCGCCTGGTCGCCACCGGCGACGCCCTGCTGGCCCCCTCCATCACCCGACGGCTGGTGGAGCGGTTCGCCGATCGAACCCCGTCCGACGTGCAGGCGGGGCTCCGGCACGGACTGGAGACCTTGACGCCCAGAGAGCTGGAGGTCCTGGAGCTTCTCGGCCGGGGCCTGTCGAACGGTGAGCTGGCCGAACTCCTGACCCTGAGCGAGGCGACCGTGAAGACCCACGTCGCCCGGATCTTCGCCAAACTCGGTCTGCGGGACCGCGCCCAAGCCGTGGTCCTCGCCTACGAGACGGGTCTGATCACGCCCGGCGGCACCGGTTGAGCCGACCATGCCTCCTCATTCGGAAGCGCCGCTGTAGCTGTGAAGACAGAGAAGAACACCGGGAACATGTGTCATGTTCCCGGTGTTCCTTCGTGGAGCTGCAGGGAATCGAACCCTGGTCCTCCGCTGTGTCAGTGAGACTTCTCCGGGTGCAGTCCGCTATGCCTTTTCTCGAGCCCCACCGCTCACGCGGACAAGTCGGTGAGACGGGCTCCAGTCGCCGAGAATGTCGTGCGATGACCCAGCGACCAAGTCATCGACCCAGCGTCCTCAATGATGCCGCTGATCCGGAACGGACGCGCTTCCGGTGCGGCAACTTCACTGTCGCTTAAGCAGCGAGAGCGAAGTCAGTGCGTTTTGCGTTGGCACTTGTTGGTTTCCAACATCGGTTTACGAGACGGCGTTGGCTTCCTCGACCCGCTTCCCTCACGTCAACCCACGGAGTCGAAACCGATCAGCCCCCGGTTGAGGTGAGATACCCCTGTTCAGTTGTGCTCAACGATTCTAGCTCAGTGCGCCGAGCCGGAGCCACCGTATATCGGTGACCGCCACACGCTGCAACGAACGCCCGGCGGGAGATATTCCCCCGCGGTCACCGGCCCTGTTTGGCGGCCCTGCCGACGGCCCGCTCGATCTCGCGGTCGGCCTCGCGTTTGGCGATGGCCTGGCGCTTGTCGTAGGTCTTGCGCCCCCTGGCCAGGCCGAGCTCCATCTTCGCCCAGCCGTTCTGGAAGTACACCGACAGCGGCACCAGCGTCAGGCCCGCCTCGTCGAGCTTCGGCGCGAGCCTGGCGATCTCGGTGCGGTGCAGCAGCAGCTTCCGGATGCGGCGGGGCGGGTGGTTCGTCCACGTGCCGTAGTCGTACTCGGGGATGTGGAAGTTGTGCACTCGCGCCTCGCCGTTGTGGATCTCGGCGTAGGCGTCGACGATGTTGCCCCGCCCCTGGCGCAGGGCCTTGACCTCGGTTCCCGACAGGACCAGGCCGGCCTCATAGGTGTCCAGGATGTCGTAGTCGTGCCGAGCCTTACGGTTCGTGGTCACGACGGTGCGTTCGGGGCCGGAGTGCTTGGTCTTCGGCTGCTTCTTCTTGGACACGGGCCTAGCTTAACGATCGAACAGACGTATGTCGAAGCTGATTTGCCGCCTCAGCGGGGCCCTGAGCCCGGGTGCCGGGCCTCCCGCCCCGCCGAGGCGGACCTCCTGAGCGGTCAACGGCACAGACAGGAGGGCAGGTAGTCCAGCGGTTCGACCTGTTCGCCGTTCACTCGCACCTCGAAGTGCAGGTGGGCGCCGGTCGAGGCCCCGGTGGAGCCCACCGCGCCGATCGCCTCGTTCCTGCCCACCTCCTCGCCGTCGTTGACCCAGATGCTCGACTGGTGGGCGTAGCAGGTGGACAGGCCCTCGCCGTGGCTGATGCAGGTGAGCATCCCGTAGCCCCCGTTCCAGCCGGCCTGCACCACGGTGCCGGACTCGGCCGCGTAGATCGTCGTCCCCTGGCCGGCGGCGAAGTCGGTGCCTCCGTGGAAACGGGACGTGCCGTAGATGGGGTGCTGACGCCACCCGAAGTCCGAGGACTTCCAGCCGTCCACCGGCTGCACGAACCCCGAAGAGCCGTCGCCTTCGGAGGAGGAGTCGTCGCTCACCTCCTCGCCGCCCTCGTCCCCGGCGTCCTCGACCTCCTCGGCGTCCTCGGCCTCGTCGGCGTCGTCCTCGTCGGGAGGGTCGGCGGCGACCAGGGCCGCGGCGAGCTGTTCGGAAGCGGCCTCCAGCTCCTTGTACTCGGCCGCGGCGGCGGCCTCGGCCGCCTCGGCGACGGCGAGGGCCGCGGTGCGCTCGTCGACGAGCGCCGCGACGGTCGCGCGCGCCGTCTCGGCCTCGCCGTAGCGGTCCTCGGCCTCGGCGAGAGCCGCCTCCGCCGCCGCTTCGGCCGCGGCGGCCTCGGTCTCGGCGAGGGAGGCGGCGCCCTCCGCGTTCGCGGCGACCCTGCGCTGGAGGGTGACCTCCTCCACCGCGCTGTTCTTGTCCTCGATCAGGAACTGGAGATAGGTGCCCCTGTCGACCGCCGTGGCCGGGTCGTCGGAGGCGAGGATCGCGTCGACGGTGAGCAACTCGGCGCCTCGATATGTGGCGGTGAGCACCGCGATCCTGGCGTTCTTCGCCTCCTCGACGGCGGCGGCGGCCGCCTCGAGCTCGGCTTCGGCCGCTTCCAGGGCCTCTCGGGCGTCCTCGGCTTTCCGCTCCGCCTCGGCGGCTACGGCCTGCGCGGCGGCGAGACGCCCTTCGGCCTCCGCCACCGCCTGCTCGGCGTCCGGGAGGAGCGCCGCGGCCTCGGCGAGAATCTGCCCGGCCGCCTGCACCTCCTCGGTGGCGCCTTCGAGTTCGGCCGCCATCCGGGCCTTCTCCCGCTGGACCTCGTCGAGCTCCGCTTCGGAAGAATGGCCTGAGACGGGACTGCCCGCGGCCAGTCCGAGGAGCATGGCCGCGAGCAACAATCCGATTTGTCTCATGTCGCCCGAAGCTAGTGCGTCGATGACCGCCGTTCGGGCGTTTGCGACACGCTAAGCCTTTCGGGTGACATTTACACCTTGATATTGAACCTGAGGGTAATCCATGCAGTGATGGCCGAAATGACCGCCGAGATACCGGCCAGGATCGGCAGCAGGAGCAGCACCGAGTTCCATTCCACGGGCGGCATCAGGCTGAACAGGTTCGAGAACTGGCCGTCGATGACGAAGACCTTCGCGGCGATCAGGGTGCCGAAGGCGAACAGGGCGCCGATGATGCCGGCGAAGACCGCCTCCATGACGAACGGCGCCTGGACGAACCAGTTCGGCGCGCCGACCAGCTTCATGATCGCCACCTCGCGGCGCCGCGAGTAGGCGGCGACCTGGATCGTGTTCGCGACGAGCATCAGCGCCGCGACGCCCTGGACGAGCGCGACGATGAGGGTCAGCCGCTGGGCCCCGCCGAGGATGTCGAAGACCTGCTGGAGAATGTCCTTCTGGTTGGTGGCCTGGTAGACGCCCTCCCGCCCCTCGTACTCGGCGATGAGCGCCGGGGC
>Ga0079224_100010677_pt1 | contig 12610 bp, 11 predicted proteins | sample Stecom2015_FD_80414 | JGI IMG/M metagenome (GOLD analysis project Ga0079224, IMG submission 80414) | Agricultural soil microbial communities from Utah to study Nitrogen management - Steer compost 2015 | ecosystem: Environmental > Terrestrial > Soil > Agricultural land | place: USA: Utah...
GAGACATCGACAGGGCAGGGAATCCATTCGAAGTCATCCGTTTCGGGCCGGTACAATTCCAGCTTCCCGAACTTTGTGATGATCCACAATCGGTCTTCCCGATCGACATAGACCTTCCCCAGCCTGCTGAAGGTCGGGCGGGTAACATCCTCAAATTGTTTTTTGTAGTGTACAAAGTCACGGCCGCTGTACCGATTGAGCCCGTCCTGGGTGGCCATCCACAGGTAGCCCGTACTGTCCTGGGCCATACTGATGACACTGCTTTGGGACAACCCGTCCTCCACCCCCAGGTTCTGAAAGGGAAACTTTTGGTCGTTCTGTCCAAATCCAATGTGACAAAAGATCCAAATCAGGGATATGGCCGGTCCGATCTTCAATATAGGGTCATTCAGTTCAATAGAAGCCAAGATAGGGCCATTCGGTCCTTTACATGGAACCCATTGAATAGAAAATCCCCAGATCTTGGATATGGGGAAGTTAGCCGCTTATTCCAATTTGCTCAAAATCATTGGACCTGGGCTCCTTTTTTTTCGATGGAAGGTCACAATTTATCGTCAAGTACCCATGGCCAAGGGATATGGGAACCGGTTTACGGATTGAAATCCACCTTTACCAATTGTTTTTTTCCGCCTCTTTTGGCATAGAACAGCATATTGTGCTCCTTTTCCAATTTCAGGGGCATGGAGACCATCATGGGCAGTCGGGCCTCCCCTTGGTCGATGATTTTTTCGTAGTCCATGACCCCGTTCTCATCCAGGGAGATCATAAAGACATTGCGGTTCCTGCTATAGCCCTGCCTGAAGATCAGGCGTTCGTTGTTGATCAATTGGGGGTTCTCCGCTGCGGTACAGATAAAGAAATAGGTCTTGCCGTCCTTGCAGTAGGAACTGTAGGAGGCATAGGCCCCGTCCCCACGGGTTACCTCCGTCTTGTTGATGTTCCGTGCCCATTCCATGCTGCCGTTAGCCCTGAGTTTTACACTTACGATGTCGTTGTGGTGAAAGCGTTCGACCTTGAGCCTTTGACCGGTACCGGTGACCTCCATTCCCGTGGTCACAAAATACTCCTCCGCATTGAAGAAAATCTCATTGTTCCCATTGCGTTCCACCCCTTTGAACACCAAATTCTTGATTTCCCGGTCCTCTTCCCTTCCGAATTTGTCCATCATGAACTGCTGGGAAAAGGGATTGTATTTTGCACTTTCCAATTCCAGGCTTCGGGGATCCAACTCAAAATAGGCAATCCCGTTGTAGCGGTTGTCCTTCCGATCCGCATAAAACCCTACACAGACCAGTCTGTTCTGTAGAAATAAGGGATAAAGGCTCTCGGGATACTTCCCCGGATCGGCAAAGGTCTGGATCTTGTGCCCATTGGCGGTCAGGCCCACGAGCTCGTATTGAAACCTGCGCTCGTCCACCTGAAAGCGCTTCTTTTTGAAATAGGCCTTCCCCACGATATAGGCCGTTTGAAGGTCTTGGCTGAAAGCTAGGTTCTCAAAGGCGTAGTTCTTCTCCTCGATCTCCTCTGAAAAGTCGTATTCAAACTGTTTGTTCAGGGCCGTGTCGAAGACGTGTACCATGTGCTTGTTGTCCCTGCCCTTTTTGTGATGGGTGCTTATGATAAAGCCCGTTTTCTCCTCATTGAAGAGGATGACCGTGGAAAAACCGCTGGAAAAGTTTCGGTTGTGAAAATTCCTCCCCACCGGATCCTGTACCTGTTCCGAATCAATGGTGAGCAAGATCCTGGTGTTGAAATTGAAATCGATGATGGGACTGCTGTGCACCCAATATTCGTATTGACCCTTGAGCTCATTGTAATCCAAAAACAGCAGGTTCAACTGTCCGTTCTTGAAAAACCCGTTGATGAACTCCTGGTTCCTGAGCTTGTAATTGTATTCCGCGATAAGCTCCAGATCCGAATTGTAATGTTCTATGAGGTATCCCTTGGGCCGCAGGACCAAGCCCTGGAAATAGGCCCGGACCAGCAGATACCCCCCGGTACCATCGGCCTCGATGTTCATCAGGTTGGAATAGCGGTAACGATCGTGGTAGGTTTCCCCAAAATCGTAGCTTACGGGCATCTTCTGGGCGGTGCCCACCAGGGTGGACAAGGCCAGGCAAAGCATTGGGAACAGTTTCTTGGTCATGGTCAGTTTTGGTTGGGCCTTGGGGTCAATTGCCCGAAAAATCCGCCTGCCGCTTTTCCAGAAAGGCCGAAGTCCCTTCCTTAAAGTCTTCCGTGCCAAAACAATGGCCAAAGGCGTCGATTTCCACGGCATACCCGTCGGCATCATACCTAAAACCCGCGTTTACCGCTTTTATTGCCTCCTTGATCGCCATGGGGGAGTTTTTCGATATCCTGCCCGCAATTTTAACAGAAAGGGGCAAAAGCTCCTCCTGGGGGACCACATGGTTGACCAGACCGTACTCCAAGGCCTTTTGGGCGTCGATCATGGCAGCGGAAAGGATCATCTCCATGGCCCTTCCCTTTCCGACGAGCTGGGGCAGACGTTGGGTCCCCCCATAACCGGGGATCACTCCCAGGGAAACTTCGGGCAATCCCATTTTGGCGTTGGTGGAGGCCAACCTGAAATGACAGGCCATGGCGAGTTCCAGACCTCCTCCCAGGGCAAAGCCGTTGATGGCGGCGATCACCGGTGTGGAGAGTTGTTCGATAAGATTGAACAGGTTCTTTTGGCCCAATGCTGCCAATTGTCGTCCTTCCTTTACCGAGAATTGGGCAAATTCCGCGATATCCGCTCCGGCGACAAAGGCTTTTTCCCCATTCCCGGTGAGCACGATGGCCCGGATGTCCTGATCCAGTTCCAACTCCTTGAAGGCCACTTGCAGTTCCTCTATGGTCCTTCTGTTGAGTGCGTTCAGTTTCTTCGGCCTGTTGATGGTAAGGATGGCCAAGTCCCGCTCTTCTTCGATGTAGATGTTTTCGTAATCCATGACATTATTGTTGGGAATGGTCCGATGGGACCACGGTTCAATGCTGTTTTGGATGCTTGGGGAACTTTATGGTAAAGACGGTCCCCTTTCCCAATTTAGAGGTAAAGGTAATGGTTCCCCCATAGTTTTCCACGATATTCTTTACCATTCCAAGGCCCAGGCCGGTCCCACTGGACTTGGTGGTGAATTTGGGCTCAAAGATCCTGTACCGGAGTTCCTCGGGAATGCCCATGCCGTTGTCGGCCACGGTAATGACCACCTCTTCCCCCTGGCTGCCCACGGTGACCAATATTCTGGGGGATTCCACCTCGGGCACCGCCTGTATGGCATTCTTCACCAGGTTGGTGATGATCCGGATCAAATGGGTGCGGTCCAGCTTGGCGATTATCTCAGGCTTGTCGGCACTGAAGTGGATGTATTCCTCGGTGAAGATTTCCAAGGCCAACTTTACGATCCCCACCACATTGAGGGTCTCGTTCTGCTGTGCGGGCATGTCCGCAAAACTGGAAAAGGCCGTGGCTATATTGCTCATGGTGTCGATCTGTTGGATCAGGGTCTTGGAGAATTCACTCACCTTCTCCTGTATGTCGGGATCCTCCGGATCGAACTTCCGTTGAAAGTTCTGGGCCGTGAGCCTCAAGGGAGTGAGCGGGTTGGTGATCTCATGGGCCACCTGTTTCGCCATCTCCCGCCAGGCCTGCTCCCGTTCACTACGGGCCAATTTCACCGCACTCTCCTCCAACTCATCGATCATACGGTTATAGGAATCCACCAGTTTTCCAATTTCCTCTCCCGGATTTTCAATATGGATCTTTTCGTTTTGTTGGACCAGATTGGTCCGGTACATCTTATCGGCAATGGCATGGAGGGACCTGGTGATGTACTTGGATATGAAATAGGCCAGGACCACGGCAAAGATGAGCATCAACAGATAGACCCCCCCAAGGCGAAACAAAAATTCCCTGAGTTCCTTGTTGTTGAAGGTGTTGTCCTCAAAATAGGGCAGGTTCATGATCCCAATGGGCTTGAACTTGGGGTCGAGGATATAGGTGTAGGTGGCCTGATAGTTGCCCCCGGCGGCCCTTTTCTCCTCCACATAGCGCTTGTCGGCACTCTCCCATAAGTGGTTCAACACCTCGGCGTCCAGGCAGTTGGATATGGAATCTTCCTCAAAACTGGGGCGGGAGCTTTTGATCAGTTCCCCGTCCAGGCCGTAGATGTTGAAGTTGACGTTCTGCACGTCCGCGATCTTATAGATCTCCTCCCTGAAGATATGGCCCAGGTTGTCCTCGGTAATTGGGTAGGTGGTCTCCCTCAGGGTATAGGCAATGCTCTGCAACACCTGTTGTTCCTTCCGTTCCAAGCGTTCGTTGTGATAGACCTTGCCCTCCTCCCGGTATTGATAGATGGTCACCACCACGATCAGGATGGAAGCAATGACCACCAGCATGATCATGGAGAAAAAAATCCGGGACCTCAAGGACAGTTTCCTGAACAATTTTGAATGTATTTGGGTTAAAAGTAATCAAATATCGAACCAAAAAGCCAGGGAGGGAATTCCCCCTTTCCACAAGTTGGGTTCAAGCCTCGGGGTTCTTCTCCCGTATCCTTCGGTAGAGGCGGATGCCCAACATGAGCAACAGGGCGAGCAGCAAGAGCCCCACCAGGCCGTAGATCCAGTTGACGGCATTCTTGAGTACCGCCAAAAAAACCACGGCGAACAGAATGATCGTGGCCCCCTCGTTCCAGATCCGCATGAACCTTGAACCGTACCTGATCTCATCCCGCTGTAGCTGGGCAAAGATCTGCTGGCATTTCAGGTGATAGGCGATGAGCAGGACCACAAAACCCAGTTTGACCTGCATCCAAGCCTGTTGCAGCCATTGGGGCATCAAAATCAACAACCAAATGGCAAAGAGCACGCAGAGGATGGCCGAGGGCCAGGTGATGATGTACCAAAGGCGTTTGGCCATGAGCTTGAGCTGCCTGACGAGGACCTCCCGCTCTGGGGAAGGCCCCTGGGCGGCCTCAATGTGGTAAATGAACAGCCTGGGGATATAGAACAGCCCGGCAAACCAGGTCACCACAAAGATCAGGTGCAGGGATTTGATGTATGGATACAGCACAGGTGAAATTAAAGGTCCATGGGCCTGCGACGGGCCCCCATGGGCCCCCTTGCCCCTCAGGTCCCAAAAGTAGTGAAAACAACAGAGAAAATGTTCTCCAATATTTTGTACTTTAATCCCCTTTAAAACCCTTTGCCATGCAGAATCTTTTCAGGATTGCCATTTGCCTTCTCCTTTTGTCCGGGTGCAAGGACCGGGACAAAAGCCCGGCAGAATCCCGGGAACCCGAGATTCCCAAGCCCCAGGAACAGGAGTGGATCTCCCTGTTCGACGGCAGCAGCCTGGAGGGCTGGCGCGGCTATAATATGGATTCCCTGCCCCCGGGCTGGACCATTCGGGACAGTACCCTGACCTTTGATACCGAACTGGGCCTGGAACAGGACTATACCGGGGGGAAGGACATCCTCTACGGAACGGAAATGTTCGAGAACTTTGAACTCTATTTGGAATGGAAGCTTCCCGAAGGGGGGAACAGCGGCATCTTCTATCACGTGAGGGAGGGCTATGAGGGACCGCCGGTGGTGGCCCCCGAATACCAGCTCATCGACGATGTGAACTACGCCAGGATCCACGACCTGACCGCCTACAATACCTCCCTGGGCTATACCGAGAAGCCGGAGGAACTCAAACCCCTGCAACAGACCGGGGCCGACTACGCCATGCATCCCCCCGGGCCCGACAAGGTCCTCAATCCGATCGGGGAGTGGAACAGCTCCAAGATCGTCTTCACCCCGGAACGGGTGGAGCATTGGCTGAACGGGAAATTGCTGCTGTCCTTTGTGCCCTGGGACGAGTCCTGGGAAGAAAAGAAGAGCTCGGACAAATGGAAGACCAGCCCCGACTATGGGAAGTACCGCTCCGGCTATATTGCGCTTCAGGACCATTCCAGCCCAATCTGGTTTAGAAACATCAAGATCAAAAAACTTTAACCACCAAATCAAGCATATGAACAAACGAGATTTTATCAAAAAAAGTGGGGTGGGGGCCCTGGGGATCCTCTTGGCCCCCTCCCTTTTGAAAGGGGGCAACGCCCAGACCAAACTGCGCACCGCCCATATCGGGGTGGGGAACATGGGAATGGAGGACCTCAAGGCCATTTCGTCCCATCCCCAGGTGGAGGTGACCGCCCTCTGCGACGTGGACGCCATCAATCTCTCGGTCGCCCATAAGATGCATCCCGGGGCCAGGATATTCTTTGACTACCGGGTCATGTTGGATGAGTTGGCGGACCAGATCGATGCGGTGATCGTTTCCACTCCGGACCACACCCATGCCCCGGCCTCCCTTTTGGCCATGGAAAAGAACAAGCCCGTTTATTGCCAAAAACCCCTCACCCATTATGTATCGGAGTCCAGGGCCATGAAAAAAATGGCCGAGGAAAAAGGCTTGGTCACCCAAATGGGCATTCAGGTACATTCCTTTTACGATTACAGGCTGGCCACCCTTTTGATCCAATCCGGCATCATTGGCAAGGTGCATACCGTCCATGCCTGGTCCCCAAAGAATTGGGGCTATGACGGGCCGCTGCCCCAAGGCGAGGACCCGATCCCGGCCCAGCTCAACTGGAACCTTTGGATGGGGACCAGCAAGGAAAGGCCCTATAAGGAAGGGGTGTACCATCCCGGGAACTGGAGAAAACTGATCGATTACGGCTGTGGCACCTTGGGGGATATGGGGGTCCATATCTTCGACACCCCCTACAATGCACTGCAGCTCGATGTACCGCGCACCATCACCACGGAGTGCAGGCCCCCCAACGGCTTTGGGTTTCCGGAGAACAATCGGGTCACCTATGAATTCCCGGGAACCAAATACACCGGCAAATCCCTCAAATGGGTCTGGTATGACGGCCCCGGGGCCCCTGAACCGCACGAGGACCTGCTCCTTCCGGGCATGGAGGCCAAAAAAACGAGCGGCAGGGCCAAAGAGGAAAACATGGCCGACAAAATCTCCCTGGATGCCAAGGTGGCCTCCGAAAATGAACTGCCCGAACAGGGGGCCATGTTCGTGGGGGAAAAGGGACGGCTGCTCCTGCCCCACTTCATGCAATTGCCCAGAAAGATACGCAGGGGAAAATACGTGGACATTTCCAAGGAAATCGAGGAAATTTCAAAGGAGCACCGCTTGGGCGAACCCATAAGGAACTACGCCTCCGAAGGTCCCAAACACTACCATCAGTTCGTGGATGCCTGCCTTGGAAAGGACAAAACGACCGCACCCTTTGAGTATGCGGCCCGTTTGACCGAGACCATACTGCTGGGCACCATAGCGGGACGCTTCCCGGGGGAGACCCTTCATTGGGACGCGGAAAGTGCCCGGTTCAAGGAAGGCAAGGCCAATGCATATCTGGCCGGGGAGTACAGAAACTTTTAGGATGGGAATCCGTGTACTGTTGGGATCCCTGTCCCTGATGCTGCTATTGCCCCTTTCGGGAGCTTCCCAAAAGCTGCTGCGGGACCATGGGGTGGAAATCGGCGTTCTTAGGCCGGGCCCATTGAATGCCATAACCGATGTGCCGGGGGTCCTGGTGGGCCATACTACCCGGATCGAAGGCCGGGACATCCGTACCGGGGCCACGGCCATCCTGCCCCATTCCGGAAACATTTTCCAGGAAAAGGTACCGGCCGCGATCTACGTGGGCAACGGTTTTGGCAAACTGGCAGGCCTTAGTCAGGTCAAGGAACTTGGAAGTCTGGAAACCCCGATCGTCCTGACCAATACCCTGAGTGTCCCCACGGCCATGGATGCGGTCATCACCTTTACCTTGGGACTTCCGGGGAATGAAAATGTCCGCTCGGTCAATGCCGTGGTGGGGGAGACCAATGACGGCCACCTCAACGACATCCGCGGGCGGCACATCGGCCAAGAGGATGTGCTCCGGGCCATTCAAACGGCCAAGGCCGGACCTGTGGCCCAGGGCAATGTGGGGGCCGGGACCGGAACCGTGTGTTTTGGATTCAAGGGGGGAATCGGCACATCCTCCAGGGTACTTCCCAAAGCCCTTGGCGGCTATACCGTCGGGGTGCTGGCACAGACCAATTTTGGGGGAGTGCTGCAAGTGGCCGGTGTGGATGTGGGCAAACAACTGGGGCACTACAGCGAGAGCCTGAAGTATTCGCCGGACGGTTCCTGCATGATGGTGGTGATGACCGATGCCCCTTTGGATGCCAGGAATCTCGAGCGCCTTGCCAAACGGGCCATGCTGGGCCTGGCCCGTACCGGGGGAATTGCCAGCAATGGCAGCGGGGACTATGTGATCGCCGTTTCCACTGCCGAGTCCTGCCGGATCCCCTATAGTGGCGAATCGTTCCTACTGACCCTTCCGGTCTTGCGAAACGATCGGGTCACCCCCCTCTTCCTCGCCGTGATCGAGGCCACCGAAGAGGCCATACTGAACTCCCTGTTCGCAGCAGAGGCCATGGAAGGCCACAAGGGCCACAAGATCGAGGCCCTTCCCAAAAAAGAAGTGCTCAAAATGCTCAAGGCCGCCGGAAAGACAAATTAAACCACAAGCCCATGAAAAAAATGATTTCCTTTCTGCTGCTTTTGATTCCCATACTCTGTTACCCACAGGCAGACCAAAAGGAGCAAGAGGCCATCCTCAATGTACTCCACGACCAACAGGCCGCTTGGAACGCCTATGACCTGGAAGGCTATATGGATTCCTATTGGAAATCCCCGGAGCTGACCTTCTATGGGAGTTCGGGGGTGGTGAAGGGTTGGCAAAACACCCTGGAACGCTACCGGAAAAGCTATCCTTCCAGGGAACATTTTGGAACCCTGGAGCTCAAGGTCAACCATATGTCCAAAATCGGGAGGAAGGACTATACGGTAATGGGCGAATATCACTTGGAACGTCCCGTGGGAAATGCACGTGGAATCTTCATGTTGGTGGTCAAAAAAATAAAAGGAAGCTGGACGATCGTTGCCGACACTTCCTGTGGGGTTGAATAGGCAAAATTAAATTTCCAAGCTTCCCTTCGTTTTCATAAATTGGCAATACAAATCAACAAACACTGCCATGGATATATTTGGAAGAATCAAGGAGAAGCTCAGCAATGAGTTCATCGACATCGTCGAGTGGCTCGACTATACCGAGGATACCATCGCCCATCGTTTTGAGCGCTATCAGAACGAGATCAAGAACGGGGCCAAGCTCATTGTCCGGGAAGGACAGACGGCCGTCTTCATCAACGAGGGGCAACTGGCCGACGTCTTCGGTCCCGGCACCTATGACCTGACCACGGCCAACCTGCCCATACTCACTACCCTAAAGGGTTGGAAATACGGCTTCAACTCCCCGTTCAAGGCGGAGGTTTATTTTGTGAACACCCACCTTTTTACCGATGAGAAATGGGGCACCAAAAGTCCCATAACCTTGAGCGATGACCGTTTCGGCCTTGTGGAGATCCGGGCCTTTGGGACCTATGCCTTCAAAATATCCGATGCCGGGAAGTTCATCAAGGACATTGTGGGGACCGACAGCAACTTCACCAATTTTGAGATCAACGAGCACCTGAAAAGCCTGATCGCCACCCGATTTACCGATACGGTGGGCAAGGCCAACCTGCCCATTGAACTGTACGCGGCCAACACCACGGAACTCTCCGACACCTGTAGGGAGGTCATGGCCCCGGAATTTGACTCTGTGGGCATTGCCCTGGTCAAATTCTATATCGAAAACGTCTCCATGCCCGAGGAGCTCAAGAAGGAAATATTCGAATACAGCCGCATCGACAAACTGGACCTGGACAAATTGGCCAAGTTCAAGGCCGCCCAGGCCATAGAGGCGGCCGCCAAGAACGAAGGCGGTACGGCAGGTGCCGGAATGGGCATGGGAATGGGCTTTGTCCTGGCCCAACAGATGGGGAACCTCATGGGAGGACCCGCCCAACCACAGGCACAAGGCCTCGGGGCCTCCCCACCGCCCATACCCGTACAGACCCTCTATCATTACGCCCTGGACGGGGCCCAACAGGGACCGGTCAGCCGGGAGCAATTGCAGGCCCTGTTCGCCAATCGAACCATCAACAGGGACTCCCTGGTATGGAAACAGGGCATGGCGGCATGGACCCCATTGAAAGAGGTCGAGGAACTGAAAGTCTTATTGGGGGGCAATACCCCACCGCCCCTGCCAACCCAATAACAAGTCCGACCCCCATTGGAGCCAAGCATACAAAAAACGGAGCTCAAAAGAGCCTGTACCAACTGTGGCGCAGAGCTCAGGTACAAACCCGGGACCCCGAACATCAGTTGTGGTTACTGTGGGCACGAGGAGGCCATCCCACTTTCGGAAAGCCGCTTTGAGGAGTTGGAACTACAGCCCTACCTCCAGGAAATGGGGAGCGTCAAACATGCGGAGCAGCTGTCCATGCTCCACTGCAAAAACTGTGGGGCGGACCAACATGTGGAGGAAAACTACAAATCCCTGCATTGCGTCTACTGTGGGCAGCCCTTGATCCTGGAAGACGCCCATATGGAACAATGGATCTTGCCTGGGGCGGTACTGCCCTTTCAATTGGACCAAAAACAATCCTTTGCGATTTTCAGGAATTGGGTCAAACGGCTTTGGTTCGCACCCAACAATTTGAAGAAGGCCGCCCTGGATCCCCGCTTCACCAAGGGCCTTTACCTCCCCTATTGGACCTTTGACGCCCAATTGTGGGCCCGCTATACCGGGCAAAGGGGAGAGTATTATTACGAAACCCAAAGGGTGAGGGATTCCAACGGCAAGATGGTGACCCGACAAGTGAGAAAAACCCGTTGGTACCCGGCCTCCGGGGAGGTGTCGGGATTTGTGGACGACACCCTGATCAAGGCCTCCCACCAACGTTCGGGGCGGATTCCCCCGAAGATCGCCCATTGGAACCTCGACAAACTACAGCCCTTCCACTCCGGTTTTCTATCGGGCTTTGTCACCGAAAAGTATACCATCCCCCTGAAGGATGGCCACCTGCACTCCAAGGAAGTGGCCCGGGACATTGCCACCCGATGGTGCATGCAGAAGATCGGGGGGGACATCCAAAGGGTGCACAGCCTGGACATGGAACTCTCCCAAGAGACCTTCAAGCACATCCTGCTCCCGGTCTATGTCAGTGCCTATGGCTATAAAGGGAAGGAATACCATTTTTTTATCAATGGGGAAAACGGGGGCATCTCGGGCACAAGGCCCTATAGTTTCTGGAAGATCTTCTTTGCGGTGCTGCTGGGCCTGCTGGGCATTGGCCTATTGGTCCTGCTCAGCGGAAGCTAGCCCCCTTTTGAAAACAACAGACAGACCGGATCGGCCAGTTTTGATTCGCCCAGCTTCTCCAAGGTCCCCTGCCCTTGATCCCTTTTGAAAACCACGATATTGCCGCTCCTCTGATTGGCGACCAAGAGGAAGTTCCCACTGGGATCCATGGTGAAATTCCTGGGCCAATCCCCTGCAGTGGATTCCCGTCCCACCAGGGACAGGGTGCCGGAATCCGCATCCACGGCAAAAATGACCAGGCTGTTCTCCCCCCGATTGGACCCGTACAGAAATCTTTCGTCCGGGGAGAGGTGGATGTCCGCACAGGAATTGGCTCCCTCGTGGGAAGGGTCCAGGCTGCCGACAACCTGGATTTCAAAGTAACGATCCTGCTTGTCCCTTTCGAAAACGGAGATGCTGCCATTGAGCTCATTGATCACATAAAGGAACCTTCCCCCCTGGCCAAAGTCAAAATGCCTGGGGCCTGCCCCGGGGGCAAAAGGGAGGGAGGGCTGCGCCCCTGCAAGGAAGCTTCCATCCACCTCCCTATAGCGCATCAGGGCATCCAGGCCCAGATCGGCCACAAAGAGCCCATCGTCCCTAAACCGGGCCATATGGGCATGGGAAGTCCTTGTGGAATCCAGGAGTCCGTGGTCCAGGATTTGGGGATTTCCTCCCAGGGAACCGTCCTTTTCCAAGGAAAAGAGGGCCACATTTCCACCGCTGTAGTTGGCCACGGCCAAATGGCCTTCCCCGGAAAGGGAGAGGTGACAGGGATGTGCCCCTTGGGTCCCCCGACTATTGAGAAGTTCCCATTTCCCCTCCTTAAATCCAAAGGCGGACACACCGCCTCCCCGAGCATCATAATCATCGGTTTCCTGTACCGCATAGAGGTGTTTTCCGTCCTCCGATTGGGCCAAAAAGGAGGGATTCGGCAATTTGGCGATCAGCTTGGGGGCAGACAGCTCCCCGGTGGAGGTGTTGAATTCCATGCTGTATATTCCCTCACTCCCCCCAGAGGTGTAGGTGCCCACCAAAAGGGTGAGGCCTGGACTTTCTTCGGATCTTTCATTGCACGCCATCATCAACAGGATCATTGGAATTACAAAAAAATGGTTTTTCATGGATGGTATCTTAGACCATCCAAAGTACGCATTCTTCCCCAAAGTTCCCGCCCTAGGAGAGTTTGTTCCTGATTTCCCGGAACAGGTAAATCCCCGTGACCCCTGTGGCCAGTACATCGGCTATGGGAAAGGAGAGCCAAACGCCCAGTTCCCCGAACTGGCCGGGAAGGATCA
>Ga0079224_100010678_pt1 | contig 12609 bp, 7 predicted proteins | sample Stecom2015_FD_80414 | JGI IMG/M metagenome (GOLD analysis project Ga0079224, IMG submission 80414) | Agricultural soil microbial communities from Utah to study Nitrogen management - Steer compost 2015 | ecosystem: Environmental > Terrestrial > Soil > Agricultural land | place: USA: Utah...
ATCGAGCTTTCCGACGACCTCCACGTCAACCCGTTGATCCCGCTGATCAACGAGACGATCCAGGAGTTCGGCCTCTCCAACCTCTCGGCTATCGCCGCTGAGATGGACGAGGACGAGAAGGGAAAAGCCTCGCCCGAGCCGTCCGAGAAATCCGCAACCGCGCGGAAACGCTCGAGCGGTGGGGCGAAGCAGTAGAGTTCGACCTCCTCGGGATGGGCATCGGGCTACACGAGTTTTTCGCCCGACATCGCCCGTGGTCTCAGCTAGACAACATCCTGACGCGTCTACCGCAAGAGAGCCATTACAAGGCGGCGCTAGCCGCTGACGACGAACTAGCCGAGCTGGTCGACCTTAATCGCAAGGGAACCGCTGACATACCGCTTGAGGGCTACGGGCGACTCGCAGCGACTCTCGACGACATCCGAGACGAGATCCGGATGTTGCGTACGGATCAAGCCAACCTCACCCCCGGCTTGCCGACCAAGGCGAAGTTCAAACCGGTACCGCGCCCCCGCACGGCGGTTGAACGTCGCGCTGAACGAATTCGGGATCAACAGTTGTCCAGCCTTGAAAAACGCTTGATGGGAGAGCCGTAGAATGGCGTCAGAAGGTTACGAAGTCGGTAAGGCTTACGTCGCTATCCTGCCGTCGTTCCGCGGCTTTCAGCAGAAGGTAGAGAAAGAGATCCGGAAGATCCCGGATGCGACCGTCGACATCAACGCCGATGTCGACACGACCAAGGTCGAACGGGAACTCGACCGGGTTAGCCGTGACAAGAAAGTCACGGTCGACGCGGACGCTGACACCGCCAAGGCTGAGCAGCAGCTCGACAAGACCGCGCGCAAGCCTCGCCGTGCCAAGATCACCGCAGACGCAGACACCAGAGGTGCAGATCGGGACCTCGACCGTACGGATCGCAAGGTTCGCAGCCTCAACGGCCGGCGTGCCCGAGTCGACGTTCAGGTTGGCGGGGCGGTTACGGCTATCGCTGCGCTCAACGCAGTGGGTGTCGCGGTCGGTGCCGTCGGTGCTGCCTTGCCGGCAGCGCTGGGAGCGGCTACCGGTGCGCTCGGTGCACTCGGTGGCTCGGCTATCGGGGTAGCGGGTGCGCTCTCGGCTTACGCCGAGGAGCAGAACAAGGCCGGGGCCGCTGCCGGGTCGTCGGCTAGCTCCATTCTCAGCGCGTCTCAAGCAGTAGACGACGCACGTCGTCGACAGCAGGACGTTGCCGTGTCCTCTTCCCGGTCGATTCGGGACGCTACGCAGGCTGTCGAGGACGCTGTACGGCAGCAGGCAGACACCGAACGGCAGAACGCCGAGCGCATCCGTGCCGCACGGCAGGCAGTCTCTGATGCACATCGTCAGGCGGCACTCGACGTCGCGGCAGCGCAGCGGCAGGTTGCTACGGCCATTGAGGCCGAGCGCATGGCGCAGGTCCGCGTCAATGACGCCCGTCGCGAGTCGATTCGCCTCCTGCAAGACCTGCAAGAGCGGCTCTCTGACTACTCGCTCAATCAGGAATCGGCAGACATCCGGCTCGAGCGAGCGAAAGAGCGGCTCGCCGCAACCCTGGCGGATGAAACCGCGAGCGAGCTTGACCTTCGGGAAGCTCGGCACGCTGTCGCACTCGCTACCGAGAATCTCTCCGACCTCAACCGCGAGCACACGCGCGACATCGAGGATCTTCGTGTCGCCAACAACAAGGCTGCTAAGGGGCTCGACGCCTACGGCCTCGCGCAGCGCGAGGCTCGCAACGCGGCGGCCGATACGGCGGATGCTCAGTCCAACCTCCGCAGAGTGCAGGAGGAGACCTCTCGCCGCACTGCTGAGGCGGTAGAGCAGCTCCGGGCTACACAGGCTGAGGCTGCACGAGACCAGCAGGCCGCAGCACGGCAGGTTGCCAGGGCACAGCAGGGTCTCGCGGACGCGCAGTACGACGCCGCTCGTGCTTCCGAGGACGCCGCACGCGACGTTGCTCGGGCGTTGCAGGGGATGGAGCAGGCATCCGCCGGCGCATCCGGCGGTGTGGACAAGTTCGCGGAGAAGATGCGGGAACTCTCCCCCGCTGGGCGCGAGTTCGTTAACCAGATCCTCAGCATGGAAGCGGGCTACAAGCGCTTCCGCAAGGCGATGGAGACGGCGACTCTGCCGGGCTTTACGAACCTCCTCGAGGGCGTGGCCGCGGCGGAGGGACCGATCACCCGCGGGATGGCCGCGATCGGCGAGTCCATGTCTCGGACCGCTGACGCAGGTGGCCGACTGTTGAAGAACCCTGTGTTCCAAGGGCAGCTTGAGCAGGCGTTCAAGAACACGGTCCCCGTGGTCGACGCCGTGGGGCTCGGCATCCTGAACCTGTCTGCGGAGATGGTGCGGTTCGCCGCCACCAACCGCAACGTGATGCAGGGATCGGCGAACGCCGTTCGCGGGCTGTTCGACGGGATGATCCTGTTCTACAGGAACCTCACCCCGCACGCACAGGGCATGGCTGCGATCCTCGACCAGACCGGCGGGCTTATTCGCGACCTGCTCGGATCGTTCGGCTCGCTCGCAGGCAACTTTGCCAGCAATGGACTGCCGATCTTCATGCAGTTCCGCGCTCTGCTGAATCAGGTCATGTCCACGGCGAACACTCTCGCCACAACGGGTATGCCGCTTCTCTCGGGTGCGGCCTCCGGTATGTTCGGCGTCTTCACGGGGCTGTTGGCTGCTGTGTCTGGCGTAGCGAACGCGCTCGGCTCGTGGGCGGGGCCGATCGCCACGGTCGCCGGTGCGATGTTCGGCATCAACAAGATCATGGGGCTGTTCGGTTCCTCGCTGGGCAACGTCGGGTTTGGACTCGGAGCGTTCACCCGGCAGATCGACGCATCCGGGCGATCGACCTCGAGCTTCCGCGACGCTGTTCGCGGAGCGACCGGCGTAGGCGGCAAGTTCCAGGCCGGCCTAGGTGCGATCGTGTCGGGCGGGTTCAACCCGCTGGGCATCGCGATGGGTGTTGTCGGTGTGGGCCTGAGCATCCTCGGCCAGAAGCAGCAAGACGCCGCGGTCAACACGCAGAACCACCTCGACCGAGTTAACAACCTGGCGCAGGCGCTCCGCGAGTCCAACGGGGTCATCGACGAGAACGTCCGCAAGACCGCTGCGCAGGAGTTGCAGAACTACAAGATGTCCGATGGGGTACGGAACCTCATCAACGACTATGTGAAGTTCGCCGGCCCGCAAGGGGCGCAGCAGCTCACGGACGCCTTCCTCGGCAACAAGGAGGCGGCGCAAGCAGCTAGGGACGTCCTCAACGGCGTCATCGAGGCGGAAACGACGCTCGTGCAAACCACGGGCACGTACGGCAACGCTAGCGGTATCACGCGGAAAAAGGTGTCCGAGCACGGCCAGGCCGCGCAAGAGTTGAAAGACATCCTTTTCCAGTCGAACGGCGTTTTCCAGCAGGCCAAGCGGAACGTTGAACAGCAAGGTTGGGCCGTCGAGGGAACAGCCAACAGCACCAAGCGCCTCACTGCCGAGGAGTTGAAGCTCTTCCAGCAGCGGCAGGGTTTCCTCAACGCTGACCTGGCGCATCGCCAGGCGATCACTCAGCGGGATCAGGCGATCAAGAACCTGATCGAGACCCAGCAGCAGTATGGTCAGGGTTCGCTCGAGGTAACGGCAGCTGAACAACAGGTCGAACAGTCGATCTACGCGGTTGCGGATGCGGCCGGTCGTAAGGCTGTGCAGCAGCAAGGGGCCGCCGGCACCGACCGCGAAGCGGCGGTAGCGGCGAACGGGTTCAACAAGTCGCTGCTGAACCAGGCCGCAACGCTCGGCGACAAGATGCCTCCGAAGATGCAGAAGTACATCAACAAGCTGTCTGCCTCGGAGCTTCGCGCCGCTGGTGCGAAGGTCACGGTCGACCGTTTCGGTAACGCGGTCGCCGAGTTGCCGAACGGGAAGACCGTCAAGATCGACGCGTCCACGTGGCGTGCCGAGGACAAGGTCCGACGTTTGAAGGACCGGATCAGTGGGCTGTCGTTCGATATCCCACTGAACCTGAATCCGCGCATCAGCAAGAACGGCCGTGTGAGCTGGAACCGCAAGGACGGATCGCTCCGTACGAGCGGCTCGAACAACATCGCGTTTGCTCGAGGCGGCATCGCCCAGTTCGACCAAGGCGGTTTGCACGGACTCACCCCAATGCGGGCGGGAGTCGCGCAGACCGTGCCACCGAACACCTGGCGGGTGATCGGTGACCGCGCCAAGGATGACGAGGCTTACATCCCGATCAACCGGGACCCGCGCAGCCAAGCGCTGTTGCAGGAAACGGCTGCACGTATGGGGTACGGGCTCATGCCGCTCGCTCGCGGCATGGTTGCGATGTTCGCTAACGGTGGTGTCACCGGCAGCGGACCGGCAGCCAAGAAGGGCCAGCAGCAAGCCACGGCGACGGCGATCGATGCCGGGATGTCTCCCGAGGATGTCGAGGAACTCACCGCAGAGGTGCAGAAGCTGACGGTTTCGTCCGAGGCGCAGTCCAAGGCGAACACTCGGCTCCAGAACGCGGGTGTGTCCGCTACTCGGTTGATGCTCCAGCCGATGACGGCTCAGATCAACCAGCGGACCGTTCCGGCGTTCCAGCGCATCGAGAACCACGCCGGCAACCTCGCCGTACAGTCGTTCAACAGAATGCGGGCTCAGTTCGTACCGATGCAGAATGGGTTGAACCGGACTGCCACAATTGGGGTGTCCGCGTTCAATCGGATCATCGGGTCCGGACAGAACGCTCAGGCCAGGCTCGCTCAGCAGTTCGGCGCGATCCGCGGCGGACTCAACTCGGTGCAACGCTCGTTCGGGACGGCAGCCACCAACGTGGGCACGTCGTGGTCTCGCATCCGCGAGGCATCGGCACGCCCGACCAGGTGGGTGCTGAACAATCCGTTCAACAAGGGCATCATCTCCGCGTGGAACAAGCTGAACGGCGAATTCAACCTCCGTAATCGGGTCGAACCGATCAAGGTCGGTTTCGCCTCCGGCGGTTACACAGGCGACGGCGGTACATACGAGCCTAAGGGCGTCGTCCACGGCGGTGAGTTCGTCGTCCGCAAGGCGATTACCAAGCGGGCTCGGCCGTTCCTCGAGGCTCTGAACGCGGGACAGTCCGAGGCGCTGCAAGCTACCGGCGGGCCACACGCTCGTATGCCCGGATACGCACGAGGCGGTTTCGTCGCGGACACTGGATCGGCGCACAGCGCCGCTCTTGCCCGCGGTGCGCGGGTCGCACGGCAGCTCAACGGTAAGCCGTATGTATGGGGCGGTGCCGGTCCGGGTGGTGTGGACTGCTCGGGCTTCATGAGCGTCATCACCAACGCACTCCGCGGTGAATCGAACGTCTGGCGACGGTTGTTTACGACTGCCTCGTTCGGCAACGGTGCCGGGCACGGTTTCCGGCCTGGTTTGAAATCGGCGTTCACTATCGGTAACTCCGTCTCCGGCGGGCACATGGCGGGCACGCTCGCGGGCGTGAACGTCGAGTCCGGCGGAGCGCACCGTACGTCCCGCTACGGCGGCCCGGCGGTGGGTGCCGATCACTCGCAGTTCCAGCACAGGGCGCATCTGCCTGTGGTGGGTGGTCGTTTCGTTCCGGGCGGCGGAGGTTTCGACGTCGCTTCGATCGTCGGGCCGGCGTTCCGCAACACGTTCCGGATGATCGGGGACGTTTCCAAGCGGTTCCCCGGCAACACGATGGCCAAGCTTGACGCCGGTATCGCACGTGTAGCGGCGAACAAGGTCAAGAGCAAGGCAGCCGACAAGTTGAACGCAATCGCCGGAGCTTCCGGCGGTGCTGCTGGTTCGCCGGCAGTGGTCGCCGCTGTGCGAGCCGTCGCCCAACAGTTCGGCTGGGGCTCCGGTGCCCAGTGGAACGCCCTGTCTCGGCTGATTCAGGGCGAGTCTTCTTGGAACCCGGCGGCTGCGAACCCGACTAGCTCGGCTCGTGGCTTGTTCCAGAAGATGACCAGCCTTCACGGTCCGATTGAACCGACCATCGCCGGTCAAACCAGGTGGGGCTTGAATTACATCAAGTCCAGTTACGGAAATCCGATCAACGCGTACGCGAAGTGGTCGAGTCGTAACCCCCACTGGTACGACTCCGGCGGCGTCCTGCCGACCGGATACGGCACGTTCGCGAACGGCACGGGTAAGCCCGAGGCCGTTCTGACTAACGAGCAATGGAAGTCGATTCACGCGGCGGCCGTGAAGCCCGCAGGGCCGGCGATCGGGGCACTCAACGTGACCACGACGCCGAACGCTACGGCAGACCAGATTATCGATTCTGCCATGTTCAAGACGCGACACGCTTTGAGGAGTGGCAGATATGGCGGAACTCGCTGATCGTCAGATTGAGTTGAACGGTTACGTGTTCGGTTACCGAACCAAGGTACTGGTGAACAGTATCGAGTTCGGCGGAGCGGAGCCGAGAACCAACGACGCACAGCGACCGCGGAATGACGGGACGAGGTTCGGGCGGGAGTGGCGGGCAGGTCGGACGATTACGTTCGAGCTGACCGCCCTCGGTCCCGATGAGACCATCCTCGACGAGGTGAGTAGGTTCGCCTCCGTCTGGGATGGTCTGGACGTCCGGACCTCCCCCGGTGACGTGTCGGTGCTGCGGTGGAACTACGCAGGCAGAGTCCGCCGAGCCTACGGACGCCCCCGCAGGCTCGAGACGGACAACCAGTACTACCGCTCGGGCAAGGTCACGATCACGGCCACGTTCGACACCGAAGGGCCGTACTACTACGACGACCAACCGGCGGAGACTGCGGTCACGATCGCTCCGGCATCGACCGGAGGGTTCACCTTCCCGATGACGTTTCCAGCCCGGACCGCGGGCATGGGGGAACGCCGTACCGGGCTTGTCATCCCCGGCGACTCCCCCGCGCCCCTCGTGCTCACGGTGCGCGGACCGATCGAGAACCCGACCGTCGAGGTACCGGGGTACTGGCGGTTCCAGCTACTGGACACGCTAACCCACGACCAGACGATCATCATCGATACGCGGCCGTGGGCTCTGACTGTCCGCAAGGGAGCCACAAACGCCGCAGGGCGTATCGCTGTCGGCTCCCCGCGCTTGCCGTCTATGTGGCTGCCTCCGGGCTCGCATGACGTGATCCTCCGGGGTTCCGACCCCTCCGCTTCCGCGTCCCTCAACGTCACGGCGTGGCCTGCCTACGCCAGCTATTAGGAGAACTACTCAACATGGCATGGAACACATGGGCCATCGACGGTGACAACAACGTCCAACCGAAGCATCCCGCGAGTGTCGCTCGGCTCCAGACCTACGTTGCGTTCCAAGGCTGCGAGGGAGTCGTTGATCCGCTGGACCTGCGGGTCATGGCGCAGCCGACGCCGAACACGACGATCCGCGTTATGCCCGGTGCCGCGTCGATCCTGAACAGAGCGACCGGCGTCCGCTCTCAGGCGTACGCGGTCGAGCTGACCGAGCCCGACACACTGCCGGTCTCTCCGACCGACTCGTCCGGTCCCCGGTCCGATCTCGTTGTCGTACGGGTGGAAAACCCATTCCTTGCCGGCGAGAGCTTCGACCTCCCCCCGAACCCGGAGGACGGCCCGTACACACACATCAGGATCGTGCAGGGCGTACCGAACAACACGACCGACTACTACGACCTCAACCCCGGTACGTACGGCTCGGTCACAGTCTCCCCGACTGACTCGGTAATCACCCTCGCCCGCATCGACCTGCCGGCAAGCACTGCCACGGTTCAGCAATCGCACCTGCGAGAGCTGCGCTCGATGGCCGAGCCCGGCGGCCGGCGGGTCGGTGAGGAGATCATCGAGTCGAACCCCTGGTTCGAGAACACCGTCTCCTCGGTGCCGCAGAACGCGACCCCGCCAGGCAACAACAACGCGCACATCCTGCCCTCGAACGGGACCTACAAGTTCTGGCCGCCGGAGGCGGACTGGACGCTCCCCGTCCCTGAGTGGGCGACCGGCGCGGAGGTGTGGATCGACGCGGACTGCCAGATCCGAGACGGGGACGTCTGGGGTGATGCGGTGCTTGCCATTAACGGCCAGACGGTGAGCGCACCCGTTCAGTTCGACATCAACTACACGGGCAACCCTGCCAACGAGACCGTCAAGTTCCGCGGCACGATCGCGATCCCGCCGGAGCTGCGAGGTACCCGCGCTCGGTTCCAGATGCGTGCACGTTCGACCTCGAACGTCAGCGGTCGTCTCTGGGCGAAGTGGTGGACCTACAGCACCTTGATGGTTCAGTTCAAGAAATACCCGGTTTACAACTAAGGAGTCCTACGTGCCTACGTCCCCCGTGCGGTTCCGGGTGCAGCGAATCCGAGACGGGGAGTGGTTGCACCATGACTACCCGCTCTCCGACGTCGAGATTACCTACACGCTGAGCGGCCCGACGCAGATCGTCGGGAAGATCGAACCGGAGAACCGAGACCTCGCGGACGTAGGCATCTACCCGTGGGGGACGTGGCTTATCCCGGAGCTGGACGGGGAGATCATGGCTCCCCCGTGCATCATCCTGCCCTCGAGCATCACTCAGGAAGAGTTGCGCATCGAGGCCGTGGGATTCACCCAGTACGCACAGCGTCAACGGCTCCGGGACAAGTTCGAGCTAGGCAGTCCCACCGTCGGGATCGACCTCGACCCGCTCGACATCGTGCGGTATCTCTGGGACTACATCCAAGGCGCCCCCGCGAGGGATCTCGGGGTCGTTGTCGACGACACCAAGACGACCGTCAAGCTCGGCACACCGAAGGTGGAAAGTAACCCCGACTCTGGGCCGTACACGCTGTCGTGGTGGGAATCCCCGAACATCGGCCAGGAGATCGACCGACTCGCCAAGGAAACCCCGTTCGACTATCGCGAACGCGCGGAGTGGAAGCCAGACAAGAGCGGACCCGCACTGCATCTCGACCTCGGGTTCCCCCGCATCGGCCGCCGGCGGTTCGACCTGCGGTTCGCGCAGGGCGAGAACATCGACGACCTACAGCCGATCGAGGAAGACCCGGAACTGTTCGCCTCGACCGTGATCGTGCACGGCCGCGGGGAGGGCTCCGAGATGGTGCAAGGACGCGCAGACGCCGAGCACCCGTACACACTGCCTATCACGACCGTCATCGAGGACAAGACGCTCACCACTAAGGAAGCTTGCAACAAGCGGGCCTCGGATGAGTTGCAGCGTCGGTCCCTCACCGCCGAGAGTCGGCTCCAGATCAACGAAGTGACGCTAGACATCTACAACCAACACGCGCCGCTCGGATCGTTCGACGTCGGTGACGAGATCCTGATTCACGCCAACCTCGCCTACATCGGCGAGGTAGCGCTGTGGCACAGGATCACCTCGATGACGCTCAACATCAACGAGGAAACGATGAAGCTCTCCCTCGTCCGGTCCGGGCTTGAACTCCAGAACTTCGACCCCGGATTCGCTGCTCCGCTCCCCTCGACGTGGGCGCTCGGCGTTGTCGGCAGCTCGGAGCTTGGCGAGACCACAACTCTAGCGTGAGGTACCTACATGACTAGCCCGATCCGCGGGGCCGATCAGCTTGCTAATACGCTGATCTCTATTACGCAGCGGCTCGACGCGCTCGAGCGCAGCCGCTCCGCATCACAGCTGAATCACTCCTCGTTGGACGCCGGATCAATCCCCGTCAAGGACGAGGACGGCGTAGTCCGCCAGGTGATCGGCCGGCAAGACGACGGTACGTACGGCGTCATCGACAAGAACGGCCCCACGCCCCCCGCTCCCACGGCACCGACGGTCGAACCGCTCGGGGCCGCGTTGTTCGTGACCTGGAACGGCCAGTTCAGCGGGGGAACGAACCGACCGGGGGACTTTCGAATCGTCGAGGTGCACGCATCGACCTCGCAGACGTTCATTCCTACCGTCGAGACGAAGCGAAACGTCATTCAGGACACCGACGGGGGTGGCGGATCGGCGGTCATCGAGGCAACCGAACCGCTTTACGTGCGGTTGGTTGCGGTCACCACGTCCGCCATGAAGTCAGAAGGCAGCACCGCCGTACTCGGCACGCCGGGTCCGGTCGTCGCTGACGACGTGCTCGACGGTTCCATTACGGAAGTCAAGATCGCTGACGACTCGATTACCGCACCGAAGATCAGAGCTAGCGCTATCGAGGCGGGGCACCTAGCGGCCAACTCTGTCACCGCGGGCAGCATTGCGGCAGGGTCCATCACGGCCGCAAAGTTCGCCGCTGAGCTGGTGCTCTCCTCGAAGTTCATCGCGGGTACACCGGGAGGCGAGCGCGTCGAGATCGGCGGGAACGGCATCGTTCAGTACGGCACGAGCGGGGAGCTTCTTACCCGTATCGGTCCGTCCGCGAACGCCAACTCGAACCAGCTCCGGGTAGCGTCCGGCTCCGCCGGCGCCTATGTTCAGGTGGGTCCGGGTGCCCTGATTGAGGCGGACAACCCTCAAGGCGGCAGAGTAGAGCTTGATGCGGACCCGCAGCAGCCTATTCTCAGATTCTGGAATACCGACCGGAAACGCTTCGGGTTCATCAACTATGCCGCATTCTCCAGCGGATCCGATGGGTTTAGTGTCAACGGGCCGCAGTACCCGCTAGCCAACACTGCGGGCACCCCGTCGGGATACACACGACTTACCCAGTGGTCGGGAACCGCAACTCTCCACGCGGTAAGAGCAGCCAACGAGTCGACCGTAGGCGGCGTGGTGTCTGTGAATGACAGATCCGCCGATTTGCAAACCTACGATGACTCCGGCGACCTCAGGTCATGGGTAAACATGCCTAAGAGCGGATTCATCGATTTTCACCAATACCCCAAAGGTAGCCCTAATTCGTGGCTTCGGTATAGGCAAGCTAGCGAACACAATTACTCCCCGCAGTTGCACGGTGTTAACCGGGGGGTCGGCATCATCTTCGGCAATCAAGCGCTGTACATCGGCGACGAGGACGGCACCCCGCGCCCGGCCTACGCACAGGCGTTCCGCCAGGGATCGGGACGAAATCTTAAAACGGATATCCGCCCGATTCCGTTTGACCCCGTCGAAACTGTTAGAGACGCACCTCCGAAGCTGTGGAAATACAAATCAGACGACCGGGGCACGGACTTTATCGGTCCTATGGCCGACGACCTCCCGGAACCTTTGCGCCACTCGGACCCCGACACAGGGGACCTGCAAGTCGATCATTCGTCGATGATTGGAACTCTTTGGGCGGCCGTCGGCCAGCTGAGTAAGACGCTCGACGAGATCGGCGAGAGGCTAGACAGACTGGAGACTCCGGAGAATGGCTGAGTTTACTAACGTCCCTTACAGCAGGCAGACCGGGTACACGGTCAAGTCGGAGGACTGGAACGCCGTAGCACAGAACACCCAGTACCTCAAAGAGGTTACGGACACGCAGACCGGTCGGATTGCTGCAATTGAGGGGACCGTAGGCTCTCGGAACGATCGTGCGGATGTCTATTCCGAGCTGGCGGCACTTGAGCAATCGGATTCAGATCTGGGTGCGAGAGTGGCTGGCCTCGAGGGGCTCAACGCCGGTACGCGGCTCACAACACTGGAAGGGCAGACGAACACCCTCCGAGGGCAAATGGGAGCGTGGCCGACTGGCGTAACGGTTACAGAGGCGATGACCAATGCAGGGAATCGTCTCAACCAGCTAGAAGAACAGACCGGAGTCACAGGCGTACCATTTGGGTCCTTCTACCAGTCGACTAGTCAGAGCATCCAGTTCAACTCTACTAACGAACGGCTGGTGTGGGATACCGCAGACGGAACGCCCACGGATGTTAGTCGCCTCGACGGTAACCGCGTAATCCGACTCGGCAGGGCGGGGATCTGGATTATCTCGGTGTTTGCTCGGCTATCAGGAAACATCGACGGTTCCCGAATGGTCCTATGGCTCGGTCCCCCGGACTCGGGCACAGCGGACCGCTGGGGCTTCTCTATGCTTAAGCCGGAATCTGTCCTACAGGACCCCGGTTGCTCGTTCACCATCCAGATGAAGGTAGCTAGCGGGTTTCAGTTCTCTGCATACCTCTACCAGGCCACGAACGCCGCTCGGCAGACACAGACGTCTTACCGGAGCACAGCTATTACGTGCGCATACCTGGGTGCTTCCTAGCACACCGATACAACCGTTGTAGGCCGCTCTACGGAGCGGCCTTTTTCATGCCCATTTCAAGGGACCGATATGGAAGAACCCATTCACGGCGTGTTCATCAGCTCGAAGGAGATATACGACGAGGTGAGGGGCACGCGGGAAGACGTCCAGAAACTGTTGAACACAGTATCCGACGTGCGAGAAGACATCCGAGATCACGAGGACCGCCTCAAGATTGTCGAGCGCAAGGTGTGGGCGGCGTCGGGTGTCGCCGCATTTCTCGCCGGCGGGGGCGTCTCGCTGATCCAGCTATTCACCAAGGGGGGATGATGGACGCAAGCACCCTCGCTACGGCCATGGGTTGCTCCCTCTCCGTCGCACAGCGATACGTCGCAGACTTCAACGTAGCGCTACGACACGCGGGGTGTACCACGGTCAACCGTGCGGCGATGTTCTGCGCGCAGATCGGGCACGAGAGCGTCGG
>Ga0079224_100010680_pt1 | contig 12607 bp, 11 predicted proteins | sample Stecom2015_FD_80414 | JGI IMG/M metagenome (GOLD analysis project Ga0079224, IMG submission 80414) | Agricultural soil microbial communities from Utah to study Nitrogen management - Steer compost 2015 | ecosystem: Environmental > Terrestrial > Soil > Agricultural land | place: USA: Utah...
ATGCGATTCGTGAGCCGACCTTGTGCGATTCGTGAGCGCGGAAGTCGAAATAAAAACTGCCGAATGGCAGATTTTTATTCGACGTAGCCACCAATCCCTATTGGTGGCGGTAGCGATCTGGAAGCGCATCCATCAGGTAATTCGTGAGCCTACCGCAGGGAGTATCTGGAAGTTACCCTCTCATCGCAGCTTTTAACGTTTCGGGATTAAAAAAACGTAAGGATGAGAATGGGGTATGTACCTAACGGCTTCTGAATATCAATTGAGGAAGAGACTGAAATTAGGCATAGAGGATGATAAGTACCTCTTTGTGTGTGAAGTCAAGGAGGTTGCAGATTAAGTCCGCTCTGACCTGGGGAGAACTGGCCTGGCAGTGTGGCGAAGTAGGGCGAGCGTCGTATCTTGAGCGTTGCATCTAACTAGGGTTTTCTCATAATCTCATATAGTTCTGATATTAAGCGTATTAGCCTTCTAATTTGTTTTCCGTACCAGGTATACGAATGAAACTGGGAATCAGGGTGAAGAAACGATTCCTGAGCGTCCCCAATTGAGGTGGAGTTCAGTGAATGGATATGGATGGCGGCTTCAAATTACACATAACGAATTGGGCTGATAAGGAGGCTCACACCTTTCACTTGTATCAATGTCAAAAAAAAGGACCAACAGATGGATAAGCTTGGAGCCTCCTTCTATTGGTCCTCAAACCCTCGGGTATATCCTTTTAATTATCCAAAATCGTCAAAGGCGATATTCTCCTCGGGAACACCCAATTCATCGAACATCTTAAGACACGCATCAAGCATTGGACCCGGACCACAAAGATAGTACTCCACTTCTTCGGGTTCGGGATGGTTTTTCAAATAATTATCATACAGAGCCTGATGGATAAATCCTGTGAACCCATCACCTTCCGGATCATCGATGCTCTTTTTAACTTGCCAATTGTCCTCTTCGAGGGCAGAAGATAGGGCAATGTGGTATTTGAAGTTATCGAATTCTTTTTCAATATTCCGGAAATGATCCGTATAGAACAACTCACGTTTGGAACGTCCGCCATACCAGTATGAGACCTTACGATTGCGTTCTTTAACGGTATGGAACAGGTGGAATAAATGAGAGCGTAGAGGTGCCATACCCGCTCCTCCACCTATATAAATCATTTCTTTATCTGTGTTCTTTATAAAGAATTCCCCGTAGGGTCCTGAAATCGTTACTTTATCCCCCGGTTTTTGATCAAATACATAGGATGAACATACCCCTGGATTGACATCCATCCAGCTGTTGGTATTGCGATCAAACGGGGGTGTGGCTATACGAATATTGAGCATCACAATATCCCCTTCTGCGGGGTGGTTTGCCATGGAATATGCGCGGAACTGAGGCTCATCATTCACCATTTTCAAATCCCACAATTTCCAGTCATCCCATTCACTCTTAAATTTATCGGGACCGGCAGGGTCATCGGGAGCCGGTGAGATATCAAAATTCTTAAACTCTATGGTAGTTTCAGGTACATCGATCTGGACATATCCTCCCGGTTCAAAATCCAGGGTTTCTCCTTTGGGGAGTCGAACCACGAATTCTTTGATAAAGGATGCCACGTTGTAATTAGACACCACCTCGCATTCCCATTTTTTAATACCAAATATCTCTTCCGGAATTCCTATTTCCATATTATCCCGAACCTTGACCTGACAGGCCAGTCGCATATGATCCTCTGCATCCTTCCTGCTGATGTGATTGAGCTCCGTGGGCAGGATATCCCCTCCTCCACTATACACTCTACAGGTACACATTGCGCAAGTTCCGCCTCCACCACAGGCTGAAGGTAGAAAAATATTCTGATCTGCCAGAGAAGTCAATAGGGAGGACCCAGGTTGCACTTCGATGGGATTATCTGTGTCTCCGTTGATCACGAGCTGAACCTTACCCTGAGGAACCAATCGCTTCCGTGCGAAAATAAGCATAACCGCCATGAGCAGGATCAAGCCACTGAAGACAAGAACGGCATAAAGTATAATTGCAAAATCGATTAATACGAACATAGAGTTTTTCTTTCTATAGTTTAATTAAATGCGGCCGGATCAATCCCAAGCAAACTCATGAAAGCGATCCCCATCATGCCCGTCAATAAGAAAGCCATTCCCAGTCCCCGCAAAGGTGCAGGAACATCGGAGTACGCCATTTTTTCACGAATCGCCGCCAGGGCAATGATGGCCAGAAACCAACCGAAACCACCCCCCAGACCAAAGGCAACCGATTCACCCAAGGTATATTCACGGGCAACCATAAACAAGGATCCACCCAGAATGGCACAGTTTACCGTGATCAGAGGTAGGAAAATTCCAAGTGCATTGTACAGCCCGGGTGAAAATTTCTCAATAACCATTTCCACCAATTGCACCATGGATGCAATCACTGCGATAAAAAGTATAAGTCTCAAAAAAGTAAGATCTACGCCAAATATACCATCCGGGCTAAGAAAATACGTCGTTATCAACCAGTTGATCGGTGCTGTGATGCCCAATACAAAAATTACTGCCAGTCCAAGCCCGAATGCCGTTTTCACCGATTTGGAAACCGCGAGAAAGGAGCACATCCCCAGAAAATAGGATAAAATCAAATTTTCTATAAAGGCAGACTTAATAAATATATTTATGTATTCCATGAATTTATATTTTATCGATTAGGAGATGTCGATCAATTTGGCATTGCGGGTTCTCTGTATCCAAATCAATCCAGCTATAATAAACATTGCGGCTGCCGACAAAACCATCAAACCATTGTTCTGGTACCAGCCAAACCAGGAACCAAACCCGGACGTGGCTGCCGTATTGATCAGATAATCCGGGGAAGGTCCGATCAACTGCAGTGTTCCGAAAGGAGAACCAGCAAACAAGGTTCCTTTTCCAAATAATTCCCTAACCAGGCCAACGATCAGTAGGATGGCTCCGTAACCCAAACCATTCCCTATTCCATCCAGAAATGCGGGCCATGGCTTATTGGCCATAGCAAAGGCTTCCAGTCTACCCATCACGATACAGTTGGTAATGATGAGACCGATGAAGACCGACAACTGTTTGTAGACGGTAAAGCTAGCTGCTTTAAGCGTAAGTTCCACTATGGTGACCAGGGTAGCGACGATAACCAGTTGTACGATCATCCTCACCGATTTGGGAATATGAGATCGCAACAAAGAGGTGAACAAATTGGAAAATGCCACCACGAAAATTACAGCCACTGTCATCACAAAAGATGGATAAACCAGGGTAGTCACCGCCAGAGCAGAACAAATCCCCAGTACCTGAACCGTTATCGGGTTGTCATCATCGAGGGGGTCCGTAATAAGTTTCCTTTCCTTTTTTCCAAATTCAAAGAGCTTTCCTTTCTCTTTCCCTGCCTGCTGTTCTTTTACCATTGTTTCAGCCATGACGTCTGAATTTTATTGTTGTTGAATTTTCTTAAAATACGGCTCATAGTTCTGGATACCATTTCGCAGCATTTCAGTCACCCCATTCATTGTAATGGTAGCTCCCGATATCGCTTCCACCTGATGATCGGGCTGGTTGATTATCCCTTTAACGATTTGAACCGAGGTAAAATCGCCCCCTTCATCATATATTTTCTTCCCGACAAAACGTTCAGGAAAACTGGGGTTATCCTTGATCTCAGCACCCAATCCAGGTGTTTCACCAGCATGGTCAAAACTTGCCCCCACAATAGTACTAAGGTCTTCTTCCAGGGCTACGCTACCCCAGATGGCATCCCACAAGCCTTGTCCCCGAATACTAATAATGTAAATCCTGCTTCCATCTGACTTTTCATAGACATACATAGGATATCGCTGTTCTGCCTTGGGTTTTTTCAATTCAGCTTCGAGCAAAACTTCTTCAGCACTGACCCCTTCAACCACATTACCCTCCGCATCGATTGCCAGGCTTTCCATTTGATCGGAATTAAAAATCTCCTGGACCTGTTCCACAGACATCGCACTGACCGGGGTATCAAACTCATCCTCAATCGAAAGAAGAATACTCTTCTTATTATAAACCGCTTCATTGAGGTCGTGAATGGGCTTTAGAAAAGTATTCATGCCTGCCAAAATAAAGGCTACGATGCCCGTCATGATGAGGACAAAGGTTACTATGTATTTCGTTGTATCACGCACTTTTCAATCGTTTTTTCATGTTATTTTCTACAATATAATGATCGATCAAAGGGGCAAAGGTATTGAGGAAGAGAATGGCCAGCATCCATCCTTCCGGATAGGCTGGGTTGATAATTCGTATAATCATCCCTACCATTCCAATCAAAAATCCATAGACCAGTTTCCCAAAGTTGGTACCCGAAGCAGTCACAGGATCCGTGGCCATAAAAACGATGGCAAACCAAAAGCTGCCCATGATGAACTGATCCTGCCATGGCACCGTCATAAAAGGGGTAGCCCCCCACATATTAAAAATCATAGACATCACTACAGCCCCGACCAATCCACTCAACATGATTCGCCAACTCGCGATTTTTGTAATCAATAAGATCAAGGCCCCTATAATGATCAAAGGTTTGGATGTTTCCCCTATGGAACCTGGAATCGCACCCCAAAACATTTGACTTGAGGAATATACTTCCGTTACCCTGTCCCAGCCACCTTCAAAGGCAAGCGCAAGTGGGGTGGCACCGGTAAATCCATCGACAATGGTTGCCGCAGGATCAAACTGTGCCCAGCCAAACCATCCGAACAATGTGTTGAAAAACGACGTTTGCCACCACCCATAATCGACTTGTGCCCCGGGTAAAATTTGTTCAAATCCAGCAATCCATACTTGATCTCCGGAAATGGTGGTCGGATAGGCGAAAAATACAAATGCACGGGCAAGCAAGGCCACGTTCCAGATATTTTTTCCCGTTCCACCAAATGCTTCTTTACCCATAAACACCGCAAATGCGACAGCAAGACACAAAATCCAGATGGGCAGATCCGGGGGCATAATCAATGGGATCAATGCTCCGGAAACCAGGAACCCTTCTTCTATGGAATGACCTTTCCTCCAGGCAAAATAAAATTCTATCCCTAGTCCCACAACGTGGGTCCAGATAAATAGCGGCAACAATTTGGTCAGTCCATACCCCAGTTTGAGGTGAAATCCCTCCAAAAAGCCGGTGTGCATCCCCAAAGCTACGAAGTGCTGGTGACCGATATTGTAAGTTCCAAATAAGTAACATAGTTGAAGAGCAATGACCACGGTGACCATGGTACGTTTAAGATCAATCCTGTCACGGATGTGTACACCAGTAGGGCTCGTTGTTTCGTTTGGGGTGAACAAAAAAGTAAAAAAGCCATCATAAAGGGTATGTGCAAAAGTCCCCTTTTTTGGCTCATTTTCTTTAATAAATTTAAGCAATTTGTTCATGCTCGATTTTTCGTTCGTTATCTTAAATATTATCCGTGTGCGTTTTATGCTTCAGAATGCATATAATCCAACCCCTGACGGAGTATCGCCTGTAAGGGTTGCTTGGAAGTACATACAAATTCACACAGGGCTACATCTTCTTCAACAAGTTCATAGATCCCAAGCCCTTCCATCCTGTCAATATCTTTTGTCAAAATAGCCTTAAACAATTGCATAGGAAAAGTATCTACGGGCAACACCTCCTCATACTGACCGGACATGACAAATGCCCTTCTTTCTCCGTGGGTATTGGTGTCCACATTAAATTTCATATCCTTGAACAGGAAATTGGGGAATGTTTGTGAAGCACTGGGACGCATGGTCTGAGGAATTAACCAACCAAACATTTCATAATGATCACCTTCCGGAATCACGGTTACCTGATGGTCATAATAATTAAGGAAGGGGTTCTCATCCTTCTTTTGGCCCGTCAATACATTGCCAGATATCACTCTAATTGCAGGATCTGAAAATTCTTGTGGGATAATTTCACTTAGATCAGCGCCAGCCAGGGTTCTTACATAGCGGGGTTCTAAAGCTCCATTTCCTGCAACATTTATCACACGAGCAGCATCATATCGACCCTCCAAAAACATTCCCCCCAGCGTAATCAATTCCTGCACTCCGATCGTCCAAACGGTATCCCCTTTTCGGATAGGTGCTATGTGGTTGATCTGAATTCCTACATTTCCACATGGATGTAATCCACCGAAATAATGTTTTTCCACGCCTTTCAGATTGGAAAGCTCTGCTGGTATTACCGCATTATTTCGTCCATCCAAGCCCATATAAACTTTACCATCTGTCAATCGATTGAGTACGTCGATCCCCTTTTGCATAGCGTCATATCTGCCATCGATTTTGATGTTCATATCACCGGCCAATGGTGAGGAATCAAAACTTGAAATGAAAATATCCCGGGGATCCCCCTCACTATCCGGCAGAATATTGAAAGGTCGTTGTCGGAACAAGGGCCAACCCCCATTTTCTTTTAAGAATTTACGGATGGTTGCCCGATCCGCAGTGGCCAAATCAGGGGCTTCAAGATCTTTATATTTTATTTCGCGGTCTGCCAAAATAACTACCTGATGGATAGCCCTTTTGGGACCTCTGACGATCCCCGCCATTTCGCCGCTTACCGGTGAAACGAAAAAGACATTAGGATGCTTTTTATCGAAAAATATGGGTTGACCCGCAAGAACTTCCGCACCCTCCTCTACCAGGATTTTGGGGATGGGCAAAATGTTATTGAAATTGATAGGAAGGACAGCATATCGGCTGGTGTGAACATCCACGACACCAGGATCTGATTCGCCTTTTAGTAAGATGTTCAGACCTCTTTTGATTTCAAAATGTTGTCGCAATTCCGATTCCTCTCCTACTACTTCCTCCACAGTTCTGGTTCGGGTTTTACCACTTAATGCGGTAGCATATGCCGCGTTGCTGCTGGCAATGACCACGACGCCAACCACCAACACGCCCAGGATCAACAATATCCCGATGGTCACCATGTCCCCTTCTCCCATGCCCTGGCTGTATCCAGGATAGGAAGTAAGTAAAAACAAAGAAGTCATAAAACCGAAGACGAGAGACCTGGGATGAAGCAAAGTTTTCTTCATTTTCATATGATGTCAATATTCTACCGCAAATATATGTCCGTTTCAAAATTTTGCAGAATTCTATCTGGGTTCCACCTCAGTTTATATTCAATCTAAATACCAGACCTAATTCGTTCCGCAAAGGTACCATTATGCTATTCAAATCACAAATAAATTGGTATATTTCATCACTTCACGCCACCCTGGTCCTGGCAGTCAAAACAATACCATCCTGCAAGTTCCCACCTATTCCCGGAACGACGATTTCTGGTCTGAATCGGATAGTTTCCAATTTAGTCCTACCGCCGGAGACCACCCCAAAACCGGATGATTCTCCACACTAATTTGGGCCAGTATCCTGGGGGAAAATGGCAGGGATAAACCAGCACTGAAACGCGCCGGAAATATCCGGAATGCACCATATATCGCTATATTCCGAAGTAAAGTTTGCCTCAGTCCTATAACCGGCGTCCATTGCGCATCCATATAGCCCAACAAAAGATACAATCGTGTTCCGGGCTGCCATGAAAAATAGGATGAACCGTAAACTCTGAATGGATGGAAATTCTCCGCCATATTCCAGGGCATTAATCCCTCCAGAAGTAATCCCATTCCCCAGTTACCTGAATCATAACTCAGCCCCACTGATGTGGACCCACGGACCGGACGTCCTTCATTCCCTATCCGTGATCTGGCAAATCGCTGGCTGATACCAATTCCTGTCGTAGCGTTTAACTTACGTCCTATACTGAGGACAACCTGACTGTCATGGTAGTCCGCAGCCCCGATAGATTGTACCGACAATCCCAAACCAAAATGACCGGGAAGGGATGTCAAATAATTCAAACCCAGAGCAAAAATTCCAAATCCGGGAAAATGAGAACGTACATTCGCCGATATGCCTGGATGTTCCACATCAGGAAGTATAGCAGGCTGCAGTAACGGGGCATCGTATCGACTGTCAAAACGATCAGAAGAAAGTAATCCGGCATTATAAGCGGATGAAAAGGGGGTAATCTGACTTTGTAAATCATTGTGAGAGAATGATGTCACCAGAATAATGGTGATCAGATCAAACCACAACGGGAGAGAAAGGATCCATCCTTCGCTGCTTTTCGCAAAATAAAGAACCATGCGTTAAGATACATAATTGTTTTGATATATTTGTTCTTTGGAGAAAGGAAAATACGTGGCATTTCACAGCAGACATATCGGAAGGGGAAAAAAAAGTGGGGGATCGATGGTACGAATCATCCTTATGTCAGCCATTCTGCTGGTTATCGCACTGCTCGTCAAAAATATTCCGGATGAGGCAATAGAGTCCGGAGAGGAAAAGTCGATACCCGTAATGGGTTTACCTCATTTCTGGCCCGAAAGCACCTTGCCCGTATTCCATCATTCCACTTTTACTCTGGCCTATGATGAAGATCATGAACAAGCCCGGTGGGTGGCCTATATTCTAACGCGGGAACAACTGGACCGCAATTTTGTCAGGCGTACTGATTGGTATGAAGCAGACCCTTCAATACCCACAGGCAGTGCAGAATTTTATGATTACAAAGGGAGTGGGTACACCAAAGGTCATCTGGTGCCCTCGGGTGACAGAGCATGGAGCAGGAAAGTCAACGAAGAAACCTTTCTGATGAGTAACATCAGCCCTCAAACCTACCATTTTAATAGTGGGGTGTGGAGAGAACTCGAAGAAAACATCCGGGATTGGGCAAGGACCAATGAACAGCTGTACATCGTCACCGGACCGGTACTTGGGTCCGATGCACCCAGGATTGGTAAAAATGCCGTTACCGTACCAGAGGCCTTTTTTAAAGTCGTCCTGGACCTGGATCTACCGGAACGTAAGGCCATCGGGTTTGTCATTCCCAACGAAAAAACAGATCTTCCCCTGGAGGATTTTGCCCTGCCAGTCGATGCAGTAGAAGAGATCACAGGCATAGATTTTTTCGATTTACTGATCACTGACGACGAATTGGAAGCAGAACTGGAATCGGATTTTGACTTAGAATTATGGGGAGTCGATCCCGATCGATACGTAAGGCGAGTGGAGATTTGGAATCGGTAAATTTCATTATTAAACCATATTTTGTACATTTTACTTAGAAAAAATACAGGGAAATGCAGGAATTTAGATCAGTCATAGAAGAAGGTTATCAGACCAAAGGGGAATCTTTGATCCTGGGCGGGGCGATGCACGGGGGAAAAACGATCCAGGAATTGTACGTGCGAGCTCCACTTAGCACCTTCAACCGGCATGGGATGATCTCCGGAGCCACAGGGACCGGAAAAACCAAATCACTCCAGGTTTTGGTGGAACACCTTTCACATCGTGGAGTACCCAGCCTGATCATGGATATAAAGGGCGATCTGAGCGGACTGGCCAAGCCTGCTTCACCGCATCCCAAAATCGGTGAACGACAATCTGCTATAGGACTCCCATTTTATCCAAAAGGATTTCCTGTAGAATTTATGACTCTGTCGGGTAAAGAAGGTGTCCGGCTGAGGGCCACGCTGACCGAATTTGGACCGATTCTATTTTCCAAAATTCTTGATCTGAACAGCACCCAGGCGAGCATTGTATCTATTATTTTTAAATACTGTGATGACAACCAGTTTCCCCTGATCGACCTCAATGATTTCAAAACGACCCTGACGTGGATGACCACCCACGGCAAGGATATGGTCGAAAGGGAATACGGACGTATCCACACCGCTTCAGTGGGAGCGATTATCAGGAAACTGATTGCCCTGGAGCAACAGGGAGCGGATATCTTTTTTGGGGAACCGTCTTTTGAAGTGCAGGATTTGTGCAGGCAGGATCTTGATGGTCGTGGGGTTATTTCCGTGCTGCGTTTGATGGATTTGATGGATCGCCCCCAGTTATTCTCCACATTTATGCTCCAGATGTTGGCCGAGATTTATGCGACATTTCCTGAAGAAGGCGACCTGGACCAGCCTAAGTTGGTCATCTTTATCGATGAAGCCCATTTAATATTCAATAACGCAAGTCGTGAACTACTCGACCAGATCGAAACCACAGTAAAATTGATCCGATCCAAAGGGATCGGTGTATTCTTCATTACCCAAAACCCGGTTGATGTGCCGGAGAGCATACTCGGACAGCTCGGTATGAAAGTCCAGCACGCGCTGCGGGCCTTCACGGCCAAGGACAGAAAAGCCATCCGTCTGGCGGCCCAGAATTTCCCCGAATCAGAATTTTATGATGTCGCCGAATTACTGACCAATCTGGGAACAGGAGAAGCGTTGGTGACGGTTTTAAGAGAAAATGGTCGCCCTTCACCTTTGGTTCAAACCATGATGCGCGCCCCGGAAAGTCGGATGGACATTCTCGAGGACCCAGAACTCCAGGCCATCGTGAACAATTCTAGAATGGTACTAAAGTATGAAAAAGATCTGGATCGAGAAAGTGCTTATGAGATCCTGTCCCAAAAAATGGAGATCGCTGCCCGGGAAAAGGAAGAAAATAAACCCCGGAAAAAACCTCAGCCCACGTTTTTCGAAAAGACACTCCAGCAGGCATCTGGTCAGATTACCCGGGAAATATCGCGAACTATCGCCCGTTCGATCTTGGGAGTACTCGGGGTGGGCGGGTCAAGTAAAAAGAAGGGACTTTTTTTCTAACGCTGCACAGATCAGGACTGCAGATACCCTCCACAGATCAGCAGTTCACAAGCCAAAAGTGATCTCCGAAAGGCGATCATTGTTCGAAATAGGGCATAATAAGCGATTTTGGATAACAGAATTCCATGATAATCAATCAGCAGGTGTAGTCATCCCTGGTAAAATTTGTATATTGTGAAAGATATCCAAGGAATCCACGGGTAATGAGCGTCAAAACCTGTACATACTGCGGAAAGCCACTGATGGGGCGCGCCGATAAAAAATTTTGCGATTCAGACTGTCGATCGAGCTACTACAATGAACTCAATCGCCACACGAACAATCTCATGCGTCAGGTTAACCGAACCCTGAGTAAAAACCGACGAATCCTGAAGGGACTCAACCCGGATGGGAAAGCCACAGTACACCGCAGTGAACTTTTGAAGAAGAAATTTGATTTTAATTATCACACGAATGTGTACAAAACCAAAGCCGGCAAGGTGTATTACTTCTGTTATGATCAGGGATATCTGCCCCTGGACAACGGTTATTTTGCCCTGGTAGAACGACAGGAATACGTACAATGAACATCTCCGCTAACCTTAAAACTTTTGGTGAGCAAGTCATCGATTTTCATCTAAATCTGAATCCACCTGCCCATTTGCCAGTGGGCATATCGTGGATCAACAACATGGATCAGACCGAGACTCAGCAATGTCTGCACAACTTTTACACCACCTATTTTGCCGATCGTCAGCACCGACTTTTTCTCTTTGGCATCAATCCGGGCCGCTATGGTGCAGGCCTCACCGGTGTGGGTTTTACCGACCCTATTTATCTTGAAGATCGATGTGGTATCCCCAATGCCTTTCCCAGGCGTCATGAACTTTCCTCGCAGTTTATTTATACGATGATTGAGGCGTATGGTACGGTGGACACTTTTTATCGCCATCATTATATCACCGCCCTCTCCCCTGTCGGATTATTGAAAAATGACAAGAACTACAACTATTATGATGATCCAGAAACGAAGCAGGTCGTAGAGCCGTTTGTGATCGATTGTGTGAATGCACAAATTAACTTTGGAGCTTTTCGCAATCGAGCCATTTGCATCGGCATGGGTACCAATTACCGGTATTTTTCTGAACTCAACCAACGAATGGGCTGGTTTGATGAGATCGTCCCCCTTCCCCATCCCCGCTGGGTAATGCAATATAAGCGAAAGGAGATCAATCGGTACGTGGATGAGTATCTTGAAGTGCTGCTAAATAAAGTGTAAGGAAGTCATTGAACAACTTTTCTCACATCTTCGCTAAAAAGTCCAAAAGTCCCATACCTACAAACGTGAGTGGATTTGAAATTTGATTGAAAATGTTCAACGGGTTGAACAATGTCTTATCCAAATGATAATACACGTCATGACGGACTCTGGGAATTGGCCTGGGGATCGAAAAGGGTTTTATAAATTCGTTGGTTGAATTCAGATTTTGCGAACATCTACAACTGGAACCTGTACAATTCAGATTGAAGCGAGTCAACTTATGGTTGCGATACGACTTTATTTGCCCATTAAAAATCTGGCAACAATAGGTATTACTTCAGCCTAATATCAGGTGTACAGCCTTCCCAATCCTATGAGTTTGTGTAATAACCCCGATCCACTCACATATTGATTGAACCTGGATAGTATCAATTTCCTTACCAGCTACACTTTTCAGATAAGTCTCCAAAGGGTAGTAACGGGGAAATGCATATTCACGAACTTCCCTGGGAACCTGATCTATGTAAAAATGTTCGTTCAAATACAATCGGCAGGTCGCTTCGGATCCCATATCCATTCTAAACCGGATGTTCCTCACCTCGATGAAGCCTTCTTTCGGTTCGGACGAAGTAAAATGCGAAAAATCCTGACGATGGTGGGTAGTA
>Ga0079224_100010681_pt1 | contig 12606 bp, 9 predicted proteins | sample Stecom2015_FD_80414 | JGI IMG/M metagenome (GOLD analysis project Ga0079224, IMG submission 80414) | Agricultural soil microbial communities from Utah to study Nitrogen management - Steer compost 2015 | ecosystem: Environmental > Terrestrial > Soil > Agricultural land | place: USA: Utah...
AACACCAAAAAATAAAACAGTACGAGAGCTCTCTTCATACAATAAATTAATGTCACGCAAAAATAACCATTTGTTAACCTCAAAGGAAATAGTAGGTGCATTATGACAATTGGTTAAGAAAGCTGCTATCTTTGTACTATGTTTTTCGACAAAAAAGATATTTTCTTCGATTTAGACCATACTATTTGTGATTTTGATAAGAATGCGCAAGAAACACTGCACGAACTTTATTACAAATACCATTTTGATAAATTGATCGGAAAGGTGACTTCTGACCTTTTTATAGAAACATATACTGTAAATAATCATCGTCTTTGGGCACTTTATCACAACGGAAAAATTGACAAGCCAACCTTACGAAGGTTACGGTTTGCTGATACCTTTACCCAACTAGGCATTGATCCTATGTTATTTCCGAAAGCGTTTGAGGAAGAGTATTTGAATATCTGCCCGACCAAGACTAATCTCTTTCCAAATGCCATCGAAACATTGGAATATCTGCAGAACAAGTATACATTACATTTAATATCGAATGGTTTCAAGGAAGCTTGCGAAAAGAAACTAGAGCACAGCAAATTAAAACCCTATTTTAAAACAGTCGTTATTTCAGAATTATTCGGCGTTAACAAGCCAGATCCGAGAATCTTCGAACATGCCTTGCAAAATGGAGAAGCCGAGAGAAAAACATCCGTCATGATTGGGGATAACCTCGATGCTGATGTTCGAGGTGCACAAAACGCCGGGCTCGACGCCATCTTTTTTAACGCAACTGGTCTCGAAAAACCAAGGGACGTCCGCCACATGATTCGAGATTTGGGAGAATTGCAAGAAGTGTTTTGAATAAACAGTAGAGACGCATTACGTACGTCTCTACAATGATATATTATAACACCTTTACGGTAATATTCTTCAACCACACATCATCACCATGATCCTGAAATCCGATAACACCCGATTTGGATTCTCCACCAACGTTATTCAATAATTCAAATGCCAATGGCCACTTTTCCTGACTAAACTTACTAGCTTGTAACAAGGTTGTCCATTCAGGTGTCCGTATAGTGTATTCCACCACTTTTTCACCATTTTGATAGTGGACTACTTTTCCGTTGTTTACGACAATCTTCGCTTTATTCCATTCTCCCGCCGGTTTGCCATTCTGTGGCTTCGCTGGAATCATATCATAAAGAGAAGCCGATTTTCGATTGCCATCAACCCCCTGTTTAGCATCGGGGTGATTTTCATTATCCAACAATTGATACTCCGGGCTCGATATGTATATAGGTTGTTCTTTTACTTCTTTTGCTAAGAAAAATACGCCGGAATTACCGGCATGGGAAATCTTCCATTCAAATTCCAGCTCAAAATTTTGAAAGTCGTGCGCAAAGATAATGTCTCCACCATCTTCGTTGGTCAGTCCAGACCCTTTACCGGAGAATTTCAACGTGCCGTCTTCAATCATCCATTTTGCGGGAACTTTATCTTTGTTGTACCCTCGCCAACCTTCCAACGATGTACCGTTGAATAATACATAGGCACCCTCTGCATTTTTCTGAAATTTGTTAATATCAACTTTCGGGAGGTTGCTCAATTCATACGACGGAACATTGTTGCCAACAGCAGCGGCGTTTTGTGCTTGACAAATTGTGGTAGACAATAATACGACCGCTCCTACCATATACAAAAATCTTTTCTTCATATTAAAACATATCTTTTAGTTGTTCGCTAAAGATAGAAAAATAAATGCTTTTTTTAAAAACCTCCCTCCATTCCTTCGTCCATACCGTTATCTCTTCTATCCTCCCGTTTCTTGTTCAAATCCTGAACACCAAAACGGTAAGTAAATGACAACGAGAACATTCTACGCATCCAACGGTTTTCCATTTGGATGAATTGCGTCGGCAGATTGTTTTCCATACGGAACCTTTGGGTGTTAAATACATCGCGTACATTGAACATCACACTCCCTTTGCCCGCCAACACATCCTGACGTACAGCAACATCCAAGCCAGCCATTGATTTCATCCTACCCTGTACCCATTTCCGAGGAGCACGATAGAAACCGCGGGCCTGCAAGGTAGTAGATTTTGTGAATTTCACATTGGTATTAATGTTTCCATTCCAACTAAAGTTCTCTACATCACCTGTATTAAATTCCGCATAAGGCATCGTTTTGTCATAAAACAAGTTAACATTCGCCGTTGCGTCCCACCATCGTAGAAAGTTCACTTTTGATATCAGTTCCAGTCCCATCGCATCTTGTTTCGAAACGTTTTCCCAACGGCTATAGGTAACATTACTTCTATCACCCACAATATCCGCTATTTCCTCGGGATCTCTCAAAAACGGACTCATCATATCACTTGAGCGGCGATAATACGCAGAGCTGATAAAATTCCACTTGTCATAAAATTTCGCAAAACTCAACTCAAAGGAATGTATATCCTCCGGCAATAAGTTTGGGTTACCTTGCCTGTAATTGATTTCATCATTTATATTAACGAAAGGATTTACCTGCCATCCGCGTGGCCGTTGCACACGACGGGTATAAGACAGTTGAACCTTATCACCGGAATCACCCACTTCATACGATAAGAAAGCACTGGGGTAAAGACGAAAGAAATCTTGATTCCCGTCATTTGTTTTTTCATCTTCCGGGACATCTGGATCTAAATTATAATAAGTGGATCTTAAATAGGTTTGTTCTCCTCGGAGTCCTACTTGTACGCCTAATTTCTTTGTCAACTTACGTTGATAATTCATATATAATGCATGCACACTATTGGTCAGATCAAAATCGTTGCTGACGCCATAATCCGGCATAAATACTCCTGTCACACTATCTAATACTTCCGACCACTGGGAGTCTTCACTGTTACGCACAGTAGTACGGTAACCCGCTTCAAATTTATGATCTTCCTCGAATGGCAGAACATAATCTAATTGAAAATTCCAATTCTTTCCGGACTCACTCGTCACATTCTGACGCTCGAAAGGGGCACGTCCGTTGGCATATCTTTGATAAAAATCATTCGTTCCATCTTCCGTATCGCTACCATAGGTAATATTAGCGGTAATCTCCTCTCCCTCTCTTTTGAGCTCTTGCTTAAAATCAAAGGTTATATCCAACCCTAGGTCTTCTTCGTATTGCTGTGAAGTTCGAAAAGCACTTTCACCTAAATCCGGAACATTAAAATAGCGATAATCAATGTCTGAACGCCTATCATTATCTCGAACACTGACATTCGCCCCTAAGCTAAATGTCGTTTTTGATGCAGCATACCAATCGGTACCAAACCGAAAAGTGTGGTTCTTACCTTTCCGGTTATTTTTACTCGTAGTAACCGTGCGCGCACTATTTTCCTGTATAATACCATCTATCAGTTCCGTATTATCATTGAATCCATTCCCTGGACGAACCCTATTCGCATAGTTATATCCGCCAAAGAAATTAAACTTGCGATCTCGGTAATTCAAGTCCACTCCAGCACTGTAGTTATCATAAGAACCTCCCGATGCCGTTACACTCCCATTCAACCCGGTTCTCACGTTCTTTTTTAATATAATATTGATGATACCCGATTGTCCCTCCGCATCATATTTAGCAGAAGGGTTCGTGATAAGTTCAACCTTTTCTATACTATTGGCGGGCAGGGATTGCAGCAATGCATTAATATCGGAACCTGCCATAGCTGACTCTCTTCCATCAATCAAAATCTTTACGCTGCTGGAACCCCGGAGAGAAACATTTCCATCAGCATCGACATCAAGCGTGGGCACATTCTGCAACAAATCACTAGCAGAGCCACCAACACTGACTAAGCTTTGTGAAACATCAAATACTTTTTTATCGATTCCCAAACGCATTTCTGGTACCCGTCCTTCTACAATTACCTCTTCAATCAGCTTACCATCATCCATCATGGATACCTGCTCCAGCTTTACTGGTTGCTGGCTTGCCACGTGGACATTTTCAATAAGAACGTTTTCTTTCCCGACGTAAGTGATCCGAATCGCATATGTTCCAAAATCAACATCAGAAAACAGCAGTCTTCCATTGATGTCACTCTGTGCTCCCTGGACATAACTTTGATTGGATTGTTGGAGAAGGGAGGCACTGGCACCAATAATAGGGTCATTCGTCTCTTCATCAATAACAATGGTTTCTATGTTCCCTTGTTGTGCAAAAAGAAATAACGGGCAAAAAATAATAAAAAAAATCAGCTTCAAATTTCTAGTAAATATCATGTGAAAAAATGTCCTTTCCACAAAAAAACGAAATAAAAGCTGCTATCGTTCTATCGTAACTGCATTATTACGATGTCACTTTTCTTTTTTTCCCGTAAAAAAAGAAGCAAAAAACTATTCTACAGAAACAGTCAACCCTTCGGATTTAAGAATTTTCCGATATACTTCCATTTCAGTATAAGAGCCCTCGAGTACAGCGCACTTACCCTCCGTATGCACCTTCCAGGCAATTTGCTCGGCTTGGGCCTCCGAATATTGCAAATGCTTCATTAGGCAATAGATGACATGATCAAATGTATTGATTTCGTCATTCCACAGAACCAAACGGTTCGCCGAATGGACAGTTGCTAATATCTCTTCCAGCGTAAACGCTTCTTGTTCTGTTTCTACACTCATATCGCAAAAATAATTAATATTTTAAAAAATATGTAGATTTACACACTAATCATGAGGAAAGGAAGTAAGATGTTTCAATCGAAAATTGCCGGCATAGGATATTACGTGCCAAAAAATGTATACACAAACCGTGATCTCACCCGGTTTATGGATACCAGCGATGAATGGATCCAAGAGCGGACAGGCATTAAAGAGCGGCGCTACGCCGACCGCATAGGAGAGACCACCACCACAATGGGGATCGAAGCATCAAAGATCGCGATCGAACGGGCAAATACGACACTAGAAGATATTGATTTTATTATATTCGCAACGCTATCTCCCGATTACTATTTTCCGGGTTGCGGGGTATTATTACAGCGCGAAATGGGCATGAAAGAGGTCGGCGCACTTGATATCAGAAATCAGTGCTCGGGTTTCGTATACGCACTCTCTATTGCAGACCAGTTCATCAAAACAGGCATGTACAAAAACATCTTGGTTGTCGGCTCTGAAAAACATTCTTTTGCGTTGGATTATTCCACCCGCGGACGTGCTGTTTCGGTTATCTTTGGCGATGGTGCTGGAGCCGTCGTGGTACAACCGACCACTGAAGCCGGAAAAGGTATTCTCAGCACCCATTTACACGCGGATGGTGCTGAGGCTGAAAAACTTGCAATGTATTACCCTGGAACTTCCGGTGGAATATGGTTGGATAAGCAGCCAAACTGGCCAGAGCAGGAACTCGGTGGTATGCTCTTTACAAAAGAAATGTTAGAAGATGGCTCTGCATTCCCATATATGGATGGACAAGCCGTATTCAAAAAAGCCGTTGTTAAATTTCCGGAAGTTATACAAGAAGCATTGGCAAAAAATAATCTCCAATCGACCGACATTGATTTACTTATCCCTCATCAAGCCAACCTACGGATTGCTCAATTTGTACAGAAGACGTTGGGGTTGGGTGACGATCAGGTTTTTAACAATATTCAAAAATATGGTAATACTACCGCAGCGTCTGTTCCTATTGCATTATGCGAAGCGTGGGAAGAGGGAAAAATCAAAGATGGTAATCTTATCTGCTTAGCTGCCTTTGGTGCCGGATTTACTTGGGGTTCGGCGTTGATACGGTGGTAACGAAAAAGCAGATGGACTAATCAGCTGCTTTTTCTTTTACTACTTTTTTTGATTGATCTTTCTCTTTTTCTTTCTTTTTAAAACCAGAATCAAATATCACGTCCCATATCGCGGAACTAACGCCAAATCCACGTTCCGGATCGGAATAGTGATGCAACATATGGTGATCCTTTATTTTCTTGAATAAACCCGATTTAAAATTTGCATGATGCATGGCGTAATGGCATTCATCGTAGATCAGGTAACCGAATAGAAATCCTGCGAAAAAGGCTGCCAATATAAATTCCGGCAGGAATAGACTGAAAATAAAATAGATAATAGCTGCCAGCGGAATACTCGCCGATAACGGCATCACCAAACGCAAACGGTCTTTTGGATAATCGTGATGCACACCATGAAAAATAAAGTGTATACGTTTACCCCAATTGGAAGTTGGATGATAATGGAATACCCAACGATGCAAAATATATTCTGCTAATGTCCAAAAAGCCAAGCCAGCGAAATAATACAAAGTGATATTTCCGACAGACATCTCTCCTTTTGCATAGGCCTTATAAATAAAATAACATATTACCGGAATCCAAAATATTAAAGGTACACTATAATGTACTTTGGTCAAGGATTCTAAAAAATTATTTTTAAACATCCGAGAAGATTCGGTAGCGTTTGACACATATAACTTCTTCGCCATAACAAAATAGTCTTGATAGCTAACAAAGTTACCATGTATTACTGTCTTATCAAAGCTTTACTTTTTGAACATTTTCACATTTTTGTCAAATGTACATATCCGCTACACTACCCGGGCCAGCAATCCTTTTAGATACTCCCCTTCTGGAAACGATGCCCGAACAGGATGATCCTCTGGCTGAGAGAACTGTCGAATAAATTGGATTTCCCTTCCGGCGTCTAACGCGGCCCAGGCGACAACTTGCTTAAAGGTATCGATATCCATCGCTCCAGAGCATGAAAATGTAGCCAATAGTCCACCGCTTTCCAACAGGAGCAATGCGCGTCTGTTCAAATCTTTATAAGCCCTAGCCGCCTTGTCCAATGCAGAACGAGTTGGGGCATATTTTGGAGGATCCAGAATAATAACATCAAACTTCTCCCCCTCCTCTCCTAACTGGCGGAGGTACTTATTGACATCAGATTGTATTGCTGTGAACATAGCGGCATCAAAATCATTCAATGCTATATTTTTATTTAGTGTTTCTATAGCTAAAGCAGAACTATCCACTGAAACAACGGAAGAGGCTCCCGCTTTAAAAGCATTCAGCGTAAACCCGCCAGAATAACAGAAACAGTCCAACACACGTTTCCCTTTGACATACTGTGCTGTCAGCGAGCGATTATCCCGTTGATCACAGTAAAAACCCGATTTCTGCCCTTCAATAATATTGATTTGGTAACGAATACCATTTTCTATCACATCGACGAATTCGGAAGGCGTATCCCCATACATCAATCCATTTGCATCTGGCAATCCTTCGTGTTGACGGGCATTTAGGTCACTTCGCTCGTAAATCCCTTTGGGCTGTATAAGCTGTACCAATTCATCGATGATGATCGCCTTCACTGCTTCTACACCAGAAGAATGGATCTGTACCGATAGGAAATCACCATATTTATCTACAATAAGTCCTGGCAAAAAATCAGCTTCCGCAAAAATCAACCGTACGGTATTGTTCTGATCCGTTAACAAATGAGTTCTCAGCTCTACGGCACGCCGTACCCTATTACGCCACCATACTTCATCTATTGGATGTTGTTGATTCCATTCCAACAGGCGGACTGCTACCCTCGAATGCGCGTTGTAAACACCATAGGCTATGAACTCCCTATCTGAATTAAAAACTTTAACAATGGCACCCCTTGCAGGTGTTCCATCGATATTCTTTATTGCTCCAGAGAAAATCCAAGGGTGCAATTGCCAAGCAGCTTTCTCTTTGCCTTTATGCAGTATTATCTTGTTCATGTTTGCAAAAGTACACTTTTTCGTTTCCTCATTGGGGCGCTTTATGTGTTTCCCAGTAAATAACTTTTAAATGCATCATAGTCCATTTGAAGCTCCGTCGCCAGCTTTGGTTTCCCAGCCAATTCTTCAGCTCCTTTGGGCAACTCAATTTTTGCAAACACTTCTTGGGAAATAGCATCTGGAAACTTACACGGATGGGCTGTTGATAAAAACACAGAAGCATACGTTCCCGGATAATCTTGACGGTATTGATTAGCCGCAAGATAGGCAATAGCGGTGTGTGGACAAGCGATATACTGATGTTTATCATAGAGTTCTTCCATCGCTTTTACTGTCTGTTCGTCGTCATAAGTATAAGACGAAATCATGCTGCGAAGATCTTCCAGACTGTTGTGGAACATATCTTGAATACGTATCCAGTTGCTCGGATTACCAACATCCATGGCGTTTGCCAACGTCTGTACAGATGGTTTGGGGTCATAGCTACCCGATTGCAAGAAACGTGGAACAGTATCGTTAACGTTGGTTCCCGCGACAAAATGCTTCACAGGCAACCCCATTTTATAGGCAAGTAAACCTGCTCCTATATTACCGAAGTTGCCACTAGGCACGGTAAAGACTACTTCAGCAATGCCTTGTGATTTTAACTGCGCATAAGCCCAAAAGTAATAGAACGTTTGTGGTATCAATCGAGCTATATTAATAGAGTTAGCAGAAGTTAGCCGCAGTACGTTATTAAGATCAGCATCATTAAATGCCGTTTTTACTAGTGCCTGACAATCGTCAAACGTGCCATCAACCTCCAACGCCCGTATATTCTTCCCGTTCGTCGTCAACTGTTCCTCCTGCACTTTGGAAACCTTTCCTTTCGGATAAAGTATAGTTACACGTGTACCTTCGACACCCAAAAATCCCGATGCTACCGCTCCACCAGTATCTCCCGAAGTAGCGACCAAAACATCTAACAATTGATCTCCCTGTTTAGAGAAATAGCCCATTACACGACTCATAAATCTCGCGCCAAAATCTTTAAAGGCATATGATGGTCCGTGGAATAATTCTAATACGGCTGTTTCCGAATCCAAAAACCGAACTGGAGCATCAAAATTAATCGCATCAGCAATAATGATCTTTAAATCATTATCCGGAATGTCATCGCCAATTAACGCATGCGCTACTTCAAAGGCGATCTCTTGCAAAGAATATTGTTGAATATTGCGAATAAAACCTGCGTCCAACGATGGGATAACCTCGGGCATATATAAGCCTTTGTCTATAGGCAATGAATTGAAAACGGCTTCCTGAAAAGAAACCCGAAGGTCTTTATTACTTGTACTGTATAATTTCATCTATTTGTTTTTATTTTTTATGTCTGATGAGAGCTCGAGTAAATAATCATTTCCCCGTGTGTCAATGATTATTTACATCTCGGTTTCATTTTTTGCTATAAAATTTTTGGCCCATTGATATTGACAGGCGATACATATTTAAAACTATCTATTTCACAATCTGTTAAGTGCTGTTGGACGAGATTCGCGGCATTTTCAGCCGTTTCTTTTCCACGGGAAATAGCGACTACCGAGGGTCCCGACCCCGAAATACCAAAGCTTAATGCACCAGCATCCATTGCAATTTGCTTCATCGCATAAAACTCTGGAATTAAAATGGCACGGGTAGGTTCGATAAGCACATCGTGCATACTTCGACTAATCAACCCGTAGTCACTTTCATAAAGGCCTGCGATTAATCCTGCAATATTACCCCACTGTGTTACAGCATCTTTCAAAAAAACTTTTTCCTTGATGAGTTGTCGAGCATCACGTGTAGGTACATCCACTTTTGGAAACACAATCCCCGCATATAGCTCTTCCGGTACCGGTAATTTAATTACGTCCAAAGTATTGTTCCCTCGAATTAGCGTGATGCCGCCCATTAATGCCGGCGCTACGTTATCAGCATGTCCATGGCCGCAAGCAAGGCGCTCCCCTTCCACGCAGAAAGGCAGTAGTTCTTCCTTAGTCATCGGATTTCCCAAAAGGCTATTAATGGCAAATAATCCCGCTACCGTACTGGCGGAACTCGATCCTAAACCACTACCAATGGGCATATGCTTAATAAGCTCTATTTCTACACCGATTTCTTTAGAAACTCCGAGATGCTCCAATAACATTTTAACACACGCACTTACCGTATTTTTATCGGCATCCAATGGCAGCTTCCCATCGTCTCCAGTAATCGAGCGGATGCGTACACCAGGTGTCCTTACACGGCGCATAAGAACCTCATCTCCAGGATAATCCACCGCGAACCCTAATATATCAAACCCACATATCATATTCGCTACGGTAGCAGGTGCAAACACACGCACGGTATCCATGATTTTATCGAAGTCTATTTTTCTATCTGTTTTATTTTGATTCATTATTATAACTTATCACTCGTAACTCATATATCGACTACGCTCCTACATTAACCAAATCGGCAAATACACCTGCCGCAGTTACTTCTGCTCCGGCTCCGGGACCTTTTACAACTAACGGACGCTCTTTATAACGCTCTGTCGTAAAAGAGATGACATTATCACTTCCCGACAAGGCGTAGAAAGGATGGTTTTCGTCAACCATTTCCAATGCTATGGACACTTTGCCATTTTCCAATTTACCAATGTATCGGATTACTTGCTTTTGGCTTTCTGCTTCTTCTTTCAACGCATTGAAATATTGATCGGCTTTTAGCAACTCGGCATAGAAATCATCTACAGAGGTTGCTTCCAAACAAGCTTGAGGAAGAATAGCACCTAAATCAACATCAGACGGTTCAATCACATGTCCTGCATCCCTCGCCAAAATCAACATCTTCCGCATAAAGTCAATTCCTCCCAAATCATCACGTGGGTCAGGTTCGGTATACCCCAATTCTTGAGCACGTTTCACGACTTCGTAGAACGAAGCATCTCCCGTAAAGTTATTGAATATATAGGAAATAGTTCCCGAAAGAATGGCTTCGATCCGCACAATGCGGTCGCCACTCAACATCAAGTCTTTCAATACCCTAACGATAGGTAAACCCGCCCCAACATTCGTTTCATAGAAAAAGTCTACACCATATTTACGTGCCGTATCGTGAAGTGATTTGTACTGCTTATACTCCCCAGAATTGGCTATTTTATTGCACGTTACAACCGAGATATTCGATTTAAATATATCTATATAATATGTGGACGGAAGTGGACTAGCTGTATTATCAATAAAAACACAATTAGGTAAATTCATTGCCTTCATCCGTTCCACAAAGTTGGACAAATCTGCGACTTCTCCTTGGCCTTCCAATGTTGTACGCCAGTCTGCCAAATCTATACCTTCCGCATTAAATAGCATTTTCCTAGAATTGGAAATGCCTGCAATTTTGATTTCCAGGTCGTTATTCTCTACCAAAAAGTCATATTGTTCATGGATCTGCTTAAATAACGTTGCGCCGATGTTACCCGTACCAACACTAAATACATACAAGGTCTTCTTTAACTCCGCAAAGAATGCATCATGCACGGTATTCAGCGCTTTCGCCATATTTTCTTTCTCAATAATAACGGATATATTGAGTTCAGAAGAGCCTTGTGCAATAGCACGTACATTGATACCGTTTCTTCCCAATGCATGAAACAAGCGACCAGACATACCCGGCGTACGTTTCATATTTTCCCCGACAATTGCCAATACAGAAAGATCATTCTCTACGGTAGGTAAAACGAGTTTATTTGCTTCTAATTCCAACTCGAATTCCGTTTTTATAAGTTGCACAGCCTTCGCTGCATCATTTGGATGAACAGCAAAAGTAATACTATGCTCGGAAGATGATTGGGTAATCAGCACGACATTGATCTGCTCCCTTGCCAACAATGTAAATAAACGGCCGCTAAATCCAGATTTCCCTATCATTCCGCTTCCGGAAACATTGATGACAGAAATATCAGCAATAGATGAAATTCCTTTAATCGGGTAAACAGATTTTCCGCTTTCAAACTGGATAACGGTACCTGGAAATTCCGGTTCAAATGTATTTCTGATCACGATCGGAATCTTCTTCAAAAATGCCGGAATCATTGTCGGTGGGTAGATTACCTTCGCTCCAAAATAAGAAAGTTCCATCGCCTCATTATACGATAAGGTCGGTTGCGAAAATGCTTTCTTTACAATACGTGGGTCGGCCGTCAACATGCCATTGACATCTGTCCAGATCTCGATAGCAGAAGCCTGCAGCACGGATCCAAAAATCGCTGCTGTATAATCGGATCCTCCTCTTCCTAATGTCGTTATGCGACCGTCTTCATTCGAGCCGATAAAACCAGTCACGAATAAAAGCTTATCTGAATGAGTATGTGCAAGCGATTGAATAAGTTGATTTGTGACGTCTTCATTGATATGTGCATGTCCAAAATTGGAATCGGTCTTTATGTAGTGAGAGGCATCAATAAATTCGGTTTGCTCAACATATTGTTCCATTATTTTGGAAACCATATAGTTTGACAATCGTTCACCGAAAGAAACAATCAGGTCTTTACTTTGTAAACTTAGTTCCCGAAGTGCACTGATGCCCTGTAATATTTCTTCTAATTCGTTGAGCATCAATTTCAATTTGGTAAACACCGGATTTTGGTATTTTACCGCGATGAGCTTTTTCACCACTTCGAAATGGCGTTCTTCCAATGATTTCAAATCTTCGTCAAAAGGGATACGCTTAGCTGCATTTTCTGCCATTCTCATCAGTAAGTTCGTTACGCCAGCCATAGCTGACAGTACGACTAAAGGCTTCTCCCCTTCGTCGTAAGACCTCTTAACAATGCCTAATACCGCCTTTACGCTGTCCACATT
>Ga0079224_100010682_pt1 | contig 12606 bp, 10 predicted proteins | sample Stecom2015_FD_80414 | JGI IMG/M metagenome (GOLD analysis project Ga0079224, IMG submission 80414) | Agricultural soil microbial communities from Utah to study Nitrogen management - Steer compost 2015 | ecosystem: Environmental > Terrestrial > Soil > Agricultural land | place: USA: Utah...
CGACGATGGAGAGCGCCTGGGGCACGACCTGTCCAGCCTGCGCATGGTCATCCACGCCGCGGCTCCCTGCCCGCCCGATGTGAAGAAGGAGCAGATGATCGCTTGGTGGGGGCCGATCATCCACGAGTATTACTCCTCCACCGAAGCCATCGGCGTCACCAGCATCGACTCCGCCGAATGGCTGGCCCATCGGGGTTCCGTCGGGCGGGCCAGCTTCGGCACGATCCATATCCTCGACGAGGCGGGCAACGAACTGCCGCCGGGCCAGGAAGGACTGGTCTATTTCTCCGGCGGCGGCAGCTTCGAATACCACAACGACCCCGCCAAAACCGCCCAGGCCATGGACAGGCTGGGCCGCGCCACCGTGGGCGACGTCGGCTACGTGGACGCGGAAGGCTACCTCTACCTCACCGATCGCAAGTTCCACATGATCATTTCCGGCGGGGTGAACATCTATCCCCAGGAAATCGAGAACGCCCTCGCCCTCCATCCGGCGATTGCCGACGTGGCGGTGATCGGCGTGCCCAACCCGGAGTTCGGCGAAGAGGTGAAGGCGATGGTGGTGCCCGCCGACCCGGCCCAGGCTGGCGACAGGCTGGCCCAGGAAATCATCGAGTTCACCCGGCAGCGCATCGCCCACTACAAGTGCCCCAGGAGCGTGGAATTCGTCGAGAAGCTGCCGCGCCTGCCCACCGGCAAGCTGGCCAAGCGCCTGCTGCGGGAGCGCTACTGGAAAAAAGACTGATGAAACGGCAAACGGGGTTCTACGGATGGAAACTGCTGGCAGCCATGTGGGTCATCACCGGCGTCAGTTCAGGTTTTACCTATTACGGCGGCAATATCATGAACAGCCACATGGCCGTCGAGATGAACCTGGACCGCAAGTCCCTCGGGATGGCCTTCGGGACCTTCGCCCTGTGCATGGGTCTGACGGTTCCGCTGGTGGGGTTCTGCGTCAACAGGTGGGGACCGCGCCGGATGCTTTGCATCGGCACGCTGCTGGCGGGCCTGGGCGCGCTGGCAATGGCGCTGCTGGTGGAGGATATGACGGGCGTCCTGCTCGCCTACGGTCTGGTGATGGGAATCGGCGCCTCGATGAGCGGCATGCTTCCGGCCCAGACCCTGGTCACGCATTGGTTCAGGCAGCGCGTGGCGCTGGCAATGACCATCATGCTGACCGGCACAGCCACGGGGGGACTCATCGCCGCGCCCCTGTTCGAGAACGTCATCGTCGCCTTCGGCGGCGACTGGCGGACGGGCTGGGTGGCGATGTCCATCGCCTGCGCGGTGTCCTGCGTTGTCGCCACGATCTTCGTCAGAGACCGGCCGGCCGATCTCGGGCAGTTCCAAGACGGCATCGTCGAGACTTGCGCGCCGGCCAGCGCGGCCACGGCCCTGCAGGGACCGACGGGCGTGTACAAAACCCGCGAGGACTGGCCGTTCCAGGATGTGCTGCGCCACCCCGCCTGGTGGCTGATGGTCCTGGGCACCGTGTGCTTCCTGACCACCTTCGGCATGATGGTCGGGCACGGCGTCGTCCACTTCAAGGATCTGGGCCACGATGCAGCCACCGCCGCCCTGTTCCTGGCCCTGCTGCCCCTGACCGGTCTTACCGGCAAGCTTGTGGTCGCAATCTTGGGAGACCGGGTGGAACTCCGCTTCCTGTGGGGCGGCGCCATGGCCATGATGGCTGCCGGCACGGTCGTGGCGGTCACCGCGACCAGCACGGCGGCACTGTTTGGCGCCGCCTTCCTGGTGGGCGCGGGCAGCGCCGCCGCCTATCCATGCATGATCACGCTGGTGGCCAATTACTTCGGCAAGGCCGCCTATGCCTCGCTGATGGGGGTGATGCTGCTGGTCGGTGCCCTCGCCGTCGCGGCTGGGCCGTTGCTGGCCGGTATCGTCTTCGACCGTTTCGGCACCTACCTGCTGGCGTTCTACTCGGCCGCCGCAGTGTGTCTGCTGGGCGGATTGATGGTCCTCTTCGCCAGGCCGCCGGAGCAAAGGCAGGCAAGCCCGGCGAACTGCCCGGCCACCTGATCTGGCAGGCACTGCCTCTGCGTGCAGGGCACCATGGAAGCTCGCCGCCGGACATTCGTCGTCGCCATCTTCGATGGTATGACATGAGCGGGCCACTGACAGGCCTGAAAGTCATCGAAATGGCCGGTATCGACCCCGGCCCCTTCTGCGCCATGATGCTCGCCGACATGGGCGCAGAAGCTATCCGCATCGACCAGAAGCGCAGTCCAGGAAAAATGTAGCGAATGGGCACGGCCGGGAAGCTGCCCTGACTCGATACGATACGGGCGGGCGCATCACGCATCGGTGGTGTGCCGGGTCATGTAGTCCAGGAGATCGGCATGGGCCGGATTGTGGGCGAGCATGCCGCCGTCGATGACGTAGACCTGGCCGTTGATGTAACGCGCCTCGTCGGACGCCAGAAAGCAGACCAGGCTGGCGATGTCCGCCGGCTCGCCGAACTGCTTCGTCAGAATGTGGCGTCCCATCACCTCGACGACGTCGGCGGCCACCGCCCGCACCGCCGGGGTCAGCACCAGCCCCGGCGCCACGGCGTTGCAGCGGATGCCCTGGGCGCCGTGCTGGGTAGCGATCTGCCGGGTCAGGCCGAGGATCGCAGCCTTGGAGACGTTGTAGGCGATCCGCGAAACGTCCCCTGAAAAACCACCCGCCGACGCAGTATTGACGATCGCGCCGCGACCGACCGCGATCATGTGCGGCAGAGCAAACTTGCAGGCCGCCAGATAGCCGCGCAGATTCACCGCCATGACCCTGTCCCAGGTCTCGAAATCAATCCGAACGGCATCGGTATCCCTGGCATGCACGTCCGGGGAGCTGATCGCCGCGTTATTGTGCAGCACGTCGATGCGGCCATGGAGGTCCATCGCGGCCTCCACCAGACGGCGGGCCGACACGGTGTCGCCGGCATCGAACTCGACGGCGATGCTGCCGCCGCCAAGCTGCTCGGCGAGCTTGCGGGCAGGTTCCCCGTTGATGTCGGCGACCACCACGCTCGCCCCTTCCCCGGCCAGGCGCAGGCAGACCGCCTCACCGATGCCCGAGGCACCGCCCGTCACGATGGCTACTTGGCCGGCAAATCTCTTCATCATCGTCTCCCGGTTGTCACGACAAGTCCATCGAACGCCGCCGCCCCGAAGTCCGGCCCCGGAGTCATCACGGCCTTTCCTCGACCCTTGCCAGCAGCGCGCGCAGAATGTCCACCAGCAGCAGCGGCCGGTCGAGCATCACGTGATGACCGGACCCCGGCACGTCCACGAGAGCGCTGCCGGCCGGCAGATGCATGACGCTGCGCCGCGCCCGCTCGGCGCTGACCACCACGCTTTCGCTGCCGTAGACCACGTCCACCGGCATCCGGATCCGCGCCAGCAGTTCGGTTCCGAAGCGCGACGCCCCCATGTCCGCGGGCAGTGCCGGATCGAATTTCCAGCGCCAGCCTCCCTCGACCTGGCGCAGCGAATGCCCGGCGATGTGCTCCACCAGGCAGGGCAGCGCACGGGGCTGCGGCGGCGCCAGACGAAAGCGTGCGCGTGCCGTGGCGAAATCCGGATAGACCCGCCCACCGCTGATCACTCGCGGGGCCGCGCCGCCCACGGCGAGGTCGGGAAAATGAAAATAGCTGTCGATGACGATGGCGTGGCGAAACAACCGCGGGTGCTCGGCGCAGACGTGCAGCAACTGGCTGCCGCCGAAGCTGTGGGCCACCGCCGCCACCGGCGGCAGGTCCAGCGCCTCGATCAACCCGGCCATGGCGCGGACGAAGACCGGAATGTCGTAGACCGGACGGTGCGCGCTGTCGCCCATGCCGGCGAAGTCGGGAGCCACGATCCGGTAGCGGTCAAGGAAGAAGGGCGCGATGAAATCCCACCAGTGGGCGTGGCCCCAGTAGCCGTGCTGGAGCAGCAGCACCGGCTTCGACTCGTCTTCCAGGTTCCAGGTGAGGCAGTGCAGATCGAAACCGTCCACACTGACAAAGCGGGACTTCCCCGGCCGGGCGAGGGCATCGACGAACCACGCCGGTGTCCGCTGGTGGGCGCTCCCGGAGCGCCATTCCCGATCACACACCATCGCGCACCGGGGCAACGCCGAAGCCGCTGCCGTCCAGTTCCGGCCCGGCCGGGCGACGAAACCTTTGTTCGAACCGTATCGATCCCGGAATCATGTGCCCGCTAGTTGCGCAGGGGTTTGCCGGTGGCCAGCAGATGTTCGATCCGGGCCCTGGTCGCCGCGGTACGGGCGAGTTCGATCAAGCCTTCCAGTTCCAGAGCGTAGACATCCTCCTCCGGCATCGGCACCACCGGATCGGCCTTGTCGCCTCCGGTCAGCACCGTGGCCAGCACCTCGCGGATCGCCAGGTCGGTGGCGCTGATGCGCCCGGCCGCTGTTTCGCCCCGCGCCACGTTCATCAGCGACAGATGACCGGACGGCCCGGCAAGCGTCAGCAGCGCGGGTTCCGGCGGCCGGTAGCCGGCTTGGGCCAGGCGCACCGCCTCGTCGCGGGCCGCGCCGAGCAGCCGTTCCCGGCTCATCGTCACGGGATCATGCTCGCGCAGCACGCCCATGTCCCGTGCCAGGGCCGCCGACCCGGAGATCGCGGCGGAACCGATGACCTCGAAGACGCGGCTGGCCACGCCCAGCGGCCCCCTGGGGCCACAGGATGAACACTCTGCCCGCGCCAGCAGCCGCGCACACCCGCCCCAAGCGGGAATCAGCCCGACGTTGGTTTCGGGCAAGCCAGCGGCCAGTTCCGCATGGGCGACGATGGTGTCGCAGTGCAGCAGGACTTCGCAGCCGCCGCCCAGGGCGCTGCCGAAGGCAGCGCCGACCACCGGGAACGGTGCGTACATCAGCGCGCGGAAAGCGGTCTGGCCGCGCCGCACGAAGTCGCGCAGGGCGCCGAACTCCCCTCGCCTGCTGCGTTCCAGCAGCACTTCCAGGCTGGCCCCGGCCGAGAAGGCACGGGCGTGCTCGTTGCCGATCACCAGGCCACGGAAGTCCTGCGGCAGCCTGTCGAGCGTCTGGCCGATGGCCTCGAACACCTTCTCGTCGAAGATGTTCATCTTGGTCTTCAGTTCGAGGCAGGCGATGCCCTCGCCCAGATCCCACAGCGCGGCCGACGCATTGTCCAGCAACGGGCGGTGGCGGTCCTTGAGGTCGGCCAGCGACAGCACGCCGGCAGCGCGCTGGCGGGCCACGCGGCTGCCGTCGGTGCGGCTCAGCACGCGGCCGCCCTCGGCATAGAAACCGCCGGCCTCGGCGGCCTTGGCCAGCAACCGCGGCACCGCTTCGCCCTCGGCCTGCAGGCGCTCGACGATCCATGCAAGACCGACCCGGTCGGCCAGCGCGAACGGCCCCTGGCTCCAGGCGTAGCCCAGTTCCAGCGCGGCATCGATGGCCGCCACATCGTCGGCGATCTCCGGCGCGACGCTGCTCGCATAGACCACAACGCGCTTGAGCACCGTCCAGGCGTAACGGCCGAACTTGTCGTCGGCGGCGCACAGCGCCTTCAGATCCCTGCCGCCGCCGGCCAGTTCGGGCGCCGGCTGTTCGGGGCGGTAGCGGGCGAGATCGTCTAGATCGATCACCTCGCGCAGTTTCCTGTCGGCGGCCGATGGACGGAAAAAGCCACCCTTGGTCTTGCGGCCGAAGCGGCCCGCCGCGATCATCGCCGCGAACACCGCGTTGCCCGGCAGATCGTAGACATGGATGTCGTCGCCGGCCGGCAGCGTGCGCAGCAGACTGGCCCACACCAGCGGCACGAGGTCGATGCCGACCAGGTCGAACAGGCCGAACACGCCGGTGCGCGGCACGCCGAACGGCGCACCGGCCACCGCGTCGGCTTCCTCGACGGTGAGGCCCTGGCCGATCGCCTCCGAGGCAGCCATCGCCATCCAGTAGCAGCCCAGGCGGTTGGCAATGAAGCCCGGCGTGTCGCGGCAGGCGATCACCGTCTTGCCCAGGGCCGCCTCGCCGATCAGCGTCGCGCGGGCAGCGACGCCCGGGGCGTTGTCGGCGCCGGACACCACTTCGAGCAGGCGCATGTGGCGCACCGGGTTGAAGAAGTGGGTGACGATGAAATCGCGGCGGAAGGATTCCGGCAACCCCTCGCAAATGGCTGCGCGGGCCAGCGTCGAGGTATTGGAGGCGACGATGGAGCCGGCCTTGCGCACCCTCTCCAGCCTTGCGAACAGGGCGCGCTTGGCGTCCAGATCCTCGATGATCGCCTCGACGATGATGTCGGCGTCGGCCGCGAGTGCCAGTTCGTTGTCGCTGTTGCCCGGCGTGACCAGCCGCGCCGCGTCGGGATGCATGAAGCCGCCACTCTTGAGCTGGCGCTCGATGCCGCTGCGGGCGAAGGCCCTGCGGTCGGTGGCGCCGGTCGGCGCCATGTCCAGCAGCACGACGGGGACGCCGCCGTTGGCGAACTGGGCGGCGATGCCAGACCCCATGGCCCCGGCGCCGATCACGGCCGCCTTGCGCAGGCTGCGGTTCATGCTGCCTCCACGACCATCGCGATGCCCATGCCGCCGCCGATGCATTGGGTGGCCACGCCGTAGCGGCCGCCGGTGCGCTTGAGAATCATCGATGCCTTGCCCAGCAGGCGTGCGCCGGTGGCGCCGAGCGGATGACCCAGCGCGAGGGCGCCGCCATCGATGTTGAGTTTGTCCTCCGGGATGTCCAACTCGCGGCGGCAGGCTTCGGCCTGGGCGGCGAAGGCTTCGTTCATTTCCACGACGTCCACGTCGTTCATGGTGATGCCGGCCCGCCCGAGCGCCTTGCGCGTCGATTCCACCGGCCCCATGCCCATGACGCCGGGTGCGCAACCGGAAACGGCGAAACCGGCGATTCGCGACAGCGGCGTCAGCCCATGGCGCTTCAGGAAGTCGCCCGAACAGATCAGGAGCGCGGTGGCGCCGTCGGTCATCGGGCTCGACGTGCCTGCAGTGACTGTGCCGCCTTCCAGGAAGCAGGGCTTCAGCGAGCCGAGTTTTTCCAGCGAGGTCTCGCGCACGCAGCCATCCTGGTCGACCACCTGCCCGTCCACTTCGAGCGGTGCAATTTCAGCGGCGAGACGGCCGTCCCGCTGGGCCACGACAGCTTTCGACTGGCTGGCGAAAGCGAAGCGATCCTGGTCCTCGCGGCCCACGCCGTAGAGCTTCGAGACACGTTCGGCGGTCAGGCCCACGTTGCAGAAATCCGCCACCTGGTCGGGCGTCCAGGAAGGATGCGGCAACAGGTTGAAACCCATCATCGGCACCCTCGACATGCTCTCGGTGCCGCCGGCGATGAACGCGTCGCCCGCGTTCATCAGCAGCATCCCGGCCGCCATCTGCGTTGCCTGGATCGCGGAACCGCACCAGCGGTTGACGGTCGCCCCGCCCACGGTCTCGGGCAGACCGGCCAGCAGGCCGACCACGCGGCCGATGTTGATGCCCTGCTCCCCTTCCGGGAAGGCGCACCCCCAGACCACGTCCTCGATTTCATCGTGCGGCACGCCCGAGCGCTGCAGCAGCGCCTTGACTACGTGGGCGCCGAGGTCGTCCGGCCGCACCGCCGCGAGCGCGCCCTTGCGCGCGAAAGTGAATGGAGAGCGGACATACGCCGCGATGTAGGCTTCCCGTGCCATGATGCCCTCGAACGGATTAGCTGAAACTGCAGGAGGCGATCGCGAGCCGCTCGCAGCACTCGACCACCATGCGATTGATGAGATCTTCGCAACTCGGCACGTCGTCGATCAGGCCGACGACCTGGCTGCCCCAGACCAGCCCGCCGTCCACGTCGCCGGATTCCAGCGCCGCCCGCCCGCGGGCGCCCGCCACCAGATGGTGGATGTCCTTGAACTCGACGCCGCCCGGGCGCCGCTCCATCGACACGACTTCGTCGGAAACCCGGTTCTTCAGGCACCGCCCGGTATTGCGCAGGGTGCGGAATATCAGGTTGGTGTCGCGTTCTGTCGCGGCAACCATCATGGCCTTGATGTCGGCGTGAATCGGCGCCTCCCGCGTCGCGCAGAAGCGGGTGCCCATGTTGACGCCTTCCGCTCCCAGGACGAACGCCGCGGCCATGCCCCGCCCATCGCCGATGCCGCCCGAGGCGATGACTGGGATCTTCAGCCTGCGTGCCGCCGCGGGAATCAGGACGAGACCGCCGATGTCGTCCTCGCCCGGATGGCCGGCGCATTCGAAACCGTCGATCGAGATCATGTCGACGCCGTCGCGCTCGGCGGAGAGCGCGTGCCGCACTGCGGTGCATTTGTGGATGATCGTGATCCCGGCCGACTTCGCCTTATCGATCAAGGCTTTCGGATTGCTGCCCGCAGTTTCGAGAATCTTCACTCCCGAGGCGATGACCGCGTCCAGGTACGCCTCATAGGGCGGGGGGGCGGCCGAAGGCAGGATCGTGAGATTGACGCCGAACGGCTCGCCGGTCATCGTGCGACAACGCTCGATCTCCTGCACCAGCGCGTCGGGCGTCGGCTGGGTCAGGGCGGTGACGATGCCCAGGCCCCCGGCATTCGATACCGCCGACGCCAGTTCGGCACGCCCCACCCACATCATGCCGCCCTGGATGATCGGATAGCGGATGCCGAGTCGCTCGGACACCCGGGTCCGGACCGGCGGGGGCGGTTGCTGTAGGTATTCGTCGCTGCGATCCAATTTTCTTCTCCTCAACCATCGGCCGGACCGCGATCTCCCCGCGGCCCGATCGTTCGGATCAACGCCCTTCGAAGCGCGGTGCGCGTTTCTCGAAGAAAGCGTCCAGCGCCTCGGCGAAATCACGGGTGCCGGCGCCCGCGACGAAGCTCTTCTTTTCCCACCCGAGTTGATCCTGAAGCGACGTTCCCAACCCTTGCGCGAGCAGCCGCTTGATGCCCTGGACCGCCAGCGGCGGCGCGGCCGCCAGCCGCGCGGCGACGCGGCGGGTTTCCCGCTCCAGATCGACGGCCGGGACGACCCAGTTGACCAGCCCGAGCCGGCACGCCTCGCCGACGGCGACGTCGTCGCCGAGCATCGCGATCTCCATCGCCTTGCGTAAGCCCACCAGCCGCGGCAGGGTCCAGGAAGCACCGCAGTCCGGCGTTGCCGCGACCTTGACGTAGGCCAGGTTGAACACCGTGTCGTCCGCGGCGATCGCCAGGTCGGCCGCCAGCGCGATGCTCATGCCGGCGCCGCTGACGGCGCCGTGCAGGCTCGCCAGAACCGGCTTGAACGTCGACTGCAGATAGGCGATGGCGCTATGGATGGGATCGATCAGTGCTTCCGCCGCAGCGGGCGCGGCCGCGCCCGCTGCCCGAAAATAACCGAGATCCCCCCCCGCCACGAATGCACGCCCGGCCGCGGACAGCACGATAACCCGCACCGTCGGATCGACCGCCGCCATATTCACGGCATCGCGGAAACAGCAGGCGGTGTCCACGTCGATGGCGTTGAGCACTGCGGGGCGGTTGAACCGTATCTCGGCGATCCCGTCGGTGGCGCAGCCAGATCACGGGCATGTGGTCGGCGCCCTGCTTGGCGTTCATCGGCGCCGCCCTACCGTCCGACGAACCTTGGCTGACGCTTCTCGGCGAAGGCCTTGATCGCCTCGCCGTGATCCTCGGTCGTCAGCGAACCCAGGGCCTCGTAGCACATGCCGGTGTCCATCAATCCATGGGCCAGTTGCTTCAGCGGGATGTTCACGGTCGCCTTGGTCCACCGCAGCGACTGCGCCGGCAGCGCCGCCAGGCGGTCGGCATAGGCATCCACCGTCGCGTCCAGTTGATCGGCGGACACGGCCTTGTGGATCAGGCCGATTTCAGCGGCGGTCCTGCCGTCGACCTTCTCACCGGTGAACAGGTAGTGCTTGGCGCGGCCGTAGCCGATCAGCCGGGGCCAGATGACCTGTCCCCCGTCGCCCGCGATCAGGCCGACGTTGTTGTGGGGATCGGCAAAGCGCGCGTTTTCCGCGGCGAACACGACGTCGCACAGCAGGGACAGCGTCGCGCCGAGACCGATGGCATCGCCGTTGACCTTGGCGATCACCGGCTTGTCACAATCGAGTACGCTGTAGACCACCCGCTTGGCCTCGCGGATCGCCTTGTAAAAGGAGGCCGGATTGTCGCGCAGGGTCTGCATCGCGACGATGTCCCCGCCGGCGCTGAACGCGCGACCGGCTCCGGTCAGGACGACGATGTCACTGTCGGGATCGTCGGCGATCTCGGTGAACACCTCGGAGAGTTCCTGGTGCGCGAGGCCGGCGAAGGCGTTGAGCTTCTCCGGCTGGTTCAGCGTCACGTTGAGAATCCGGCCGCGCCGGTCGAATTTGATCGTCTTGTACTTGGCAAAATCCATGATCCCGGACCCTTTGTGAATGAACCGGACACCGCACACCCCATTGCATACGGCGCCTTTAACTGACATAGAGTCAGTTTCATGGTACTTTAAACGACTGCTCCCGACTATGCAACCAGCCGGCCTGTCCGCGTCCCGGCTTTGCGCCGCTTCTTTCCGAAACCAGGCCCATCCGCGGCCACTTGACGAAACGTCCCGCACATGACGACACCCTCATCCTGGGCCGTGCTCCGCCAGCCCCTTTTCCGCAGCCTGTGGGCGGGCGGCTTCGCGGCCAATCTGGCCATCTGGCTGCAAACGGTCGGCGCCGCGTGGCTGATGACTCAGATGACGTCCTCGCCGCTGCTGATTGCGCTCGTCCAGACCGCATGGACCCTGCCCGGCGTCATGTTCGGCCTGGTCGGCGGCGCCCTCGCCGACATTCTCGACCGGCGCCGGATCATGGTCGCCATGCTCTCCGGCATGGCCCTGACCACGGGCCTCCTAGGCATGCTCGGCCACATGGAGTCGCTCTCACCGTGGATGCTGCTGCTGTTCGTCCTGGTGCTCGGCACCGGCTTCGCGCTTTACCTGCCGGCATACATGTCGGTCGGCGCGGACGTGGTGCCGGTCGCGGACGTGCCGGCCGCGGCGAGCCTGACCAGCGTGGCCTTCAACGTCGCCCGCGTGCTCGGGCCGGCGATCGGCGGAGTGGTCGTCGCCGTGCATGGCGGCAGCGCCGTATTCGCGGTGGCGACGCTGTGCTACCTCGGCACCCTGATCTTTCTGCTGCGCTGGAAACCGGTGGCGCGCGAACGCAGGCTGCCGCCCGAACGCCTGCTCGGCGCGATGAGCACCGCCATCCGCTATCTTCGGCACACCCGGGAATTCCAGAAGCAGTTGATGCACGGCGTCGTTTTCATGACCGCGGGCAGCGCCATCTGGGCCCTGCTCCCGGTGCTGGCCGGGAAACAGTTGGGACTGTCGGCCGGCGGCTACGGCCTGCTGCTCGGCTGTCTCGGAGCCGGCGGCGCCATCGGCGCGCTGGCCGCCGACTCGCTGCGGCACCGCTTCTCCGGCTCCGGCGTCGTGATCGTTTCCAACGTAGTCTTCGCGATCACGTGCCTGATCATGGCCCGCGCCGTCGATGTCGCCGTCTTCTGCGCGGTGCTGGTGGTGGCGGGGGCGGCATGGGTCACCACCGTGTCGACCATCAACGTCGGCATCCAGGTGTCACGGCCGCCGCCACCCTGGCCCGGGCGGAACTCGATCTCAGGAACGCCCACGTCGCCGCACCGATCTCCGGGCGCATCGGCCGCGCCCTGGTGACCGAGGGCGCGCTGGTCGGCAAGGGCGAAGCGACCCATCTGGCGACAATCGAGCAGCTCGACCCGATCTACGCCAATTTCACCCAGAGCAACGCCGATCTGCTGCGCCTGCAGCAGGCGATCAAGGCCGGCCATCTGAAGCGCGCGCCGAGCGCGCAGGTCGAGCTGGTCCTGGGCGACGGCACGCTCTACCCGCTCCCCGGCCGGCTGCTGTTCTCGGATATGGCAGTTGATCCCGATACCGGCTCGGTCTCGCTGCGCGCCGAATTCCCCAACCCCCGGCGCGAACTGCTGCCGGGCACCTTCGTGCGCGTGCGCCTTCCCGAGGCGCTGAGCGACAGCGCCATCCGCATTCCCCAGCGCGCCGTGCTGTCCGGGCCCCAGGGCCAGTTCGTACTGACCGTCGCCGCCGACGGCAAGGTCGTGCCCAGGCCGGTCAGAACCGGCGCCATGATCGGCGACCAGTGGGTCATCACCACCGGGCTCGAAGGTGGCGAGCAGATCGTGGCCGACGGCGTGATGAAGGCCAGGCCCGGCACCGTGGTCAAACCCGTGCCGCTCGCCGTGGCCGCCACTATGGAAGGGAAATAGGATGCTGCCGCGCTTTTTCATCGACCGGCCGATCTTCGCCTGGGTGATCGCGATCCTCATCATGCTCGCCGGCACCATCGCCCTCACCCGCCTGCCGGTGGCCCTCTACCCCGCCGTGGCGCCCCCGATGCTCAGCATCGACGTGATCTATCCGGGAGCGCCGCCCGAGGTAATCGAGCACTCGCCCGTCCACCTCCCCGAGCCAGGAACTCAACGGCATCGCGCGCCTGACCAGCACGGAATCCCCCAGCGGGACGTGCCGGGCCACGATCAGCCTGTCCTTCGAGCCCTGCACCAGCCCCGTCCACGCCGCCGTCGCCGCCCGCCACCGCCTCCACCGC
>Ga0079224_100010683_pt1 | contig 12605 bp, 14 predicted proteins | sample Stecom2015_FD_80414 | JGI IMG/M metagenome (GOLD analysis project Ga0079224, IMG submission 80414) | Agricultural soil microbial communities from Utah to study Nitrogen management - Steer compost 2015 | ecosystem: Environmental > Terrestrial > Soil > Agricultural land | place: USA: Utah...
GCCAGCCGGTCGTCGAGCGCGTGCTTGCCCAGCCGACCCACCCGGGACAGCAGGTAGACCGTGAGATCGAGCAGCGGGGCCGGGTCCATCCGCCAAGGAGTTTCGGCGTGTCCCTCGACGGACTGGGGTTCCTCGTCGGCGAGCTCACCGGGCGGGAGGAGGTCAGCGCCACGCCGTGGGCCGAGGGCGGGCCCGCCACCGCGCGGGCGACCGGCGAGTGGGCCCTCGACGGCGGCCTGCTCGTCCAGCACCACGTGCAGGAGCGCGACGGCGCGGCCGTGTTCGGCACCCTCAACGTCTTCACCACCGACCCGGCGACCGGCGACGTCCTGCTCTACGCGTTCGACAGCGTCGGCTACCCGCCCGAGCCGGCCGCCCGTGGCACGTGGCACGGCGAGGAGCAGGTGCTCGAGCGCACCACGGAGCGCGGGTCGGCCCGCACGAGGTTCACCCCGACCCCGGACGGCTACCGGTGGAGCAAGGAGTTCCGGGCGCCGGGCTCCGACGTGTGGTCGCCGGTGGTGGCGGGCGAGCTGCGCCACGCCTGATCCGCGGCCGCGAGCTGCACGGCGTCCTCTTCGTGGAAGCGCTCCTCGAGCGCCTCGGGGCTCGCGTCCAGGTCGATGGTGCGCAGGTCGGCACCGCGGGCCGTCTCGATGGCCCCGAGGCGGCGGCCCACCTTGTCCATCGCGTACTCGGCCATCTCGTTCATGTCGACGCCGAACGGCGGCGGGCCGTCCCAGCGCTCGAACGTCGCGGTGACCACCCCCATGGCGGGCACGAGCAGCTCCTGCATCCGCTCGTCGACCGCGTCCCACAGTGCGTCGTCGGCGGCGACGTGGCGGCGGCAGGTGAACGTCCCCCACGCCATGTGGCGGCGCTCGTCGTCGCCGATGTGCTTGATGATCCGCTGCATCCCGGGCAGGATCCCGCGGCTCGCGCAGATCTTCTGCCAGGAGAAGTAGCCGGTGAGCGCGAGCGTGCCCTCGACGATGTGGTTGTAGGTGACCGACGCCCTGATCTGGTTGCGCGGCGACGGGTCGTCGGCGAGCGCGTGCAGGCTCTCCGGCAGCTCCTTGGCGAAGATCTGCTGGTACGGCTCGTTGTCGGCGATGTAGGAGTGCAGGTCGTCGGTGATGCCGACGGCGTCGAACCAGCGGCGGAAGGCCTCGGTGTGCTTGGCCTCCTCGTAGACGAACTGGGTCAGGTACATCTCGTCGGCGAGCCTGCCCTCGGCGGCCATCGCCGCGAGGAACGGCTGCAGGTCCTGGGTGACCGACTCCTCGCCCGCCATGAACTGCGCGGCGAGCGAGCACGTCCAGTACCGCTCGGCGTCGGTCATCGCGGCGAAGTCGGCCGCGTCCTGGCCGAGGTCGATGTCGGCCGGGTTCCACTGGCGGGCGTTGCCCTTGGCGAACAGCCGCATCGGGAACGAGTCGAAGTTGATGCCGCCCTTCCGCAGGCTGGTGAAGCCGGTGCGCTCGGACATCGTCGTCCTCCCTAGAACCGGATGAGGCCGCGGATGTTGCGGCCTTCGCGCATGTCCTGGTAGCCGGTGTTGATCTCTTCGAGCCGGTACTCGCGCGTGATCAGCTCGGCGAGCTTGAGCCGGCCGAGGTTGTGCATCTCCAGCAGCCGGGGCACGTCGTGCTGGCCGTTGGAGCTGCCGAAGAGCGCCCCGCGCACCTGCTTCTCGTAGAGGGTGAGCTCGAGCAGCGACATCGACACGGTGTCCTCGCCGGGGTGGCCCAGCGCCGTGACGACCACCCGGCCGCGCTTGCCGACGAGCTGGAGCGCGGGCTGCAGCTGGTCGCCCTCGGCGACGCCGGTGGTGAGGATCGCGGCGTCGGCCAGCTGACCGCGGGTGATCGACGAGACGGTGTTCCACGCCTCGTCCATGCTCGCCGCGACGTGCGTGGCGCCCAGCTCCAGCGCCTTCTCCCGCTTGAACCCCACCGGGTCGACCGCGACCACGTAGCGGCAGCCCGCGATCCGCGCCCCCTGCACGGCGTTCGCGCCGATCCCGCCGACCCCGATCACGACGGCGGTGTCGCCCGCGCGCAGGTCGGCGGAGCGGACCGCCGAGCCGAACCCGGTGGTGACGCCGCAGCCGACGAGCGCCGCGAGGTGCAGCGGGAACCCCTCGTCGATCTTGACGACGGACTTGACCGGCACGACCGTGTGGCGGGCGAACGTGCCGAGCAGGCACATCTGGCCGACGTCCTGGCCGCGGGCGTGGAAGCGGTAGGTGCCGTCCAGCTGCGGGCCGAGGGTCGCGCCCGCGCCGTCGTCGCAGAGCGCGGTGAAGCCGCGCACGCACCAGCTGCAACGCCCGCAGCTGGGCAGGAAGGTCATGACGACCGGGTCGCCGACCTCGACCTCGGTGACCCCGGGGCCGACCTCGACGATGCGGCCCGCGCCCTCGTGGCCACCGACCATCGGGTACGCGACCGGCAGGTCCCCGGTGACCAGGTGCTCGTCGGAGTGGCACAGGCCGCTCGCCGCGAGCTCCACGAGCACCTCGCCGGCCCGCGGGCCGTCGAGCTCGACCTCCTCGACCTCCCACTTGCCGCCGAGTTCCCAGAGCACCGCCGCCGTGGTCTTCATGCGACGAGCATGACGGCGATCACGCCGTCCCGCAGGGGGCCACGGGGTCCTGTCGTGGCCCGCGGGTGCCACCGGCCGTCACGGGCCGTCACGCGGCGGGGAGCGGGAGCTCCAGGTGGGCCACCAGGCCGCCCCCGTCGCGCGGGAGGAGGCGCAGCTCGCCATCCATCGCCGCGACGATGGCCTCGACGATCCACAGCCCCAGCCCCGCGGTGCCGCGCCGCTCCCCGAGCGCGACCCCCTTGGCCGTCACCACGCCCTCCTGGCCGGGCGGCAGGCCGGGGCCGCGGTCGCGCACCTCGGCGACGAGCCGCCCGTCGGCGTGGTGCAGCTCGAGCTCGACCGGGGCGTCGCCGCTGTGCCGGGCGGCGTTCTCGACGAGGTTGGTGAGCACGCGCCGCAGGCGTTGCGGGTCGCAGCGCACGGCCGCGTCCGGTGGCTCCACGCGCGCCACCCGCCGCTGCGGGGCGACCGCCGCGGCGTCGAGGACGGCGGTGGCGAGCTCGGCGAGCCGCACGGTCCGCTCGCGGACCCGGCCCAGCGGGCTGCCCTCCTGCACGGCGACGTCGGCGAGGCCGTCCAGCATGTCGCGCAGGTGGACGGCGTGCTCGGCGAGCAGGCGGGTGGCCGTCTCCCGCGCGGAGCCGGAGAGCCTGCCCGCGGCGAGGTCCGCCGAGAGCGCCGTCAGCGAGGCGACCGGCGTGCGGAACTCGTGCAGCACGACGCGCACGCCGTCCATCCGCGCCTGCTGGGCGGCGAGCAGCCGGGCCCGCAGGTCGCGCTCCTCGAGGAACGCCTCGTGCTCGGCGCGCGCCTGCGCCCGCGACTCGGCGGCCGCCTCGTACTGGTGCTCCAGCATCCGCAGCAGCACCCCGACGAGCACGGCGGCCGCGACGAGGTAGCCGGTCCACCACACGCCGGTCCACCACCGGTCGGAGACCGGGACGTCCGGGTCGGAGCCGGCCAGCGCCGCGACCGTGAACCCCGCCCCCACCGCGAGCGCCCCGAGCCTGCCCACCACGACGCCGCCGCGCAGCGCGCCCGCGATCACGACCAGCGGCAGGATCGCGACGAGCACGCTGTCGGCGCCGCCGGTGAGGCCGCAGCCCACCACCGCGAGCACCGCGTCGATCGACGTGGCGAGGCGCGGCGGCACGAGGCGCCGCCCGCGCCACTGCGCGACCGCGAGCACCAGCGCGTAGCCCAGGGTGGCCAGCACGAGCGCCCCGAGCAACGACGCCCGGCCGCGCGCGAGGCCGGGGTCCACGGCGAGCGCCAGTCCGACCGAGCCGACCGCCAGCAGCCGGATGACGACGGCGGTGCGCTCCTCGACCGACCGCAGCGGGCCGGTGGGACCGTCGGTGTGCACCGCGCCAGCATTCCCCACCGCGCGGCGGCTACGGTCCTCGCGTGCGGGACGGCCGGTACGTCGTGGTCATCGTGGACGACCACGCCCTGTTCTCCCAGGGCCTCGCGCTCCTGCTCGAGTCGCGGGCGGGGGACGCGTTCACCGTCGCGGGCTCGACGACGGCAGGCGAGGAGGCCGTCGCGCTCGTGGGGCGCGAGGCCGCCGACATCGCGATCGTCGACCTCGCGCTCCCACCGCTGGGCGGCGTGGAGGCGATCCGGCGGATCACCGCCGCGTACCCGCGCACCCGGACCCTCGCCCTGTCCGGCACCGAGGACCCGGGCCTCGCGATCGCCGCCCTGCGGGCCGGGGCCGCGGGGTTCCTGGCGAAGTCGGCTGACCCGGAGGTGCTGGTGGCGCCGCTGCTCACGATCGCAGCGGGCGTCCGGGTCGTGCCGGCCGACCTGCTCGACGCACTGCTCGCGGCCGGGCGCTCCGCGGGGCACGAGGTCGTCGACCGGCTGGAGGAGCGGGAGCTGCGGCTGTGGGTCCTGCTCGCGCGGGGCCTGGAGACCAGCGAGATCGCCAAGGCGATGCTCGTGAGCGAGCGCACGGCGAAACGCATGATCGCGAGCCTGCTGCACAAGGTCGGCGCGGCCAACCGGATCGAGGCGGCCGCGCTGGCCGGCCGGTACGGCCTGCTGGACGACGCGCCGCTGCGCTCGCCCTGACCGGCGTTGGCACCGACCCGTTGGCCCGTGCGGGCCGAGAGTGGCCCGATCGTGGGGTCGCCGCCGCACCGCGGGCTCGGCGAGACTCCTCGGCGTCCCCGACGGATGAGGAGGCTCGCGGTGGCGGCGTTTCGCGACGAGGCGGAGGTCTACGAGTACCTCGGCGGGATCTTCCGACGCGGCATGCAGGACCCGGTGCTCGTGGAGAAGCTGCGCCCCACCGGGATCGTGCTGCGCATCACCTACACCGAGCCGGACGCGGTGCTCACGGTGGACATGCCGAACGCCGAGCTCCACGAAGGGGCGGGCAACGGGCCGGAGCCGAACGTCGAGCTGTTCATGACCGCCGACACCGGCAACCGGTTCTGGCTCGGCAAGGTCGTCCTGCCGGTCGCGCTCGCGAAGGGGCAGGTGCGGGCGAAGGGGCCGGTCGCCAAGCTGCTCACCGTGCTGCCGCTGGCGAAGGGCATGTTCGGGCCGTACCGGGAGCAGCTGGAGGCCGCGGGCCGCACCGATCTCCTCAGCGCGTGAGCCCGAACGGGTGACCCGCGGTTGGGCCGCCGGGCCTACGCCGATACTCCCCTGTGGACACCGTGTGGCTCGACGTCAGCATGTGGACCGGCCTGCGCGGCACCTTCCACCCGTACATGGACGTCGCCTGCGAGGCGCCCGACCCACCACCGGCCGACGAGGGTGAGTGGCAACGGTGGGCCGTGGCCTACCTGGAGGCCGTCGCGCGGGGGGAGGGGTGGCAACCGGGCCGCTACGCCTACCAGGCCGAACGCCGCGACGTGGGCGGGCACGCGGTCGCCGTGCTGACCCGGGGCCAGTGGGAGTGGACACCGACCGCTGCCCCGGGCTGATGCCGCCGCCTAGGATTGGCCTGCTCAAGCAAAGCCAATCCTGGAGGTGGCCGGGTGGACCGCACCGCCGAGCGCCGGATCGGCGCCCGCAGCTTCGCCCGGCTGCTCGGCGACTGGCGCCCGCCGGAAGGGCGGGGCCTCGCCGACGCGCTCGCCGAGCGGATCCGGCTGCTCGTGCTCGACGGACGGCTGCCGCTGCACACGCGGCTGCCCGCCGAACGCGAGCTCGCCGCGGCCATCGGGGTCAGCCGCACGACGGTGGCCACCTCGTACGACGCGCTGCGCGGCGAGGGCGTGCTGCGCAGCAGGCGCGGGGCGGGCAGCTGGACCCAGCTCCCGGCCGGCCCGCCGGACGACGCGGGCCCGGCCCCGTTCTCCCCGCTCGGCGACGACGCGCTCTACGACCTCGCGCACGCCGCCCCGTCCGCCCCGTCCGCCGCGCTGCGGGCGGCCGCCGCGGCCGCGGTGCGCGACCTCGACGTCCTGCTCGCGGGGCACGGCTACGACCTCAGCGGCCAGCCCGCCCTGCGCGCCGCGATCGCCGCCCGCTACACCGCCCGCGGGCTGCCGACCTCGCCCGACCAGGTGCTGGTCACGGCCGGCGCCGTGCACGGCATCCACCTCGCGCTCACCGTGCTGGCCGGGCCGGGTGACCGCGTGCTCGTCGAGCACCCCACCTACCCCAACGCGCTCGGCGCGATCACCACCCGCGGCGCCCGGCCCGTGCCGGTGCCGATGGCACCCGACGCGGACGGGCGCAGCCGGTGGGACCTGGACCTCCTCACCTCGGCCGTCCGCGACGCCGCGCCCCGGCTCGCCTACCTCATCCCCGACTTCCAGAACCCCACCGGCGCCCTGCTCGACGACGCCGACCGGGCCCGGCTCGTGGAGCTCGCCCGGCGCACCGGCACCCCGCTGCTGGTCGACGAGACCCTCACCGACCTGGCGCTGGACGGCCAGGAGGTGGTGCCGGTGGCCGCGCACGGCGCCGCCGACTCCCCGCTCGTGCTCTCCATCGGCTCGGCGAGCAAGTCGTTCTGGGGCGGACTGCGGATCGGCTGGATCCGCACCTCCGCCGCGATGGTGCGCCGGCTCGCGGCCGCGCGGGCCGGGGTCGACCTCGGTGGGCCCGCGCTGGAGCAGCTCACCGTCGCGCGGCTGCTCGCCGAGCACGACGAGCAGGTCCTCGCCGAACGGCGCCGCGAGCTCGCGGCCGCCCGCGACCACCTCCTCGGCCGGCTCGCCCGCACCTTCCCGGGCTGGCGGCCGTCGCGCCCCACCGGGGGGCTCGCCCTGTGGGTCGATCTCGGCAGGCCCGAGTCGAGCCGCCTCACCGCCGCCGCGCGGCGCCACGACGTCCTGCTCGCGGCCGGACCGCGGTTCGGCCTCGACGGGGCGTTCGAGCGGTACCTGCGGCTGCCCTACACGCTGCGGCCGGACCGGCTGGACGAAGCCGTCGACCGGCTCGCCGCCGCCTGGGCCGCGCTCGACCGCGCGGGCCCCGCCTTCGAGGGCGAACCCGTCGCCGTCGCCTGATCTCCGCGCTCTCGCGGAGGTAGGGTCCCCGTGGTCGGATCCGGGGTCGGACGGAGGCGGATGAGCACTGCGACGGGACCGCTGGCCGGGTTGAAGGTCGTCGAGCTCGCCGGGATCGGTCCGGGCCCGCACGCCGCGATGGTGCTCGCCGACCTCGGCGCCGACGTCGTGCGCGTCGACCGGCCGTCCGGCGGGCTGCAACTCGGCGACCCGGCGGTCGACCCGACGCTGCGCGGCAGGCGGCGGGTCTCGGCCGACCTCAAGGACCCGGCGGGCCGGGAGACGGTGCTGCGCCTCGTCGAGCACGCCGACGTGCTGCTCGAGGGGTACCGGCCGGGCGTCACGGAACGGCTGGGCGTCGGCCCTGCCGACTGCCACGCGCGCAACCCGCGGCTGGTCTACGGCCGGATGACCGGATGGGGCCAGGACGGGCCGCTCGCGCCGCGCGCCGGCCACGACATCAACTACATCGCGCTGACCGGCGCCCTGCACGCGATCGGCCGGGCCGGGGACCGGCCCGTCCCGCCGCTGAACCTCGTCGGCGACTTCGGCGGCGGGTCGATGCTGCTGCTCGTGGGTGTGCTCGCCGCGCTCTGGGAGGCGCAGCGGTCCGGTCGGGGCCAGGTCGTCGACGCCGCGATGGTCGACGGCTCCTCGCTGCTCGTCCAGATGGTGTGGGGGATGCTCGCGCAGGACATGTGGCGCGACGAGCGCGGGTCCAACCTGCTCGACGGGCACGCGCCCTTCTACGACACCTACACGTGCGCGGACGGCAGGCACGTCGCCGTCGGCGCGCTCGAGCCGCAGTTCTACGCCGCGCTGCTCGCCGGGCTCGGCCTCGACGGCGAGGACCTGCCCGCCCAGTACGACCAGTCCGGCTGGCCGGCGCTGCGCGCCCGCTTCACCGAGGTGTTCGCCACCCGCACCCGCGACGAGTGGGCGGAGGTGTTCGCCGGTACCGACGCGTGCGTCACCCCGGTGCTGTCGTTCGCCGAGGCGCGGGAGCACCCGCACCTGGCCGCCCGCGGCACCATCGTCGAGCGGGACGGGGTGCCCCAGGCCGCGCCCGCGCCGCGGTTCTCCCGAACCGCGCCCGCGGTGCCGGGGCCGCTCGCCGACCCGGAGCCGGTGGAGCAGGTCCTGGCCGACTGGTCCCGCTGACGCGTCCGGCCCCGACTCACCCGCACCCAGCCCGCGACTCGCGCACACCAGGGCGCGACTCGCCGAGGTGTCGGCGAGTCGCGGTGTGGGTGCGCGCGAGTCGAGGGCTGGACGCGACGAAGCCCCCGGCGCGCGGGAGGTGCGCCGGGGGCTTCGCGAACGGGTGGGGCCTGCGTCAGGCGGCCGCCTCGTCCACCAGCAGGTTGCGGGTGCGGTTCGGGTCGACCGGGATGCCGGGGCCCATCGTCGTGGTGAACGTGACCTTCTTCAGGTACCGGCCCTTGGCTGCGGACGGCTTGGCCCGCAGGATCTCCTCGAGGGCGGCGGCGTAGTTCTCCACCAGCTTCTCGGTGTCGAACGACGTCTTGCCGATGACGATGTGCAGGTTGGCCTGCTTGTCCACCCGGAAGTTGATCTTCCCGCCCTTGATGTCCTGGACGGCCTTGGCCACGTCCGGGGTGACGGTGCCGGTCTTCGGGTTCGGCATGAGGCCGCGCGGGCCGAGGATGCGGGCGATCCGGCCGACCTTCGCCATCTGGTCGGGCGTGGCGATCGCCGCGTCGAACTCCAGCCAGCCGCCCTGGATGCGCTCGATGAGGTCGTCCGAGCCGACGACGTCGGCGCCGGCGGCCTCGGCCTCCGCGGCCTTCTCACCGGTGGCGAACACGATGACGCGCGCCGTCTTGCCGGTGCCGTGAGGCAGGTTCACGGTGCCGCGGACCATCTGGTCGGCCTTGCGGGGGTCGACGCCGAGCCGCATGGCCACCTCGACGGTGGCGTCCATCTTGGTGGTCGACGTCTCCTTCGCCAGCCGGGCGGCCTCGAGCGGGGTGTAGAGGCGCCCCGGCTCGATCTTCTCCACGGCCTGGCGGTAGGCCTTGCTGCGCTTTGCCATTGCTCTGTACTCCTCGGTCGAGTGGTGGTGCGAGCCGAGCCAGCTCTCCCACGCGTGCTTCGTCGGCCGGTCAGCCGTTGACGGTGATGCCCATCGACCGGGCGGTGCCGGCGATGAGCTTGGCGGCCTGGTCGACGTCGTTGGCGTTGAGGTCGCGCATCTTGGTCTGCGCGATCTGCCGCACCTGCTCCATGGTGACCGAACCGACCTTGGTCTTGTGCGGCTCGCCGCTGCCCTTCTCCACACCGGCGGCCTTGAGCAGCAGCTTGGCGGCGGGCGGCGTCTTGAGCTCGAAGGTGAACGAGCGGTCCTCGTACACCGAGATCTCGACGGGCACCACGTCGCCGCGCTGCGACTCGGTGGCGGCGTTGTACGCCTTGCAGAACTCCATGATGTTGACGCCGTGCTGGCCGAGCGCGGGGCCGACGGGCGGGGCGGGCGTGGCGGCACCCGCCTTGATCTGGAGCTTGATGATCGCGGAGAGCTTCCGCTTCTTGGGAGGCATGTCGTTTCCCTGTCGTGGTTGTCCTACGCGCCGCGGACCTGCCTACCGCGGCGGGGGTCAGATCTTCGAGACCTGGCTGAACGCCAGCTCGACGGGGGTCTCGCGGCCGAAGATCGACACGAGGACCTTGAGCTTCTGCGCGTCGACGTTGACCTCGCTGATCGTGGCCGGGAGCGTGGCGAACGGGCCGTCCATGACGGTGACCGACTCGCCCACCTCGAAGTCGACCTCGACGGCCGGCTTGCCCGGGGCGCCGGTGTCGACGTCGGCCTTGGCGCCTGCGCCCGCCGCGGCCTGCTGCTTGGGCTCGGTCTTCGGGAGCAGGAACTTGATGACGTCGTCGATCGACAGCGGCGACGGGCGCGACGTGGCGCCGACGAAGCCGGTGACGCCGGGCGTGTTGCGGACGACGGCCCACGACTGGTCGTTGAGCTCCATCCGCACGAGGATGTAGCCGGGCAGCACCTTGCGCTGCACCTGCTTGCGCTGCCCGTTCTTGATCTCGGTGACCTCTTCGGTCGGGACCTCGACCTGGTAGATGTAGTCCTCGGCGTCCAGCGTCTGGATGCGGGTCTCGAGGTTCTGCTTGACCTTGTTCTCGTAGCCCGCGTAGGAGTGCACGACGTACCACTCGCCGGGGGCGCGCCGCAGCGCCGCCCGCATCTCCTCCACCGGGTCGACCTCTTCGTCGCCGTCCTCGGCGTCGCCTGCGGTGTCCTCGGCCTCGGCGTCGTCGGCCCCGGTGTCGTCGGCCTCGGTGTCAGCAGCCTCGGCGGCGTCGTCGCCGGCGTCGGTGGTGTCGTCCGCGTCCGTGAGCCCGGCGTCGGCGGCCTCGGCCGGCTCCTCGACGGCGTCCGCGGCCTCCGCCGCGCCATCGAGCTGGTCAGCCTCGCGCTCGGTCACGTGCCTCTCGCTTCCTTCGTCCGTGTCGTGCGTTGTGGCGGCCGGCGTCACGTGCCGAACAGGTACAAGACACCCTGCGCGAACACGAAGTCCAGCAGCCAGACCAGCGCGACCATGAACGACACGAAGACCAGCACGACGATCGTGTAGGTGACGAGCTGGTTGCGGGTCGGCCAGATGACCTTCCGCAGCTCGGCCACCACCTCGCGCAGGAACCGGGCGATCCTGCCGAACAGCGACGCGCGCGCCGGGCGAGCCTCGCGGACCGCGGCCCGCCCGCCCCGGGAGTCGCCGGTGGGCGCAGGCCCGGAGCGCCGACCCCGACGGTCGGCGGCGGTGCGCGGGCGTTCCCGCCCGTCCCCGCGCGCCTCGCGTTCCTCAGTCACGCTCGCATCCTCCAGCTCACCCGCGGCCCGAGCCGCTGTTCGCAACTTGCTCCGATCCAGCACATCCTGCAGTGGCAGGGGCGACAGGACTTGAACCTGCAACCTGCGGTTTTGGAGACCGCTGCTCTGCCAATTGAGCTACGCCCCTAGACCAGCTCCGGCCCACGGCCGGAGGGGAGCGCCGCTGATGCGACACACCCAGCAGGTCGAGTGTACGGCACCGCATTCGGGCGCCTTCCACCGCACACCCCCGTGGCCCACCGGGGCGGTGCGCGACCCGCTGAGGGAGGATGCTGCCATGGCTGCCAGCACCTCGACCACCTCGGCCCCCGCCACCCGCCGCATCTCCGCCCGCATCGGCGGCATCGCCGAGTCGGCGACGATGGCGGTGGACGCGAAGGCGAAGGCGCTGAAGGCCGCCGGGCGCCCCGTGATCGGCTTCGGCGCCGGGGAGCCGGACTTCCCCACGCCGGCCGCGGTGGTCGCGGCGGCCGAGGCGGCGTGCGCCGACCAGCGCAACCACCGCTACACGCCCGCCGCGGGCCTGCCCGAGCTGCGGGAGGCGATCGCCCAGAAGACGCTGCGCGACTCCGGCCTGGAGATCTCGCCGTCGCAGGTGCTCGTCACCAACGGCGGGAAGCAGGCCGTCTACCAGGCGTTCGCCACGCTCGTCGACCCGGGCGACGAGGTGCTGCTGCCCACGCCGTACTGGACGACGTACCCGGAGGCGATCGCGCTGGCCGGCGGCGTGACCGTGCCGGTCGTCTGCGGCCCGGAGGCGGGCTACCTGCCGTCGGTGGAGCAGCTCGAGGAGGCCCGCACCGAGCGCACGAAGGTGCTGCTGTGGTGCTCGCCGTCGAACCCGACGGGCGCGGTGGCCTCCCGCGAGCTCACCGAGGCGGTCGGGCGCTGGGCCGTCGAGCACGGCATCTGGGTGATCACCGACGAGATCTACGAGCACCTCGTCTACGACGGCGCGGAGGCGGTGTCGATGCCGGTCGTCGTGCCCGAGCTCGCCGACACCTGCGTGATCGTCAACGGCGTCGCGAAGACCTACGCGATGACCGGCTGGCGGGTGGGTTGGCTCGCCGGGCCCGCCGACGTCGTCAAGGCGGCCACCAACCTGCAGTCGCACGTGTCGTCGAACGTCTGCAACATCGCGCAGCGGGCGGCGCTGGCGGCGATCACGGGCCCGCTCGACGCGGTGCACGAGATGCGGGAGGCGTTCGACCGCAGGCGCCGCACGATCGTGGAGCTGCTGCGGGCGATCCCGGGCGTGGAGTGCCCCACCCCGCGCGGCGCGTTCTACGCCTACGCCTCGGTGCAGGGGCTGCTGGGCAAGGAGCTGCGCGGCTCGCGCCCGCGGACGAGCGTGGAGCTGGCCGCGGCCGTGCTGGAGCACGCCGAGGTCGCGGTGGTGCCGGGCGAGGCGTTCGGCACGCCCGGCTTCTTCCGGCTGTCCTACGCCCTCGGCGACGACGACCTGCGTACCGGCGTGGAGCGCATGGGCGCGCTGCTCGCCGAGGCGCGCTAGCCGGGAGCAGGCGCTCCCGGCCCGGGTCAGCCGGTCGGGAGCGCCACCTCGGCCACCGCGCGGCCGAGCACGGACTTGCCCTCGAACGTGGCGGTGATGGCGACCTTGGCGATGCGCTCGCCGCGCTCGGACTCCC
>Ga0079224_100010684_pt1 | contig 12605 bp, 11 predicted proteins | sample Stecom2015_FD_80414 | JGI IMG/M metagenome (GOLD analysis project Ga0079224, IMG submission 80414) | Agricultural soil microbial communities from Utah to study Nitrogen management - Steer compost 2015 | ecosystem: Environmental > Terrestrial > Soil > Agricultural land | place: USA: Utah...
AAGCCCCAAATTATCACCATTAATCCCTCTCACCATGTTGCTAGCACTCATTACTGCGTCAGCACTTATTGTAAGTGCCCAGGACCAAAATCTAAAGAAGGAAGAGCCCCAATTGCTTACTAAAATTTCTTCCGAGATAATTGTCTCCAACATCGTCGTTGCCCATCCGCCGGTGTCTGTAGAAGAAAATGTCCAGTTCGACACGCTTCCTGCCCAGATCGCACCCAAAGCGCCTTCAACCGAAGATATGCCTCAGTTGAACCTGACGCCTCCCCCTCAGCTGGACGTGTTGGCACCTTTCATACCCGACCTACCCCCTGCTCCACCTATAGCATTCAACGATTTTGATTTTCCCCAGTTGGATATCCATTTCCAAACAGACAGCATGGCAGATCTTGCAATGCAACTACAGGCGCTGAAAGGAAGTGATTCGCCAGAGGCACGGAAAAAGAGAAAGGCCATACAGGACGCTATGGATAAGGTAGGGAATCACATACAAAGCATATCTCAGGAGTGGGCGGAAAAGATGGCCGACTGGGAAGCCCAAAACGGAGACTTATTGAAAAAGTACGAATTGGATATGAAGGATTGGGAGGTGAAGATGAAAGAACACCAGAAATCTTGGGAAGCCACTATGGGGCCTAAAATGGAAGAATTCGAAAAAAAAATGAAGTTGTGGGAAGAAGAAAACCAACCGAAAATTAAAGCCTACGAAGAAAAAATGAAGCGCTGGATGGAGGAGAATGAAGAAAAATTTAACTGGCAGGAAGGCGTGACCCCCGTCCCCTTTTAGCCAGTGGATTTGTGTAGAGACTTACAAAAAAGCAGCGCAGGCTGCTTTTTTGTTATTTAGTCAACAGGAATTTTTTAAATGCTTCGAAATCATTTTCTAATTGGATTACCTCCTTTTCTCCGTCCAAGAACGCCGCTAGTCGTTCAGGTAACACAATCGCTTCTCCCAAAGCTTCCTCTACTACCTTGCCGAACTTCCCGGGATGGGCAGTTTCGAGAAATATCCCCTGATAGTCCGAATGGTATTGCATAAAATCTTTTAACCCCAAATAGGCTACCGCGCCGTGAGGGTCAAGGGTGTATCCGCTGTTCTTTTTAACTTCCTGTAGGCTCGCGGTGGTTTGTTTATCAGTGTAGGAGAAACCTTTTACTTTAGATTTCAGCAAGGCCTCATCACCGTCAAATAAGGCCAATAGCCTATAAAAGTTGCTGGGATTACCTACGTCCATGCTGTTGCTGACCGTAGCTACTGACGACCGGGGTTGGAAAGGCTGACCATGCAGGTATTCGGGCACCACATCGTTGATATTGGTAGCGGCTATAAAGTGATCCACAGGCAACCCCATTCTTTCGGCCAAGATCCCTGCAGCCAAATTGCCAAAGTTGCCGCTTGGAACTGCAAATGCCACTTTTCCTTCCTTTGTTGGAAGCTGGGCATAAGCATAGAAATAGTACAGACACTGGGGTATCCAACGAGCAATATTAATAGAATTGGCCGAAGTTAGCAACATCTGCTTGTTCAGTTCTTTGTCTAGGAAAGCTTCTTTAACCATCCGCTGACAGTCATCAAAAGTGCCCTCTACTTCTAAAGCGGTAATATTGCCGCCTAAGGTGGTAAATTGCTTTTCTTGCAGTTCACTGACTTTTCCACCCGGATACAGAATAATTACTTCCACGCCAGGAACATTATAAAAGCCATTCGCTACGGCACTGCCTGTGTCGCCAGAGGTTGCTACAAGTACTTTTATCTGCTCTTGTCCACCTAACAAACTCATCAGTTTGGAGCAAAATCGTGCCCCGAAGTCTTTAAATGCCAAGGTAGGACCATGAAACAGCTCCAGGGCAAAAATATCCTTTTCAACCTCTACCAGCGGGGCGTCGAAAGCGAGCGTATGGTCTACCAAGTCTTTTATTTGCTCTTCAGAAAGATCATCCTTGAAAAAGGCACCCGTGACTGCATATCCAATCTCGCGGAAAGAAAGCTGGTCGATAGTTTGAAAAAAATTATAGCCTAGGTTCGGGATCTCAGTGGGCATATATAGGCCCTGATCCGGAGCCAATCCCTGAATTACTGCTTCCTTCAAGGAAACTGCATGGTTTTTATCGTTGGTGCTGTAGAATTTCATAGATAAATGATTAGAGCGAGGTATCAAGAAGCTGGCAAAGCGACTAAAAGTCAGGCGTATTCATTTTCTTCTATAACATAGGCCCCCTCGGTATTGATGGCGGGGACATATACATCCACCAAGAGCCCGATTTCATCGTAAACCTTTTGGCCCACCCGACTAGCTTCCCAGGCAATTGATTCATTAGGCGAAAGAATAAAAAGGGTAGGCCCAGAACCGGAAATGCCGCAACCCAAGGCCCCGATGCTTTTAACCGCCTCTTTTACTTCATCGAAACCCGGAATCAATATGGAACGCGAGGGCTCAGCAATCACATCGTTGAGAGAACGACTGATCAAGCCCATGTCCTCCTGATACAGTCCCGCGACTAAGCCCGCGATATTCCCTGATTGAATAATGGCATCCTTGAGCGAAACCCGGTTTTTTAACACACTTCGTGAATCCGCCGTGTTCAACTCAAGATGAGGGTGTAGAAGCGTGCAAAAAAGCCCCTGAGGTACATGTAGCCGCACCACATCCAATGGCTCGTAGCTTCTGATCAGAACGAAGCCTCCGAGTAGAGCGGGGGCAACATTGTCCGCATGTCCAGCGCCACAGGCGATGGCTTCTGCTTCCATGGCGAAAGGCAATAATTTTTCCTTTGGCAAAGGGCTGCCAAGTAGGCGGTTAGCGGCTACCAAAGCAGCAACAGCACTCGCGGCACTTGAACCCATACCGCTGCCCAACGGTAGACCTTTGGTCAGTTCTACGGCAATACCTCCGCTGAAATCCAGCTGTTGGAGCATGGCATTGATGGCCACCGTGCAGGTGTTTTTTTCCGCGGCATAAGGCAGCCTACCATTGTCCCCGAAGATACTTGTAACAGTAAGGCCGGGAGTATCTGAAAAGCTCACGGAAACCTTATCTCCCAAGTTATCCACTGCAAAACCCAGAATGTCGAAACCACAGGACACGTTGGCGACTGTGGCTGGTGCGAATGCGGTTACTTTTTTCATCTTGAATAATGTCCTAGTCTGATAATATCCGCAAAAACTCCCGCTGCTGTCACATCTGCGCCAGCACCTGGTCCACGGATCACCATAGGGAACTCGTGGTAGCGTTCAGTAGTAAACAAGATCATGTTATCGCTTCCATTTAAGGAATAAAACGGATGACTGCTGTCCACCGCATTTAAGCCTACTTTGGCTTTACCACCTTCCAATACCGCCATGAACCTTAACTTCTGACCTTTGCTTTCTGCTTCCTCCAGAAGCTTTTGGAAATGGGCGTCATGTTGTTTCAGCTTTTGTAGAAACTCTTGGACGTTGGCTATATTCGCACAATCCTCAGGGACCATGCTTTGTATGGAAATATCTTCAAAGTGAAGATCTTGTTCTGCCTCTCTTCCCAGGATGAGAATTTTTCTTGCTACGTCCATTCCGCTCAAGTCATCTCTCGGGTCGGGTTCGGTATACCCCTTCTCCTTGGCTTGAGCAACCACTTCACTGAATGGGGCCCCTTTCTCGAGTTCGCTGAAAATATAGTTCATGGATCCACTTAATACGCCTTCAATTCGGATGACCTGGTCTCCGCTCAGAATAAGATCCTGCAAGGTATTGATGACGGGTAGTCCGGCTGCTACGTTGGTTTCGTAGAGAAATTTGATATTGCGTTGGCTGGAAAGTTTCTTTAGCTGCTTGTATTTGGCCAGCGTGCCCGAATTCGCCTTTTTATTAGGCGTGACAATGGCTACTTTGGCTTCAAGTATTTCCTGATATCTGTCTGATACTTCCTGACTGGCAGTACAATCTACAAACACCGAGTTGGAGAAATTCATGCTTGACATGGTGTCTAAGAATTTCTGTAGATCCATGGGCTGATCCTTCTCCGAAGGCGGTTCGAAATTGTCTAAGTCAAAGCCATCCTCGTGGAAAGCCATGTATCGGGAGTTCGCCATGCCATGGATCTTAATGTCTAACATGCTATGCTCTTGGAGCTTTGGAAGCTGATTTCTTATCATTCCCACCAAAGTTTTCCCGATTAGGCCAACGCCTACCAAGAAGACGTGAAGGACGCGGTGGTCCGATAGGAAAAAGGCTTCGTGAAGGGCATTGAGCCCTTTTTGGAGATCCGCTTTCGAGATCACCGCGGAGATGTTCAGTTCGGAGCTTCCCTGAGCGATCGCTGATACGTTGATATTGTTTCGGCCGAAAGACTGGAACAAGCGTCCGCTCGCCCCAGGAAAGTGCTTCATGTTCTCCCCTACAATGGCAATGATGGCCATATCAGACAGGACGACTAGTTCATCCATCTCACCGGAGTTGATTTCGTGGAAAAACTCCCGTCGAATGGCTTCTTTCGCTTTGTTGATTTCGGAAGACTTGATCGCTACACAGATACTGTGCTCGGAAGAAGCCTGGCTGATCAATATCACATTGACCTCGGCATGTGCCAGTGCGCCGAATACCCGACCGCTCACGCCGATAACCTCGACTAGGCCCGGGCCTTGTATGTTGAGTAGAGAGATGTCGCTTAACGAGGAAATCCCTTTGATTAGTTTCCCATCACCTGATTCATCACAGATGAGCGTTCCCGGATGAGAAGGATCAAAGGTATTCTTAATATAGATTGGTATCTTTTTCCGCATGGCGGGTTGCATGGTAGCCGGGAAGACCACCTTGGCTCCGAAGTGAGATAACTCCATGGCTTCGCTGTAACTCAACTGGGGTATAGTAATGGCTGAATAAACTAATTTCGGGTCGGCAGTCATCACTCCCGGGACATCGGTCCATATCTCCAGCTGCGCCGCATCCAGAGCGGCTGCAAAGATGGCAGCGGTGTAATCGGATCCGCTACGCCCTAAGGTTGTGGTTTCGCCCAAGTCAGTAGATCCTATAAAACCAGTGATTACCTTAAGCCCAGGTACTTCATTGAAGTAAGTTTTGATTTGTTCATTGGTAACTTTAAAATCAACTTTTGCGTGGCCGAATTGGCTATTGGTACGGATCAATTGTCGGGCGTCCAAATAAACTGCGCCTTGCTCTTTTAAAGCTTCCGATAGGATGTAGGTGGAGACCCTCTCTCCGAAACTCACCACATAATCTGAAGTCTGCGGAGTGCATTCTTTGATTAAATAAATTCCATGTAAAAGATCTTCGAGCTCATTGAACCTTACCTTCACATAGGTCAAAACGGGAGATTGCTTTTGAACTGGGATAAGGTTCTTGGCCAAGGATAGGTGCCTCTTTTCGAGGTCCTGTAAAATTGATTGGTAACCTTTATCGTTTCTTTTGGCTAATTGCGCGCAAGTTAACAGGCTTTCTGTCACGCCTCCAAAGGCAGAAAAAACAACTGCTACTTCATCTTCTTCTGCTTTTTGCTGGATGATCGCAAGAGACTTGTTGGTTGCCTCTACATCAGCAATGGATGATCCGCCAAATTTCAATATTTTCATAAATGCGATGATTACATAGAATAATAAGATTGGAATCCCAAAAAGGGATTATCAGCAAAGGGGGTTATATAATGGATAAAACGGGATTACCCCGTAACGGTAGAAAAAAAAGTAGTGGGTTCTACACCAAAAAATACACCAGAGCTTTCATGAACTAATTCAGTAGCCGGATAAATTTTGTCATGTAATACTGCTTTACCCATGGAGATCGATTTTTGAAAGAGCAATCTTAACGACAAATTTACTTTATCCCAAATTTTTATGGGTATTTATTCCGGTCTTCCCATGATACTCAAAGAAAAGAAAAGGAGGTTAGTAAAAATAATCTTCAAATAACCTCCATTTCACCTAACACACACCTAAAACTAGAGCATAAAAAGTTTGCTTAATCACCCTTGACAAATGTACGAAACTTTGTCAACAACAAACAATACCCTAAACTGGGTATTTTTCTCTTTTTTATAGAAATAGTGATAGCAGTCGTCTACGGCATGTTTTTTTTACTCAACTGTCGTCCAAAACGAGCATTCCCGGCTGATTTAGCACATAATTAGGTGATTGGGCACCTGGAAAGAAAAATTCAGTCCCCTATATCCTGTCTTTGCCGTATAAAAATTTGTTCAGGTAGTATCTAAGGGGGTTTTTGTATTTCATCGACTTCCAAGGTCTGCTACCGTGGGGCCGGTGCCATACTGGCACATCCATCAACACATAGTTTTTGTAACCGAACTCTACAGCCTTATAAGAGATATGGGTGTCGAACCAGTCTTTGGAAGAATCTAAGTTGCTAAAGTTATACTTCTTCAAGAAGCTTGTGGAGATAAGTGTACAGCAGAAGCTAAGGCTACGGTTAGTCTCAATTATGTGCTCCTTGTTGTTGCGGAATTTTAAATAAGGGAAGTTAACTCTTCCGGATTCGTCAGTGGTGATAGCGCCTATTAACCCTACTTCCGGGTGGCTGTCGTAAAAGGCCATCATTCGTTCCACGGTATCTTTTTTAATGACTACATCGGACTCGATGATCAGTAACGGAAGGTTTTTTTCCAGTGCTTCCTTTTGAGCCATCTGTAAGATCAGCCGATAATTTGGCGACGGGGTGTCTGTAATATCTTCCAGATTGATCAACTTATATCCGATAAAAGGAGAGTTTTCTTCCAGTGTTTTTCTAGTTGCCTCTTCGCTGAAGTCGTTGTAGATCTTGTAATCGAGCGTGACGCTAGATGTGCTGATTGCCATTGCAGTTTCCAAAGTGGTAGCAACTGAATCTTTTACCGGGGTAATTACTAATACTTTTGCCATAACAAACCGTCTCGATTGAAGCCTAACCTCTGGGTTAAGGGAGAATAAATTTACACAATTGATATTAAGATGGAAGATTTTTCGGTTATTTTCCGGTTTGGCTAGAAGGGACACGACATGGAGCCAGCAATCAGGCTAACGTTATCGCTGTTTGTCAGGGTACTCGACAGGTACTCCCTGCTCTTTTAGCTCTTTAAATCCTTCAGAAACGTTGTATACTTCCTTAAAACCCATTTTTTCCATCATTTGGAGAGTTTTCCCGCTTCGTCCGCCCACAGCACAATACACCATATACTTCTGGTTCGGATCCAGTTGTCGCAATTGTTCGGCAAAGCCTGGTTGGTGAAAGTCAAGGTTTTTGGCCCCCGCCAGATGTCCTTCAGCAAATTCTTCAGGCGTTCGGACATCTAAGAGGAGAATACCTTCCTCTTCATCCAGAAGGGCCTTCGCGTTTTTGCTGTCCAGTGAGTGAATGATTGGGGATTTAGCTCCCGATGAGGAATTCCTGTCTTGCGATGAGGGCGGCCGATCACAGGAGAACACCGCGATCAAACAAACCAAGACTATTGTAAACGTTTTGTTCATGGCTACTGCCCGGAATTTTTTTCCGTCTGCTTTAATGTAGGCACAAATATAGCCACAGTCTCTGCTATGCCAAATAGGCTTCAACTTCAATGACGGTTTGTTTGCCGGACCTCCCCCACGCCGATTAAGGTGGCGGATGCAAAACCTGTCCATTGACCGTAGCCTACAAGCCAAAGCCCGGGGACCTTTGGGCATTTTGTTCCCTTAGTCATTATACTACCTCGTGTGTCTGTCTGGACGATTCTTGATAGATGATCAGTTGCAAACCCGAACCCTGTACACCAAATGATAACATCAAATTCTTCCTCGTGTCTGCCGGCCCATTCTACCCCTTTTTTATAAATTTTAATTATCCTTCCGCTGTGGTTCAAAACATTCCTTCGCCTGGCATCTTTACGGAAGGTACCCTAACGATATTTCCTAGATTGTACATGGAAAAATCAAATTTCTCACCCTTATTGTTCCCATAATATGTGGCAGAAGCCACGTCAAAAAGCACCGGGCCATCCACATCATCGGGAAGAAATTGCGGCGCTTTGGAAGTGGCCCAAGAGGCTTCGGCCACTCTGGAAACTTCCGCTAATATCTGAGCTCCCGAGTTTCCTTCACCCACTACCAATACTTTTTGACCTTTCAGAAAGTCAGAATTTCGATAGGTTGACGAATGAAGGTGCCTCCCTTCAAATAATTTCCGCCCCGGAATGTCGGGGATAAAGGGCTTCTGCCAGGTTCCAGTCGCTCAAATCAAGGTTCTGCTTCTATATTCTCCGTTGTCAGTGCTTACAAAAAATACCTCCTGCTCCTTGATGACGTCGGTGACTTTTACCGGCCGTTCTATGGGGAAGCCTTACCGTTGTTCGTACCTGCACAGTTAGTCAATGGCTTCATCCCGGGCAGGAAACCCATTTGAAGTGGACATTAACCAGCCCGGCAAGGAGCTGTGCTCGGCATGAGAAAAGAGCGTCAACGATTCCCAGGCCTCGCGCCAAGCTCCGCCGCGTTGATCTTGATCGTCCAAGCCACTTTGGGCGATCCCGGAAGTTTTGAGCCTTCACCAAGGCCAAAGCTTCCGGTACAAGTCAGTTGGCCATGATTTTTTTAGCAGCAGCCCGAACCTGGCGTACAGCTTTCTCCCTGAACTTCAGACAGTATAAGTTTGGGTTTGTTCTTCTTCTCACCGGGCTTCCGGGCGAAAACCGTTACACTGTAAATACCGGTCTTGCCATTTTTGAAAGAATGAATTTCTTCTTCAGAGAGATATTTGGCCAGAATATCATTAGGAATCACAATGGCTTTTTCCTTTTGGATGGAAACAGCCTCAAAACGGGCTTTCCGGACGTAGCCCAGATACTCTTCTTTCTGAATGGCACCTGCAACACAGCCCGCATACATTTCCGCATCTTCCCGCAGCGCTTCTGGCAGGTCACCGACCAACACGATATCTGAAATGCTAAAGTGACCGCCGGGTTTCAACACCCTAAAAATTTCCGTAATGACCTTTTGCTTGTCAGGCACTAAGTTCAAAACGCAGTTGCTAACCACCACATCGGCAACCTCATCAGACAAAGGCATGTCCTCGATATCTCCTTGGCGGAATTCGACATTATTGTAGCCTAGCTTTTCTGCATTGGTTCTTGCTTTTTTGATCATCGCTTCGGTAAAATCAATACCGATGACCTTTCCCGTTTCCCCTGTCTCATGACGGGCGACGAAGCAGTCATTGCCTGCGCCCGACCCTAGGTCTATGACGGTGTCTCCAGGTTGTATTTTTGCGAATTGGGTAGGAAGACCGCAGCCCAGACCCAAATCAGCTTCCCGATTGTAGCCCTGCAAGTCGGCATAATCATCGGTCATGATGTTGTAGACCTCAGTAGAGCTTCCGCCAGCCCCGCAGCAGGAGGATTGGTTGACGGCTTTGTCCTGATGGGCAATCTGGGTGTACTTTTCACGGACGATGTTTTTGAGTATTTCTGAATTTTTCATGATGTTGTGATTTAGTGATCGTTATTTATAAGAGGTAAAAGGAAATGCACAATTAACAACAGTTGGTAGAGGAGGGGGTAGCATACTGGTCGAACAACGAATGAAATAGTCCCTGAACTTCTGCCCATTTGGAAGGATCTATACAATAACAGACGGACACGCCTTCTATGGTGCCTTGGATAATGCCAATATCTTTAAGTTCCCGTAGGTGTTGGCTGATGGTCGCCTGAGCAAGTCCAAGTTCCTGAACCAAATCTCCATTGATGCAGGTCTTGGATCTCAGTAAATATTGAAGAATCGCTATCCGGGCCGGATGGGCAAGCGCTTTGGCGAGCGTGGCCAGCTGATTTTGTTCGGCGCTAAAAAGATCTGCTTTGGTTAGTCCCATGGAGTAATATTCATCGCAATATTACGATATGTTCTTGGCTTTGGGAATATAATTTTTATTTTTTGGTTAACCATTCGGGTAGAGAGGAAGCAAAAGACAGGGGAGCAGTGAATAGGAACATACAACAGGAGTCTTAGGCTACTGACCTCTTGAGGAAGAATCCATTTAACCTTGTTTGTTTCTTTGGGATTATATAAGAAGTTTCCCCTTCACCATGTTTTCCGTATATTTCGCAGCTTAAAAAATGATATGTGATGAGTCGATTATTTCTATTCCCCCTATTTGCATTAATGATTTGTTGTGCTGTCCCCGGCGTAGCCCAGGACAAAGAAGTTTCTCTAGAAGATGTCTTTAAGAAAGGGATTTTTAACCAAAAATCCGTCCATGGGATCAACTGGATGAGAGATGGACAGTTTTACAGCTCTTTGGTCAACGATGGCCATCCGAAAGTAGTAAAACTCAATATAGCCACTGGTGAACAAGAAGCAGTGCTGATTGATGGCCAGCAATTAGGCATTAACTTTTCTTCTTATTCCTTCAACAACGACGAAACCAAGGCGCTATTGGCCTCGGAGGTGGAGAGCATTTATAGAAGATCTTCCAAAGGAGTTTATCACGTCCTGGATTTGGCCAGCGGAAATGTCCAAGAGTTGATGAACGGGGAGAAGATTTCTTACGCCACACTGTCCCCAGACAACACCAAAGTCGCCTTTGTCAAGGACAACAATCTTTATTATGTTGAGCTTAAGGCCAACAAAGCGCACCAGGTTACTCATGATGGAAAGTGGAACCATATCATTAACGGCTCCGCGGACTGGGTATATGAGGAAGAGTTCTCTATGGCCCAGGCGTTTAGCTGGTCTCCAGATGGCAATAAGATCGCCTTTCTGAGATTTGACGAGTCAGAGGTACCGGAATTTAATATGCAGATGTGGGGCGCACTGTATCCAGAGGATTATAAGTTCAAGTACCCCAAGGCAGGCGAAAAAAATGCGGAAGTCAGCATCCATATCCATGACCTCGAAGCCGGTAAAACCGTTACTGTCGATGCAGGAGAGGAGAGGGATATCTATCTTCCCCGTATTTATTGGGCGGGTAACTCAAAGACGCTTGCCTTTATCCGCCTCAACCGCCTCCAAAACCAAATGGACCTCCTTCATGCCAATGCGGCAAACGGGGAAAGCAAGCTTGTAGTGCGGGAAAACTCCGACACCTATGTCGACCTCAACTATAATGACAACTTACAGTATCTGCAGGGCGGCAAGGGATTCATTAGAACCAGCGAACAGGACGGCTACAAGCACATTTATCACCATGATATGGACGGAAATCTGATTCGTCAGATAACCTCAGGAAATTGGGAAGTAACTGATCTGGTGGGGGTAGATGAATCCAGTAATACGCTTTACTATTTATCTACGGAGATTTCGCCGTTGGAAAGAAATCTGTATTCCATCAGACTTGACGGCAAGCGCAAGGAGTTGCTCACCCCTGCCAAGGGCACCCACAGCATCAATATGAGCCGGGACTTCAAGTATTTTATTGACTACTACTCTACGGCCAACACACCTTTAGTGGTGAGCTTGAACACATCTTCAGGGAAAGCAATTAAGGTGTTGGAAGACAATCAAAACTTGAGAGAGAGAATGGAAAACTTTGCCATTGCTCCTAAGGAATTTTTTCAGTTCGAAACCGTAGACGGCACCCTGTTGAATGGCTATTTGCTGAAGCCTGCGGATTTCGACGAGAGCAAAAGATACCCAGTCCTGATGTATGTATATGGCGGACCAGGTTCCCAGACGGTAACCAACTCTTGGGGCGGCAGCAGGGATTTTTGGCACCATCACCTAGCAGCAGAAGGTTACATTGTAGCCTCCATAGACAATCGAGGTACAGGCGCACGGGGTAAAGCCTTCAAAGATCTGACTTATGCCAACTTGGGCAATATAGAAACTGAGGACCAGATCGCAGGTGCAAAATTCCTTGGAACGCTGCCCTATGTGGACAGCGAGCGGATTGGGATTTGGGGCTGGTCGTATGGGGGGTATATGTCTTCTTTAGGATTGATGGTAGGCAATGAGGTGTTTAAAGCGGCCATTGCCGTGGCACCGGTGACCACATGGAGATATTATGACACCATTTATACCGAAAGGTATTTGCAAACACCGCAACTTAACGCGGGGGGTTATGATAACAACAGTCCTATCACCCATGTAAATAAACTAAAAGGGAATTTTTTGTTGATCCATGGTACGGGAGACGACAATGTTCATTACCAAAATGCCGTAGATCTGGTTGACGCCTTAATCGCTGCAGACAAACAATTTGAATCTTTTTACTATCCCAACAGAAACCATGGCATTTATGGTGGGAATACTACCTGGCACCTGTACACCATGATGACTGATTTTATTAAGAGAAAATTGTAGGGCTGATCTATCTCCGGATGAATAAGGGTTCATCCGGAGATGATACAGGCGGCTTAATTTCTCCTAGTTCATTTGAAGCCCATCAATGTGATTCAGGACGCCCCTGGCCCGGTGCAAGGACCTTGATCGTTTATTGGTTCAACAGGAGGATAAGGGGACATAGAAGTACGATGCCCAACACTGAGGGTTGCGAGTTAGCAGATTTTTTGCCATTTATTAAGTGAAAGGAAAGCAACAGCTTCATGAATATTGGTCAGCGTCCGCTTTTTGATTATCTTGTCGGCTTTTCGCCCCTGTGTTATGAAAGCGTACCTACTTGCCACAACTTCAATTTCCTGTTTAATCTTTAT
>Ga0079224_100010685_pt1 | contig 12605 bp, 19 predicted proteins | sample Stecom2015_FD_80414 | JGI IMG/M metagenome (GOLD analysis project Ga0079224, IMG submission 80414) | Agricultural soil microbial communities from Utah to study Nitrogen management - Steer compost 2015 | ecosystem: Environmental > Terrestrial > Soil > Agricultural land | place: USA: Utah...
TGCATCGGTTAAACTGTTTTGGGTGAGGTTTTTCCAAGCCATAATTCTGTTTTCTAACTGGTTAATTGCTTAAGACTATTTTATCAAATATGGGCGAGTTTGGCTGATTTATGCAAAGGTCTCTAATAATAAAATGTGGCATTTTTACTCCTAAGATAGTGTGGGATAGTTAGTCTCATCAGATTTTGTTTTATGCAAATACATTCGTATGTGTATTTCACGTTACCTCATGATTAAACATGGGATAACGTGAAATAATGAATTAGAAAGTTTAACAGTCCGGCAAGTCATCAAGATTATTTCTTGTGGTTTGATCCTTATCTGTTCTCAAGTATTTGCCATTAGCACCACTGACTACCTTAATAATCGTTTTGATGCCGTCTTTCCATGGGACGTAATATCGGATATTGCCTAATTCGATATCTCTAATTGCATCTGCCTTTGTTCTAGGAGACCAATGTTGCCCTGAATTGCATAGGCCAAGGATATCACCATTATTATCTTTTTTAGTTTTATATACTGCTCTGTCTGTCATTGTTCTTTCCTCGATATAAAAAGTTGAATTAATTACATCGTAATGTATAATGCTACGAGAGCGTATAGGTATTAATTCAAAAAAAAGGCCCTCGGCCAAATACATTACGTTATATCTAATAATACTATATCGTATAGGATTGTCAATGGATAAACATGAAATTTTTAAAAAAAGATTAATTTTAGCTAGAAACAAAAGAGGCTTTAGTCAAAGTGAGCTTGCTGAAAGATCAGGATTAAAACCAGCAGCTATTTCACATTTTGAGACTGGAAACAGAAAACCATCTTTTGACAATTTAAGACTACTGTCTGATTCATTAAATGTTACAGCTGATTTCTTGCTTGGTCGTACGAATGATCCGGAGGGATTTGCTGAGTCTGATATAGCTTTTCGACATGGCTATGAAAAGCTATCATCAGAACAGCGAGATATGGCATTAAACTTTATTGATATGCTGTCTAATAAAAAGTAATTAGAAATAATCCACATGGAACATAGTGCAACGAAAAGTGCTGAGAAATTATTGAAAGAAATGGGCATTAACCAGTTGCCGATTGACCCATTATTAATTGCAAGAGAACATGGAATTGAAGTGCGTAAAATGCCATCTTCACAAGATGGTGTTTCTGGAATATTCATGAAAGTAAAAAATAACTTCGGCATTTTGTATGCAACTCATATAGATAATAGTGGATACCAAAGGTTCAGCATTTGCCATGAACTTGGCCATTATTTTTTACCAGGCCATCATGAAATTGTTTTATCTGCAGACGGCATACATGCATCAAAATCTGGGTTTATTTCTAGCGAAGAACATGAGATTGAAGCGGATAATTTTGCTTCTGGCTTATTAATGCCAACATTCTTATTTGACCAAGAATTAGAAAAACGACCTTCAGGCTTAGAAGGAATAATTGAGCTTTCAGAAGTATGTCGAACTTCGTTAACGGCTACAGCTATTCGTTATGCATATAGGACTCCTGAGCCAGCAGCAATAGTTGTTTCTGTTGCTGATAAAGTTCAATATTGCTTTATGTCAGATGAGTTGAGGGAATACCCTGGGCTATCCTGGATTAAAAAGAACTCTCCACTTCGACGCGAAACATTAACCTTTCAGTTTAATAAGGATAAAAACAATATCATTAATTCATTACAAACTGGTGGAAAAACAGATTTGATAACTTGGTTTGGAGGTTCAATTGAGGGAGAACTTCACGAAGAAGTGATTGGTTTGGGTTCATATGATAAAACTTTAACCATATTAACTGCCCTAGATTTACCGGATCCAGATGAATATAAAGAGGATGAAAGGTTAAAAGAATCTTGGACACCTCGTTTTAAGAGATAAAAAACCAATGTCATTAGAACTTGATATATTTGAATCACCCGATGCGGAATTGTGTAAACAATATTGGGAAATTGGTAGTGACGGAGAATTTTGTCATTCTGTCAAACAAATTTCTGAAAACCATGACATATCAAGCTCAAAGCTTTTGAAAAAGGTGCGCTCAAATTGTCACGCATACTCAACAACCATATTCTGTAATTCTTGTAGTGAGCCATATGTTTATAAGAGTAGATCTGATTACCAGAGATTGCAAAGTAGAAATGCTTTCATCACTTGTGATAATTGTCTAAGAGATATTAAACAAGATGAGGAATTAAATAAAATAAATGCTATTCAGTCATTTATTGACAGCATCGATTTTAAATTATCAATTGATAATTTATCTGTACGACAAGCTGTATTTTTATATGCTCTAATTAGGCATTCTGCTAATGAGAATTTGACAGGCTTAGATGAATTTGGATTGGCAAAAACAGAACTATTCTCCCCAGATAAAGATTATAACTACCATATTTTAAAAGAGTTACACGACCAAAGAATAATTTTAATCAGTCCTGAATCAAACTTAGATCACATTACGCTTTTGGACAATGGTGGGGTTCAATATTATATTGAACGAGTTAAATGGATTCTACCGCTGAAAGAAACATATCAAAATATGAATCAATTTATCAACGAATTAGATTATGTAATTACTTCATTGAATTACATTGATAAAGCATATGATGATGTTGTGGAGTTATGTAAAGAAGTTAATTTGCATGAGTGTATAGGTTATTTGCAACATACTCTATACGAACATCAGCTTAATTTTAATCCTGGAAAAAAAACTATTTTAGTATTATCAAAAGCTTTAGAGCAATATTCAGTCGCACAAGTGTATAATTTAATATGGGCTGCTGTAAACAATGCCGCAGCTTATTTTATGAGATCACATGTGTCAAAAAAGCAAGCTGCAAATAGTGTAGTTGGCAATATAGAAAGAAGAATCGAAAAATCTGAAGCTAATAACTGGGAGCTTAAGTCTTTTAGAAGGCTCTTTGATCTACCACAGTCTCAAATAAGTCGTGTTTTATTTAATTTGTTACTTCATACGGATGATGGTGGTTTTAACCTTTGCTCACAAGATTATATTTAAGCAATAGCAGTTATAAAATGTGTACCGTGAGTAAGTGTTCAGGATTCTGTGAATCTGCCTACGACATTATAAATTTACTCGTTTAAGCGACCTTATATTTTATTGCTAAATAATTAAAGTCCAGTCCTGTTTTCTAAACAGAATAAATCATTTTTTATCTTGATTAGTTTAGAGTACACTTAAAATACATTAATACCTCGGCTGAAATTTACAAAACCTAAGTGTAGTGATTTAACTCTTCGCTCTCATTGAATCAAGATACTCATTTAAGTAAACAATATCTGTTTCATCATACATCATATCGATTGGTGATTTATCAAATAGAACCAGTTTCCCTCTTATCCATTTTGCCATCTGTTGCTTGTTACCACCCAATAACACATACAATGAGCAATAGACCCTGATAATCATAAAAGAATAACGTCCTTGTAATTTATTTGGGTCAATACCATTTTTTAACGATTTAGTCATTGCATCCGGGCTAATTTTAAGCATCATTGCCAGTTCAGCTTGAGCAACACCCAAAAATGAAATGGATTTGGATAAAGTGCTGGCAAGGGCCATATTTGAGGAAAGTTCTGATTTTAGTTTTTTCATAAGACAAATAGTCTTTTAAAATTATATTATACAAAAAATGAACTATGATAAGGTCTGATTCGAGCGGTAATCCCAAAAAACACTTGTCACTAAAGCCTGCTGTCGGACGAATGCTGCTACTGTCACTGGCCTTTGCTTCGGTATATTTTGATCATGAAACTTCAATTTCCTCAATCTGGTCGTTAATCTTATTTGAGAATTATGATTTAATAAATACATCTCACTCTTAAAAGCACTAAGCTTGGTGGTATAAAGTACAAACTTTAAACCTTCTCACACATGGCGTTTAAAAACTGTTCAACTTTCACTAAACCTGGTAGTGACTTCATCACATCAATTGGTCGAGCACTAAAATAGTGATTATCAGTATAAAGGAAATGTGTCATAAACTTTTTATTGTTTCCAGCCAATGCGAATAAGGAACGATAAATTTTGATAATTTGGAGTGATATTTGCACTTTTTGCGAGTTTGACTCGAAACTTGACTTTATAAAATCATTTAGCTGTTCTGGATCAATCATTAAAATTTCAGCGGCATCAGATTTTGATATTCCCATTAACTGGATCGACTTATCAAGTGATTTTGAAATCAGTTGCTTATCACTTTTTGTGAGGTTGAAGTTTGGCATAATTTATCTCAATAATAGTATTATACCGGATAGTGACCTATAAAATAAGGTCGCCTGACTCCCGCTAACACCCTGACTAAAGTCGGGTTTACGATACATCGGTCGGCGACCTTGAATTCATTGTTACAAATTCTGATATAATATTAAATCGATAATTTCTTAAAGATATGTCAATATTTTCCTACATGTGTGGCAATTATCGATTCGTTATCTAAAAGAGTTTGGTGGCAATAGTGCAAAAAAATCATATTAAATTGAGCAATCCAATTAAATCTAAATTAAAATTGATTGAGGTAGGGTCACTTATAGACACGGAAACAGATTATCTGCAAATACCAAAAAGTATAGCCATTAAACTTGATTTGAATGAGTCAGGAAACAGGCGAGTTAATTTGACTGATGGATCAATACTTGATGTTCCTTATATTGGCCCCATCAAAATTCAATTCGGTAACAGAAGTTGCTTCACCGGGGCTGTGATTATTGGTGATCAAGTAGTAATGGGCATGATTCCACTTAAGGATTTAGATTTGGTGATTAATCAGAAAACTAAAACTTTAGAGGTTAATCCGTTAAGCTCAAATTTACCAGGCTCGGTGGCAAAAGTTGCTAAGTAAAAAATGGCTTATTAATTTAGGAGTACCAATGAATAATAAATCAACAAATGATGAAGCTCTTATTGAAAAGCAAGTTATGCTTTCAAACGAAAACATTAAAAAATATCTTCAATTGCAAGCAATAACAACATGTCCTTTTCTGATATTTTGAGAGATGCGATAGATTGGTACGACGCTGAATATGTAGAAATAACAGAAGGCGATAAAATTTTTTTATCTGAATTAATTATTGAATGTGAGGAATCCACCGAAAAAGCAAAGGTCGCACTTGATAAAGGGCATAGAAATTTTAATGAAACGCTTAATAGGCTCAGCTTATTGGATCGAAAACTATGACTTTTAAAGAACACAACCCGTTGCATCCGGGTGAATTTATTAAACGAGTTTATATCGATCCATTTGATTTAAATGTAAATGATATAGCTGATAAGCTTGGTGTTACCACAGCTGCTTTTGATAATTTGCTTAAATGTCATTCTGAAGTGGATAAGCCAATGGCATTAAAGCTGTCAAAGGTATTGGGTCGCTCACCTGAAAGCTGGCTACTGATGCAAAATCAATTTCAAAAGGAAAATGCTGAGGGCTAGCTTGGCGAATTAACCCAATCTGACGGTTTTTTAGTAACAGCAGCTAATGGCCGGCCCATAAAACTTAATATGATATCTGATTATGTATGTTACCCACAATGTTGCGAACTAATTCTAAATGACCTTTCTTTAAAGCCTCTAAAGGGGAATGCATTTTTTCCTCAATAAATAATGCGCGATATGGGTTAAGCAAAAATATAATACTGCCCCAAAAGTCTAAACGTTGTTCATGTAATGAATCCAACAAATCGCTCAATCCGAAAATAATTTGATTGTTCTCAAACTGAAAAGCTGGAATTTTTTGCTTTTCTGATATGCAAATGCTTAAGAGTTGTTTTTTATCAATCAGCTTTTGCACATGGCTTGGATCCAAGTTCAATAAACTCGACACCTGATTTAGATCTAAATAGCCACCATATTCATCTAATAAGTGTAATCTTTTTAATGCGCCTCTCAACCTAGATTCGTGGTATGAACTAATTTCATATTTGCCAAGTACACCATCTAAGACCAATTCAAGAATCATAAAAACATCGGATTCTTCTTGAGTTACTCTGTCCAACTCATTTTCATCTAATTCATCCAAAATTTTGACTAAGCCATTACGAATGTCTTTTATTGCCTTTTGGCGTTTATCGATGTTGGTAAGATTGCTCATGATAATATTACTTGTTATTAAAAATATCTAATGCCTGCAAACAAAAATTCAGTATCATTAAGAAAGAGTTGCCTTATTGTGGATTTAGAACTATTAACTATACATCTTTTTTGACATCAATTGGTATTTCAATATCAACTTCCATTGTGGTAAATATCTTTCTCATAGCGTAGTCATATAAGTACGGGCGATTAAAATATTTTTTATGTATATAGGTGTCATAATCGCTTATATCATTGGTAATAGTTAAACTTCCAAATTTGCCAGTAACTAGTGGCAATGAGTTGAGTAAATTTAATAAAAATGCATTTAGCTGCTTGTTATTGTTTAAGCTAAAGTAACAACCTTTAAAATTTTCACTTTCTCCAGAGTTGTCAGTTTTGATTTTTCTTTCTATTTCCAAACAGTAAAAAGTACAAGAATTTGTAACAACTTTTATAACCAACAACCCTCTTGATCGGTCTCTTTTAATTCGAGTCCAATTTACTGCATCTGTAAACTTTTCTTTTTCGTCATCATCAAAATTTTTATAATTTTTTGGTTTTTCTGGCAAAGGTAAGGTTATTAATGAAAGTGGCTCTAAATTACTGAATCCATCTTGAAAATTATAATGCTCAACAGATTGAATTATTTCCGGGTGTGCTTTTTTTAGCCTAGTGAAATGACTCCAAATTTCATATGGTGTTCCTTTTGACTCCAGTTCAAGTGGAGCTATTAGGTTTGCTTGTTTCGCATTAGATGGAAAGTTATGTTGTGGATTTGTAGTTAAATCAGATTCTTGTTTTTTACTATATTGATCAAGGGATGTTTTTTTATTTTGTTTGTTGCTGTCGTCTTCAATTTCGACAATTTCAATATCATAACTAGTGTTTATTGTCGGGAACCCTTTCGTTTCAATTTTGGTGCCCTCAATTTCAGTTATGCCGCCAGAGTCGCCAGGCTCTTTGTCTTGACTAAGATTAAAGTCAGGGTCATTTAGTAATTCTTTGGGTGGGAGATTACTTGCTTCGTTTTCCCCAATTTCAATACCATTTTTTATATATACTTTTTTATCTTTAATAATTCTTACTTGATTTTCTGGGACAGTTGTTCCTTCAATTCTTGTAGCCAGAAAAGCGTCATCACTAATTTTTATCCCGCTAACATTTATCGAACCTTTAATTTGCTGCCATGGCGATATCCATGGAAATTTATATTTTTGTTTTGTAATCAACTTACTAAAAATACTCTTAACTATACGTTTTGAGGTTTCATCGTATTTAATGGCAGCAAGCAAAGGTATATCACCATTAGATGTGTTTTTATTGGGTTTTAAAATCCACTCGCCAACTTTTGTACTGTGTTTATTGTATTCAAAATTCTGAAATAGTTTTGATTTTGCAGATTCTAAGTCGTAAGACAGTAGAACTCTTTTTAAATAGCTACTGGTGCCATATGTTCGCATGAATAGTTCAAAGCAACTAACGTACAGATATCTAATTTGTGAATGGTTTTGTGCATGAAACTTAACATAAGGAGCTCCTATGACAAGGGAATCAAAGCTACTTGTTGGATCATGCAATGCTTTTGGAATAAAAAATTCATCTTCATTTTTTGGGTAAAAAGATTCCCACCCTTTTTTGCGGTAATCAATTTGAAATTCTTGCCTGGGATAAAGGTATTTATATTTAACCCTTGCAGTGCATCCATTATCTTCAAACTTTACAACAAACCCTATCTGCATCAATTCAGCGTATTCAGATAATATTTTTATACATTTTCCAGAACCAATTATCTCGCCGGTTTGAATATTAACTTCCTTAATGAGAACAGAGATTTTGGGTTGGTAATTATTTCCAGAATCCGTAAAGGCTCCATGGTAAACGACAAAATATAGCTTATTATTATGAAGTTCTTTAGGCGATTCGTCGTTTAGATATTTTATTCTAATTATTGTTCTGGTGCTGTGATGCCTGAACAATTTTGGATCTAGTTTTTGTATGTTTTCATTCATAACATTATATTGCTATTATTTTTGAGTGCTTATTGCATATATTTAAGTATTCTCGGTAATTGTTAGTTGCGAAATGGATGAGGTCTTGATGATTAAGTTTAAGAGACGAAAAGATCATGTATGATCCGCATTCATGATCTTTTTTACTCTGATTATCAATCTTAACAATCCACTTTAGTGGGTAAAATTATCAACTTTAAGTAGTATGCCAAGATTTAGATTCATGAATTATCTTAATTAATTCATTTCAATTATTTACATTGTCATTTACTGAGTTGTCAGGGTTGTCCCGTATAAACTTTCTTCTGCCACGTTTGTATATGTGAAATTCAGGATGCAGACCTGCTTCTACTTCTTTGACTGCTACACTTCGTTTAACATTTTTACGGCTTCCGATATCATAATGTTCATTTCTGCCGCCAACACCATCTTGCCTGCCTTTTATCTTTGACATTTATAATCTCCTTATCTGGTATGACATTCATTAGCACAATAAAAACAACCATCAATCTTCTTGCCGGGATATAACCTCTTGGCTTGAGCTACGGCGTAATGGCAGTTGGCGTGAAATCCTAGATTAATACGATTTGATGGATGTGGTAAGTGCGTACAATTTGATGTTTCGTTATGTACTTCATGCTCTCCAGTATTCTGTTGGTTGTTGTTGATAATATATTTTGGCATTTTAGTCTTCTCCGGTAAAAAATAATTAGGTTCAATAATATAGGCGGAAAAGTATGGTTAACTGGACATTTAAGAATAAAAATATTTAAATGTCCAAGTGTGAGAATATTTCCGCCTATGTTATTAATAAGGAGAACTGTAGTGGAAGATGATGAAACTGAATTTTATTCGCCAGAAGAGACAGCTGAAGCACTACATAGTCTGACACAAAATGATATAGCTAAGCTTCTTCTTTTTGCTAAACGGTTTGTTCACCAAAAGAAGCAATTTACAGAGGAAGATATGTTTGAGGAAGCATTAATTCGTTCGCTTGAAGGTACCAGAAGGTGGAACAAAAAGCTAACAATAACTCGACACTTGATTGGTGTTATGAGGAGTTTGTCTGATTTTGAGAATAGAGAAAAAAAATATCCAAAAATAAGTTTAATCGACGATATATCTGAATCACAGAAAATTAAGGCAGAAATTAATTCTAGTACAACTGATTCAACTTTAGAACTTGAGACTGAGGAGATTTTACATGATTTACCGTCAATTTTTAAAGATGATCAAGAAGCACTTCAGATTTTTAAACTTTTATATCAAGGCTATACTCGTAAGAAAATATCTAATCAATTGGGTTTGAGTTTGAAAGAATATGATACGAAAAGAAGATTCATTCAGAGGAACTTGTCCGCCTACCTAAAACAAAGAGAATTATTATGAATTTTGAAAAAAACAAGTCTATAGAGGTGTATTTTGACTTAGTTGAAGATGAGATTCTCAACCTGAGCGAAGAAGAGCTCTCAGAAATTTACAAAGTAAATAACCTTGATGATTCTGAAGAAATAATGCGTTTTCAATCCTTACTTGGCGAAATGCTAACAGAGCATTCTAAAGGTGAATTGTTAAAGGCCAGAGCTGAACTTGATAGTCTAAGACGGAAGGATCATGAACAGAAGTCTAAATTTAACGATCCGAAAGGAATATTCATTAATGCTTTACAGAAAGGGCTTATTCCAAGGGAGCTTACAATGGCGTTTCGAGATGGCGTCGATCTATCTGACGAGGAAATGGAATCTATTCTACAAGACCTGATAGATTTGGGTATTAATATTTTTGATGAGTAAAAAAGACATACAACACCTCTATCAAAATGAGTTGGGAATTACTGATGCGAATGAAATCGATATTGAAGCTATCGCCTTTTATCTTGATGCAGTAGTTAAATATAAGCCTCTTAAAGGGTGTGAGGCGAGAATTGTGGGAGGTAACGATAAGGCAATAATAACTATTAACTCTGAGTCTATGCCTCAAAGAAACAGGTTCTCAATTGGTCATGAATTAGGTCATTGGATTAAGCATCGAGGTTCAATTGGAAACCTTTGCAAAAAGGAATCAATTATTGTCAATCGAGCTTCTTACAAAGATAGAATTGTTGGAAAAGAAAGGATTGCAAATAATTATGCATCTGAATTATTAATTCCTAATTATTTAATTGAGAAATATATTGATAAGCATAGTGTTTCATTTGAAACGGTACAGGCTTTAAAAAACGCATTCGATGTTAGCTACACTGCAGCTGCAATTAGATATATCAATTTCTGTGATTACCCAGTGATTTTGGCTTGTTATCACAAGAATACTGGGCGCAAATGGTTTCACAGATCAAAGGAAGTTCCTAAATATTTTTATCCAGTTAAAAATGTAGATGCATCATCGCCAGGATTCCGAAAATTAAATAATTCTACTAAACAACGTCAACCAAATGAAGTTGATGCAAATACCTGGGTCGATTATAGAGGGTCATTTCATCATGAAGTAATGGAAGTGTTGTGGCCAATTTCTAATGATATGTTTATGGTGTTTATATGGTGGGAAAATGAGGAACAGCTTATAGGCTATTAAATGATATTTTAATGATTTTATATTAAATAGTCCTCACACTTTAAATCAATACTTATGTGAAAAATATGAGACGCGGTGAATCACTACAAGGGCTTGGCTTTTATAAAGAATTAGCTAAGGACCAAGAGTTTTGTAAGGAACTAGGTAGGGCTGTATTGGCAGCAGGAAGGCTTGAGTCGGAGCTAATTAGGTGCTTTTCTAAGTTAAATATTAATGACCCTATGCGTCAAGCCACATTAGGTAAATTAATAAATATAGCTAGAAATAATGATATTTTAGGAAAGATGATCCCGGCACTTGAAGTTTTAAAAAACCAGCGAAATTATCTAACTCATAACATTTATGCATTATTTTCAGGTTTAGTAGAGGAAACAATACTTCAAAAAGACGGGTTGTTAGATTCTGACATTGATGTATTCTCAGAACGTGCTTGGCAATTGGCAGATAATCTTAATGGGTTGGCAGATGCGGTAATTAAGTATCAGTCAGAAATATAAGCAATTTTGTACCAAAATTAGAATAAATATGATGGGATGGTAGCTTCAAGGAATATGCAATGGTTAAATTAACATATACCAATCAATAACATACAGGGATTTAATAAAGATTTTTTGTGATGGGGATATTTTTAATTTTTGTATCATTAATTGATGTTTTGTAGCATTAATTAGTGTAAACAACAGCCGCCTCCAACCAAAGCAGCGGCTGAGGCGGTATGATGCGGGCTACGAAAAGGGGGCTGCCCCCAATGGCTTGGTTCAAAACCATTGCTACTAATTGAGGCGACCGCGGCCGTGGCTAAACTTTGTTGTTCGGTTAGGGTTGGTAAAATGCCCGGTAAACGACTGGCCAACATGGTTTTACCGGTTCCCGGCGGACCATAAAATAATAAATTATGACCACCGGCAGCGGCAATGATTAGCGCCCGCTTAGCTTGCTCTTGGCCTTTAACGTCAATTAAATCAGACTGTTTTACGGTTTTCGATTGTAATTGATTGTGATGACCGTCTGACATTGAGTTAATACAAGCGCCAGGTAAATCTTCGGTGCCCGATAACCATTGCGTTACCTTTAACAGACTATTGGCGGTTAAACAGTCACAGGCTGACACCAAAGCCGCTTCGGCACCATTTGGCCCTGGCACAACTAACCTACGGCCAGCCTCAAAAGCGGCACTGACCACCGGTAAAATCCCTCTAATTCCGCGTAATTCACCACCCAAAGCCAACTCGCCGACAAACTCGGTGTTACGTAACCGTTCCTTACTGACTTGCTCAGAAGCGGCTAAAACGCCTATAGCGATAGGCAAGTCATATCGGCCGCCACCTTTGGGGATGTCCGCAGGTGATAAATTAATGGTAATGCGATGCGGCGGGAACTCAAAACCACTGTTCATAATCGCCGCCCGCACCCGATCTTTTGATTCCTTCACCGCGGTTTCCGGCATACCGACAATAGACAAACTCGGCAAACCCCGCGAAATATGCACCTCAACCCGAACCTGTGGTGCCGCCACCCCAAATTCCGCCCGCGAAAGTACCACCGCTAATTTTTTCATACACCTATTTGATTAAAGCAAAGTCATAGCCTAATCAAAACAAAGCCAAAAATCTGTCGATATTATCGATTCAGTTTGTAAGAAATTGTCGATTGGGGTGTGGGAAATATTAAAGAATGTGAAGTAAAACCAAATTTATTTAATTGATGTATTTATAATGTTTACAAATTAATTTTGGAATAGTTATGATTTCTCCCTCATTTAAAATATATAGTATTGTAATTTGGTCTGTATTAGCCTTTAATTTAAATGCCCAAGAATGGCACACTTCAGATCTATCAAGATATATTGATAATCGAATTCAATGCGAATATAAATTACAAAAATATAAATGGTCTCAGCAAGTTTGGCCAGAATCAAATAGTCATGCGAAA
>Ga0079224_100010686_pt1 | contig 12604 bp, 13 predicted proteins | sample Stecom2015_FD_80414 | JGI IMG/M metagenome (GOLD analysis project Ga0079224, IMG submission 80414) | Agricultural soil microbial communities from Utah to study Nitrogen management - Steer compost 2015 | ecosystem: Environmental > Terrestrial > Soil > Agricultural land | place: USA: Utah...
TAAATAATTCAGTAATTCATTATTATTAGGAAGGTTACAAAAATAGATATTTTCACTTTTGTTTTGCAGTTCTATAAAAACAGTTGCGTATATTACGATAACATCTATATCTGTTTTTACAATACTTAACGGATTCCCCTCTGCATCTTTGATAAGGGCATGAGTATTTATATAGCTCGTGCTGTCAGATATACCCACTTCTGTTAAGGTCTCCCCTACGTATTCCTCTGGATTTAAGGTTATTGTTCTTACCCATTTTGATACTGGAAAATCTTTAATTATTTCTTCTGTTACTGCGTTTTTATGCCCTATTTTATTAAAAAGGGTATTCCTTGTAGATAACGGTTCTCCAGTTCCACTACCAAAGTGTATATAGCTAAAGTACGAATTAAAATTACATAGCCTTTCATACATTCTGTTTAATATTATATTTTCTGCTTGCCCTTTTTGTTTTATTTCTCCAGTTTTTGCATCTCTTACCTCTATATCGAACCGATTATGGATTTTACTCTCTATTATTGTTTTCATGCAATCAGCTCCTTATGGATTAATTTCACCTACATTAATAAAATCAACTATTAAATTAGGTTTAGCAGTTATTTTTTCATTAACATAGGCACGGGTATAATAAATTCTTATAAAATTACCTTCTATTCGATGTTTAATAATTAGTCGTTCAGGAGAATATGGATTAGGCACAGGAACTAAGTCTGTAGGCAGAAAAGAATGTTCAAAACTTTCTACAGAACCTCCTTCGCCCTTTAGAGTTCCTTTACTTTGATCATAACTTACAGTTAATTCCCCTTCTACATTATTAAAACGTTTTAGTGGTTTCATAGTTAAGAGTATAGTGTCCTTACGCTGTTCAGGTTCTTCTAGCCATATCTCTTTTAAGATCGGGGTTATTGTTTCATCTGTCGTTGTTAATGTTACTTTTATCCATAGATTATTGTTTGCTGTTATAACTTCACCATTCGATACCTCTTGCCATTCCCCTTGAGTTTTACCTGTTGTTATCTCTATTTTGACATTAGTATTGACAGGTTCAACTGAACTGTATCTAATTCTGTATGCCGAAGTAGGTAAATTGGCTATAGTTATATATTCTTTTGTTGTAAAATATTTATTAGGTTTATTTTGTTCCACAAAACCCATAGCAGCAAAATAATTAGACCAAGTTCCATCATCAAATATCCCCTCAATACACCTCCAAAGAACTCCATCATGAAGTCCTGCTACCATATAACTACTACCCAAAGGCTGTAATATTTCTATTTTATATCTATCGCCTACTAATACGTGTAATGGAGAAATGTCAAAAGTTACCCATGTATCGGCTGGTAAATTTGTTTTTATAATTGATTCATAGACAATAGAGTTATCTTCATCATTTTTTATATATAAAGTATAGTCTCCAGCAATGCTTGTTTTGATTTTTATTTGTATGATTATAGTATCTTTTTTAAACTCCACTCTATTTGCTATCTTAGTATACTTATTGCTTGACTTTAATGTAGTATCAGCAATATCTTCAATCCCCATAGCTCCGGGAACCTCAATGTCAAGTTGTAATCCATCTCCTAAGTCGTCTTCCCAAAGTTTTTGTACTGGATGTCTTTCTATTTTGTCAATTTGATAATCTCCGTCAATCAGCTCTCCATTAACATGCTTTCTTTCTTTACCATTTATGGAAAAAGCTGCTTTGTTTTCTGTTATATCACCAATTAGGTGTTCTGTGAACTTTATAGCAATTTTTGCACCTTCACCTTTTACAAAATCACTCATTCCATATCTCCTCCACTTCAGGAACTGGCATTTCTGTAGGTACTAAACCAATTGGCATAAAAGTTCCTTCAAAACTATCAAACCTATATCCAGCTGCATTTAAACCATGTAACCCTTTAAATACCAATGATACTTCCTCTCTAGCATTATTAAAATCAAGAAAACGTAACTCATATTCTGTAGGAGATATTTTAGTTATACTAATAGGTGAAAACGCTGTTCCTCTGCTGTCTACAAGATCAAAGTCTAATATATCAAGATTAAATAGTTCATATTTTGTCTCAAAAAGGATTATTCTGCCAAAGTTTCCTGTTCCATCGTTTATGTTCATTATTTTATAAAACCTATTGAAGCTATTAGCATATAAAAAACTTGGTTTAATGTATGGAGATGCAATTATTTTATCTATGATTAATGGCTTGAAGTAATTAACAGCAATAAAGTCTGCTGAAAACTCTCCTATACACTTAATTACATGATCCCTTATTCCTATCCCAGCCCAGTTACGTGAAGTAATTAAAAGATCTGTGCCTGTTTCTGTACCAACAACGAATCCTACTCTATAGTCATTCGTTCTAAAAAGAGATATGCTTTTAGCTGATTTCCCTCCAATATCTACAGTACGTTCAAGCTCCCATGCAATAACATCACTAGCTGGCTGTAATGCAAAGTTTCTATATCTAAGCTCGTTATCCACAATATAAGCAACGATTAATCCATCATCTCGTTCTGGATAATAAACATTTTGCCAACCACGTATGGAGTCTACATCTGATACATTAGTTGCCAATTCTATAACTTGGCTTTCGTCTAGTTTTTTACCCTTTAATACATTGTTATTATCTATCCAAAAAACCCATGGATATTCCTCTGTTACTAGGCTCCATCTTTCATGTATTCTTTCCCACTTACCATTAAAGCAAATAGAACACTTTTTACCTTCTTCTATTACAACCCCATCAATCCATTGGTGTTCTTCATAAAATGGTAATTGCCTTGTAGCTGTTTTTACTATGCCATTATCTATATGAACTTCAAATGCCATATCTGGATGGCTATTCTTATCCATTCGTCTACAATCAACATCTATATCACCAAGATTAGTCCCTTCTCTGATTTCTTCTATAAGAACCCAGCGTTGATCGGTTGTCATTGCACATAGTGGTCTTTCTTTTATAACCATTACTAAACACCGCCTTTAAAGTCGGTTCTTTTCTCGTACAATATATTCCTTCAAATATGCACCATTTGTAGCGTATATAAGTTTTTCGCAATTATGCAAACGTACAACCAAAAAATCATTTACAAACACGTTTTTGAGAACCTTAAACGTTCCGTCTAATATGTCATATTCAATTACTGTATTATTTGAAGTAGGTTCTTCTTCGCCTGGATAGTGTATAGGCAGTGCTACAATATATTTATTATTAAAAAACGTTGCACAAGCAAGTTGAATATTAACAACATTACTAAACAGTTTTTGTATTCTATTACTTATAGGGGCAGCTTCTCCTCCATTAAAGAGATATATCCCATCTGCTGCTGTATAAATTATACTATTTATACAATTTACCACTGTTTTAGGCTCGATTGCACTATTAGTACTAAGAACATCCATTGCCTCAAATTCTCCGGGATAAGTACCAACGATTCTTTTTATCCCATATCTTTTGAAGACGTATATACTATCGAAAGCAGAAAGGATTGTAACGTTTTTACCTGACTGGTCTACTAAATCAATAAACCCAGCATCATGCATTGCTATTGTCCAGTTAGTGGGATCAAGGTCGTCAGAATACCATACTCTAAAAACATCAGGTGTCATAACACAGCCCCATAGTCGTTCATAATGGATTGTTAAAGCACCTAACTTGGGAGGGTCATCTTCTTCCCCATTCCCTAAAATTGATACATTCTCACCGTTCCATTGTCTTAAGTATTCTTGGTCATTACCAAATATAAAAATATCTTCACTTTCATATCTATAATTAGCATAAGCATTTCTTGTACTAACAGACTCTGTTAAAAAAGTCCAATCAATATCTTCGCCTATCATCTTTATATAATAAAGCCTTGACTTGCCATCTATAAGATTCGTCTGTGCAACGATATAGCTTTCTTCTGCTCCGGTATCAATATCATGCTTATAATAAGCCATTAGGTTTTCTACTCTGTAGCAATTAGGAACACCATTTAGTAGCCTAGTTTCTGTCGATTGTTCATTTATAGGCATAGTTACTAACCCATGTTCTTCTATAGTTGATAGATTACCATCATCTGTATCATAGCCATATGCAAAGGGGGAGTCTGATACTTCTAGGTTCTGTTCGTCTATTTCTTGATTTACACCACGAAAGTAAGCTATTCTATATTTCAATTCCTCTTCATCAGGTATTAAATTCATCTCATCACAGAATTCAGTCGCAAAAAGTCCACTTCTTTAGGAGGTGGGAAGAGTGCGATAAATTCCATTTCCTCCTTTCAATTGCATACTAATTTATAAGTTATCTATCCTGCTCAAATGCTTATCTATCTCACCTGATAAGGTTTTACATGCTTGAAATAAGTCATCATAATGTTCGATAACACCTATATCAAGCAACAGATTTTCTGCCTTCCCTATACTAATTTGATCACACCATAGTGCCAATATCATAGCTATTAGCCTAGTGTTTTTGTCTATGTTCCTATCATTTGCAGTTTCAACTAATGCACTATAATATTGGTCTTTGTTATACGTATAGGGTAACCCAGTGAAGCCATATATACCACTAACGCTCATTTATAGCACCTCATCCCAAATATGAATTAAATTCACTCAATAATAACTGTGCAGATGAGTACTTTCTTCTGTATAATTGGTGAGAATATGCACCATATGCAATGAGTGCAGGCACAAACAAGTCCCTTACCTCTGCTACATCTGTATCATTTACTAGTGCATCAGGCAGGACTACTGCCCTAATTGTAATCTTTCCAGGTGAAAGTGGCGTAAAAAAATAAAGTAAGCTATCTTCTTGGACATATTCTATTTTAGACAAATACCCATCTTTCTCATGAATAACATCTATAACTTCAATAAACTTATCGGGTAGTGTAATAGGCGGTTCTTGCTCAAACTCCTCTGTAGCAGTGCGTCTATCCGCACCACTTCTAATAAGCATATAACCTTGATTTATACCGTTTTTAACAACGGTTTCAATCTCTTCATCATGGTCTTCTATATCTTCACCTATTCTTGCATATGTCTTCTCCATAAGCTCTGCTAATGTAGCCACTGGCTTCACCTCCATAATCTCGCAGGTATCCTAATCCCTCTACGCTTAAGTCTTGATAGTCGTTCGTTAGCAGATATAGCCAAGCTATAAAAAGAAGATTCTAAGTCTTCATCTGGTGGTCTTACTACTCTTGAGCTGATATAATTTACTATTGCAGGATGGTAAAACCTGTGTATGTCTAAGCTGTCTGTTTCTTCTTCTACGTGTCTTGGTGGGATTAATGTATCTATGACAAAGGTACCGGGTGTATTAACCTTAATTAAGTTTCTATCAGTATTAAAGTTAGTATATCTTTTGCCGTTACAAGTAACATTTTTTATACCAATTACATCTTCGGGTAATTCATATTTCACGTTTATGTCATCTATTTCTATTTCCATAGGTACAACATTACACGCTGTATCATATTGAATAGCAAGTATGTCTGTAGCCTCATTTGCAAGTTTTACTGCAAGGGCTACACTCACAAACTCTCCTGCAACTACATTAACATTTTCTATAACTTGTTTTACAGTCAAGGAATTCACCACCTTAAAATATCTTCTTCGGGAACAACTTCTCTGTGTTCTGATGCTGCTGCATATCTATATATTTCTTTAGCTTTTTGATTAGCTTCATCAATAGCTTCTCCCCATCTCTTTTTTTGTAGCATTTCATTATGCTTATCTATTTCTGCAAAGATTTTCTTTGCATTTTCTATTTTGTTTTTCTTTACTAGTTTAATAGTTCGTGCGTCAAGTTCATCATAAGGAATATTAAGCTCTAACGTATCCCATGTATGATTTTCACGATGTAATTCAAATTTTTGTGTCTCTGTATTAAACACAACATAAAAATCAGGGTCTATTTCCTTTAATCTTTCAGGAATACAGTAAACATTAGTTTCTACTGGTATTAACATAAAATACCTCCCTTTATACACAAAAAACATGGTAGGTAGCATTTCACTACCTACCATGTTTGATTGTAAGTGGACATTAAGAACCTAAGCCATCTTCTGTTATTCCGGTCAATCTTGCCTGCCCACCTGGATGGTCGCATATTAACTCTGCATATCTAACAAGTGTAGCTTTCCATATAGGATAGTTAGGTACTTGTGTTAATATACGCCCTCCATTACCTTCCATCCACTCCCAGTCACCCATATGATGTAAGTTAAATTGTGTTAAGTCGTAGATGTCTAAAGTTCCCTCTGGCATGAACTTATCTTTGTATAGTGGAATCCCATTATAAGACAGTGCCTTAAAACCGCCTTTAAGGTCTAGGCTATTAACTGTTCTCTTTGTAGCTTCCATATAAGCTTGATAAGATCTTACAACACCATAAGAACCACATAAGAAGTTTGGCTTACTTCCGGCTATTGACTCTAGATAGTCTATGGCTTTTTGGATTTTAATATCCGATATACTTCCTATGTTATCTTCCATGTATGGAATCATCCAATAATGATCTCCTCTGTTCACACCATACAAAGAGCCTGTGTTTTTGAAGATCTGTTCAAGCCCTGTGAGCTCGTTGTTATAGCTGTTTTGGACAGTAATAAAATCAGTGGCAGCAGTAGTTATATCTGCACCAGATACTTTTATCTTATTATTTATCCTATCAACAGCCACTATCCGTCTCTGTCCGCCACCACTCTTTATGCTACCGCCTGATTCTCTTATGTCAATTGTCATACCTTCCATGAGATATTGAGTACTTTCCACTTCAAGGGTAGTGGTAGTAGTGTTTGCCCCACAATTTGTTAATACACCAGATCCATCAGTAAATAACATTCTGTTAAGATTATACTTAACAGCATTTAAAAGCCCCTCTGTCTCTGCTGTAAGCAACCTTACGAAAGAGCCAGCGTTATCCTTAGAGGCTTTAATGGACTTATCAGATAGTTCTATAGTCCCATAGAGGTTTTTTGTATCTGACACAAATTGGATATAATTATTCCCTCCGGCTTGTGGCAATGGGTCAACTTCTCCACCTGCACCAAAACCACCATTTAAGCCAAATGGTGCCATCTTTCTAACCTCTTTACCAGAGATGTCTTTTGTAGTTTTTGTCATCTCATTATATATAGGACTAGTTCCTATGTTTATTTGATCACGAACAACCTCAAGATAAAGTATCTTTAAGGCTTGTTCAGCTGTTTGTGTCGTTACAGCCATTATTTATCCCTCCAAAATTATCTTTGTTTTTTAAACATTTCCAGCGCCATATCCTCTGCTTCTTGTAGATTCTTAGGTCTCTTAGGTGGAGTCATTGCAGTAGAACCGGCAGGCTGTGAACCTATAGTAGCAGGAGGTGCGCCTTCTTGTACTTGCTGTAAATACTCTTCAATTATTTGTTTTTTAATATCATCATTTGACAATACATATTGAGATAGGAACTCCTCGTCATTTAGCAGTTCTTTGGGGTCTTGAACTGTAGCGTTCATCCCTTTTGCCATATTATACATAATCTCTATGCCATTAGGATGGTCTCTAAGTTCAGGATTTTCCCTCATGATTTCTGCCATCTGCTCGGAATATTCAGGTAAGTCGGGGTGTTCTTGCTCAAAGGCAGCTAGTTTGTTCATAAACTCTGTAGAACGGTCTTCCATGTCTATCCTTTGTACAATAGGCTGAATTTGTGGTGTCACTGTTTCTTCAATAACTTGTCGAAGGGCCTCCTTCGGGTTAGTGTAGAACAGCTCCATAAATTCAGATGGGTCCTCTTCTTCCTCTTCTTGTTCCCCTTCTCCACCTTCTAATCGCTTAAAAATTTCATTTACTGTCTGTTTTAGCTCTTCGTTTTCTTGTTTTAGTTCTTTAACCTCTTCTCTGTTTTTTGAGTTCATTTTTTCCATCTCAATATAACTTTTAATAAAAGCATCTTCATCCTTGAATTTATCAAGTCCTGCTTTATGCAGTTTTTCGACTACACCAGCGCCCTTCTCTGTGGGTTGTGCCGATTCGTCTTCTTTAGATGCTTTTTCGGATACCTCTTCACCTTCTTCGGGTGTGCCTTCTTTAGGTGTATCCTCTTCAAGTGTGCCCTCCTCAGGTGTGCCCTCCTCAGGTGTGCCGGTATCCTCTTCTGTTTTACCACCGGCTTCAAGAAAAGCTAATACTTTGTCTTCAAAGGATTCCTCCTTATCTGCGAATAGCTGTAAATCAAACTTGAAGTTGTCGGTATTATTTTTTTTCATTTTATTTCCTCCTTAACGATTGTCCCTTTAAAAAAGGGGTCGTTATTATTTATTTATATAACATGGTATTAATCTGGGTATATACCATGTTGCATAAGCTGTTGTTTTTGCATCTCTACTTGGAACTTTAAGTCCTTAGCTTGTTTGTGCATTTCTACATGTTGTTCCATTGCCATTGCATATTGAGGGTCAACTGTAATTAATCGCTCAAAATCGCCAGTTAATTGGAACCTTTCATGTTCATGTATATGAATATCGTCATCATCATTTTTGCGAATAGTAGGCAATATGCCTTCTAAGAACTCATTGTTTTCTCGTTGTGCTCTATTAATATGCATTTCGTCAATATCTCCAACTGTATCCCAAGTACCAAACTCAAGAGCCTCTAATATCTTAGAACGCATGGACTTAGAGAGTTGCCCAGTTTCTGGGTCATTAAACAGCCCTAATTGCAATAGGTCTAAAACCATCTGTTTTTGTTGTGCAGGAGAACTTGCAAGCTCATTTTCTGTCTCGATTACTACATCATCAGACGTAATATGACTTGCATTCCACTTACTTACAAGAACATCTCCCTTTTCGCCTACTACACGAACTATTCGGCTACCTACTGCAAACTGTTTATATAACCTTAGCCATTTTTTCCCAATGTCTATAATTGAAAAACGAATATGCTCTGCTGATAATGATAACCTAGTATCATCTTGTTCTGTTAATATCTGTAATGCTATACCAGAGCCTGCACTAGTTGGTGCTTGTGAATATCTGCTTATTTCAGATATACCTGAAACAAGTATAAATTCTTCTTTTAACCTATCTTCTTCAGCAGTAAAATCAAAAGGGATGTTAGGCGTATCTAAATATCTCGCAGGTTGCATACCTTGTTTTCTAAGAAGTACCTTTCCGGGATATAACCCATCTTCTTCTAAGTCCTCTGTATCATAAGCATCTTCTTCTATATCAAGCACACCAAAGGCTATGCGGTTCATAAACTCATGTTTTCTGTTTTTAACTGCGTTATATGAACGTTGTATAGGGATACAGCGTTCTATAACAGAAGTGCCCCAAAAACAGCCATCTCTTACAACGCAAACCTGTCTTGTAAGTGGGAAGTCTCTTTTATTATTTTCACCTATCATATATGGTAAATCCCCATAGTGTAATAGCTTATCGCCTGCTATGATTATGAGCCTCCCCTCCGGATATTGCTTTGTAGGCTTTTCATAATACTCAATGATTAGCTCATGCTTCTCTTTAGTTGTCTTTGTCACCTTAGGGATACTAGCACTATAGCCTAACCCACCAAGTCCAATATTTGAGCCGGAGATACTAAAAACATCAACTTCTCTACCTTCTACTTTTACTCCCCAAATTTCCTCTATTTCATCAACGTGATATGCTTTTGCATGTATAACAGAACGACACTCATCAAGACTTGCAGCATAATTTGAGTCTGGGAAAATCTCATATGGAGATACAACGGTTGTTATTATATCTCCTTCATAGACTGTTTCATCACCAACTTGCCCTATTGCCCTTCCAATATTAGGGTCCCACACGCTTTTATAAAATACTGTTCCACAAACCTCACTCCAACTAGTAGCTTCTTGTATCTTTTTAGACATTTCCAATCTGTTATAATTCCCATTTACTATACTAGTACAAACCTTTGCAGTTGACACATCATCTAAATCAGGCGTAGCTGGTCTAGTGGCTAGGATGGGCTTTATTCTACTTAGCTTTGCCTTCCGTGTTTCTACTATTGGTGCTATGTGATTGTATACTTCTCTTTGCTGCCAAAAGTATACCTTTTCGTATTCTTGTATCTCCCCTAATGCTAGGTTTATATCACAGTATTGATTCCCTTGTAGAAAATTCATATTAAGCTGCCATTGCAATTCAAAGGGCAGTCTGTCTTGTGCACGTTTCTCTAGTTCCTCTTTTACAAAAGAGATAATTTCTTCTTGGAAAAGCTCTTCTTTTATGTTTTCTACTCTCTCAATTTCTTCCTCCTTTGGAGCATCTTTCTTTGAGTTAAAAAAGCCCTTTATTGTGGTTTTTACATTGTCTAGCATGACATCACCACCTTCTTTACTTTAATTGCTTATCGGCAGCCTTTTTAAATTTATTATCTATTGCACGTGGAGGGGTTTTATTCTCCGGTATAAAGTTGAGCCTACTGTATAGGTCTCTTCGTTCTATAAAAAACATAACTTCTCGAATAAGGATATAGATAAGCAATAAGACTACAGTAGTCATTTCTTTTCTGTTTCCTCTAAAAGCTTAACAAGTTCTTTTTTACTTAATCCTGAATAGCCAGACAACCCTCTCTCACGTGCAATTTCTACAAGTGCTCTTACACCATAGTCGTTATAGTCAATTGTTATTTCTTTTGTTACACGCTCACCTAAAAGCTCTTGAATGTCCTCTCTACTTTCTACGATTTGTTTAAGCGGTGCTTCGGAGATTGCATTTTCTATCCTTTCTTGCACATCTCCCCTTAGCATTATTAAATCTATGGGTATCTCCCTTGCAAGGTCTGCTAAACACTCTTTACAAATGTTATAATATACATTTGCCGGTTCTCCTTTTATCCCTATAGATACACGTGCAACTCCACTGCACCTATAAGTATCACAAAGTGTATTATAGTTATACGGAAAAATCTCTAATTGTCCCATTAAAAAGTCCTCCCTCGTCTCTTTAATTGTTTCGCTTTCATACTCTTATGCCTCTCTAGTGGTGTCATCTCCCTAGCAGGTTTTCTTGAGTATTTATTATGATATGCAATTAAGCCATAGCCAGCAGCATCATACCAGTGGTCTATGTCACTTTCTGCTACACAGTCAGGTTTATTTTCCTCTATTTGCTGCTGTGGTAGCGTTTCTATTAGCTTTTTGCATGTATTGAATATCTTTACCTTTGATGTGAGCTTATCCTCTACCTCGTCATAATAGGGCTTTAAATACTCATGCCATGTAGCAGCTCTTAGTATTCTGTCAGTTACACAGCGTTGAAAACCGGTTAGCCCTCCTTCTTGATAATATGAAATAATGGTCTTACCTTTTTCTGCAAGTGGGTGAGTGTTAAACGCATCATGTCCAGCTATCCTCATTACTAAATGCTCATCACCAGTAAGTTCTACAACTTTCTTTGCTTGGTCTGAATAGTGTACTTTGGGGTCGTCATAGTCTCTTGTATATTCTCTGTATATATATACAGTCCCTTGTTCATCTACAGCAAACCAATACCAAGCAAAGGGGTCTGTGTATCCATTGTCAACAGCTAACCACTTACGCCAATGCTCTGGAATATCAAAAGGTTCAACTACATGTATGTCATAGTTAAACTCTTCAAACATCTGTCCTTGAAAAATATCCCAGTCACCATATAAATAAGCTTTCTTCTGTGCCTCCGGTAAATTCTCAAGTCTTCTTACATATGCTGGGTCATTATCCATAATTACAAAGTTATCATATACAGTAGCAGGAATAAATTGTATTGTATTACTTGTGATGGGGTCTTTTACAATCTTCCTGCCATATTCAGTGGGGATAATGTATCTGTTCTTTACCCATGTATGCCCTACCCCACCAGGGTTACACGTTGCACAAAACTTGGGCGTAAACCCTTTAGGGGAACGTAAACATGATAACAACTCTTGCACTGCATCTTCCTTGTGACTAGTAAGCTCATCAATGCCTATAAAGTCCATAGAACGGCCTTGATAACTATGTGCATCTTCCCAGTTACGTATATATCTAAAATATATAGTAGTGCCATTAACCAAAGTGGCTATATGCTTGGAAGCATTATAATTAAATAACTCTGGTGGTACTTTCTCATGCCATTCACGGATTAGATTTGCCTCTAAATCATCATATGTCTCTCTAAATAAATAGCTTATAGCTCCGGGGTTCTCTAACCCATAGGCTAAGGCTTCCATAACTAATGCACAACTCTTACCACCACCCTTAGCACCACCATATACACGCTCATCCGCTGGAGATGAATGGAATACCTTTTGTTTCTCATTCGGGGTATATGGTACAACTACTACAGTTTCAGACATACTATTACCTCAAATACCCTATAAATAAAGCTAGTACAATCTTTAATACTTGACTATACCAGTCATGGCCAGTGTGTGATTGTGCATATTCAACTGTAATATGCATAGCAAAAACAAGGAAAAATTGTAAAATGTTAAACCCTGAAAAGGTAAATAGATATACAAACATCATACAGCATGAATACATATACGCATTTATAGCAGAGGCAATGAAAGTTGTATCGGATACTTCATGAATATATACCCTTAGAAAATACTCTCCTATCAGATGGGCAAAGATTAACCATA